>OFSF01000418.1_pt1 | contig 16670 bp, 18 predicted proteins | sample 1543271 | NCBI WGS metagenome assembly OFSF01 (sample SAMN07774227, study PRJEB24372) | wastewater metagenome | isolation source: Exp Tend VB 100WW | collected 2016-02
AACACTTACACTAGAAGATTATATTGGTGGGTTTAAGATACGACTATCTAGAGTTCTAGAAAATCCTTATGAATATTTATCAGAAAATCAAAACTATATTAATCTAAAAAAAGATCTCATTCAACAATACTCTAAATTGGCAAATCAATTATCAACTGATTCTCATAATGCATTGTATCTTTCTACCAAAACACCATTATCAAATCGACCGAATCGACCGAATCAAATCGATAACAATGAAGCCAATGAAGAAATGAAACGAATCCTTATGAGAACGAGTCAAGATATATCAGCACGACCTTCTTCTGCTCCTCTTCCAAACGAACTTTTTGCAAGAATGAATCTTGCCATCCAGATTGCACATATCATGGAATACATAACCTATCTATATGTTATCAACACAACTGAAAAACGTAAACCTCTTTCTTTACGCACGTTATCCATCTTGGAGAAAAAGCAAATAGTATTAAAATATGTACGTCCTATGCAATCTACCTCCAATAACATTGAATCCAATCGTATTCGAGAACTACTTGGAATTGATCTTGCACAAAATGGAAGAGAATTAAAAAAAGGTGGTATTCATTATATTTTTCATTGGTTAGTCGATGCAACAAATACTGCATGGGATATATCCGTTGAAGCTATCGAAAAATATAAAGAACTTTCTCCGAATCATTTTATTACAAATAGTACCCTATTCGAAGTATCTTGCTATCGCTCTCAGTATAATCTGTATATGCGTCTTCCTATTTTGCGATTATTTAATCTGAAAGGTAGAGTATTAAGTGATATTGGTGCAATACATTCCTTTAAAGATATATTACTTGAATGGAAAAAGGCAGAACAAGCATATCATCGCGATCCATCCTCTCTTCTTCGCTTTTATCTTAAAAAACAGACGCGTTTGCAATTTGTAAAATGGCTGAAAGATAATCATATGGATCAAAACTCCAAGATGCCAAAATATGCATCGTTGTTTAAAGATTACGACGAAGAAGTAAAAGAAACCGAAGCGTGGCTTCAAGCACATGATCCAAATCGACCCGTTCGACCCCAAGGGTTCGTGCGAAATGAAGTGGCTCGAATTGAACAACTTCCTGATTCTGCTCCTGCTGCTCCTGCTTCTGCTGCTTCTGCTGCTTCAAAACCTTCTGTCAAACCGAAGGTTGCAGCTAGACCTGCTACTGGATTCAATCCAAACGCGTATCGAGCCGCAATCCGTGCCAGAGAAGGGCTTCCTCCTCTTTAAAAATAACCCCTAAGTAGAACATGAGACGAACACGACGATCCGGCGGAAGACCTCCTAAAAAAACATCTGCTGAAAAAATCAATTCCGCTAAGAGACACATTCAGCGCCGCCGCGGAACCCGTGTTGCACATAATGCTGCAGAGCGTGCTAGAGAGCGTATGGCCATTGCCGAAGAAGCTGCTCGTCAACAGGCGATTGCCGATGCGGAGGCCGAAGCCCAGCGTGCAGCCGCGGAGGCCCAACGTGCCGCTCAGCGTCTGGAAGAACTCCGTCGACCTCTTCCTCTTCCCGCTAGTGTGCTCGGAATGGATCCTGCTGCGCCGAAGTTTGTATCACAAATCCACAGATCGACATTGAGTGCGCGTGCTCCCAGTTTTGTATCACTTGCACCCACTGCTATGAATGAAGGATTTGCTCGACAGGCGCGATTTGTAAATGACCTCGTGGGTCTTTAATTTATTCCCGAAACTGATCGGCAAGGATACCAAACAATTCCACCAATTGTGGATTCGTTAGTGCATCCCCTCCCTTTTTCGCAATCGGATCATACCAAAACAAATTCCCTCCTGTCGATTCCTCCTCCACCTTGGACCACGCGAGTCCAGCCGACGCTACCCGAACTTCCTGCAAAATCTCTTTGTGTTCTTTTGGAGTATACGATGGTCGATAGATACTTTGCAGTAATTTATAGACATAGTCCACATACGGAACGGAGAGTTCTTCGATCGGTGCAAAGAAGATCGCATCATACGGTTTCACCTGGATGACCGAAGACGACGTGAAATTCACGAGCGTCATCGAACGATTCAACTTCGACCACACCCCATCCGGAATCACAATGTCTTCCGTTATGATCAAGAGCGGTTTCGGAGCATACGTCATATACGTCAGAGCTAACGTCCAATCACTCGAGTCCTTGACTTGAAACATGGCGTCATACGCGAGCGGAAGATACTTGCTGATCGAAAACGCCGTTTTAGATAACACAATGCGTTTTTTGAACGGTTCCCTTAGCTTCACCACCGCGTCGAGAATCGGAGGTTGTCCCTTTGGAAACGGACCCTGACACAGAATTCTACACCCATGAAGATTGGTATTAAAAGCATCAATCTTGATGGATTCCATCTCTGTTTCTTTTACGGATAAACAAGGGGACAGTTTAAACACGGTATTAGGTCCACCTTATGACCGTCAGGTCCACCTTATGACCGTCAGGTCCACCTTATGATCAGATTATCATCCAATGTTATCGAACAATCAATGAATGTTTTATGAAGTTCTTCCAACAAACGTGGATAATACACTTCCTTCTTATGCAATGATTCCTCCAACCATTTCGAGCTACGAATGTTTCCACGCATGTACTCGATATTTCGGATATAAAACACAGTAGTTTCAGGCTTCTTGCGTTCCATATATTCTTTGAATTCCTTGATAATCCTTGACATGGTATATTGAAGATGCGGTTCGAGTTTCATCTCGTCTTCTTCCTTTTGATGATGAATAGGATCAAATGCAAGAAGTTGCTCTCTGGTGATAGGAAATTTCATTATCTTTTTATGATGAGACCGCTTTAAATATAGAATAAAAAGAGAATGAAAGCAATGTATCCCTATTTCAAGGCTACCGCAGTCTTAGTGCTCGTTGATATGTTCTGGCTCGCTACGGCTGGAATCTTCGGGCGTGCCATGATGGAACGTATTCAAGGACAACCCATTTCCTTCCGCTATGTATCTGCAATTATTGTTTATCTTGCTCTCGCCTATCTTCTCCTCGAAACTACATCCTATCAACAGGCATTTTTACGTGGATTGGCTGTTTATGGAGTCTACGAATTTACCAATCTGGCCGTCTTTGAACGATACGATTGGAAATTTGCGATTGCCGATACCATCTGGGGTGGTGTCCTATTCGTTTGTGCACGGTACCTTATGAAGAACGTTTTTTAATGCGTATAAAAATTTAATTAAAATTACATTGATTGATTATAATGGACTATCCTGTTATTATTTCATACTGTAATGATGGCTATTATTCTTTTGCTAAAAATATGCTATATAGTTTAAACAATAACGTAAAAAATCATAAAGTACATTTTTATTGTTTAGATCAAGAAATTTATGATAAATTGACGCAACTGGAATTGAATATTACAGTTGTATTTGAACTAGTCAAAAATGTTAACATCTCTAAACATTTCGAAAATTATGGAACACATCTATATAATGCCATAACACATACGAAAATGAATATTCTACGAGATGCTCTTTCAAAGTATCCATTTATTCACTTTATCGATTGTGATGTGGTATGTATGAAAGAGCCTACATTAGAACATTATCGTAAGTATGATAAATATGACGTTGTATTCCAATATGATTGTGGTATGAAATCGTTGGATAATTTATACGGGTTTCACCCATTGAACAATCCTTGGTGTTGTACTGGCAATACCAGTTTACGTCATACACCCGCAACATGTGCTTTATTGGATAAAATAATTGAATATCAAACCCGCTATCCTGATAAGAACGATCAAGAATGTTTGTATCAGTACTTCAAAGATATTTCTGTTAATGATATATCATTATATGAACATGCTGCATTGTATACCTATGAATTGTGTGAATATACAAATGGATATTGGCTAAATAATGATATCGGACCATTAGATCGTACTTATTTTTTTCATGCAAACCATGTATGTGGCTCCTATGAAAAAATGAGACTTCTTAAAAAGGCAGGTCAGTATTTTATATGAAAAATAAAGTTATTTTACTATTTTTTACGAATACGTGCGGCGAGCTGGGGCAATGCTAGTTGTCAGGAACTGAACAATGTGCAGGAACAAGAGGATCTTGAACAAGGTAAGAATGATCGTCGGAATTTCGGTTGGTTTGGGGCGAATGCGATGAGCACGCGGTGAGCCTGAATCAGACGAAGACTCCGTGGAGGACTCATCGCTCTCCTCACTTGGTGTAAGAAGAGCCGTAAGAGCCGCATCGCATCGTGGGCATGTCGGACGCTGAAACACCGCCACCATCAGATCCTCATCTGACTCTTGAGAGTCCTCCTCCGATTCCTTTGAATCACTCTCCTCCTTTGAATCATCCTCTGATTCCTTTGAATCATCCTCTGATTCCTTTGAATCCTCCTCTGAGTCGTCCGATTCCTCCTCGGAGGACGAGATCAGCGGCGGCATATCATCATCTGAGTCAGATGACTCTGGAATCTCGACATGCAAATTCGAAGTCGATAGAACCTCCTGTACAGATGGATTCTCAACAGGTGCTTCTAGCTCTTCAAGCTCTACAGGAGCCACTAGCTCCACAGGAGCAACAGGCTCAGCAGGGCGAATCTCCTCAATCGGCGGAACCTCGGTGGTCGCAGAAACAGGGGCAATCAGCGGCGAATCGCCTACCGGATTCCACGCGGCATCATTAATATCGTTCTGGGAAGTTGTGTCAACAGTGTTTGAAGTGTGGGCACCCATGGATGAATCAGCGGACATTCTACTAGTTTGATGATTTTCATATTTAAGCTCGTCGTCATCAAATTTTACGAAAATTGATTTCTTTTCCCCCTCTAAGCATACATTACCCATGAGTATATCCGGTTTGTCTTCTAGTACGTTCGTTAGGATTATCCCTATCCCTAACACAGTACTTCATGTCGGATCCAAATGCAACGATGGGCGACCCATCGTAGAATCCTGGAAATACAAGGAAGCCATTCGTCGCGGTGTTCCCATTGTTTCCCTTAATTCTTCTGATAAGAAACCACAAGTGGTAAAAACATCCTTCACCACTGCATACAAGCCAGCTTCCTTGAAAGAGGTTATTGGCCATAAAGATTCCATTTCCACTCTTTCCCAATGGCTGTCTACGTGGCCTACTAGAGGTAATACCGAAGGTAAAGCCGAAGGTAAGGCCGCGTTGGTCATCGGTCCTCCTGGAATTGGAAAAACAACGACGGTTCACTTATTGGCCAAAGAGTTCGGATACGCCATAACCGAATACAATGCATCCGATACACGATCCGTCTCGATGCTGCGCGGACTCTTGGGGCTCGGTATGAAACGTCTTCGCAAGGAAATCATCATCATGGACGAAGTCGATGGATTCACCGCCCAGGAACGCGGTGGAGTCGGAGAACTCGCCGATCTCATTCGGAAATCAAATATTCCCATTATATGCATTGCCAATCAATTGGTTCCGAAGTTGGCTCCCTTACAAAAAGCATGCCTTCTTGTAAAATTCAGTCGTCCTGTTAAATCCACCATCGCTACCGCGCTTCTTAGTGTGTGCAAGAAAGAAGGTATTAATCGATCAAAGGCAGATCTGGAGGCGTTGTGTGAGCAAAACGGAAACGATATCAGATCTCTTCTCAACCAACTGGAGTTTGGGGCATCCTCTTCCGAAAAAGATTCCAGTCTCCGTCTCGATTTGTTTTCCGCCACCCAGAAACTCATGTCCAATCGCCGCCTACCCATTTCCCAGGCCGAGGAGTTTGTCTACGTCGATTACGGAATGGTTCCCTTGATGGTACAAGAGGCGTATTTGGCAGCATCTCGGACATTAGACGAAGCCGTCGATGCCGCTGAACAAGTTTCCTTTGGAGATCTCATCAGTTGTCGACAATGGAAAACCCAAGATTGGTCGCTCTTACCCCACGTCGTTCATTCCACCGTCGCGACTTCTCGTAAAGTATCTGGCCCTTGTCCCTTCCAGATCTTTCCTAAACTTCTCGGTAAAAACGCGACACGCGGCAAACATCGACGGTTTCTTGAAGACATCGCACGCTCCCGTGGTCGATCCGCTTCCTCCATGCGTCTCGAAGAAACCGAGGCGATCCAAACGATCTTATTGAAACCACTTTCATTGTTGAAAGGCGAGAAGAACGAGATGGGGGCGATTCAAGACGTGATTCGGCGTATGGACGCTATCCGGATCACACGAGATCAACTTCTGGAAGGGTTAGACATCGTGTTTCGATCCATCGAAATTCCTACCAAAGTCAAGTCTATGTTTACAAGAGAATACAATAAGGGGCATTCTGTTGTGAAAGTAAAGGTTAAAGACGAAGAGGAAGAAGAGGAGGAAGAGGAGGAAGAAGAAAATGATATGGATAAATAGATGCGCGAAAAGGATCGTCGATGGAAAGAAATAGAAACCAAAGTAAAAGCGGTTATTGATGAACATACACCATGTAAAACTACACCCGAGGATATTGTACAGGCCATCATCGATAAAATTTTTGATTTTTGGGGTGCAGGTGCTATTCAATGGAAATTTGCAGATATCATTAAAAAAGAAACGGACCGAATCATACAAAACTTAACACAGTTAAAAGAAAATCCACAGTTTCGTACCATTTGCAGCTCAAATAATTCGAATCGTGATCAACTTATTCTTAACAATATTATGGATGCTCTATTCCGAAACTCAGATGAAAATGAAATTATAAAGCATGGTGTCAAATGGCGTGTAGCAATCAATCCAACGAATCTATTATTAAATTCTATACCAGAGTCGGCGATCAATACTGTTGCAAATGCAGATCAGGCTCTTATCGCTGCACAATTAGAACAAAGACAAGCACAAGAACAAACACCACAAGAACAAACACCACAGGAACAAACGCCATCTACTTCCAATCATAACGCTACACTGAAATTAAAACAACGACGAGAAGCTCAAATTAAAGCTGCTGAAAATTGGAGTGCATGGGCACGTAATCATAAAAAAGAAAGAGCATTAAATGAACAATTAAAAGCAGAGTTCGATATCGATGAACTAGATAGGAAAATAGTAGATGCTCTTACATCAACATTTTATGTTCCAGAACAAAAGGTTGAGTTTATTCGTGTATATGCGGATCAAGTACGCGTCGCATTTAAGGGTACTACGTTTGGTAAATCATCCATCATGTGCGGTCATAGCACGGAAGCAGATGAATTGCAAAAAAAAATTAGTAGCGAATTTAGCCGTGTATTTGGAAACCCAAATCGCGGAAATGAAAAAAAATATCCATCATTGGAGGAAGCCATGGAAGCATGGAAAACAATTTATATGCTAGCAGAAGGATGTACAGGTTCATTTAAAAAAGGTAAAGAACCAGAGTCATATATTCAATATAGTACATCAAAAGGCGGAAAGCGTAAACGTAAGACTTTGAGACGTAAGAATCAGAAACGTAAGACACTTCGTAAGCATTAAAAAAACGGATCATGTGCCCACTGTAAAAGCGCTTGACGACTCACCACGCGGCATGAAAGATCTCCCTTCTTACAATTCGCCTTGACCTGCCCCGCATGTCTGACAAAAGCCTTCCAGCGTTTGATTTGTACCTGATCTAACTCTGGTTGTCGACGACCCATCCAGTACCGACAATACCATTGGAACCAGCCTCTGATGTCATGATTTACCGTAGAATCAGACAAGATCGGGTACTGTTTCGCAATACTGTGTTCTTTATTTGGAACCCATCCGTTTCCCTCCCATACATCCAGATTCTGTCTGGATTTCACCTTAAATTGATTGACGGACGGGTTAGCACCTTCAGGGGACAACTTTCCTTTTTTGATCGCTGGAAGAAACCATTCTTTGGGGAACTCGAGAATGCAGTCATTCAAGTACTTTCCCTCAAATACTCCCATTTCCAACATCTCAGCTGGAGTATAGACTGGTTTGAATTCCGGATGGAAATTCTGACCAGGATTCTCTTCCAAGACATATTGACCTTTTTCCATTTTGTTGTGAACCGTAATCTTGCTTCCTTTTTTATAATCTTTCATCGAATTGCCTTTTGATTCCAGGATCTTCAACATATCATCAGTTGTTTTAATGGTTAGAACACGTTTATCTTTGAAGTGCATTCCTCTCTTGTATTGTGATAAAATTTGATTTGATTTATCTCATGGAAAACAGGTATTCATGCAACGTTATACTCCTCCCAAACCTGCCCCCTTGCCTGCTGATTTTGATGAATTTTATGCTTCGTTAACGCCTGAAGAAAAGGAACTTCATGCGTTAGCGACCGAATGGCTCGGATCCTCCTACTTTATTCAGTGGACCCATATGTATACGAAATGGAAGAAGGCGCGATCTGACATGCCCAAAGGGCATTAAAGGCGCGAAGCGCCGATGCGATCAAAGGGAAATAAGTTCATACGAAACACATTATTTTTTCTGACGACGGGTTCTACGAGTGCTCTTCTTGCTTCGCTTTGTTCGTCTGCGGCGGCCACCTTTTGGTGCGGCATTTGCTGATTGTGCCATTTTTTTTTGTGCCTCGCCCACACCCCACTTCAGATTCGATAATAATAAACGATATGAACCAGTGCTCAAACCATCGTAGCTAGCATCGCATTCGCGATCAGGTAGTTTTTTTATATATTCGTTAATTTGTTCCAAATCGGCATTTGTAAGGGGGTGAAGTGTAAGGGGGTGAAGATACTTGCTTATAAGTAGTGAATATTCTTCTATTTTTCTCGTTTTTTCTTTGCAATCAGTCTCATATTTTTCCTGTATACTCTTAATTTTAGCATTCATATTCGCCTGAGCATTAGGATCCATCTCTATACCTTATACTAAGAAATTCGAAACAATCAATGAATCGACCGGATACGTCTTTAAAATCAGGCCACGTGCGACTTGGCTCGGGTGCGAAAGATCTCGCGATTCACGCGATTCCACATATTTTTCCACATTCGGATACCTAGCGATTTCTGCAAATTCATCCCTCCATTTCTTCATAAACTGGGATCCCTTATTACACGCCACGAAACTGGTGTCCTTTTTGAAAGAACATTCCGCATACTTGGGAAACATCCAGTCATCCAATGGCTGAGTGAATTTGATGGTCGGATCCAGCCACACTCCTCCATGTTCTGCTAACGTCCATAGTTGAATCATATCCTTCACATGATCCGGAATTAAAGCCGGATGCGTTCGGATTTCTTCTGGAATCGTCGTATACCCCTGATACGTTTTCTTGGTTAGAAGAATGATTTCATAATCTGGATTTAACTGGGCCCACGATTTCATACACTCTTTCGCCCGATCCGATAAGCATTTGTAAGGATCCAGATGATCGGGTTCTTCCCAGTATGTCCAGATCTTTCTCGGTGCTTTGTTATACGTTTTCTTCTTATGAAATGCTATACCATATCCTACCAAGATCAAAAAGACAAGCACCATGAGGATCTCATTCCCCATTTGTTTGTACCCTGAATAAAAAATTGAAGCGTGGTGGACGTCTTTAATAAAAGACAACCATGATGCCCCTTGCTCCAAAGACTTACAAGTCCCGCCCTTCTCTCGGACCTCTCCCCAAGTCCCTTCTCCAACTGATCATTCAGAGGGCGGCGGAGGCTTCAAGGGAACCTGAGACGGCTCCAAAGCCAGTTCTGGCTTCTTAAACGAAATCAAATAGGATCCTATTGCAACGATTCCAGCCACGAGAATACCACGATCCGCTTTCTTTCCTTGAATACTCGGTGCATAAATCGCATGAATATGACTACGAGCCGTAGCGTACCACGAAGACAACAATCCAAAAGCGATCAGAAACGACCGACTATCCCTTGGATATCCAAGTATAAAAACAGGTACCACATGCAATAAAAAGTCTCCCGTCGCTGCGATTCCAATACGAACCACCCTCGGCAAAGCAAATCTACCGAAAGAATCCACTAGTTCCCCATACGTTCGAACGAGATCTCCCGAAAACCATAACGTAGAAACCACTACTAGAATCAATAACGTTGATGCACGGACGATATCTTGTACGTCTTCGGGTAGCCAGTGAAAGAGTAAGACAAAGACCAAATTAAGATTGGTATACATGGACGCGAGGCGTTTCCACATCTAACATAGAAAACAGCTATTTCTTTTCTTTTTACATCGGGAACAGTTGGTTCTACCTTAGACTTGGTTAGTTCTACCGTTGATTCTACTGTTGATAAAGAAACCGCCTCTATCCTTTGCATAACGGGTTCTACATGAAGTACCTTTTCTACCTTAACAACATCACTAAATCCAATCTCTGGCTTTCGACGCTTCTTTTTCTCCATCCGATCCATCTCCTACTCACTACAAATCTAAAGAATGGATGAATCTAAGATCTAGTCATGACCAAAATCACGATGTCGGACGGCGTCGGTTTCGTCGAAATCCTTGAAACCTTCGGCGACGATTTGACCGTGGTGAATGCGGCACGTGTTTCCTTTGATAAAGTATCCACTGAACTAACCGAGGGCGACAAGAAACTCATTAACTACCTGGCCAAACACGAACACACGAGTCCTTTCTTCCATCCACAAGCACGGTTTCGTATTAAACTTCCCATCTTTGTGGCCCGAGAGTGGTACCGTCATACCATTGGCTTTTCTCGAAACGAAGTCAGTCGTCGCTACGTTGACACGCCACCCGAATGCTGGGTTCCCAAGCCCCTTGAAATCCGCGAACGCAATCCCAAGCTGAAACAGGGTTCCAAAGATACCCCCGTCTCCGATTCCGACGAGGTTCACGGCATGCTTTTAACACAAACCCAGTCCGCTCTACAAACCTACCACGATCTTTTGGCCAAAGGAGTCGCTCCTGAACTGGCTCGCACCGTTCTTCCCCAGAGCATGTATACCGAGCTTATTGAAACCTCCAGTATCGCGGGCTACGCCCGTCTCTGCCATTTGCGTCTCGGACCTGATGCCCAAAAGGAAATCCGCGATTATGCCACCGCCATCAACCAGTTATTGGAGGAGCGATTCCCCGTTTCATGGAAGGCGTTGCAACAGACATTTTAATCCGACGCCTAACTAAAATGATTCGACCCTTATTGGATACAGACTATGTTGTTGTCAAACAACTTTTTCTTTCTCTCTTTTATCCCACCGACGAATTTCGCAGAGTCTGGGCCTCCCGATGCAAAGAGGCGTCTCTCGGTCTCTTTCAAGGAGGCCTGATCGGCTTTGCACTCGTTCGTGGACATAAACTCGAATACATTTGCATCGACGAGTCCCATCAGAACAACGGTTGGGGATCCGTCTTATTACAGAAGGTTCTTTTACAATGTCCGAATCTGTATTTGATTCCCGTGGAAAATCCCGCTGTCTGTCGATGGTATGAAAAACAGGGGTTTCATCTGGAAAACTCGGCGGCACGCCGATATGTTCGCCATACCCATCAGTTGCGTGATAAAAAATAAGATTGTCGTGTGTTTACTTGAATTCGCGGCTTGGATATTTGACTTTCATCCACTCTTTCATATTATTGGTTCCCATCATGGTATTGCATCCCTTGCAGATGGGACGAAGATTGTCCAGTATCGTTTGACCTCCTTTTCTTTCGGCAATGACATGACCTGCCTCAAAATCACGCTGTGTCAACTCCATGACACCACAGCACATACACTTTGCAGATCCTACCTCCTTCGTAAAGTATGCATTCCATACCTGTGTTTTTAAAGCGTCCGAGATTGTCGTCTTTTTGTAGCGTGCTTTCGGATCGAGACCCTGTTGTGGTTCTACCTTCTGAATTGCCTCTTCAAACTCCTTTTCGATAGTGGGAACACTTTCCAGAAAGGAGTTCATCGCCACCAGATTGTTAAGGGTTGAATGACATAAGAGCTCGTTCGAAAGAGACGCTTGGGCAAACGGAATCATGAACTTGGGTTGTACCATGTATTCTCGTCTGGATGCATCGCTTTTTCTCCAAATAATGGCCCAGATGAGGAGAAAGGAAATTGTCATTTTGGACTGAAGATCAATCAGATGACGAATAGAATTGAGAAAGACTTCCAACTGATTAGGGACAGAATCGTCAAAGTCCTTATCGTGCAACAATTTTTTCCGATTCGCGGTCGAAACGATAGAATATCTCGGGTCATTATCTTCTGATGCAAATACACGCAACATACGTATCAAATCAAACAACCAGTTATTCTTTTTGGATTTGAGATGGGCAGCAATACGATCACCGAGACGTCGTTCCATGTTCTCTGATACCACCCATTTGCAAAGCGGAGTATCTTGATTTTTGAGTTTATCGCATTGTGAAATACTGCTTCCGTTCTGGTATTTATTGAAGATGGATTGTCGTTGTTCAAACGTAAGTTTGATCTTGATCATTTGTGCATCCACGGTATATGTCTTGAATCGATGCTGTTCACGTACAGTCAGAAACCGATACTCCTTTCCTTTTTTTGAGTACTTTCGATTTAATTCATCTACATAGGATTTGAATGCAGGTGTCTCCTTGTAAAATACGTACTCGGTTTTGATGATTTCTTCTGTTTTTTCATCGACGATATCAAGCTTCCATGCGAAGGGTTTGGTAGGATTTCCATCAGTTGGAGGAGTTTGTTCGATGTATTTCTGTATGGTAGTCAATCGATTTTGTCCATCGATACATTCAAGTGGATCGGCTTCATAATTGTAAATCAGAAAGCCAGGCTTCGGACCTCGAGTCATAATCGTATCTATCAGTTTTACCCTCTGTTCCTCATTCCAACAAGTGTCGCGCTGATATGCAGGATGAAGATTCAAAGTCGCATTCTCCAGATACATGCTGTAAAATGCAGCTACGCTCAATATTTCATGAGGAGGCTGGGAATCAAATACGATAGACGCCATGGATAAATGCAGATGGATGGGATAACCTCTATTTATATCTACATCGTCTTCAAATTTTTTTCGATGCCGCGTAAATTTGACCGTCGATTTCTTGATGGAAACCATTAGCCATGGGCCACCTCTCCCTGATCATCGGATGCATGTTTGCACAAAAGACCACCGAACTCCTCCGTCGCATCCGCCGCTATCAATCCATCGGCTACAAAGTACTCGTCGCCAATTATGTGGGAGATAATCGATATGGAACCAATCAAATTGCATCCCATGACAAAGGATTTGAAAAGGCCGTTTGCGTCGATAAACTGGCGTCGCTCGAATCCATGGTACGATCCGGCGAATACCAGGTTCTGGCCATTGACGAGGGACAATTCTTTACCGATTTGTTTGATACCATCACCACATGGGCCGATGAACTACCCATCCACATTGTCGTTTCAGGTCTCGATGGAACATCCAACCGCGAACCATTCGGCGATATGTTGCGTCTCATTCCTCACGCGGAAGAAGTCGAACGTTTGAGTGCATTCTGCTCGGTATGTCTCGATGGAACGGTTGCAGTGTATTCCCAATACGTCGCAGCCTTTCATAAAAAAGACGTTCTCGTCGGCGGTGCTGAATCCTATCGCCCTGTTTGCAGAATTCATTATAGCACTTTTTAGAAAATCGATCATTTATTTTCTAGTTTGGCGTGTTCGACGATTTCGTTTCATACGAAGTGTATGGCGCTTGATATTTCTACGCTTACGAAGTGTTTTGCGTTTACTACTTGTGCTTTTCCTACGACCCCCCGTCATATAAGTAGAAAATACTTTCACCTTGTTTGTATCTGAAATATACAATAAATTGTGATCCGGTGATAAACATATACACATTGGTTTAATATATTGATTATTACCATTACCATTCAAAGCAATTATCTTAATATCATGATTTGATATCGATTTGACATTATCCATATCAGAGACAAGCAAACAATCATTGTCAGATGAAAATTGTACATCGAATGGTATATGGAAATTAACAGCTGATCCAATTGTATTCATATAAGATCCATTGGAAGTTTTAAATACTTGAATACGCTTATTTTTGCTATCGGCAACATATAACAGATCTCCATCGTTAGATATACATAAACCGAATGGTTCATTTAATTGATTGGAACCTGTACCAGGTGATTCAGGTATTCCAATTAATTGTTCACGAGTATCATCTAACATATTTATTTTTATTATACAATGGTCAAACCTATTCGCCACATACAAGTAATTGTCATCCGGCGATAAGCATATACCACATGGATGATTAAACCCATCCATTATTTTTATATGTGTACCATCAACACTAAATAATTGTATCCTATGATTCCCACTATCTGCCACAAATAATGTTTCACCATCGTGTGATATACATACAAAAGTAGGTAATGCAAATTGACCTGGTTCAATTCCAGGTGAGCCAATATTTTTTACAAGTGCATCATCTGATACACGAATTACCTTCACACAATTATCCATTATATCTGCAACGAAAAGCAATTTACCGTCTAAAGACATACACATACCGCGTGTTGAATTAAACAATCTATTTTTCGATCCGATCGTGTGTATATATTGTCCGAAAGGGTACATAACAACTACCGCATGCAAATTTGTACCACTATGTACACCGTATGACGTTAATTTTTCTTTATCATTATTTAACATTACTTGTAATGATGTTGCAGTATCTACAAAAAATAAGTGTTGTAGTTCATTTGGACACGCTGCGAGTTTACCTTCGTATGGACACTCTACGAGTTTATCTGTATATATCTTGCGCTTCAGATCGCCAACCGTTTCAGATATAGGTACTATATACGTCAATGTAGTACCTGCAAAGTTTTGTACGCTAATGGTCATACTAGGATGGGTCGACGCCGTATTTGCGGCTGCATCGAGATTAGCTTGTGTTATTGTACCAAATGGAGCATTACCCAGTAGGCTCCGAATTGTCTGTAGAAACATATCTATTCTATTTATGTTATATAATTTAAAATTAAGTTTTTCTAAAAGTGCATAGTAGAATGCCACGCATCTACGACTCTTCCCAGTTGACCCAAAGACGTGCCCAACAAGCCATTGCTGGTGGATTTTTAACACGTAATGGTACCCATCCTTCCAGTGGAATCAAGGACGCATCCATTTTGAACGAGGTTAAGATGGGCGGCATGACCCAGATAACACGCTACCCAACCTGCATCGGAATCAGCCCAGGATGTCCATGCGGCCCTTTGCTTTCTTCTCTTATCAATCCACCCTACACTCCCGCTCTTCCTGGACAAGTATCTGGTATAACCTTTACGGTCGGATCCATTATCGTTTCCTGGAATGCACCCACGGTAGGTGATGGACCGTTTGAATACGTGGTAACACCCTATTTGAACGGAGCAGTGGGTTCCTCCGTTCGTACGAGCGAAACCACCTACCGTTTCACTGATTTAGAAGAGTGGAAGCCCTATACCTTTACCATTTGTGCCACCAATGCGGCTGGAACAGGACCCATGATGACCTCCACCCGATTCTTTGCCCCACCCTCCCATTTATCCGCCGTTATGTCTGGAAGTTCCACCGCTGTTGATCCCATCCCCTCTCTCCAATACGTTATGAACGCCGCCATTGATTCCGGTCTTCAGACCCTCGCCGCCTCCAATATCGGCCCCACCCGTTCCTCTCGCATGATGTATCTCCTTGTTGCCTCCATCGTCCAGGCATGGAACTGGGTCTCCAACGAAAATCATCTTCAGGGTGTCCACGACAACTGGGATTGGACCAACAATAAAGCCCCTCAGCCCCTCGGACAGAACGACTCCATTGTCTGGATCATCTGTGCGATCGATTACATTCGCACCTTCTTCTCATCTGGTCCCTCGATCTACCATTGCCCCGCCGACGTTGTCGCACGTGTTCAGGATGCAGGCGATTGGGGTGCATGGGTCACCCAATGGAGCTTCTGGTATTCCCAGCGTCAGTACGACGGATCCGCTGCGGCGACCACGACACAGCCCACTGGATCCGCCAATTGGAACCAGACGATTGTCGTCGATGGTTCCACCGTGTCTAACATTTCAGCCTTCCCTGAGCCCCAACAGTGGACTCGTCTGACGGTTGGTGGCGTTCAGCAAAACTATGCGACGTATCTCTGGAATACCGTGCAGTCCACCTGCCTTACCGAACAAAACGAGAGCGACATCAAAGAGTCCGTCTCTCCCCTGACCGGTTCCGATCGCGATGCCGAGATTGATATGGTCATGAACATCGCCGCGAATTTGACCGATGAAGAGAAAGTGATTGCCGAATTCTGGGCCGGATCCGCCCGTGGTATCATGCCACCTCCCCTGATGTCGGTCTGGCTCTGGAAGGAATACATGCGTATTACTCCCGTATCCTGCGGGGCCATCATGTTCTCCCTCTTGGATCTCGCCATTCATATGTTCGAGGGTGGTCGTATCACCTGGGCCCTGAAGAGTCAGTACATGCAAGATCGTCCCATCCAGGAAGTCCGTCGCCGTTATGCGGGCATGCAAGTCCCTTCCTGGAACGGCGTAGTGGATGGATCCCAATGGGTTCCTTATCAACCTGCGAACGCTGTTTCACCTCCTTTTGCTGATTTTCCATCAGGTCATAGTCATTTTACCAAGGCGTTTGCCTTGACGATGAACAAATGGTTTGGTTCCAACATAACGAAGAATGTTCTGTTCTATGATTTGGAAGAACTGTTCTGTCCAGCCTTGACTTCTGAGGAAACTGG
>OFSF01000420.1_pt1 | contig 16654 bp, 5 predicted proteins | sample 1543271 | NCBI WGS metagenome assembly OFSF01 (sample SAMN07774227, study PRJEB24372) | wastewater metagenome | isolation source: Exp Tend VB 100WW | collected 2016-02
TGATCAGGCCCGCCACGCCCGCGGCTTCTTCCAGGTGGCCGATGTTCGTCTTGACCGACCCGATGGTCAGCGGCTGCGTGCGCTCGCCGAAGACCGTGGCCAGCGCCCGGACCTCGATCGGGTCGCCGAGCTTGGTGCCGGTGCCGTGGGCCTCGACATAGCCGATCGAGTCGGGCTCGACCTCGGCGACGGCCTGCGCCTCGCGGATCACCCGCGACTGGCCCTCGACGCTCGGCGCGGTGAAGCCGACGCGGCCGATGCCGTCGTTGTTGATGGCCGAGCCCTTGATGACGGCGTGGACCGTGTCGCCGTCCTCGCGGGCGTGGCGCAGCCGCTTGAGCACGACCGTGGCCACCCCGGCGCCGCCGACCGAGCCCTCGGCGTCGGCGTCGAAGGCGCGGCAGTGGCCGTCGGGCGACAGGATCGCGCCTTGCTGGTAGACGTAGCCCTGCTTCTGCGGGAAGAACACGGTCACCCCGCCGGCCAGCGCCATGCGGCACTCGCCCTGCAACAGGCTCTGGCGCGCCACGTGGACGGCGACGAGAGAGGTCGAGCAGGCGGTGCTCAGGCTGATGGCCGGGCCGCGCAGGTCGAGCTTGTACGCCGCGCGGGCCGCAACGAAGTCCTTGTCGCCGCCCAGCAGGAGCTGCTGCTGGCCGAACTGGGCCCGCAACGCCTGGTTCGGCCACAGGTTGTTGAAGAAATAGGTCGGTGAACCGGCACCGGCAAAGACGCCGACCGGAATGTCCAGCTCCCCCACCGGATAACCGGCGTGCTCCAGCGCAGTCCAGGCGGTTTCCATGAACAGCCGCTGCTGCGGGTCGAGCAGCTCGGCCTCGCGCGGTGGGTAGCCGAAGAAGGCGGCGTCGAAATACTCCGGCCGGTCGAGCGTGCCACTGGCGCGCACGTAGTCGGGCCGGTTGAACAGTTGCGGCTCGACGCCGCTCGCCAGCAGTTCCTCGTCGCTGAAGACGCGGATCGACTCGACGCCGTCGCGCAGGTTCTGCCAGAAGGCGCCGATGTCGGCCGCGCCGGGGAACTGGCCGGCCATGCCGATGATGGCGATGTCGTCGCCGTTATCGGCTTCGGTGGTCGGCTGCGTCGCCGCGGGCGGTGTGGCCTCGGTCGTCCGGTCGGTCGCCGCAGCGGCCTCGTTCTCGCTGCGGGACAAGTGCGCCGCCAGCGACTGGATGGTCGGGAACTGGAACAGCGTCACCACCGGCAGCTTGCGCCCCAGCCGCTCGCGCAGCCGCCCCAGCACCTGCAGCAACAGCAGCGAGTGCCCGCCCAGGTCGAAGAAGTTGTCGTCGATGCCGACCTGTTCGCGCTTGAGCACGGCCTGCCAGATCTCGGCGATCTGCTGCTCCAGCGCGGTCTGCGGCGGCAGCCGGCGCGTCTCGGCCGAAGCCGCCGATGCGCGTTCGGGCGCCGGCAATGCTTTGCGGTCCACCTTGCCGTTCGGGTTCAGCGGCAGCGCGTCCAGCACCGTGAAGCTGGCCGGCACCATCCACTGCGGCAGCCCCTCGCGCAGCAGCGCGCGCAGCGCCACCGACAGATCGGCTGTGGCCGTGGCTTCGGCTGTCTCCCGGGTCGTGACATAGGCGGCCAGGGCGCGGTCATCCCCGTCGTCATGCACGATCACCACGGCCTCGCGCACCGCCGGATGCCGCATCAGCGCGCCTTCGATCTCGCCCAGCTCGATGCGGAAGCCGCGCAGCTTGACCTGCGTGTCCAGGCGGCCCAGGTACTCCAGGTGCCCGTCCGTGCGCCAGCGCGCCAGGTCACCGCTGCGGTAGACCCGCTCGCGCTGACCGAAGACCTCGACCTCGACGAACTTCTCGTCCGTCAGGTCCGGCCGGTTCAGGTAGCCACGCGCCAACCCGGCCCCGGCGATGCACAGCTCGCCCGCCACGCCCGGCGGCACCGGCTGCAGGTTCGCGTCGAGCAGGTGGAGGCGGGTGTTCGGCAGCGGTCGGCCGATGGGGAACGACGGCCCGCTCATCTCGCCGATCGGGCACGCGGTCGTGGCGATGGTGGCCTCGGTCGGCCCGTAGGTGTTGACGAGCTGTGCCGCAGACCAGCGGCGTTGCTGCCACTGCTGCACATGCGGCGCGGACACGGCCTCCCCGCCGATGATCACCAGGCGCAGGCGTTCGGGCCAGCGCACCTGGGCGCTGACCAGCTGGTGCCAGTAGGCGGTCGGGCCCGGGAACACGGTGACGCCGTGGTGGCTGCAGGCGTCGAGGAAATCCTGCTCGGTGCCGAGCATGTCCTTGTCGCGCAGCACGAGGCAGGCGCCCGCGGCGAGCGTCGTGTGGATCTCTTCGGCCGAGGCGTCGAAGTTGATCGACGAGAACTGCAGCACCCGGTCGGCCGGCGTGAGCCGGTACTGCTGCGCCATTGACTGCGCGTAGTTGGCCAGCGCCGCGTGCTCGATCATCACGCCCTTGGGGCGGCCGGTCGAGCCGGAGGTGTAGATGACGTAGGCCAGGTGCTGCGGCCCGCTGCGGCGGGCGGGGTTGCCGGTGGCAGCGTCGTCCAGCGTCACGCGGTCGAGGCAGCACACGGTCGTCCCCGCGGTCTGCGGCAGGCGCCCCTGCAACGCGCTGTGCGTCAGCAGGATCTTCAGGCCGGCGTCCTCCAGCATGAAGTTCAGCCGGTCCTGCGGGTACTCCGGGTCGAGTGGCAGGTAGGCGCTGCCCGCCTTCAGGATCGCCAGCAGGCCGACGATCATCTCGATCGAACGTTCGACGCACAGCCCGACCAGCGTGTCCGGCCCGGCGCCGAGCGCGATCAGGTGGTGCGCCAACTGGTTGGCGCGGGCATTGAGTTCACCGTAGTGCAGCGACTGGTCGGTGAAGACCACCGCCGTGTGCGCCGGCTGCAGGGCTGCCTGCGCCTCGAACAGGTCGACCACCGTCCGGTCGGTCGGCAGTTCAAGCGGGTTGTGCGCCCAGGCGGTCAGTTGCTGCACGTCGGCCGGCGTCAGCATCGGCACGCGCCCCACCGGCCGCGCTGGCTCAGCGAGCACCCCGCGCAGCAGTTGCTCGAAACGGCCCGCGACGCGCGCGACGGTGTCCGGCTCGAACAGGTCGGTGCGGAATTCCCAGTCGCAGTCGAGCCGGCCGTCCTGCTCGACGACGCTGAGGGACAGATCCGCCTTGGCGATCGGATGGGCGGGTGGCTCCAGCGTCAGCCGGACACCGCCGAGTTCCAGCACTTCCTGGTGGTTGTTCTGCAGCGCGAACATCACCTGGAACAGGGGCGAGTGGCCCAGGCTGCGGGTCGGGTTGAGCTGCTCGACCAGGTGGTCGAAGGGCAGGTCCTGGTGCGCATAGGCCGACAGCGCGGTCTGACGGGTGTCGTCCAGCACCTGCGCGAAGCTGCGCCGGCCATCGAAACGCGAGCGCAGCACCAGCGTGTTGACGAAGAAGCCGATCAGGCCTTCGGTCTGCGGGTGGTTGCGGTTGGCGATCGGGCTGCCGACGGCCAGGTCGTCCTGCCCGCTCCAGCGGTGCAGCAGCACGTTGAAGGCGGCCAGCAGGGTCATGAAGACGGTGGCGCCCCGGGCCTGGCTGAACTGCCGGACCTGCGCGCCGAGGTCGGCGTCGAGCGCCACCTGCAGGTGCCGGCCTTGCACGCCCATCAGCGCCGGGCGGGCGAAGTCGGTGGGCAGCTCCAGCACGTCGGGCAGACCCTGCAACTGGGTCTTCCAGTAGCCGAGCTGGCTGTCCAGCACACCTTGCGCCAGCCACTGGCCTTGCCAGGCGGCGTAGTCCTTGAACTGGATCGGCAGCGGCGGCAGCGCCTGCCCGTCGTACAGCGCCTTCCATTCCCGGACCATCACGGCCACCGACCAGCCGTCGCTGACGATGTGGTGGGTGTTGAAGGCCAGGATCTGCGTGTCCTCGCCCAGCTCGATCAGGTGCAGGCTCAGCAGCGGACCGTGGGTCAGGTCGAAGCGCCGGTGGGCGTGTTCGGCCAGCAGCGCCTCGGCACGGGCCGGACGGTCGGTCGCGTCCCATGCGCTCAGGTCGGTGATCTGCAGCGGGTCGTAGGCCTCGCGCACGGCAGACATCACCTGTCCGTCGATGAGCGGGAAACAGGCCCGCAGGCTCTCGTGGCGCTCGACCAGCGCGTTCAGCGAATGGCGGAGCCGGGTGTGGTCCAGACGGCCCTCGCAGCGGAAGACCGCCGGGATGTTGTAGACCGCCTGCTGCGTTTCCATCTGTTCGAGGAACAGCAGCCGCTTCTGGGCGTAGGAGGCCGGCGCCAGCGTGCCGTCCGCGGTCCGGGGAATCGGCTGCTCGAACAAGGCCTTGCGGCGCAGGAAGGACAGGATCTCGGCCTTGCGCTCGGCCAGCTCGGCCCGCAGCGCGTCCGTGAGGGCACCGGCCGGGGCCTTGAACCGCAGCTTGTCGTCTTCGAGGCGCAGGGTGATGTGCTGCTGCTGCAGGGCCAGCAGGAGGTCTTCGATGGCGGTCATGGCCGGTTGTCCTTCAATGCTCACAGTTCGCCTTCTTCCATTTCCACGCTGTCGTCGCACGTGGCGCCCGTCGCGGCCACCAGCCGGGCCAGTCCGCCCACCGTCGGGCTCTCGAACAACTGCCGCAGCGACATCTCGGTCGCAAAGGACGTGCGGATGCGCGACACCAGCTGGGTGGCCAGCAGGGAATGCCCGCCCAGGTGGAAGAAGCTGTCGTCCAGGCCGATCTGCTCGACGGGCAGGCGCAGCACCTCCGCCCACAGCGCGGCCATCTGTTGTTCTTCGGCGGTGCTGAGCGGTTGAACCGCTGCACGCACGGCGCCGACGCCGACCTGCGGTGCCAGGGCTGCCAGGGCGCGGCGGTCGATCTTTCCGTTGCCCGTCAGCGGCAGGACCGGCAGGACGGTGAACCCGGCTGGCACCATGTACTCCGGCAGACGGCTGCGCAGCCAGGTGCGCAGCGTTTCGGTCAGCGCCGCAGCGTCCGTCTCAGCGGTCGCCGCTTCGCCCGCGGGCACGACAAACGCCAGCAGCCGCTCCCGGCCCGCCGCAGCGTCCTTGTCCAGCAGCACGACCGCTTCCTGCACGGCGCCGTGCTGGTGCAGCACCGCCTCGATCTCGCCCAGCTCGATGCGGAAGCCGCGCAGCTTGACCTGGTGGTCGATCCGGCCCAGGTAGTCCAGACTGCCATCGGGCAGGCGCCGGGCCAGGTCGCCGGTCCGGTACAGCCGCTGTCGGCCGCCCGGCAGGTCCAGCGCGATGAAGCGCTGCGCACTCAGCTCGGGTCGGTTCAGGTAGCCCGCGGTCACCCCCGCGCCTGCGACGTACATCTCCCCCGGAATGCCATCGGGCTGCGGCTGCTGCAGCGCGTCCAGGATCCAGACCTGCAGGTCCGGGATCGGGATGCCGATGTCGCCGAGCATCGCCGGCGGGGTCGCCTGGGCCGTGTCAGGCACGATCGGGCACCAGGTGACATGCACCGTGGTCTCGGTGATGCCATACATGTTGACCAGGCGCGGCTGTGTGCTGCCATGCCGGTCGAACCAGGGGCGCAGGATGGCGCGGTCGAGCGCCTCGCCACCGAAGACCACCTCGCGCAGCGCCAGTTGCTCCGGCCGGTCGTCGACGCCGATGAGCTGGCGGAACGCCGAGGGGGTCTGGTTCAGGACGGTGACCTGCTCGTCGATCAGCAGCTGGTAGAAGGCCTGCGGATCGCGGCTGGTCAGGTAGGGCACGACCACCAGCCGGCCACCGTGGATCAGTGCGCCCCAGAGTTCCCAGACCGAGAAGTCGAAGGCGCAGGAGTGGAACAGCGTCCAGACATCGCGTTCGCTGAAGCCGAACCACGCGTCGGTGGCCGAGAACAGCCGGCTGATGTTGGCGTGGGTGACGCGGCAGCCCTTGGGCTGGCCGGTCGAGCCGGAGGTGTAGATCACGTAGGCCGGACGCTCGGGCGTGGCGCTGCGCGGCGGGTTGCCGGCGTGGTAGCGCTGCAGCGTGTCGGCTTCGCGGTCGAGCGCCAGCGTGTGCACGCCGTCCAGGACCGGCAAGCGCGCCAGCAGCGACGACTCGGTGACCAGCACCGGTACCGCTGCGTCCGCGACGATGAAGTGCATCCGGTCCAGCGGCTGGTCCGGATCGAGCGGCAGGTAGGCGCAGCCCGCCTTGAGGATGCCGAGCAGGCCGACGACGAGGTCAGGCGAGCGCTCCATGCACAGCCCGACCAGCGTGCCCGGCACGACCCCGGACTCGTGCAGATGGCTGGCGAGCTGGTTGGCGCGCCGGTTCAGCTCCCCGTAGCGCAGCCGCTGCCCGTCGCCCACCACCGCTTCACGGTCGGGATGGCGCGCGGCCTGCGCCTCGAACAGGTCGACGACGGTGTGCTGGCGGTCGAAGACGGCCGGCTGTGCGGCGGTCAGACGGTCAAGGTCGGCGCTCGTCAGCAGCGGCAGCCGCCCGATCGCCTGCTGCGGATCGGCGCCGATGCCCTGCAGCAGCACCTCGAAGCGGCTGGCCATCGCGGCGATGGTCTCGGCGCGGAACAGGTCGCTGTCGTATTCCCAGGTGCAGAGCAGGCCGCCATCGGCCTGTTCCGAGGCGGTCAGCGTCAGGTCGAACTTGGCGATGCGGTAGTCCGGCTCCAGCACCGACAGCGTCAGGCCGGCGAGTTCCGGCTGCTCCATCGACTGCAGCATGAACATCACCTGGAACAGCGGCGCGTGGCTCATGCTGCGCGCCGGGTTGAGCTTCTCGACCAGCAGCTCGAAGGGCACGTCCTGGTGGCGGTAGGCCTCCAGCGCGGTCTGGCGCACCTGCTGCAGCAACTGCGTGAACGGCAGCGCGCCGTCGAGCTGGCTGCGCAGCACGAGGGTGTTGGTGAAGAAGCCGATCAGGCCTTCGGTCTGGTGGTGGTGCCGGTTGGCGATCGGGGTGCCGACGGCGAGGTCGGTCTGCCCGCTGTAGCGGTGCAGCAGCACGTCGTAGGCCGCCAGCAGCGCCATGAACAGCGTTGCGCCGTGGGCCTGGGCCAGGTGGCGCAGCGGCGTGACCGTGCTGGCACTGATCCGGTGCTTCAGGTGGCGGCCACGGTGGCGCATGGCGGCCGGACGCGGCGAGTCGGTCGGCAGCTCCAGCAGCTCCGGCAGGCCGGCGAGCTGGGTGGTCCAGTAGCGCAGTTGCGGGGCGAGCGAGCCTTGCTCGATCCACTCCCGCTGCCAGGCGGCGTAGTCGCTGTAGCGGATCGACAGCGCGGGCAAGGCGGACGCTTCCGACCGCTCCGGCGCGCGGTACGCGGCGTACAGCGCCGACCACTCGCGCACCAGCACGCCCAGCGACCAGCCGTCGCTGATGATGTGGTGCATGTTGACCAGCAGCACATGCGTCTCGGGTCCGGTGCACAGCAGGTGCAGGCGCAGCAGCGGGCCGTGTTCCAGGTCGAAGGGCCGGTGGACTTCCTCGTCGATCCAGCGCCGCACCCATTCGGCCTGCGCCTCAGTGGACAGCGCAGGGGGCACCAGTTCGGTCAGCGGATCGCGCACCGGATCGACACGCAGGGTCGGCTCGCCGTGCATGGCGGGGAAGGTGCTGCGCAGGCTGTCGTGGCGCTCGACCAGGGTGAGGAAGGCCTGGCGCAGGGCGGCGGTGTCCAGCGGACCGTCGAGCTGCAGGGCCACGGGGATGTTGTAGGTCGCGCTCTGCCCGTCCAGCTGGGCCAGGAACCACAGGCGCTGCTGGGCGAAGGACAGCGGGTGGGGCTGCTCATCCGCCTGGCGCGGGATGGTGCGCAGGCGCAGGTCACGCGCATAGCCCAGGCGCTCGGCCAGCGACCAGGTGGTCGGGCTGAGGAAGTCTTCCTTGTAGGCATCGCGCCAGCTCTCGGCGACCTGGGCGTCGATCTTCTGGTGGGTGTGGAACTTGATGTCGCCCAGCATGTGGCCTTCGGCGTGCACGCCGTCGGTCATGCGCTGCTTCTTGTCCTGGTACGGGTCGAGCATGGCGCCGTCCACCGACAAGCCGAGGAAGTCGCACAGGGCCTGCACGGTGGCGCGGGGCTGGGCGGTCAGGGCCTCGAACTGGACGCGGTGCTGGCGCTCGGCCGGGATGGTGGCGAGGAAGTCGACGATGTTCTGGTTGCACTGCCACCACAGCAGCTCGGCCATGCGGGTCGAGGAGCCCGATTCGGCCAGCGCGGCCAGCGGCGCCGCGTAGGGGTGGCCGGCGCTGATGCGCTCCATCCGGGCGTTCTCGAAGGAACGGATCATGCCCAGCGGGTGGCGCTGCAGATGGAGGTAGAGCGCACCGTCGAACAGCGCTTCCGCCTGGCGCAGGATGTCGAGGCTCACGCTGTAGAACGGCGTCTTGTCGACCAGCAGCCGCCCCGGCGCGGCGTCCTGCAGCACGCGGTAGAAGTCGCCGGTGTCCAGTTCCTGCGCCTCGAACTGCGCCATGCGCTGCCAGGCCTCGTCAGCGCTGCAGCCGTGCAGCTCCATCAGCGCCCGCACGGTGCCCTGCAGCCAGAAGGTGTCGTGCTCGGTGCACCGCTGCGCCCGCTCGCGCAGGTCGTTGAAGCCGAGCAGCTCCAGCTCGGGCGGCGCGAACAGGCCCGGGTGCCCCCCCAGCATCACGCGCAGCAGCGTCGTGCCCGAGCGCGGCGGCGCCAGGATGAAGACGGCGGGCGGGTTCTTGCGGGTCGAGCGGCGCGGGCGGAACTGCTGCTGCGGGAGGAGTTCCTGCAGCTGGGCCCAGTCGCCTTCGGCGACGCGGTCGCGGGCGGTCTGTTCTGCGGATGCGGCCGACGCGGTGCCGTCCAGTCGGGCGAGCAGGTTCGGGTAGTGGGCGCGCATGCCCTCGACGAACTGGCCCAGCGTCGGCGCGGCGAACAGGTCGTAGATGTGGAAGATCTCCTGCGTCGTCGCGGTCAGTTCGTTGATGAACCGGATGCCGTTGAGCGAGTTGCCGCCGATGGCGAAGAAGTCGTCGTGGACGCCGATCTGCTCCACGCCGAGGATCTTCTGCCAGATGCCGGCGACCAGCGTTTCCGCCGGGGTCCGCGGCGCGACGAAGCCGGTGCGCGCCACCGCGTCGGGGGCGGGCAGGGCCTTGCGGTCGATCTTGCCGTTCACCGTCAGGGCGAAGCGCTCCAGCACCACGAAGGTGGACGGCAGCATGTAGTCGGGCAGCCGGCTCGCCAGCCAGCGGCGGAGCTGCTGCTCGGGCTCGGCCAGCGGGGTGTTCAACGTGAGGTAGGCCACCAGGCGGGTGTTGTCGCCCGTGCCATGCGGCTGGACCAGGCCCATCTGCACGGCCTCGTGCTGGTTGAGCAGGGCCTCGATCTCGCCCAGCTCGATCCGGAATCCGCGGATCTTGACCTGCTGGTCGATGCGCCCCAGGTACTCCAGGCTGCCGTCCGGGCACTGCCGCGCCAGATCGCCGGTCTTGTAGAGGTGCCGGGTCTGGCCGAGGACGGGGATGTCCACGAAGCGGCTCGCCGTCAGTTCGGGCCGGCGCAGGTAACCACGGCTCACCCCGGCCCCGCCCACGAACATCTCGCCCGCCACGCCGATCGGAACCGGCTGCTGCTGGGCGTCCAGGATCCAGACCTCGAGATCGGCCAGCGGACGGCCGATGTTGCCGCTCTCGCGTTCGTCGCCGGTCAGGGGGCAATAGGTGACATGCACGGTGGTTTCCGTGATGCCGTACATGTTGACGAGCTGGGGCTGCTGGGTGCCGTGCCGGGCGAACCACGGCTGCAGGGCGGCATGGTCCAGCGCTTCGCCGCCGAAGATCACGTAGCGCAGCGCGAGTTCGGCCGGCTGCCGGTCCACCTCGATCAGTTGCCGGAAGGCGGACGGGGTCTGGTTCAGCACCGTGACCTGTTGCGCGCGCAGCAACTGGTAGAAGGCGTCCGGATCCCGGCTGGTCAGGTAGGGCACCACGACCAGCTTGCCGCCGTACAGCAGCGCGCCCCAGAGTTCCCAGACCGAAAAGTCGAAGGCGTAGGAGTGGAACAGCGTCCAGACATCGTCCGCGCCGAACTGGTAGTGCGGCTGCGACACCACGAAGAGCCGGGTGACGTTGGCGTGGGTCACCAGACAGCCCTTGGGCTTGCCGGTGGAGCCGGAGGTGTAGATCACATAGGCCAGATGCTCCGGCCGCAGCGGCACGGCGGGGTTCCGGGACGGGAAGCCGCGCACCGTGTCCAGATCGCGGTCCATGCAGAGCGTGGTCGCGGTGTGCGCGGGCAGGGTCTGCAGCAGCGCGGCCTGGGTCAGCAGCACCGAGACCTGGGCGTCTTCCAGCATGAAGGCCAGCCGGTCCTGCGGATAGTCCGGGTCCAGCGGCACATAGGCGCCACCGGCCTTCAGGATCGCCAGCAGCCCGACCACCATGTCCAGCGACCGGGCGGTGCAGATCCCGACCAGCGTGTCCGGGACCACCCCGAGGTCGATCAGGGCATGCGCCCAGTGGTTGGCCAGCTGGTTCAGCGCGGCGTAGCTGAGCGACTGGCCCTCGTGCACCACGGCGGTCCGGTCGGGGTGTGCGGCGGCCTGGGCCTCGAACAGCGCCACCACGGTCGCGGCCGGTGCCGCGACGGGCGCGGGCGGCCGGTTCCAGGCGACGAGCCGGGCTTGTTCCGCCTGGCTCAGCAGCGGAATCTCGGCGACCAGGCTGTCGGCGTTGTCCAGCACATGTTCCAGGATCTGCAGGAAGCCGGTCTGGACCCGCTTGGCGTCGGCCGTGTCCAGATACGCCAGGTTGTAGACGAAGTCCACCTGCACGGCGTCGTCGTCATGGAACTCCCAGACGGAGATGATCAGCGGGCTTTGCTTGCTGTCGTTGGTCAGGGCGATCGTGTTGCCCTGGAACACGCCGGCTTCCGTCGCGTGGTCGTGCTTGGCGTAGTTGAACTGCAGGTCGATCAGGTTGCGCTGCCCGGACTTGTGGAAATCCGTGGCGCGGTAGAGCTCGCCGATCGGCAGCTTCTGGTGGCGGTAGTCGGATTTCAGGGTGCGGCCGATCGACTGCAGCAGCGCGCGGAACGTCAGCCCGGTCCCGAAGCTGAAGCGGGACGGGATCATGTTGATGAACAGGCCGACCGTGTCCTTGAACGCGGCGCCGCCGCGGTTGAGGATCGGCAGCCCCACCGCCAGTTCGTCCCGGCGGGCCGTGCGCGTGAAGTACACGTAGAGCGCGCTGAGCAGCACATTGAACGGCGTGGCCCCGGTGGACTGGGCGAAGGCGATCACGCGGTTGTAGAAGGTCCGGCCTAGCCAGAGCACCTGGCGCTCCGACAGCACCTGCCGACTGGCCGCGCGCGCCGGGAGCTTCTGGAACAGGGGTTCTGGCAGCGACTGGTATTTGTCGGTCCAGTAGCGCAGGTCGTCCGTGAACCGTTGCGAGCCGGCGTACTGGAGGTCGTGGTCGATGAAGGTGCGGTAGGGCGGGAAGGTCTTCTGGTGCGCCTGGTCGGACGCTGATGCGTCATCGCCTTCCAGCAAGCCCGCGTAGAGCATGCCCAGCCGCTTGTTCAGCAGCGAGATGCCCCAGCCGTCGGTGATGAGGTGGTGGTAGACGAAGAAGAAGCGGTAGTCGTCGTCCTGCAGCTTGACCAGGCCGAAGCGGAACAGGAGCTGGCCGCGCAGGGTGAAGTGGGCCGTGAACTGCGCCTGCATCCAGCGGGCGGCGGCCTGCTCGGGCGAGTCTTCCTCCGACACATCCACCAGCGGCACCGAGACCTCCACCCGGTCCAGATAGACCTGCTCTGGCAGATCCGAGTCCGGCATGTCCCGCAGGACGGTGCGCAGGGCGTCGTGGCCGTCCACCAGCCGCTGCACGGCCTGGCGAAACAGCGCGACGTCGAGCGTCCGGTGGATCTCGAAGTAGCCACCGATGTTGTAGAGCGGCACATGTGCGTGCAACAACTGGTCAAACCACAGCTCGCGCTGGGGCGCGGTGAGCGGAAAGCCTTGGCGGGCAGTGGTGTCGATCGCGGGGCACATGGAGGAAGTCTCTGCCTGAGGGATGGGAGGAACGGCGGTAACGCTTGCGCTGCGGGCTGCCCCGGATCAGCGCATCTGGATGACCGAGGCTTGCGGGAGCTGGCCGGGGTTGAGTTCGGTCTGCGCGAAGACGAACTGCAGGCCCTGGAAGGTGGTGCGGTAGCGCATCACGCCGGCTCGGTCGGACACCTGGTACTTGCGCCCGGCGTACTCGACGTTGGCCGCTTCGGGCTCGGTCAGGTCGGCGGCGGACTCGATGCGCAGGATCGCGTCGCGCTGGTTCTCCGGGACGCTGTCGCGCAGGGTCGCGGGCAGCGCGTCGGCCAGTGCGCCGTCGTAGGCCATCGCGTAGAGCGTGCCCACGAAGGTGCGCAGCTTGGCCTCGGCCGTGAAGCCGCCGGCCAGTGCCTCGCCACCCAGGCCCTTGAACTGCATGCGCGCACCTTCGCGGGTGTTCAGGCGCTGCAGGGCGGCCACGCCGCGCTCGTCGGTGGTGATGCGCAGGGTCGTGCCGGCGGTGTCGGTGCCGGTGACCAGGGCGCGGGCGCGGCTCAGGGTCTGCACCGCTTCGGCCAGACGCAGGAAGTCGCCGTAGTTGTCCGGGTTGTCGCTGTCGACGCCGTTGTGCAGGACAACCTTCTTGCCGCTGGCGGTGGTCAGCGTGACCTCTTCGGCCAGCATGCGCAGCAGGGTCATCGACGAGAAGCCCTGGGTGGCCATGCCGGCGAAGGTGCGCGGATCGATCGGCTTCATCAGCACCGCGGCAAAGCCCGGTCCGCTGAGCGGCGCGAAGTTGAACATCGGCGCTTCGGTCGAGCTGCCGGTCAGGCCGAGCATGCGGGAGAAGGTCTCCGGCAGTCCGGGCATGGGATTCAGGACGTTCGAGGCCGTGCCGTTGACACCACGCGTGAAGCTGTAGCTGGCGGTGATGGGGCCCATCTGCAGGAAGTACGGCGGGTGGCCGTTGCGGATGCGGGCCAGGTTCAGCAGCGTCTGCTGGTTGCCGACCTGGGCCTGGGCGTCCGCGTATTCGATGTACTGGGAGCGCAGGGAGCGCGGGCCCGCGCAGCCGGCCAGCACCAGCGCGGACGTCACGAGGGACAGGACGAGCAGGCGCCGCGGCAGTGCGCGCGAGAACGGGACGGAAATCGACATGACGGACCTCGACAGCAGGGGACGTAAGCGAAGGGGGCGGGCGGTTCGGTGCGGAAAGATGGCCGGCTCCACAGGCCTGGGTTGCCCAGGCGATGGGGCCGGCCTGCCTGGTGCGCCGCGGGCGGCGCGCCAGGCATCACGGTCTCAGACGAGACACGCGGGGTCTCAGGCGGTCTTGACCGACTTGACGACCTCGGCGCCTTCCTTGACCTTCTCCTTGAACAGCTCCTTGAACTTGACCGGGTCGAAGTTGTCGAAGGTGCCGCCGACCTCGAAGTGCTTGGTCAGCACCTTGCCGGTGGCGTAGGTCACGGCAGCGGCGGTGGCCGACATGGCGGCTGCGCCCGAGATCGTGCCCAGCACCGGCACGGCCTTGGCCAGGCTGGCCAGACCGGCCAGTGCGGCAGCAACCCCTGCGCTGGCGACCAGCGAGGTCAGCAGCGAGCGGACCAGCTTTTCCTTGAAGGGCACGTCGTAGATCTTGCTGAGGCAGCGGGCCATGTCGAGCTGGATGCCCATGACGGCGGCGAGGTCGACGCCGGGCACGGGGATCAGGCTCACGCCGGTGGCGGCGATGACGTGGTTCTTGACGGTGTCATTGGCCAGCATCAGGCGGTCCGAACGGACGACGTCCGAGATCAGCACGGGATCGGGCGTCGCGGGTTCGACCACGGTGGCTTCTGCGTCGATGGTGTCGGTAGTGCTCATGAGAGGGTTCTCCTGGAATGAAGGAAACGGGATCACAGGGGGGGTGGATGCCACCTCCGCCAGCGCGGCCGCAGGGGCTTCGCAGGCGGGGGGCTCCGGAGGGTAAATCAGCGGTTTCTTCTTGCGGGCGATGGGCAGTCCTTTCGTGGAGTGAGGGTGGGACGGTGGCTGCCACCGGGCAGCAGCCCCCCTCACGCCGTCGTGGACGGAGCTGGAGGGGCCACCGCCGGGGCACTTTCAGCGGGAGACCTGGGTGTTGTGGCCGCCCCTGGCGCTGCGGCGGCGGACTTGGACTTGGGTTTCCACTGCGGCTTGTCGCCGGCGAGCAGGAACAGCACGCCGAGCACGGGCGACATGAGCAGCGAGGCCCAGAGGTAGCCCCAGAAGCCCCATTTGCGTCGACGCCCGACAAAGGCGATGAGCAGACAGGCGAGGACGTACAGCGCAGGCAACAGATACGGTTTGAGGAGGGCAGCGGACATCGGATGAACCTCTGTGGAGTGCGGTTGCGGAGCAGCGGATCAGGGTCGGGATGCCGCGGAGGCCGGCTCCGGGATCGACGGGGGGGCCGAGGCGGCGGTCGGCGCGGAGCCTGCGGTCAGCGGCACACCCGAGGCACTGTCGGACCCGGAGGCGGCGTCGGCATCGGGTGATGGCAGCGTCTCGGGGGCTGGTCTGGGCCGCGCGACAACGGGCGCGGCGGGCGGCATCTCGTCGGCGAACAGGTTCAGCAGGGCCGGATTGCTCTGGTGCCCCAGTGCCAGCAGACGTTCCAGGTCCACCTTGACCGCGGGCAGGTTGACCAGCGCGTTGACGACCCGGTCCACCTCCTGGCTCGGCACCATGCGTTCCAGGTTCTGCACGGCAGGACTGAAGTAGTCCTGCCGCCCGACCTCGTCGACGAACACGGCCAGCCCCGGCGCCATGACCCGGTTGCCCGCGGCGCTCAAGGCGAAGGCGGGCACCTTCAAGGCACGCAGCCGGTCACCGACGAACTTGTTGTCCGCGAAGCTCAGGTCGTCGAAGCGCACCAGCATCAGCGCCTGGGGCTGCGAAGGCGACGGGGCCGACAGCGTCGCGAGGCACTGCACCAGGTCGTCCTCCTGGGCCTCTTCGCGTACCGCGCAGGTCTGCATGGCCACGCCAGTGGTGTCGCCCAGGCGCTGGACCCGCTCGGTGAGCGAGACGATGGCGTCGGGAGTCCGACCTGCGATGAGCACGCCGAGGCGCTGGACCGGGAGGATGCGCCGGGCGATCTCGAACTGCAGCGTGGCCGTCTCGTCCAGAGAGGCCGTGCCTCGGAAGGCCTGGCTGAACCCTGCCGGCAGCGGGGTCGGGCCGAGTCGGGCTTCCCGTTCGGTGCGTTCGAGGTTGTAGCGCAGGTGCAGCCCGGGCAGGGCCTGCCAGCCGTCCTTCAGCAGTTGCTGGAACGCATAGCGCTTGCCCATCAGTTCGCCGTGCGCGTCAAAGGCGTGCAGGCCGGTCACGCCCACCCAGTACGGCATGTAGCGCAGGGCGGACTGCACGGCCGAGGTGCGGGTGGTCCTGGCCGACTCGATCGCCCGCGCCAGCAACTGCATGGAGTCGTAGCCCTGCGCCGCGTTGTGGTCGGGTTCGCGGTGGTGTGCCGCCTGAAATTGTTCAGCGAACGCGGCATTGCGCCAGCCGGTCTGCTTGCTGCGGTAGAGCACGGGGGTGATGGTGTTGATCCCCGCTTCGCCCGCGGCGTCCCGGTACGCCCGCGAGTTCAGGGTGTCGCTGCCCAGGATCGGGGTGTGGACACCGAGTTCGCGCAACTGGCGCGCCATGCGTGCGCCAGGCTCCCCCGCTGCCGACAGGAACACGGCATCGAAGGTCTTGCTCCGCAGGAGAGCCAGCAGGCCGCGGTAGTCCTCGTCCGCGGCATCGAAGGAGCTGCGGTGGGCGATGCGAACCCCCTGGGTCACTGCGGAGTCTTCAAACAGGAAGGCCAGCTCGCGGCTGTAGTCGTCCCGGGCGTGCAGGACCGCAACCCGCCCGTAGCCGAGCAAGGCCGTCAGGCTGGCGATCTGCTCGGCCATCACCGGGCTGCTGGGCGCCAAGCGGAAGACGTACTGGAAGCTGTGGCCGGTCAGGCTCTTCTTGGTCGCGAACGGCGGAATGAACACCACACGCGCCGCCTCATAGACCAGCGAGGCGGGCAGTGCGACGCTGGACGAGCGGTGCCCGAGCACGGCCACCACCTGTTCGTCGCTGGCCAGGCTTTGCACCAGTGCGTTTTCCTCGGCCGGGTCGGTGCTGCCTTGTTCGATGCGCAGGCGGACCGTCCGGCCGAGCAGCTTGCCCGGGCGCGCGTTGATCTGGGCGACGGCCAGCTCGATGCCCTTGACATAGTCCGAGCGCTGCGGGTCTTCCACAGCCGCGACGACGATGTCGGCCTCCGTGTCCAGCGCATGCAGGTCGCGGACCTCCGCCAGTGCACGGAAGTCTTCACGGGGCCAGTGGGTCCAGACCGACAGACCCAGAGCCACCGCGGCCACAGCCAGGATCAGTCGCTTCATGGCGTGACGTTGATCAGCAGCTTGGGATCCGTCGGGCTGACCGCGCCGGCCGTGCCACTGCCCATGATCAGGGTCTTGGCATTGGTCGACTTGGCCAGATCGCGCATGGCGGCGATCTGCTCGCGCTGCAGCACCTTGTCGGTCAGGCTCTCGCCAATGATGGCGTTGTGCTTCTTGTGGCCTTCCGCTTCGATCGTCAGCCGCTCGGCCTCCTTGCGCGCGGTCTCCATCCGGAATTCGTAGGACTTGAGCATCTCCTCCTGGGT
>OFSF01000422.1_pt1 | contig 16588 bp, 16 predicted proteins | sample 1543271 | NCBI WGS metagenome assembly OFSF01 (sample SAMN07774227, study PRJEB24372) | wastewater metagenome | isolation source: Exp Tend VB 100WW | collected 2016-02
TCACGGCGCGTCCCCTCAGGTTATAGACGCACCGTGCTCACCTGACAAGCGTGACTTGTTTCACCTTAATCGACCCCGTACCACGGTATAGGGCAGCGCGGAAACAAAAAAACGCCAACCGACATCGGTTGGCGTTCAGGCATCAGGTGGTGCGCCCGGCTGGGATCGAACCAGCAACCCTTGGCTTCGGAGACCAATACTCTATCCATTGAGCTACGGGCGCAGCGAACGCGATTCTAGCAGTTATCGCAACGCAGCATGCACGCAACACGGGCGGACTGCATACGCCCCTTATAATTCGACGGTTTTGCGCACCCTGCCTGCCCTGCACGCGACCAGTGCCCACACCGCGTTCAACAGCCCCGAGGAATCCATGAGCCACGCCCACGACGAGCACGAGAGCCCGATCAAGACCCCCAAGCAACTCATCCTGGCGGTGATCTTCGCCTTTGTGGTGCCCATTTTTCTCATTGTCCTGCTGGTGAAGAATGTCGGCAGCGACACCCGCTCCGGCGCCGGTGCCAATGCCATGAGCGAAGAGGCCACGGCCGCGCGCATCCAACCGGTTGGTGCCGTGCACATCAAGCTGGAAGGCGGCCCGCTGAAGACCGGCGAAGAGGTCTACAAGGCCCAGTGCGTGGCCTGCCACGCGGCAGGTCTGGCCGGCGCGCCCAAGTTCAGCGACGCCGCCGCCTGGGGTGCCCGCAATGGTCAAGGCTACGAGGTTCTGCTGACCTCGGCGCTCAAGGGCAAGGGTGCCATGGGCGCTCAGGGCGGTGGCGATTTCAGCGATCTGGAAATCGGCCGCGCCGTGGTCTACATGGCCAATGCGGCTGGCGCCAAGTTCGAAGAGCCGAAGCCTGCGGCCGCCGCCGCTCCGGCCGACGCGGCATCGCAGTAAGCTGCCACACCCCACGAGAAGCCGGTCATCGACCGGCTTTTTTCATGCCTGCGCCACAGCGATCGCTCCGCGGCGCTGCGGACTCAGGTCGTAGCCGAAGCGCATCGGCAGTTCGGTAGACGCCACCTCCTGCGGCACCCACAGGCCACCGATCACGGCGTCCGCGGCGGTGTCCATGTCCGCGGAACGCACCAGCCCGAGTCCGAGCGGCGTGTGCAGGAACAGCCGACCGTGTTCATCGACCAGCACCTCGTCCACCGCCGGCACCAGGCGCCCGGTCTGCGTCTCGACCCGGAAGCCGCCGTCCACCTGCTGCACGCCGAACACCCAGGGCGCCGCTTCCAGCTCGACGAACACCTTCTGCGGGCCGTTCTGGAAGAACCAGCAGCCGGCGGCATCGGCCTCGTAGTTGCGGCCGATGAACTCGCGCAGCTTGTCGTGGAGGATCCGGCTGCCTTTGGCCTGCGGAAACGGCCCCGCCGCCTGCGTGCGGTCGTCGCGCATGTACCAGTCACCCCGCGCATCGAGCGCGAGCCAGCCCCGGCAGTCGGGCACGTTGGGCCACTTCTTCAGGGCCGCCTTGACGATGTCATCCATGCCGCGGATCTTGCCTCAGCGCGGCGGCGCCGGCCAGCGGGATCCGAGCTGCTGCTGCATCCAGCCCATCACCGCGCGCGGCAGGCCACGCACGTCCCCCGGCAGCGGCCCGGATGCGAAGCCGACATGCCCGCCCTGCGCCGGCTGCCACAGCGTGACATGGCGACCGACTTCGTGGGCTGCGGGCAGGCTGTCGGCGGGCACGAACGGGTCGTTGCGCGCGTTGATGACCAGCGTGGGAATGCGGATCTCGGCCAGATGCGGTTTGGCGGAAGCGCGGCGCCAGTAGTCCTCGGTGTCGCGGTAGCCGTGCAGCGGCGCGGTGAAGAGGTTGTCGAATTCGTAGAGGTTGCGCGCCTGGCGCAGCCGATCGGCGTCGAAGAGGCCCGGATGCTGTGCGAGCTTGGCCAGCGCCTTGGGCTTCATGGTGCGCAGGAACATCGGCGTGTAGAGGTGGCGGTTCAGGCCGCGCCCGATCGCGTGACCGGAGGCGGCCAGGTCGATGGGTGAACACACCGCCGCCACCGCCTGCACCACGTGCGCCGCCTGCGCGCCCGACTCCTGCGCCCAGCGCAACAGCGCATTGCCCCCCAGCGAGACGCCGACCGCGACGACCGGACCACCACAGCCACCCTGCGACGCGCGGATCCGGTCGAGCATCCAGCCGATTTCGGCGTAGTCCCCCGAGTGGTAGGCGCGCGGCGCCAGGTTCAGCTCACCCGAGCAGCCGCGGAAATGCGGCACCGCAAAGCGCCAGCCATGCCGGCGCGCCCAGTCGGCAAACGCCAGCGCGTAGTGGCTGCGCGAGGAGCCCTCCAGCCCGTGGAACAGCACGAGCAAGCCCGCGCCCTGCCCGGCCGGCACATCCAGCCAGTCGATGTCGACGAAGTCGGCGTCCGGCGTGGTGTGGCGCTCGCGGCGGTAGACGATGGGCTCGGCCGTGTCGTGGCTGCGCGAGAACAGCGCCGGCCAGACGGTCTGCGCCTGGCCGCCAGGCAGCCAGGCCGGAGCGGGATCGAGCGTCAATGCCGTGCAGCGTCAGTGCAGCGTCGACGGCTCGTCGCTGAATTCCTGCACCTGGCGCGGACTGCCGGGACTGGCGTGGTGGGCCAGCAGGCGCCAGCCCTGGGGCGTCTTCACGAAGATGTTGGTGGCCAGCACATAGGCGCGCTGCGGCCCCTCGGGCGTGGCCACGCGGATCTCCTCCAGGACATGGTGCACCGCAAAGCCCCCCGCCACGATGCGGCGCACCTGCGAGATGCGGGCATCGACGCTGCCGTTGGCGAACAGGCTCTCGAAGGCCGAGCGGATCGCCTGCGCCCCGACCAGCCGCGGCCCGCCCGGGTGGATGCAGGCGATGTCCTCGTCGTCCGACCAGACGGACATCACCCGTTCGAGGTCCGCGTGCTGCAGCGCTTCGTAGAACTGGGCTTCGGTCTCGTCGGGGGTGGCCATCAGGGCGGCCTGCAAGGGTTTGACGCGGGGCATGGAGATCCTGGCAGAGCCGGCGGTGTTATCGGAAAACGACCGTCTTGCGGCCGTTGAGCAGCACACGGTGCTCGACGTGCCAGCGCACGGCACGCGCCAGCACCACGCACTCGACATCGCGCCCGACGGCGGTGAAGTCCTCGGGGCTGAGCGTGTGGTCAACGCGCTCGACGTCCTGCTCGATGATCGGACCTTCGTCCAGATCGGCGGTGACGTAGTGCGCGGTGGCGCCGATCAGCTTCACGCCACGTTCGTGCGCCTGGTAGTAGGGCTTGGCGCCCTTGAAGCTGGGCAGGAAGCTGTGGTGGATGTTGATCGCGCGGCCCTGCAGGAAGGCGCAGAAGTCGGGGCTGAGGATCTGCATGTAGCGCGCCAGCACCACGAGGTCGATGTCTTCGCGGGTGAAGAGCGCTTCGATCTGCTGCTCCTGCTCGCGCTTGGCGGCGGCGGAGCTGCCGGTGGGCAGCGGCAGGTGGTGGAAGGCGATGCCGTAGCTGGCGGCGAGTTCGGCGAAATCGGGGTGGTTGGAGACGATGGCGGGGATGTCCACCGCGAGTTGCCCGCTCTTCCAGCGGAACAGCAGGTCGTTGAGGCAGTGGCCGTGCTTGCTGACCATCAGCATCACGCGCGGCTTGCGCGCCAGGCTGCGGACCTGCGCGGTCATGCCGAACTGCTGGCGGGTGTGGCTGAACAGGCGGTCGAGGGTCGCGGCGTCGCCCAGGTGTTCGGGCGCATCGAAGTGGACGCGCATGAAGAACAGCCCGGTCGCGTCCTCGCCGAGGACGTCGCCGAACTGCTGGGAGTCGATGATGTTGCAGCCCGCCTGGTAGAGCAGGCCGGAGACGGCGTGGACGATGCCCTTGGCATCGGGGCACGAGAGGGTGAGGACAAATTCGCGGTGCATCGGCATGGTGGGGCGGATTCTACGCAGCCACCATGGTGCGCGTGTGGCCTCTAGAATCCGCCGACTTCGACGAGGGCCCGTGAATGGCAGCGACTTCCCCAGAACGTGCGCAGGAATTGGCAGATCTCCTCGCCAGAACGGGACTGGGCGACCGCGCCGCGTTTTCCATGCTGTACCAGCGCACCAGCGCGCATCTGCTGGGCGTGATCCTGCGTATTCAACGTCAGAGAGATCTCGCCGAAGATCTCCTCCAGGAGGTCTACGTGAACGTCTGGCGCAGTGCATCCAGCTTCGATGCCAGCCGCGCCCAGGCGCTGACCTGGCTGTCGAGCGTGGCGCGCAACCGCGCCATCGACAGCCTGCGCCGGCGCCAGACCGAACCGGAGACCGTCAGCACCCACCGCCCAGGGAGGGAGGACGAGGAAGACCACGACATGTTGCAGGATTTTGTCTCCGATGATCCCGATCCCCAGACGCTGTTCAGCAACGCCGTCGAAGCCCGTGCCGTGCGGGTCTGCATGGACGCCCTGAGCGCCGACCAGAAGCAGAGCCTGGCGCTGGCCTTCTACCAGGGCCTGTCGCACGCCGAAGTCGCCGACCAGATGACACAGCCGCTGGGCAGCGTGAAGAGCTGGGTGCGCCGCGGCCTGCTGGCGCTGCGCAGCTGCCTGGAACGTGCTGGCTTCGGGGGCGACACCGGGCCGGCCATCGTCACCGTCCACGGACCGCGAGGCTGAACCATGGACTACAGCCGCCGTGAACTGAGCGATCGACTGGCCGCCGAGTATGTGCTGGGCACCCTGCAAGGCGGCGCGCGCCGCCGCTTCGAAGCCCTGCTGCCGGCGCACCCCGGCTTGCGCAGCGCCGTCTGGCGCTGGCAGGACCGGCTGGTGCCGTTGACCGCCAGCGTGCCGCCGGTCACGCCCTCGCCCGCCGTGTGGAACCACATCGAGCAACAGCTCTTCGGCGAGAGCGCGGCGGCAGCCGGCACAGTGGCCTCGGTGCAGCAGCGCATCACCCGCTGGTGGGAGCGGATCGGACTCTGGCAGGGCCTGGCCGGCGCCACCAGCCTGGCCACGCTGGCCCTGGCCGTGGCGCTGACCCTGCCCGGCCCGGTGCAGCCGCCGGTCGTCGTGGTGATGGGCACCGAGCAGGGGCCGGCGAGCTTCGTCGCCAGCGTCGGCGCCGATGGCCGCAGTCTGGTGCTCAAGCCGCTGGCGGGCGTGACGGTGACGGCCGCGCAGGCGCTGGAGCTGTGGGCCGTGCCGCCGAAGGGCGCGCCGCGCTCGCTGGGGCTGGTGTCGAACCAGGGCGCCACCACCGTGCTGCGCGAGCACCTGCTGCAGGGCACCGCCGCCTTCGCCGTCAGCGTAGAGCCGCCCGGCGGATCACCGACCGGCGTGCCAACCGGACCGGTGGTCTCGGTGGGTCGCCTGGAACTCTGAGGTGCGGCGCTGCGCGGTGCGGTGCGCAGCGACCGGCTCAGTGGTGCGAGTGGATCTTCTCGCCCGCCTTCAGGCGGTAGACCGTGCCGCAGTAGGCGCACTTGCCTTCGCCGCTGTGGCTCAGGTCGATGTAGACCTTGGGGTGGTTGCTCCAGAGTTCCTGCTTCGGGTTCGGGCAGAACACGACGCCCGGCCCCTGCAGGTCCGAAGCGAGCACTTCCACGACGGCTGCGGCTTTCTTGCTGTCACTCATGACTTGAATCTCCTCGATTGGACTCGAACCGGCAGGCACCGGCTCAGACCGGGGTCAGCCACTCGGCGTACTTGGGATTGCGGCCACCGACGATGTCGAAGAAGGCGGCCTGGATCTTCTCGGTGATCGGGCCACGCGAGCCGCAGCCCAGCTCGATCCGGTCGAGTTCGCGGATGGGGGTGACTTCCGCAGCAGTGCCGGTGAAGAAGGCCTCGTCGCAGATGTAGACCTCGTCGCGGGTGATGCGCTTTTCCACCACCTTCAGGCCCAGGTCGGCGCAGATCGAGAAGATCGTGTTGCGCGTGATGCCGTTGAGGGCGCCCGCGGACAGGTCGGGTGTGTAGACGACACCGTTCTTGATGACGAACAGGTTCTCGCCAGCGCCTTCCGAGACGAAGCCGGACGCATCCAGCAGCATGGCCTCGTCGTAGCCGTCCTCGGTCGCTTCCATGTTGGCCAGGATCGAGTTGGTGTAGTTGCTCACCGCCTTGGCCTGCGTCATCGTGATGTTGACGTGGTGGCGGGTGTAGCTGCTGATCTTGACGCGGATGCCGCGCTTCAGACCTTCTTCACCCAGGTAGGCGCCCCACGGCCAGGCGGCGACCATCAAGTGCACGGTGTTGCCCTTGGGGCTGACGCCGAGCTTTTCCGAGCCGATCCAGGTCAGCGGGCGCAGGTAGCAGCTCTCCAGCCCGTTCTCGCGCACGACGGCCTTCTGCGCCTCCATCACCTCCTCGAACGAGAAGGGGATCTTCATGCGCAGGATCTTGGCCGAGTTGAACAGGCGCTCGGTGTGCTCGCGCAGGCGGAAGATCGCCGTGCCGTCCGGCGTCTTGTAGGCGCGCACGCCTTCGAACGCGCCGCAGCCGTAATGCAGCGTGTGGGACAGGACGTGGATCTTGGCGTCGCGCCAGTCCACCAGTTGTCCGTCCATCCAGATCTTTCCGTCTCGGTCGTGCATCGACATGGTGATTTCTTGCCTTTTTGCCAGTTGGGCTACAGGTCGGGGTGCGAGATTGTACGGGTCGAGAGCTTGAAGTTCACCATCGCGCGCAGCCGGTTGGGCGCCACCGGACGGGCCAGCAGGTGGAGATCGGCCTCGCCGGGCGGGACGACCTCGCCTTCGCCATCGCTGAGCAGCACCGCTGGCAGCGCTGCGCCAAACACCAGACGCAGGGCCCGCACGAGATCGACCCCGCTGCGCTCGTGCGGCGGCATGCGACCGACCACGAGCAGGTCCGGCACACGCGCCTGGCTGGCGGCCCAGTCGAGCACGGTCGGCGCATCGGCAAAGGAGCTGACCAGCGCCCCCCAGGCCTGCAGCATCGCGCCGGGGCTGTCCGGCCCGACATCCAGCTCGGCCCCGACCAGCAGCACATGGCGTCCGACCAGCGTCGGACGGATCCAGGTCGGCACCACACTGGCTGGCGCCGGTGGCGCCTGGCCCGCCGCAGACTCCGGCATGGGGGGCAGCAGCAGGCTGAAGACGGTGCCATGCCCGGGACGCGAGCGCACGCTCAGAGGAGCCTGCAGCAGCTCGGACAGGCGCCGCACGATCGCCAGCCCGAGTCCCAGCCCCTTGCGGGGCGACTGGTCCGGCCCGCTGGGCGCGCGCACCTGGTAGAACTCGTCGAAGATGCTCGGCAGCAGCCGCGGCTCGATGCCGACCCCGGTGTCCCAGACCTGCAGCAGCAGCCGGTCCCCACGCACCCGGCAGCTCACCAGCAGCCCGCCATCCTCGGTGTAGCGGATCGCGTTGGACAGCAGATTGCGCAGGATGCGCTCGACCAGCAACGGATCCGTGTGCACCGCATGGCGCCCGCCCACGAAGTCAAGCCCCAGCCCCTTGTCGAAGGCCTGCGGCTCGAAATGCAGCTTCAGTCGGGCGTAGACCTCGCGCATGTGGAACCACTTCGGCTCGACCACGATGGCACCGCTGTCGATGCTGGTGAGGTCGAGCAGCTTGTCGAACAGGGCTTCCAGGGCATCGACCGAGGCGCCGATGCTGGTGATGGTCGGCTCCAGCGCAGTGTCCCGGTTGCGCAGCCGCAAGGACTCGGTGAACAGCACCAGCGCATGCAAGGGCTGGCGCAGGTCATGGCTGGCGGCGGTGAAGAACTGGGTCCGTGCCAGCGTCGCCGCCTCGGCGTCGAGACGGGCCTGGTCGGCGATGTCCTTTTCAGCGGCCAGCTGGGCGGCCAGCCGCTCGGAGCGGTGCTTGTAGAGCAACAGGCGGGTGAAGCTCTGGCGCTGGTGGTGTCCCACCAGCACCCCCCCCAGGAACACCCCCACCACCGCCAGCGTGTCCGCCCATGGCGCAGACGCCGAGGTGGCGAAGAACGCCCAGCAGGTGGTCAGTCCCATCAGGGCGATGCCGACCAGCGTGGTGGCATGCCCCGCCGCGGCCGAGCCGATGCACAGGCAGGCCAGCAGCGCGCCCAGACCGGCACGCTGCAGCTCCGTGCCCAGCGGATAGAGCCAGACCATGGCCAGCGACCACACCCCCGCGCACAGCAGCGTCGACAGCTCCCAGCGACGGCGCCAGCCCGTCCAGTCCGCGACCTGGGGAGACGGCTGGGTCCGGTAGCGCCGGTAGAGCCGCCAGCGCCAGCCCAGTGCCAGGGCGGCCAGCAGCAGCCAGCTCCCCAGGATGTCCGGCACGGGCGCCTCTGGCATCACCAGGAACAGCGCCCCGATCACCACCACGCCCAGCGCCTGCCCCAGCAGACTGGCGGGCAGCTGGGCGTAGAGGCTGCCGACCCGGTCGGCCAGCACGTCCGACGCCGGACCGAGCGGCACCATGCGCACCCGGCCGTCAGCGCAGGACCGCACCGCGCCGCGCCGCGCCGCCGGCACCGTCGCCATCGCCTCCACCTTCCGGCAGGTGCAGACGGCCGATGGCCAGCACCGCCTGGGTGCGCGAGTTCACGCCCAGCGTGCGCAGCACCGCCGCGACATGGTCCTTGACGGTCTCGACGGAAATGGCGAGGTCACGCGCGATCATCTTGTTGGACTTGCCGTCCAGCAGCAGCTCCAGCACCTCCCGCTGGCGCGGGGTCATGCCCAGGCGCTGCAGCGAGGCATCCCGCTCCGCCCGCACGCTGACGCGGCGTGGATCGAAGCGGCGGCTGCCGAGGGTGTGGCGGTCGTCCTCGACCGCGGCACTCTGCGAACCAGGCAGCAGCGGCCCGACACCCGGACTCGACAAGCCGTTCGCCAGCGCCAGCGGAAGCGCCGAGTCGCCCAGCTTGAGCGTCATCGGAGGCACATAGATGCCGCCCGACATCACCAGATGCAGCGCCTCGAACAGCAGCTCGTTGCTGGCCCGCTTGGGCACGAAGCCCATGGCACCGGAGTCGATGGCGCGGATCACGTCGCTGGCCCGGTCGGACGCCGACACGACCACCACCGGGAGCGCCGGATAGCCCATGCGCAGTTCGGACAGCAGGTCGAAGCCGCTGGCGTCGTCGAGCTGCAGGTCGAGCAGAACAAGATCGAAATCGGAATCCTGCCGCAGCAGCTCGCGGCACTCGGCCGCCGTCTCGACGCCAATGGCCTCGACCGTGGGGCTCAGGCCGAGGATCACGCTCTGCATGGCCGACAGGATCAACGGATGGTCATCGATCAGCAGCACCTTCATCGAACACTCCCGGGAGAACCGCCTGATGGGCCGATGGTAGCGGCTCACCTGGGCCCTCAGCGCGGGTCTCTGTCCCCCAAAGGTGGGAGGTCCGAAGCCCGTTCCACCCGGTCGGCGGGTGGCCGGCACGTCGCCTGTTGCAGCAATCACCACAATCTGCAACGGAATGAAAAACTTTGAAATACATCAATATTCAGCATGGTACCATCCCCTGAATAGGTGTAATTTAGAGCAATTTTGCCGAATTTAATCGGTTTTAGCAGACTTATCGCCGATGAACCGTCCGCAATCCGACCACGACTACCACCTGCGCCACCGTTGCTCCCCGCAATGGCGCCCCTTCCTGGGGGCCTTGTCCCAGGAGCTGAACAGCCGGATCGAGACAGAGCAGGCGCGTGCCCTGATGCGCCGACTGGGCGCCTCGATGGCCCGCAGCGCGCCGCTGCCCGCGCTGGAGCTGCTGCCCGACCTTGAAGCCGCGATGAACCGCGTCTGGTCCGAGATGCACTGGGGTTGGGTGGAACTCAACGACACCGATGAGGCGCTGAGGATTGTCCACCACTGCGCGCCCCTCGAAGCCGCCTTCGGACCAAGCAGCCGCGCCTGGTCCCCGGCCGTCCTGGAAGGCGCCTATGAGCAGTGGTTGCGCGCGGCGGGTGCCGGCGATCGGCTGCGCGTGCAGCAGGTCGCCATCGACAGCACCAGCGTCGAACCACTCTACGTTTTTGCCCTGGCCGCCTGACCAGGCGCACCAGGTTCCAGTTGTCCTGCAGCCGCAAGAGCCTTCCCATGACCAACGGTGACGACATCCACAACCTGCTCAAGACGCTGGGCCACGACGCCGGCATCTACCAGGATCTGGCCAAGTACAACGCCGCTCGGGCTGCCGTGCGGCGTGCGGCGATGGGACGGCCCGCCGAGCCGCTGGCCGCCACCGCAGCGTCGGCACCGCCCCCGCCCTCCGCAGCGGAGGTGCCGCGTGTGCTGCGGGTCGGACCGGATGCACACAACGGCACCTCCTCGGTCACCTCCATCCTGAACCGGCTGGCCAGCCCGCACGACGCCGCCGCGGCACAGGCCTCCGGTCACGGCCAGCCACCCGCACGCACACCCATGCCAGCTGCCACGCCGCAGCCGGTCCGGCTCGACCGCCTGTTCGGGCGCCTCGCCAGTCGCCCGACCGACCCGCTCGGCCGCTGACCCCCGCTGTCCGTCGCCGCCCCTTCCGGCGACGGGATCTGACGGACACGCCGTCTGTCTCCACATCCGACCTTCCTCCCTGCCATGGCCGAATCGCCGGATCTGTCCTCTCCCCCCCACGCGGCCCGGATGCCGCTGCCGCCGGCTGGCGCGCGCCGCACCGCGGGCTGGCACTGGGACACCTGGGAATACCGCGCCCTGCAGCTCGCCATGCTGCTCAGCGGCGTGCTGCTGATGGTCACCGTCATCTCGGTGCCGCTCGACCTGTGGGAACAGGTGGTCTTCGGCGTGCTGTGTTTCCTGTGCGCCGTGCTGGTCAACCGCCGCCCCGGTCGCTATGTGACCCTGGTGCTGACCTTCATCTCGCTGACCGTCTCCAGCCGCTACCTCTACTGGCGGATCACCGAGACCATGCAGATGGACAACGGCCTGGACATGTTCTTCGGCAGCGGCCTGATCGCCGCCGAGGTCTACGCCTGGCTGGTGCTGGTGCTGGGCTTCTTCCAGACCATCTGGCCGCTGGAGCGCCGTCCCGTGGCACTGACCATGCCGGTGGAAGACTGGCCGACGGTCGACATCTTCATCCCGACCTACAACGAGCCGCTGAAGGTGGTGAAGCCGACCGTGCTGGCCGCGATGGCGATGGACTGGCCGCTCGACAAGCTGCGCATCCACCTGCTCGACGACGGCCGGCGCGAGGAGTTCCGCGACTTCGCCGAGGAGGTCGGCATCGAGTGGGTGATCCGCAGCGACAACCGCCACGCCAAGGCCGGCAACATCAACGCCGCGCTCTCGCACACCGACGGTGAATATGTCGCCATCTTCGACTGCGACCACATCCCGACACGCTCCTTCCTGCAGATGACGCTGGGCTGGTTCTACAAGGATCCCAAGCTGGCGATGCTGCAGACGCCGCACCATTTCTTCTCGCCCGACCCCTTCGAGCGCAACCTCGACACCTTCGGCAACGTGCCCAACGAGGGCGAGCTGTTCTACGGCCTGGTGCAGGACGGCAACGACTTCTGGAACGCGACCTTCTTCTGCGGCTCCTGCGCGGTGCTGCGGCGGGACATGCTGATGGAAGTCGGCGGCGTGGCGGTGGAGACCGTGACCGAGGACGCCCACACCGCGCTGAAGCTGCACCGCAAGGGCTGGAACACCGCCTACATCGGCATCCCGCAGGCCGCCGGACTCGCCACCGAAAGCCTCTCCGCCCACGTCGGCCAGCGCATCCGCTGGGCGCGTGGCATGGCGCAGATCTTCCGCACCGACTGCCCGCTGTGGGGCAAGGGCCTGAGCTGGGCGCAGCGGCTGTGCTACTCGAACGCGATGCTGCATTTCTTCTACGGCCTGCCGCGGCTGGTGTTCCTGACCGCGCCGCTGGCCTACCTGTTCTTCGAGGCCCATGTCATCCACGCCTCGGCGGTGATGATCGCGGCGATGGCCCTGCCCCACCTGGTGCACGCCAACCTCGTCAACTCGCGCACGCAGGGCAAGTTCCGGCATTCGTTCTGGGCCGAGGTGTATGAGGCCGTGCTGGCCTGGTACATCTTCCGCCCGACCATGCTGGCGCTGATCGACCCCAAGGCCGGCAGCTTCAACGTCACCGCCAAGGGCGGCTACATCGAGCGCGACTTCTTCGACTGGGGCATCGCGCGGCCCTATGTCGTGCTGCTGTCGCTGAACCTGATCGGTTTCGCGGTGGGCTTCGTGCGGCTGTTCTGGTGGAACACGCACGAGCTGGACACCGTGCTGCTGAACATGCTGTGGACGATCTACAACCTGGTCATCCTCGGCGCGGCAGCAGCGGCGGCCTCTGAAACCCGGCAGGTGCGCAAGTCACACCGGGTGCAGTTCGGCATCCCGGCGCGCATGGAGACCGCCGATGGCCGCGTCTGGCACGTCGAGACCGAGGACTTCTCGGAAGGCGGCCTGCGGGTGCGGCTGCCCCCCGGCGTGATGCTGGAGGAGCAGACCCCGGTGACGCTGGCCTTGCTGCGCGGGGACCATGCGGCGCTCTTCGAGGCGCACATCGTGTTCCGCCAGGGCGAACACCACGGCCTGCGCTTCGACCCGATGACGCTGCAGCAGCAGATGGACCTGGTGGAGATCACCTTCGCCCGCGCCGACGCCTGGATCGACCACGCCGCCCGCCACGAACCCGACCGGCCGCTCCACGCGCTGCGGCAGATCGTCGGCCTGGGCGTGCGGGGCTGCGCGAAGGTGTTCGGCTGGAAGCCGAAGCCGCCCGCCAGACCGGCCGGCAAGCCCGCGGCGGCGCCCGCCGAATCCACCCCTGTGCGCGCCTGACCATGAAGCGGACCGACTCCACCACCCCCACGCAAGCCACCGCCACCAGTGTCCGGCCCGGCGTCCGCGCAGCCCTCGCCGCGCTGCTCGCGCTGACCCTGGGCCTCGGCGCCGCACACGCCGCCACGCCAGGCCGCGACCTGGTGCTGCCCTTCTCGCAGATGGGCCAGCGCGAGGCGGTGATGCTCAAGCGTGGCCACTCGCGCCACCAGATCCCCTTCGCCCTGCGCGCGGACGAGGTCGCCTCCTCCGCCATCCTCAAGCTCGATCTGGCCCAGTCGCCCATGCTGGCCGGACGGGCCGGGGCGCTGGAGGTGCGGCTGAACGGCGAGCTGGTCAGCCGCCTCGATCCGTCCACCAGCACGGGCACGGCCAGCCGCAGCGGCAGCCACACCGTCCCGATCGACCCGCGCCTGCTGATCGACCAGAACGAGCTGACCGTGCAGTTCGCCGAACCGATCGACTGCACCGCGGCCGAAAGCGCCGGCCTGTGGGCCCAGATCGCGCCGAGTTCGACCCTGAACCTGGTGATGTCGCCCCTGCCATTGGCCAACGACCTGTCGCTGCTGCCCGCGCCGTTCTTCGATCCGCGCGACCCGCGCCGCAACGAGCTGACGCTGGTGCTGTCGCCGCGGGCGAGCGACGCGACGCTGCAGGCGGCCGGGAACGTGGCCTCGTGGTTCGGTGCGCTCTCGGCCTACCGCGGCGTGCGCATCCAGGCACGCGACCGGCTGCCGGCGGGCCACGCCATCGTGCTCGCCACCCCCGAGGACGCGCCGCCCGGCATGGCCCTGCCCCCCATCGCCGGCGCCTCGGTGACCCTGGCCAGCCACCCGGACCAGCCCCACCGCAAGGTGCTGTACCTGCTCGGCCGCGACGGCGAGGAACTGCGCCGCGCCGCCGATGCGCTGGTGCGCGGCCAGTTGCCCGGCCATGGCAGCAGTGCACTGATCGACCGCCTGACCGAAGCGGCCCCACGCCGTGCCTGGGAGGCCCCCAACTGGACCCCCACCCACCGCCCGGTGCGCCTGGACGAGCTGGTGTCCGCGGCGGCGCTGGTGTCGCGCGATGCCCGCCCGCTGGAGGTGAGCGTGCCGATGCGCCTGCCACCCGACCTGTTCGCCTGGCGCGAGCGCAAGGTGCCGATCGACCTGCGGGTGCGCTACGAGGCGCGGCCGGGGGAATCGGCCGCGGCGCTGCGGGTGCGGTTCAACGGCGAGGAGCGGCTCAACGAACTGCTCGAACCCGGTCCCGCCGGGCGCTGGGTCGACAAGCTGCAGCGCAGCCTGCGCGGCGAGCGCGACGAGGCCCTGACCCAGTCGGCCCGCCGCACGCTGCGGCTGCCGGTGGCCGCCCTCGGCACGCAGTCCTACGCCCGCCTGGACCTGACGCTGCAGCCCGGCCTCACCGACGAAGCCTCCGAATGCGAGCGCGAAAGCCGCGTCGATGCCGCGCTGGACCGCCCGCGCAGCGTGGTCGATGGCGCGTCCACCCTCGACTTCTCGGACGCGCCGCACTTCCTGCCGATGCCCAACCTGGCCGCCTTCGCCAACGCCGGGCATCCCTACACCCGCCTGGGCGATCTGGCCGAAACCGCCGTGGTGCTGCCGGACCAGCCCTCGCGGGAAGACCTCGACACCTTCCTGACGCTGATGGGCCGGGCGGGTGAAGCCACCGGCCTGCCGGCGCGCCGGACACAGGTGGTGCGCACCCGCGGCGTGGCCCGGGTGGCGGACCTCGACCTGATCGTCATCGGCAGCGCCGGCAACCAGCGCCTGTTCGCCGACTGGGCCACCGACATGCCGTTCCAGGACCTCGCCGCCCGCCCCGGCGCTGACGGCAAGCCGCCAGCCGGCAGCGCGCCCCTGTCGGGCTGGCGACACTGGAAGCGCTGGCTGGGCATGCTCTGGCAGCGCGAGCAGCTCCCGCCACTGGACACCCTGACCTTCCGCGGCACCGACGCGCAGGCGGCGATGGTCGGCTTCGAGTCGCCGCTGTCGTCCGGTCGCAGCGTGGTCGGGTTGATGGCGACCACCCCGGCGGCGCTGTCCTTCATCACCGACGCCCTGCTCACCCCGGATCGGCTGACGCAGATCCACGGCCACGTCACGCTGTTCGACGAGGCCGGTCGCATCACCGCCCACAAGGCCGACCCGACCTACGCCAGCGGCGACCTGTCGTGGCTGAGCTGGTTGCGCTGGCAGCTCTCCAGCCGGCCGGTGCTGCTGTGGGTGGTGCTGCTGCTGTCGATCTTCGCGCTGTCGTCGGTGATCTATGTGCTGCTCCAGCGCCATGCGCTGCGCCGTCATGCCGGGGCGTCGACCTGAGCCGCTGACGAGTCCGCAGCGGCGGCGCCTGCTGCTGCGGCTCGGGGCGCTGGCAGGCGGGGCCGGCACACTCGCGGGCACGGCGTGCGCGGCCGTGCCGGTCAAGCCCCCCGCAGCGGCTGGCACGCGCCCGGCCTGCGACGACTTCGACGCGCTGTGGACCCGCTTCGTCACCACCTTCGTGCAACCCGACGGCCGCGTGCTGGACCCCGACACCGAGGCCCGGGTCAGCACGTCCGAAGGGCAGGCCTACGGCTTGTTCTTCGCCCTGGTGGCCGACGACCGGCCGCGCTTCGAGCAGTTGCTGGTCTGGACACGCCAGAACCTGTGCGGGGGTGACCTCGGTGCCCGGCTGCCCGCGTGGCAGTGGGGCCGGCAGCGCGACGGCCGCTGGGGCGTGCTCGATGCGAACGCGGCCAGCGACGCCGACCTCTGGCTGGCCTGGACGCTGATCGAGGCGGCGCGGCTGTGGAACGCCCCCGCGCTGGCCGCCGAGGGTCGGGCGCTGCTGGCGCGCATCCGGGCCGAGGAAGTGGTCGAGGTGCCGGGGCTGGGCACGATGCTGCTGCCGGGACCGCAGGGCTTTGTCAGCGAAGACCGCCTGCAGTGGCGCTTCAACCCGAGCTACGCGCCGCTGCACCTGCTGCGCGGGCTGTCGAGCGCCGACCCGGGCGGGCCGTGGACACAGCTTGCCGCGCAATCCGTGCGCACGCTGTCGGCCATGGCACCGCAGGGACTGGCGCCGGACTGGGCCACCTGGACCGTGCAGCTCGGCGCGCCGCTGCGCGGACGCTGGGTCGCCGACACGCAGCACGGCGATGTCGGCAGCTATGACGCGATCCGCTGCTACCTGTGGGCGGCGGTGGCACCGGCCGACGACCCGCTGCGACCGGCGCTGCTGCAGGCGCTGTCCGGCATGCAGCGCCACACCCGCACGACCCCCCTGCCCGAACGCATGACCACCCGTGCGGCACCGACGGCCGACCCCGCCTCGGTCGCCCACGGCAACGCCCCGCCTGGCTTCGCCGCCGCGCTGCAGCCCTACCTCGCCGCGCTGGGTGACTGCGCCGGAGCCCGGCACCTGGCCGACCGCTGGGCCGCCGCCTGCGCCAGCCCGACCCCCCGGCTGCGCTACTACGACCACGCGCTGATGCTGTTCAGCGTGGTTCGATGGCAGAGAGGTGCTGCTTCACCGAAATGAATGCACCAGCCCAGCCAAGCAGGGTTCCGCCGGCAATCAGAAGAATCGTTGATCCGGCGCCCGGGCCGGCGATGACCAGATCGCTGCCGTAAAAACGCAGCAACTCGTTGGCCGGGCCCTGCAGAGACAGCAGCCCCAGCATGAGCAACACCCAGGCCGCCAGCCCGCCGGACAGCCCATACAGGGCGCCACAATAAAGGAAGGGTAGTGCAACATCACTGTCAGTGCCCCCCACCAGCTTGACCACAACGATCTCCGCCCGGCGCCCTTCGATTGCCAGGCGAATGGTGTTGCCTGTGATGAACAGCACAGCGAGTGACAG
>OFSF01000426.1_pt1 | contig 16566 bp, 15 predicted proteins | sample 1543271 | NCBI WGS metagenome assembly OFSF01 (sample SAMN07774227, study PRJEB24372) | wastewater metagenome | isolation source: Exp Tend VB 100WW | collected 2016-02
GCCGTTCGACGGCGTGGCTTCGCCACGACGCGGATGTAGCGGGTGATGCGATCAAGAGATTGAGAAAGGAGCCCCACTCGGTAGAGTGTGGCTCCTTTTTTCGTTTTGGAGCCCTACATGCGCTTGACCCTGCCGCTGATTGCTCTCGTTCTCGCGGCTCCCGCGCAACTACAGGCTCAAAGCATGCATTATCCCGAAACCCGCCGCGTCACCCAAGTCGACGAACAGTTCGGCGTGAAGGTCGCCGATCCCTATCGCTGGCTTGAAAACGATGTGCGCACCGATGCCGAGGTCGCGAAGTGGGTGGCGGACGAGAATGCCGTCACCAACGCCTATCTGGCGACGCTGCCCGGCCGCGACATCTTTGCGGCGCGGTTGAAGACGTTGCTCGATTATGAGCGTTTTGGTGTGCCGTTCAAAAAGGGCGGCCACTATTTCTACACCCACAATAGCGGCCTGCAGAACCAAGCGGTACTGTATGTGCGCGACAGCGTCGATGGCGCGGGGCGGGTGTTGATCGACCCCAATGGCTGGTCGAAGGACGGCGCGACCGCGCTCGCCGAGTGGAGCCCATCGGAGGACGGCAAGAAGCTCGCTTATGCGGTGCAGGATGGCGGCACCGACTGGCGCACGGTCAAGGTGCTCGACGTGGCCAGCGGCGCGGTTTCGGACACGATCGAGTGGGTGAAGTTTTCGGGCCTCGCCTGGGCGAAGGATGGCTCGGGCTTCTATTATTCGCGCTTCGCAGCGCCCGCCGCCGGGGCGAAGTTCCAGGCGCTGAACGAGAACCAGCAAATCTATTTCCACAAGCTCGGCACCGCGCAGGCGGCCGACCCGCTGATCTACGCCACGCCCGAGAGCCCCAAGCTCGGCCACACCGCGCAAGTGACCGATGACGGCAAATGGCTGGTCATCACGACGCATGAAGGCACCGACAACCGCTATCAGATCACTGTGATCGACCTGACCGCGCCCAAGCCCGTGCCGCGCACGATCTTCAAGGGGCTGGACTATGAGTGGAGCCTGGTCGGCAATGTCGGCGGTAACTTTTATTGGGTGACCAACAAGAATGCGCCGCGCGGCCGGATCGTCGCGACCAATCTTTACGCGCGCTCGGCCGAAGTACCCGAGCAGGAACTCGTGGCGCAGGGCAAGGATGTGCTCGCCGGTGCCTCGCTTGTCGGTGGTAAGTTGCTGGTGTCCTACCTCGCCGACGTGAAGAGCGAGATCCGCCGCTACACGCTGGACGGCAAGCCCGATGGCGTAGTGCCGCTGCCCGGCATCGGCGCGGCCGGGGGCTTTGGCGGCGAGGAGGGCGATCCCGAGACCTTCTTTGCCTTCACCAGCTTCGCCACGCCGACGACGATCTATCGCTATGACGTGACCACCGGGCAGGCGACGCCATGGGCCGCGCCGAAGGTGGCGTTCGATCCGGCGCGTTACTCGGTCGAACAGCGTTTCTATGCGTCCAAGGATGGCACGCAGGTGCCGATGTTCGTCGTCCGCCGCAAGGATGTCACCGGACCCGCCCCGACCTTGCTCTATGCCTATGGCGGCTTCAACATTTCGGTGACGCCGACTTTCTCGGCGACGCGGTTGGCGTGGCTGGAGCAGGGCGGGGTGCTGGCGGTCGCCAACATTCGCGGCGGCGGCGAATATGGCAAGGCGTGGCACGATGGCGGTCGCCTGGCCAACAAGCAGAATGTGTTCGACGATTTCATCGCCGCGGGCGAATATCTGAAGGCGCAAGGCATAACCGGCAAGGACCAGCTCGCCATTCAGGGCGGATCGAATGGCGGCTTGCTGGTGGGCGCGGTGACCAATCAGCGCCCCGACCTTTTCGCGGCGGCGTTGCCCGCAGTAGGCGTGATGGACATGCTGCGCTTCGACCGCTTCACCGCCGGGCGCTATTGGGTCGATGACTATGGCTATCCGTCGAAGGAAGCCGATTTCAAGACGCTCTACGCCTATTCGCCCTATCACAATATCCGCGCGGGCAAGGCGTACCCGGCGATCCTGGCCGAGACCGCCGATACCGACGACCGCGTCGTGCCGGGGCATACCTTCAAATATACCGCGATGCTGCAATCGCTCGACCTGGGGCCGAAGCCACGGCTGGTGCGGATCGAGACGCGCGCAGGCCATGGCTCGGGCAAGCCGACCGACAAGGTGATCGCCGAAACCGCCGACGCCTGGGCGTTCGCGGCGAAGTGGACGGGGCTGACGGTCAAGCCGGTCGAGTAAGCCGCGCGGCAGGGTGGGGGGAGGCTTACCCCTCCCGCCACACCAGCAATTGGTTGCCGTCATGCACCCCGGCGATCCGCACCGGGGTGCCCGCTGGAAGATCGAGCGGCGTGTCGAACGGATAGAATTGCGCACCCCAATGCGATTTGGCGGCGGGGCCCGGGCGGTTCTCATAGGTGCCCTCGGCGTCGAGATCGAGCCGGATCCACTGCACGATCCCGCAGACGGGCGTGCCGTCGCTGACCAGCGTCGTTTCGGCACGGTGCGGCTCGCGCGCGGCCTTGCCGGTGAAATCGAACGCCAACAAGGCGGCGGGCGCGCTGTGTAGTGAGAGCGTCGCGTCGCTGACTGCGACGTTGCGCGGCACCTGCGCCAGCGTGTTGAACCCGTCGAGATCGAACCCGGCGACCTCCGCCATGTGGGTTTGAGCCGCTCCGCTCCAATTGGCCAACGCGACCATCACTGCGCCGCCCTGTGGGATCATCTGCCCGCCGGGGGCCAGCAACCGCGATGCCGCATCCGCCAGCGTGTTCAGCACACCTTCGGCGAGCAGGTTGTTCGAGACGATTTCGGACACGATCACATCGGCGCGGCCCTCGAGATCGGATTCGAGATCAAGTTCGGTCGAATTGCCGGTGACGACGCGAATACGGTCGGCATAGCCATTGGCGGCGACGATGCGCGTCGCGGAATCGGCGATTGCGGGGTTTTCCTCGCACGCAACAACGCGCCCCGCGCCGGCGCGCGCGGCCATCATCGACAGCAGGCCGCTGCCTGCGCCGATATCGAGCACATGTGTGCCCGGCGTCACCGCTCGCCGGATTGCGGCATCGAAAGCGGCGTTGCGCGGTTCGTCGCGCAGCATATTGAAATGCCAGCGCGGCACGCTTTGCCCAATCAATTGCTGAGTGCGCGCGGCGACCTCCCCGTCATCGGGGGCGAGCGCGCGCGCTTCGGTCGCCAGCGGAAAAACCCGGCCGCGCAGTCCGATCTTCGACGCGAGCCCGGCGAGCCCCGCCAGTTTGCGGCCATCTCTCCCCGCCGCTTCGACCATTGGCTCGAAGCCAGCGCGGGCGACCGCTTTCATATCCCGCTTGTCGTTCATATGGCCCCCAAAGCTCTTCCCCCACAGCGCGTATCTGCTATCTGGCCGCATGACCCATCAGACCGACTCCATCCTCATCGTCGATTTCGGCAGCCAGGTAACGCAATTGATCGCGCGGCGCGTGCGTGAGGCTGGCGTCTACAGCGAGATCGCTCCCTTCACCACCGCCGATGCGGCCTTCGCCCGGATGAGCCCCAAAGGCGTGATCCTCTCGGGCAGCCCGGCTTCGGTTCTGGAGGAAGGATCGCCGCGTATCCCGCAGGCGATTCTCGATAGCGGCGTGCCGATCATGGGCATTTGCTATGGCCAGCAAGTGCTGATGCACCAGTTGGGCGGCAGCGTGACGCTCGGCGAAAGTGGCGAGTTCGGTCATGCCGTAATCGAAGTGACCGACCATTGCGCGCTGTTCGACGGCGTGTGGCAGCCGGGCGAAAAGCACACTGTGTGGATGAGCCATGGCGACAAGGTGACCGCGCTCGCCCCCGGCTTCCGCCCGGTCGCGGTCAGCCCCGGTTCGCCGATCGCGGTCGTCGCGGACGAAGCGCGCAAATATTACGCCACGCAATTCCACATGGAAGTGGCGCACACGCCCGATGGCGCCAAGCTGATCGCCAATTTCGCGCGGCACGTCTGCGGCCTGACCGGTGACTGGACGATGGCCGAATTCCGCGCCGCCAAGATCGCCGAGATCCGCGCGCAGGTGGGCAAGGGCCGGGTGATTTGCGGCCTGTCCGGCGGGGTCGACAGTGCGGTGGCGGCGGTGCTGATCCATGAAGCGATTGGCGCACAACTCACCTGCGTGTTCGTCGATCACGGCCTGATGCGCAGCGGCGAGGCCGAGCAAGTCGTCTCGCTGTTCCGCAACCATTACAACATCCCGCTGGTGCATGTGGATGCCGAGGCGACCTTCCTCGAAGGGCTGGCGGGCGTCACCGATCCCGAGGCCAAGCGCAAGTTTATCGGCGCGGCGTTCATCGATATCTTCGAGGCCGAGGCGAAAAAGGTGGGCGGGGCCGATTTCCTCGCGCAGGGCACGCTCTACCCCGATGTGATCGAAAGCGTGAGCTTCACCGGCGGCCCATCGGTGACGATCAAGAGCCACCACAATGTCGGCGGCCTGCCCGCGCGGATGAACATGCAACTGGTCGAGCCGCTGCGCGAACTGTTCAAGGACGAAGTTCGTGCGCTGGGGCGTGAGCTTGGGCTGACCGAGGCGTTCGTTGGGCGGCATCCGTTCCCTGGGCCGGGCCTTGCCATCCGCATTCCGGGCGAAGTGACCAAGGAGCGCTGCGACATCCTGCGCAAGGCCGATGCGATCTATCTCGAGGAGATTCGCGCGGCGGGGCTGTACGACACGATTTGGCAGGCGTTCGCGGTGCTGCTGCCGGTGCGCAGCGTCGGCGTGATGGGCGACGGGCGCACCTATGACAATGTGCTGGCGCTGCGCGCCGTCACCTCGACCGACGGCATGACCGCCGAGGCTTTCCAGTTCCCGGGTGACTTCCTGCCGCGCGTGGCGACGCGGATCGTCAACGAGGTCAAGGGCATCAACCGCGTTACCTATGACTATACGAGCAAGCCGCCCGGCACGATCGAGTGGGAATGACGCGCGGAGCCCGGCGGCAGCATCGGGGGTGACCGGTTGCTTGCGCGCTGGACAAGCGCGCCAAAGGCGGCCGTGCCGTTCAGCATTATGCGGCTGATGCTTCCGACGATCCTTCCGGAAGCGACGGTGGAGATCGCCCCGCTGGGGTTCGGCCGTTCGCCAGAAACAGCATTGCAACGATCACGGCGGCGAGGCCGGAGGCCGCGCCGACGCCCAGTGCCCAGCGCGGGCCGAGATGGTCCGCGACCCATCCCACGATCGGCGCACCGATCGGCGTTCCACCCAAGGCGACACCAACCCGCAGCGCCATGACGCGCCCCCGCATGGTTGGCTCGGTCGACAATTGCATCAGGCTGTTGCTGGTGTTGGTGAAGGTCAGGGCGGCGGCACCCGTCACCGCCAAAGCAGCGGCAAAGAGCCAATAGGTCGGCGCGATCGCGGCCAGGGCGCATCCCACCGCGAAGACGGCTGCGCCCGCCAGCAGCGCGGTGAAGCCCGGACGCTGCCGCCCGGCACTGAGCAATGCGCCTGCAACGGTCCCGATCGCCATGATCGAGGACAACAGGCCGTAGGCGCGCGCATCGGCGTGGAACACGCCGACGGCCATGGTGGAGATGAAGATGGGAAAGTTCAGGCCGAACGTCCCGATCAGCAGCAGCATCAACAGCATCGCCCTGAGATCGCGGCGCGCCTGGACATAGCGAAGGCCCTGGACAAAGCTTCCGCTTACTCGTGTTGCCCGAGGTCGCACATGCAGCTCGGCCGTGCGCAGGCCAGCGAGCGAGATCAGCACCGCGACGAAAGACGCGCCGTTTAACAGGAAGGCCCAACCGGTTCCGACGGCTGCGATGACGATGCCCGATATCGCCGGACCGATCATGCGGGCGGCGTTGAACGCGGTCGAGTTCAGCGCAACCGCGTTGGCGAGATGCGTATCCCCCACCAGTTGCGCGACGAAAACCTGTCGCACCGGTGCGTCGAACGCGGCCGCGCAGCCGAACGCGAAGGCAAACACATAGACGTGCCACAGTTGGACGGCACCGCTGACGGTGAGTATGCCGAGCGCCAGGGCCAGACTGCCCATCGTTGCCTGTGTGACGATCAGCAACGTGCGCTGGTCGAGGTGATCGGCAGCCGAGCCGGTCCAGGGGAGCAAAAGGAACTGCGGCGCGAACTGGAGCGCCATCACGATGCCGACTGCGGCGGCGCTGTGATGCGTGAGGATGGTCAGCACCAGCCAGTCCTGTGCAGTGCGTTGCACCCACGTGCCGACATTGGAAACGAAAGACCCGGTGATCCAGACGCGGTAGTTGAAGGTGCCGAGCGATCGGAAGACCTGGGTTCCGGGCGCGCTCATGGCTGCTCCGGCGCGTTGCCTCCGTGGAAGCGGCCGAAGTGCCACGCGCAGAACAAGCCGAGCGCCAGCATTCCGAGGCCAAAGGCGGTCACCTGGAGTGTGTCACGCAGGTCGAAGGTGCCGACCCGGCATACCAGCAGATAGGACAGGACCAGATTGGCAAAGCCCCACAGCAAATTCACAGTAGAGGAGGACAGCCCTTCGCCTCGCGGCGTGGCGAACGGGCTCTGGAACGGCCGCCCGGTGACGCCGCTCACCCAATGCGGGACCGCGTTCGCCAGAAAGGCACCGCCGAAGAAGTAGGACAGGAGGTGAAGCCATGTCATCAGGAGCACCTTTCCAGGTGAGAGAGGATGTCATCGGTGCACCCCGTCTCGCCCAACCGGGGAAACACATTGCGGATGCTGTAATCGTGGGCCTCGGGGCGGGTGTCGCTCATCGCGTCGATGGCGAGCGTGACGTTAAAGCCGTTCTCATACGCTTGGCGCGCCGTGGCCTCGACGCCGGTGGCGGTGGCAATGCCGCAGATGACGACCTGTGTAACGCCCAGCGCCTTCAGTCGCTGGTCCAGATCGGTACCGGCGAAGGCACCCCAGCTCTGTTTGGTGACGAGGATATCGCTCGGCTGGAGACCGAGTTCGGGGACAAGGTCGGCGAAATCGGCCGGCAATGCGCTCATGTCGCGCTGCGGCCGCTCGGTTCGTCCCGGTGCCCCGCCGGTGACGTTGACCAGCACCACCGGCAATCCGCGCGCGCGGAATGCCTCGATCAACGCACGGCTGCGGTCGATGACCTGCTCGATCGAATGGACGACAGGGTAGGTGACGATGCCCTTCTGCAAATCGACGACGATCAAAGCAGTCTTCGGGTCGAGCGTGGTCAGTGCCATGGGTATCCCTTTGCGAATGCCTGTTCAGTCATCGACGAGGCGCTGGAGCAGGGCGATGGCTGCCGCCAGTTGGCCCTGTTCTTGCGGGGAAAGCCGCGCCTCGATGGTGTGGAACAACCAGTCCTGCCGTGCCGCGCGACCCGCAGCGACCCATTGCCGACAGGCGTCGGTCAGCGACAGCAGCGTTTGCCGTCCATCGCGTGGGTCCTGCGCGCCTTGTACCAGACCAGCCTCTTCCAGCGCGGCAATGACCGCCCCCATTGACTGCGGTCGCATCCCTTCCGCTCGTGCAAGGTGCGATGTCGTGGCGGGCCCATCCTTCTCGATACGAAGCAGCACGGCGGTTTGCGATGGGGTCAGGTCGCCGACATTCGATTGTTCGCGCAGCCGACGTTTGAGCTTTCCCATCAACCCGCGAATATCGTGCGCCAGTTGCGTTGCCTGGGCGATGTCGGAATCGGGTATCGGTGCTGACATATCGGTGCCCGTAGATATCTGAAGTTAAACTGTAAAGATAAACTTCAAAGATCGGGATTTCGTCACATCTGACGGGGCGCGGGCGGGTAAAGGCCCGGGAACCATCTGCTTTTAAAATCCTTGCGCGCGGAGCCGGTCTCGCGACGGGGCTGTGGCGGCTTTTAGGCCTTATCCTGAATCAGGCAGCAGCGGCGTTGAGCTCACCCCGTTCGAACATGTGGGCCCAGGTGCGCCGCCACGAAAGCGGCGTGTCGCCGACCATGCGCCGGAACAGGCGGGTAAGATGCGCCTGGTCGGTGAGCCCGCAGGTGCAGGCGATGTGACTCAAGGATTCCTTGGTGGTGAGCATGAGCGTTTGGGCGCGCCGAATGCGGCGGCGTATCAGAAAGGCGTGTGGGGTCTCGCCCACGGTGACCTTGAAGGCGCGGCAAAAGTGGCCGGTGCTGAGGCGCACGACCGCAGCCAAGCCGTCCAGCACGATGGTGTCGCCAAGGCGCTCCTCGACATAGTCGCTTACGCGCTGCAACTGCCAGGGGGCGAGACCGCCCCGCGTGATGGAGCTGGCATTGGCTTCGACGGGAAGCGCGGGGACGAGAAGATCCTCGATCGGCCGCGGTTCGCCGTTGCCAAGCACCAGCGCCAGTCGATCCAGATAGCGGCGCGCTGCGTGCGGATCATGTTCGATGGTACGGCGCGCGTAATCGATCAGTTCGGCGGGGTTGGAAGACCAAAGTCCGCCTGTGCAAGCACCGGAAGGCTCATGGCTTCGAGGGTCGCTAAGCAGCATGGGGGCAGCGTAAGCCGCTGGCGCGAGAGTGATAATCCCTAAGGGGTAGCCAGAATGCCCCCCTTTCGGGTGGGGCCGGGTTACGCTTGCGCTACAGGTCGATCAGGCCACGTTTGGCGGCGATCGTTACGGCGTGGGTGCGATCAGATGCGCCCAGTTTCGCGAAGATCGCCTTCATATGCGCTTTGATGGTGTCTTCGGATACGCCGAGTTTGGCCGCGATCTGCTTGTTGGAATTGCCCTGGGCGGCAAGCGAAAGAACGCTGATTTCGCGTTCGCTTGGGGCGTCCGCGACCAGGTGGAGCGCGATGTCGGTGGCGACATCGGCGTCGAGATGCTTGCCGCCGGCATGAACCGACCGGATTGCCTGCAGCAATTCCTTGCGCAAGCTGTTCTTCAGCAGATACCCCGCCGCCCCGGCGCGCAGGGCGCGCAGCGCATGGGCGTCGCCGGAATAGGTGGTCAGTACGATGATGCGCGCCTTGGGTGAGCGTTCCCGGATCGCGGCGATCGCCTGGTCGCCGCTCAGACCCGGTAGTTGCAAGTCCATCAAGACGATGTCCGGCAGCAATTCGCGATATCGAACAACCGCGTCGGCACCGCTATCGGCCTCGCCCACCACCCGCATGTCGGCTTGCGTCTCGACGACCGCACGCACGCCTTCGCGCAGGAACGGGTGGTCGTCGACGACGAGAATACGGATCGGCGAGGAGAGCGGCAGACAAACGGTTCCGGGGTGAGGAGGCGAGCGCATGATCGGCGCTCTTGTCCCGTTGTTCAAGGGGCTTGCCGAAGCGGCATCAGGCCCGGGCAAGGTCGGCATAAGCGCGCACGAATGCAGCATGGGTGGCGGTCAGGTGCGCGGCCCCGGTGCAGAAGATCCACAGCTTGAGATCGAAACGGACCGGATAGGCGTTCAGCGCGGCCAGCAGGCCTCTGAGCATCGCCATCGCCACTCCGGCGGAGTCGACGACCGCAATACCGCTATCGAGCAAGCTCGGTGCAAACGATGCGGATACGGCACCCCGTCGCAGCGCTTCACTCGTCGCTGCGCTCATCGCCGTTTCCAGAACGGCGGGCGACCATGATTCGGGATCGCCCATGCCGACAAGCAGAATGGTGGAGGCGGCTACGGGCAAGCGCGGCGTCGAAAGCGCCAGGATCTCGCCAGGGGCGGCGCTGAACACGCCATCGCCGCGCAACCGCATCACCGCACCGCCGACAGCCTTGTCGAGGTGGCGCAGGCCGCCGACCGCGCCATCTGGCGACAACTCGTGCGTGAACACCCCAGCTGCGGCCAAATCGACTGCGGCGGTGACGGCATCGGTCGGCGCGACGGCAATGCCAACCCCCGCCCATTCGCCGATCGGCATCGCGTCGTTCGAGGATGTCGGGTCGTCCATATAGGAAACTCACGCGATCGGGAAAGGTTCTGGAGGTGGGGCTACCGGTAAGCGAACAAGGCCCGGTGCGGCGGAGAATGGGTGCGCAACAGCCGAATAGCTTGTACAAAAATGCGGTGTTTTGGCGTTATCGTGCGTAGTGCCGTGCGGCGAAGGTCAAGGAAATAGTCTGTTTCTTCCGTGCGATGGCGTGATGGCGCCCGGCAGCGATGCTTTACGAATGGCGTTCCCGGCGGAAGGACCCGCGCAGGCGCAGGATCCAGGCAACCACCGCATTGGTCGCCCTTTGGATGACCGAGCGGGGCCGGGCATAAGCGATCCGCCCCGGAACGGTGACGACCACCTCGGCCCCGCCACTTTCGAGATTGGACAGGGTCAGCACGGCGGCCAGCTTGTCGGCGCGCTCGCGCATGCCAGGCAGGCCGAAATGGCCCGGTTTCGCGCCCTGGGCGAGGATCCTGTCGCTAAAGCCACAGCCATTGTCGCGAATGGACAGGCGCAATACCCACCGCGCGAAGTCGAGCGAAACGATCGCCTGGGTTGCTTGCGAATGCCACAGCGTGTTGGTGAGGGCTTCGCGCGCGATCGCCGCCAGCTCATCGATGATCGGGTCGCAGAGTTTGCGGGGCAGGCCATGCTCGATAATTTCGATCGAAAGACCATCGCCGATCTGACAGGCCATTGCGTGCAGCGCCGCCTGCAGCGTAGCGCTGCTCTCCGTCCGTAAGTTGAGCACGCGATCGCGCCCTTCCAGCAAGACGTCGTCGCCCCGTTCCAGGGCCGACTCAAGCATGCGGTGCGCGCGACTACCCGGTGCCATTATGTTGCCGACGGCCTGGAACCGCAGCATCATCGCTTGCATGCCTTGCAGCAGCGTGTCGTGCAACTCGCGCGCGATCCGTTCGCGCTCGGTGACCTGCGCCGCGATCAGTCTGCGCGTGCGATCCTCGATCGCCCGTTTGCGGATGCGGTACAGCGCGGCAAGCAGCAGCAACGCGGTGGCTGCTACCGCCAGTCGGAAGAGCCACGTCTGGTAAAAGGTGGGCGCTACCGTCAGCTCGATCGAGGCTCCGCGCTGGTTCCAGACTCCGTCGGCATTGGCGGCGATCACTTGAAAGGTCCAATGCCCCGGCGCGACATTGGTGTACGTTGCCTGGCGCCGCGAGCCGGGATCGACCCAATCCTCATCGACGCCCGTCAAGCGGTAGCGAAATTGCACGCGATCCGGATCGAGCAGGCTGAGCGCGGCATAATCGATTTGCACGCGCCGCGTGCCGGCTGGGATCGCAATCTGTGCCGCGGGCGCAACCTCCTTGCCATCGGCAGTGACCGAGCGGATCAGCACTGGCGGGGGGGCAGCATTGGGTTCCAGGCGACCGGGGTCGATCCAGGCAATGCCGTGGCTGGCAGCAAGCCAGATCCGTCCATCTCCGCTGCGAATTGCGGTCGAGTAGCTTGCATCCTGCTGCGCGGCCCCCGGTACGCCGTCCGCCATTGTAAACAGGCGGTAGGCCAATGGACGTCCGTTGGACAGCGCGCTGGTGAGCGCCGCTTGCGTCGTTTGCAGAACGCCGCGCAGCCCGCTGATCCACACGATATCCCGCGCGCCGCGCGCTATGCCGGTGATGCCGACGAGCACGGGAAAGCGATCCGATGTCAAACTGCGAAACCGGTCGCCACTCCCGATGGCGAGGCCGCTGTCGCCCCCGACGAGCACCGGCCCCTGGCCCGTATCGCTTGGCACGACGATGTTGACCCTGCCGATATTGACGTCTGCTGCAATCGGTTTGCACACCGCGCCTACGCACCCGATCAGGCGGTCATCGGCGTAGAACCAACGGCCGACCGGTCCGATGAACGGGATTTCGAGCCTGCGGTCGACCGTCGGAACACCTGTGATGGGGAGCATCCGCCATCCACCCCGGTAGGGTTGCAGCACGCCTTGCCCGCGCACGGCGATCGTCGGGGTCCCGTGGCCGTCACGCGACCACGTCAACACCTTGCCGGGGAGCGCAGGCAAACCCAGCGTGACCAATCGATTGCGTTGCAAGCCGAAAAGCCTGCCGCGTTGTTCGACGATCAGCCGATTGCCATCGGCAGCGATCATTGCCGGGCCGAAGGCCAGGTGCAACACGGGATGGAGCGAGCCATCGCTTGCGGCGCGCGACAGCGTTTGCGTGCGGGTGACGACATAGATCGTCCCATCGGCCAGCGCGGTCTGCAGATAGGCTTTGTAAGGGGAGGGGCCAAAGGCATCGGCTCGCACCACGCGCGCGCGCCGAAAGCGGTCCAGTCCGAGATTGGTGCCGACCCAGATCGCGCCCTCGCGATCCTCAAACAGCGGGACCGCGGCATTGGCGCTCAGGCCCTGCCGATCTTCCCAATGTTCGACGCGGGCGGATGTGCCGACGGCAGGGGGCAGCAGGCGGCTGACACCGCCATTCCCGCCCGTCCACCAGATCGCGCCTTGGTGATCGATCAGGGCGCGTTTGATGCCGGGCGTGCCTTGCGGCAGCGAGAGCGGTTCCAGCCCGGGCAGCGGCTCTCGATCGAATGGCTTGCCAAGGCGCGACACGCCAGCCCGGGCGAGGGCGACACCGCCATTGTGCGTTCCGACCAGACTGTCGCCCGGTCGGGCCCATGCTACGGGGGTAAGGGCACGCTCACCGGGTTGGAGACGCAGGATTTGTCGGTCGGTGGTCGCCCAGATCGTGCCGTCTTGCGCCGCGACCACGCTGCCAAGCTTGCCGGGGACAATCCGGCGGTCGGCGGGAATCCAGTGCCACCGCGCACCGTCGAAGCGCGCAAGGTGCCGGGGGCCGCGCCAGAAGGCCGCCCAAATCGTCCCATCGGGACCGCGTATCAAACGGTCGACCGAGTCATTGGCCGCACCGAAGCGGGTTAGCGTTCCGTCCCGTAGACGAGCGATTTGGCCATTGTAGAAACCAAGCCACAGGTCGCCGTCTGGAGTAGCCAGCAAGGCGGTGATGTTGCGGCTGGGCAGCTTGCCGACGCGCGGACGGATTTCCTCGAAGCGGATCCCGTCGAATCGATAGAGGCCGCCGCCGGTGCCTAGCCACAGGAAACCGTCCGCCGTCTGTGCGATCGCCCAGATATCGGGCGGTGCGCCATCCTCGATTGTCCAGCTGCTGTGATGGAATTGTTCGGGCGCTCGACTTGGCCCCTGCGCGGCGACCGGCGGGAACCATGGTAGCACCAACGCCATGAGCGCCGCGAGCAACAGGACGCGGACGCGGCCGCTCATGGGCAAGGGGATGCTGTTCGGGTCACGGTGTCTGTCACGGCCGTCGCGATGCCCGATCCGTTACGCTCCCGCAATAGCGCGGCCGGAGCGCGGGTGGACGATCGTCGATCGCTGGTCGTCGATCGTCCACCCGTGTGATCAACCCAGGAGCTCAGGCGCGCACGAAGGCGAGCAGATCGGGGTTGATGACATCGGCATGGGTGGTCAGCATCCCATGCGGATAGCCCTCATAGATCTTCAGCGTGCCGTTTTGCAGCAGCTTCACCTGCAGCAGCGCGGCATCGGTATAGGGCACGACCTGATCGTCATCGCCCTGCAGCACCAGCGTGGGGACGGTGATCGCCTTCAGGTCTTCGGTCTGGTCGGTTTCGGAAAAGGCCTTGATGCCTTCATAATGGGCTTGCGCGCTGCCCATCATGCCCTGCCGCCACCAATTGTCGATCACGGCCTGGATCGTCGTTTCGTGATCGCGATTGAAGCCGTAAAATGGCCCCGCCGCGACATCGTGGAAGAAGGCTGCGCGATTGGCGGCAAGCGCGCTGCGGAAGCTGTCGAACACCTCGATCGGCGTGCCGCCGGGATTGGCGTCGGTCTTCAGCATCAGCGGAGGGACTGCGCTGACCAGCACGGCCTTGGCGACGCGGCCCTGCGGCTGGCCGAACTTCGCGACATAGCGCGCGACTTCGCCGCCGCCGGTCGAATGGCCGATATGCACCGCATTTTTCAGATCGAGATGCTCGACGACGGCGGAGGCGTCGGCGGCATAATGGTCCATGTCATGACCACCGACCGACTGCTCGGATCGGCCATGCCCGCGACGGTCATGCGCGACCACCCGGTAGCCATTGGCCAGGAAGAACAGCATTTGCGCGTCCCAATCGTCCGACGACAGCGGCCAGCCGTGGTGGAAAACGATCGGCTGGGCATCCTTGGGGCCCCAGTCCTTATAATAGATCTGGGTGCCGTCTGCGCTGGTTACATAGGCCATGATAGTCTCCGTTGGTGGGGCGAGATGGTGGCTCTCCGGAGGTTGCCACCATGCTGCGCCGGGAAAATGCGATCGGCCGGTGCCGCGGCGTTCCGACTATTGCGCGCTGGCGGGGGGCGTGGCCGGAACGGGCGTCCATTGCCAGTCCTGCGCCGACTTGCTGAGCGTCCCGATGCCAGGGAATTGCAGGTGTGCCGCCGCGATCAGATAGTGGCGCTTCGCTGCGTCGGCCATGATCGTGGCGCGCGAGCGGGAGGCGTCGGCCTGCGACAGGTCGAACTTGATGGTCACCGCAGGGTCCTTCAACTGCACTACCGCCACGTGCATCACGTCGCCCCAGATGAGCAGCGTCTTGCCGTCGCTCTCGACGCGGTAACCGGTGTGTCCCGCCGTGTGCCCGGGCAGCGACACCGCCGTCACACCGGTATCGATCGTCTCGCCCGCCCGGAACGGCTTGACGCGGCCTGCTGCGCTATAGGGCGCGAGCGAAGCGGCTGCCGCGTCGAAGGACGATTGGACCGAACCGTCGACCTTGGTCAGGTTACCCTTGTCGAGCCAGAAGTCGTATTCCGATTGCGCCATGCGGATCGTCGCATTGGGGAAGACGCGCGCGCCGCCGACCGCGAGGCCGCCGACATGGTCGGGATGCAAGTGCGTGATCAGCACTTCGTCAATATCCTCGGGCTTGTAGCCGGCCGCCTTCAGCGCGGTGATCGCGCGCCCCAGCGAAGGGCCGAAATAGCTGCCGCTGCCGCTATCGACGAGAATACGGCGCGACCCCGTGTCGATCAGATAGGCGTTGACCGAGGTCGTCTGGAGGGTGGGCGCGTTGGCGGCTGCCAGGATCGTCTTCACTTCGCCCGGCGTCCGCTCGACCAGCAATTGATCGGTGGGCAGGGCGATCGTGCCGTCGGACAGCGCGACAATGGTGAAATGGCCGAGCTTCATCTTGTAGAAATCGGCCGGAGTGGAGGCCGCCGTGGGGGCTGCGCTCTGGGCGTAAGCGACCGGTGCGACGGCCAGGCTGGCGATCACTGCGGCAGACTTCAAAAAGCGAACGGTCATGGCGTTTCATCCGATTTGCTTGATCCGGCAGGTGGATCACCGGTCGAGATTAGAAGATCGGCTTTGGCATGCCCAGCATCAAGGCGCGGACCGGCGGGATGGATCAGCTCGCGGCTGCGGTTGCCGCAACGGCGTCGGCCAGCAGCGGCGGCATCGGGCTTTGCGGAATTGCGGCGTTCATCGCGCGGGCTCCTGACAGAAACGGTCTGCGCCTGATGCGCGCGATGTCCGCGCGCATATTGGCGATTCCCAACGTCATTTGACGCTTCCTGCCCTAACGGATCGAGGGCCTATCTGGGGTGAGCCGTCGCTTTCGCCGCGTCCGCTATCCCCGCATATATCCGGTCGAGATCGGCGTCTTCGATGCAATAAGGCGGCATCACATAGACCGTATTGCCGAGTGGGCGCAGCAACAGGTCGCGCTCGCGAAAATGCGCAAGCAGGGCGGGGGCGCGGTGCGAGAGATAGCCTGCATCCTCACGATCTTCGATATCCACCGCCGCGATCGTGCCGAGCGCGCGCGGGTTGGCAAAGCCGGGGTGTGTGGCGAGGGCGTCAAGCCGCTGGCGTTGCCGCGTGGCGAGTGCGGCGATGCGGTCGCGCACGGGTTCCTCGCGCCAGATGGCGAGGTTGGCGTTGGCGGCGGCGCAGGCGATCGGGTTGGCGGTGTAGCTGGACGAATGGAAGAACATGCGCGCGCGGTCCTGCGAGAGATGCGCTTCGTAGACGCCCTCGCTCGCCATCGTCACCGCCAGCGGCACCGCGCCGCCGGTCAGGCCCTTGGACAGGCAGAGGATGTCGGGGACGACACCCGCTTGCTCGCACGCCAGCAGCGTGCCGGTGCGGCCCCAGCCGGTCATCACTTCATCGGCGATGAACAAAACGCCGTGGCGCGTGCAGATCGCGCGCATCTCGGCCAGCACCCAGGCGGGGTAGAACAGCATCCCGCCTGCGCCCAGCACCACACCCACCACCACACCGCACAGCAGCAAGGCAAAAGGGCAAAACCACAACAGCCAAGTCAGGGGTTTGACTTCGGGTCGGTAAAGCACAAAGTCGCCATAGCGCGCGGTCATGTAGTCGGTGATTTCCTGGTCGGTCTTGCCCGCTTGCAGCATCTCACGCACCTGGCGGCGCAGTCGGGCCTGCGCGCGGCTGCCATCAAGCCGCTGGCGGCGGGGCAGGAGCTGGTCGACGGCGCGTGGGTCAATGACGATGTGCAACGCCTGCAGGCGGCTGCCGCCGACTTCCGCAAGGCCATGCCGCTGAACGATGAGGAGGTCGAGGCGATGGTTGCCGACTTCGACGCATTGCGGCGCGGCCGCCCGCTGCCCAACCGCGGGGTCAAGTGCTGGCTGCGCACGCTGCGCCGATGGCACC
>OFSF01000428.1_pt1 | contig 16539 bp, 9 predicted proteins | sample 1543271 | NCBI WGS metagenome assembly OFSF01 (sample SAMN07774227, study PRJEB24372) | wastewater metagenome | isolation source: Exp Tend VB 100WW | collected 2016-02
CACGACGACGGTCACCAGCACCTCGACCAGCGCGAAGCCCTTGCGTCCGGGGGCTGCGGCAACGGACAGCGCTGACGGCCTCATCACGCGCATGTGGTGATCCTCGTCACATCGGCCAGACCGTTCGGGGGCACGGTGATCTGCACGCCGTCGCGCAGTGCGGCATTCGGACACAGCGTGAAGCTCACCGCGGCGGCCGGACTGAGATAGCCGAGCGCCGTGAAGCGCAGGTCCGAGGTGCCTTGCAGCTTCAGCGTGCCGGGCAGGGCTGGATAGGTGCGCAGCAAGGTGTCGCCGGTGTCGGCAGTGCCGTTGCTGTTGCGGTCCAGGTAGAGGCTCCAGCCCTTGGCAAACTCGTTGCCCGTGACCCCTCCGCTGGTCGGCAGCACCAGCACGGGCAGGCCCGCGCGTGCCGCCTCGGTACGCGCCAGCGCCAGCGAGGACACGAAGTCCGACGACAGCGCGGAGAGCTGGTTGCGCGCCGTGAACGCCGTCAGCGAGGGCAGCGCGACCATGCCCAGGATGCTCAGCACGGCAACGGTCACCAGCATTTCCACCAAGGTGAAGCCGGGCGGAGCGGCCGCGCGCTGGGAGATCGGCATGGAGGGTTTCAGGGTTGCCAAGGTGTTGCTGAATGTAGGCAAGCCCCGTTGGTCTACAGGCAGGGATGAGCCCGTCAAAGTCCGCGCAATTCCGCCCGGATCGTTCCCGAACCGCCCGGCTGACCTAGACTTGCCAACAAGACACGCCTGCAGTGCCTGCGGAGACCCCCACCATGCTGATCGACTTCTTCTACACCCTGCGCGCCGCCAAGCTGCCGGTCTCGATCCGCGAGTACCTGACGCTGCTCGAAGCCCTGCAGGCTGGCGTGATCGACGACGACGGCGGCCCCTCGGTCGACAAGTTCTACTACCTGGCCCGCACGACGCTGGTCAAGGACGAGGTCCAGTTCGACAAGTTCGACCGCGCCTTCTCGGCCTATTTCAAGGGCGTGGAGATGCTGACCGACTTCACGCAGGAGGTGCCGCTGGACTGGCTGCGCAAGACGCTGGAGGTCGAACTCAGCCCCGAGGAGAAGGCCAAGATCGAGAAGATGGGCTGGGACGAGCTGATGGAGACGCTGAAGAAACGTTTCGAGGAACAGAAGGAGCGCCACGCGGGCGGCTCGAAGTGGATCGGCACCGGCGGCACCAGCCCCTTCGGCCACGGCGGCCACAACCCGCAGGGCATCCGCATCGGCGGCGCCAGCAAGAACAAGAGTGCCGTGAAGGTCTGGGAGCAGCGCGCCTTCCGCGACTACGACGACAACCTGGAACTCGGCACGCGCAACATCAAGGTCGCCCTGCGCCGCCTGCGCCGCTTCGCCCGCGAAGGCGCGGCGGAAGAACTCGACCTCGACGACACCATCCACTGCACCGCCGCCAACGCCGGCCTGCTCGACATCAAGCTGGTCCCGGAGCGCCACAACAAGGTCAAGGTGCTGCTGCTGATGGACGTGGGCGGCACGATGGACGAGCATATCCACCGCGTCGAGGAACTCTTCAGCGCCGCCAAGACCGAGTTCAAGCACCTGGAGTTCTATTACTTCCACAACTGCGTCTACGACTTCGTCTGGAAGAACAACCGCCGCCGCTACACCGAGAAGTTCCCGACCTGGGACGTGATCCGCAAGTACAACAAGGACTACAAGCTGATCTTCATCGGCGACGCGACGATGAGCCCCTACGAGATCGTGCAGCGCGGCGGCAGCGTCGAATACAACAACGAGGAGCCCGGCGCCGAATGGCTGCAGCGCCTGACCCATGCCTTCCCGAAGTTCGCCTGGATCAACCCGGAGCCGCCCGGCGTCTGGGAATACCGCCAGAGCATCGCGATGGTCCAGCAGCTGATGAGCCAGCGCATGTACCCGCTGTCGCTGGCGGGGCTGGAACAGGCCATGCGGCTGCTGTCGAAATGACGGCAGGCGCGGGAAGGCGTGTCGGGCGCATGCCCCTGCTGCTGGCGACGCTGCTCGCCACTGGCACGCCAGCCCTGGCCCAGGACGCCGCACCGCCCGTACCCCCCGCCGCCTCGGCCCCGACAACCGCCGCGCCCCCGGACGACGAGGTCGACACCCGCGACGTCACCTGGACACTCGACATCGTGGCCCCCGCGGAGCTGCGCACGCTGCTGTCGCGCTACCTCGACCTGTCGCGCTACCTCGCCACACCCGACACCGCCCGCGTCCCCCGCGGCGAGCTGATGCGGCTGCGCCAGGCGGCCCCCGCCCAGGCCCGCGCGCTGCTGGAGACCGTCGGCTACTTCAACGCCAAGGTCAGCACCCAGGCCCGCGACGATGGCCAGGTGATCGCGCTGCGGCTGCTGGTCGAGCCGGGACCGCTGACGCGGGTGGCGCAATCGCGGCTGGAATTCGAAGGGCCGCTGTCGGTCAGCGCCGAAGCGGGGGATGCCGACGCGGCGCAGCTGGTGGCGCGTGCCCGCCTGCGCTGGTCGCTGCCGACGGGCGAGGTCTACACGCAGGACCGCTGGGGCAGCGCCAAGGGCGAGGTGCTCGCGCTGCTGCGCGCCGAGGGCTACGCCACCTCCGCCTGGAGCGGCACCGTGGCCCAGGTGCGCACCGCCGATGACCGCGCCACCTTGTTCCTCGTCGCCGACAGCGGGCCGCTCTACCGCTTCGGCGCGGTGGAGGTCAGCGGGCTGGACCATGTGGACGCCGACACGGTGCGCGCGCTGCAGACCTTCACCGCCGGCGAGCCGCTGCGCGAGCAGGCCTTGCTCGACTACCAGGACCGACTGGTCAAGTCGGCGCTGTTCGACAGCGTGGCCATCGAGATGGAGCCGGACCCGGAACGGGCAGGCGCGATGCCCGTGGTGGTCCGGGTGCGCGAGCGCTCGCTGCAGCAGGCCACGCTGGGGCTGGGCGTGTCCGACAACACGGGGCCGCGGGTCACGCTCGAACACCTGCACCAGCGCTTCCTCGGTTTTCCGTGGCAGGCCAAGAGCAAGTTCCAGCTCGGCCGCACCGACCAGCAGGCCGCGATCGACCTCACCTCGCACCCGCTGCCCGGCCCCTACCGCAACCTGCTGTCGGCCTCGATCGGCCGGACCGAGGCCGGCGGGCTCGACGTCACCAGCCAGCGCGCCCGCCTCGGCCGCAGCAAGGACGACCAGCGGCTGGAGCGGCTGTATTACCTGGAGTGGCAGCGCTCGCTCACCCGCAGCCTGGCCACCGGCCAGCGGGTCGACGACGCCTCGGCCATCAGCGGCAACTACCAGTGGATCTGGCGCCAGCTCGACCACCCCCTGCTGCCGACCAAGGGCCTGAGCCTGTCGCTCGACACGGCGCTCGGCCGCTCCTTCGCCACGGTGCAGCGCGGGGGCGTGTTCGGCCGGGTCAACGGGCGCCTGACGCACTACGCGACACTCGGCCAGAGCTGGTACGGCACCAGCCGGCTGCAGATCGGCCAGGTCTTCTCGGCCACCGACGTGGCGGTGCCCTACTCCTTGCTGTTCCGCACTGGCGGGGATGACTCGGTGCGCGGCTATGCCTACCAGAGCCTCGGGCCGACCAACGCGGCGGGCACGGCGGTCGGTGGCCGGGTGGCGGCGGTGGGCAGCGTCGAGCTGGCGCGGCCGATCCTGGCCCGCATGCCCGCGCTGTGGGGCGCCGTCTTCCTCGACGCCGGCAACACCGCACCGGACTGGAAGTCCCTCAGCCCCGCGCTGGGCTACGGCGTCGGCCTGCGCTGGCGCAGCCCCGTCGGCGCCCTGCGCATGGACCTGGCCTACGGGCAGCAGGTGCGCAAGGTGCGGCTGCATTTCAGCGTCGGCATCACGTTCTGACCATGGATCCCGTCCGCCCTGCCCCGTCCTCTGCCGCTGCTCCCGCCCCCCCGGCTGGCGCCGTGCGCTGGTCCCGCTGGCTCTGGCTGTCGCTGGCGGTGCTGGTGCTGCTCGTGTGCGGACTGGCCACGGGGCTGTACGCCGCGCTGGGCTCCGAAGCGGGCAGCCGCTGGTTGCTCGGCCTGGTGCCAGGCTTGCAGAGCAGCGGCGTGCGCGGTTGCCTGCTCGACGATTTCGATGCCGACCAGCTCCGCTACCGGCTGAACGACCGGCAGGTGCTGCAGATCGACCAGCTGCGCTGGCGCGGCGTGCAGCTGCGCTGGCCGGACGGCAAGGCGCCGATGCTGGGCCTGGCGCAGCTCTCCATCGGCCACCTCGACCTGCAGGGCAGCGCCAGCAGCGACGCCCCGCCCGTGCTGCCCGCGGCGCTGAACCTGCCGATCGCCGTGCAGATCGGCAAGGTCCGCATCGACCGGCTGAGCGTCGACGCGCTGCGGGAGCGGCCGGTGCGCGACCTGAGCGCCGCGCTGAGCCTGCAGGCCGGCCGGGGTGGCGTCCACCGGGTGGATGCGCTGCAGCTGCGCTGGGACCGCCTGGCGCTGCACGGACTGGCCAGCGTGGGCGCCGATGCACCGATGCCGCTGGAGATGCGGCTGGTGCTGACGCCGAACGCCGTGGCCCCTGCCGCCGCGACACCCGCGCCGGCCCCAGTGCCGTCCCCGGCCCCGCTGGCGCAGGACTGGCGCGTCGACCTGCGCGCCCACGGCCCGCTGCGGCAGATCGCCATCGACACCCGGCTGGTCGCACGCGGCCAGTCGCTCGACCTGCAGGCCGAGATCCGCCCCGAACAGCCGCAGCCCCTGAGCCACCTGCAGGCCCGGCTGCAGGCGCTCGACCTGGCGCCCTTCGCCAGCGGTCTGCCCAGGACCGCGCTGACCGGCCAGATCGACGCCCGCCTCGACCAGCGCCCCCGCACCGGCGCGGCCCAGCAGCGTCTACAGCTGCAGGTCGGTCTGCAGAACCTGCGTCCCGGCCCGTGGGCGCAGCGTCTGGTGCCGCTCGACACGGTCAAGCTCACCGCCAGCGGCGACCTGCGCAACCCGGACACCGGCACGCTCGACGCCCTGCTCATCAGCCTGCACGACGGCAGCGACCCAGCCGGCACCGTGCTGGGCAGCGGCCGCTGGGCCGTGAGCGGCACGGGGAACCAGCGCCGCCTCGACGCCGCGCTGAGCAGCACCTGGCAGGACTTGCAGCCCGCCCGGCTCGACGCCCGCGCCCCCGCGGTGCAGGTCAGCGGCCCCCTCACGCTCACCTACGGCCAGTCGCTCGGCGAGCAGCCCGACGCCAGCCGCCGCCTCACGCTGGACACCGACCTGCGCGGACAGCTGGTCGGTGCCGGGCTGCCCGAAGTGCGGCTGCTGCTGCAGGCCCAGGCCACGCCGCAGCGCATCGACCTGGCGCAGCTGCAGGCCCGCAGCGGCGCGGCCCGGCTCGACGCCAGCGGCCATGCCGAGCTGGCCGACGCCCACTGGCAGGTCCAGCTCAAGAGCGAGCTGGAGGCCTTCGATCCGGGTCTCTGGTGGCCGGGCGAGACCCCGTCGCTCGGCCCGCGTGGCAGCCACCGGCTGGGTGGGCGGCTCGACGCCGACCTGCGCCTGCCCACCCACCCCGCAGCGGGCGTGGCCGGACTGGCCCAGATCACCGGCCGCGCCGATCTGCAGCTCGCGCCGAGTCTGGTCGCGGGGGTTCCGCTGGTCGGCCAGTTCAAGCTCCAGACCCGCGCCAGCACGGGCAGCGCCCCGCAAGCCCCGCAATGGAACCTCGATCTCAAGGCCACCGCCGGTGCCGCCGCGGGCGCACCCGACGCCACCGAACTGCACCTGGCCGGCGACCTCACCCAGAACCCGGCCGAGGACCACTGGACGCTGCAGTGGAAAAGCACCGCCCCCGAGCGCCTCGACCCGTGGATGAAACTCGCCGGATCGACCGCCCAGCTCAGTGGCGACACCCAGGGCACGCTGGAGCTGCGCGGACGCTGGCCGCAGGTGCGCAGCACCGGCCAGCTGCGCAGCACCCGCCTGCGCCTGCCGCAAGCCGAGCTGCAGGGGCTGGACGCACGCTGGAAGCTCGGCACCCTGCCCGGGGACGCGGTCGACCTCGCGGCCGATGTCGGCACGCTGCAGGCGGGCGGCCAGACGCTGACCGCGCTCGCCCTGCGCACCCAGGGCACCGCCGCCAGCCACCAGCTCCAGCTGCGCAGCCAGCTGGAGGTGCGCCCCCAGGCCGAGCAGCCGGTGCGCCGACTGCAGGCGCTGCTCGGGCTCGACGGCGGCCTGGGCGATGACCTCGGCGCGGCGCTGGCCCGGCGTGCGGACGGCCTGCGCTGGAGCGGCAAGGTCGCGCAGCTGGAAGTGCGCGAGCTGGCCGCGTCCACCGGCCCCCTGCCCTCCGCGCCCGCCGCCCCGCTGCTGCAGCTGGAGCCGGCCCCGCTCAGCCTCGTGCAGGACAGCAGCGGCCTGGCCGTGCAGCTCGGGGCCAGCCGGCTGACACTGCTGGACGCCCAGTTCCTGCTCGACGGCGCCGACTGGCATGGCGGCAGCGCGCCGCAGATGGGCCTGCGCGGCCGGCTCTCGCCGCTGCGGGTGGCGCCGCTGCTGGCGCGGGCACAGCCCGAATTCGGCTGGGGCGGCGACCTGACGCTGGGCGGGCGCATCACGCTGCAGTCCACGCCGGAGCAGTTCACCGCCGACATCGCGCTGCAGCGCGACAGCGGTGACCTCAGCGTCGAAGACCCCGACCTCAACACCGGCCCGCGCCGCCTCGGCCTGGCCGACCTGCAGCTGCGGCTGCACGCCGCCGACGGTGTCTGGCAGCTCACCCAGCGTGTGTCCGGCGGCAACCTCGGCAGCCTGAACGGCCAGCAGACCGTGCGCACGGACCGCCATGCGCTCTGGCCCGCGGCCGATGCGCCGGTGTCTGGCCAGATCGACCTGCAGATCGCCCAGCTGGGCAACTGGGGCCGCTGGCTGCCCCCGGGCTGGCGCCTGTCCGGGCAGCTCGCCACGCAGGCGCGGGTCGGCGGCCGCTTCGGCTCCCCCGCCTTCAGCGGCGAGCTGAACGGCAGCCAGATCGCCGTGCGCAACACGCTCCAGGGGGTCGACTGGGCCGACGCCCGGCTCAAGGTGCGGCTGGATGGCGAAGTGGCCCGCATCGACGAGTTCAGCGTGCGCGCCGGCGCCGGCACGCTCGCGGCCCGCGGGGACGCCACGCTGGGCGCCACGCCGCGCCTGGCGCTGAAGGTCACCGCCGAGCGTTTCGCCGCGCTGCAGCGGGTGGACCGCAAGCTCGTCGTCAGCGGCGAGGCCGACCTCGTGCTCGACGCCCAGCGCACCCAGCTGAAGGGCCGCGTGCGGGCCGACGAAGGCCGCTTCGATTTCACGCAGAGCGACGCGCCGGCGCTGGCCGACGATGTCGACGTGGACCGCGGCCGAGGCGACCCGCGCAGCCGGGACACCACCAGCGCCAGCCGCCGCACCACCACGCTCGACCTGCGCGCCGACCTGGGCGACGCCTTCGTGCTGCGCGGACGTGGCCTGAACACCCGCCTGGCCGGCGAGCTGCGGCTGACCAGCCCCGCCAACCGGCTCGCTATCCACGGCAACATCCGCGCCGTCGACGGCACCTACGCCGCCTACGGCCAGAAGCTGCGCATCGAGCGCTCGGTGATCGCCTTCACCGGCGTCGCGGAAAACCCGCGGCTCGACATCGAGGCGATCCGGCCGGACCTGGAGGACATGCGCGTCGGCGTCACCGTCACCGGCACCGCGCAGAACCCGCGCATCCGCCTGTTCAGCGAACCGACCATGACCGACACCGACCGGCTGTCCTGGCTGATCCTCGGCCGCGCCTCCGACGGCCTCGGCCGCACCGACCTGGCCCTGCTGCAGCGCGCCGCCTACGCCTTGATCGCGGGCGAAAACGACAGCCCGAGCCTGGTCGAGCGCATCGGGCTGGACCAGCTCTCGGTGCGCCAGGACGGCGAAGGCGACACGCGCGAGACCGTGGTCACGCTGGGCAAGCAGATCAGCCGGCGCTGGTACGTCGGCTACGAGCGCAGCCTGAACGCTGCCAGCGGCACCTGGCAGCTCATCTACCGCGCGGCGCAGCGGTTCACGCTGCGCGCGCAGTCCGGCGCAGAAAACGCGCTGGACCTGATCTGGACGTGGAAGTGGGGGTCGCAGGCTACAATTCCGGGCTCTGACGCACGCCCCGCCGCTGCACAGTCCTCCCCGTAGTTCAATGGATAGAACGGGCGCCTCCTAAGCGCCAGATACAGGTTCGATTCCTGTCGGGGGGACCACGCACCAGATGGTGCGCAGAGGCCTCCGATCCGGCCGGCTTGCATGTATAACTTATGTGCAACAATTTGCCGCACACAGCCTCAACAAGCCACCGGACACACCATGCACACCGCAACCCTTCGCAGCGTCGGCGGATCCGTCACTGTCACGCTGCCGCGCCAGATGCTCCGCTCGCTCGGCTTGTCTGCCGGCGCGGTGGTGAATGTCGACATCAGCGGAGGTTCGCTGGTGCTGACGCCGGCACGCCCGCGTTACACCCTGGCGGATCTGCTGGCGGGAATGGAGCCGGGCGACATGCCCATCGACGCTGACACCGAGCGTGCCGCGCCTGTCGGGCGTGAGGCATGGTGACGCGCAAGACGGCACCCTACGTGCCGAAGCGCGGGGATTTGATCCGGCTGGACTTCGACCCGAGCGCGGGGCACGAGCAGCAAGGCACCCGCCCCGCGCTGGTGCTGTCACCCGTCGAGTTCAACCGCTTCGGGATGGCGCTGACTTGCCCTGTGACCCGTGGCGGAAACTTTGCCAGAGGTCAGGCTTGGACGGTATCCCTGACCGGAACCGGGCTGCTGACCGATGGCGTGGTGCTGTGCAACCAGGTTCGCACCGTCGACTGGAAAGAGCGACGCGGACAGTTCATCGAAACCGCCCCGGCAGAGGTGCTGGCGGAGGTACTGGCGCGTGTGGCGACGTTGATCGATTGATCCCGATCCGGGCCGCGTGAAGGGGGACGCGAGGACAGACCCTCACCGCGCCCGGCACACCCGGTTGCGCCCCGTCAGCTTGGCCTCGTAGAGCGCCGCATCGGCGCGGCGCAGCAGCTGCACCTCGTCGTCCCCCGCATGGCTCTGGAACGCCGCCACGCCGAAACTGGCGGTGACGACCTCGGCCACCGGCGAGGCCGCATGGGGCAGTGCCTCGCGTGCCAGCCGCAGCAGCAGCCGCTCGGTGAGGTTCAGGGCCCCCTCGACGCCCGTGCCCGGCAGCAGCATGGCGAACTCCTCGCCGCCGTAGCGCGCGACGACGTCCAGCTCGCGGGCGAAGATCGACTTCAGGATCAGCGCGAACTGGCGCAGGCAGTCGTCGCCCGCGGCGTGGCCGTAGTGGTCGTTGTAGGGCTTGAAGGCGTCGATGTCGGCCATCACCAGCGTCAGCGGTTCGCCCGAGCGGCGCGCGCGCTGCACCTCCAGCCGGAACTGCTCGTCGAACTCGCGGCGGTTGTCCAGCCCGGTCAGCGCGTCGGTGGAGGCCAGGTGGCGCAGGCGCTTCTGGGCTTCATGCAGGTCGGTGGCGTCGGTCAGGCTGATGACCACACCGCCTTTCAGCGGCCGCAGCTGGATGTCCAGGTAACGCAACTCGTTCTGGCTCGTCAGCAGCACCCGGGTCACCGAGCGGTGGCCGCGCGAGTGCATGGTCAGCAGGCACTCGGCCTCGATGTTCAGCGCCGCCCAGTCCGCCAGCACCTCGTGCACCAGAAAGCCGACCATCGCCGCGCGCGACACGCCGAACATGTCCATGAACGGCGGATTGCACACCAGCACCATCCAGCCCAGGTCGGCGCCGTCCGCCCCGACCACGCGGCGCAGCGCCAGCAGCGCATCGCTGGTGGCGTCGAGCACGGATTCGAGCAGCTGGTGACGCGTCTGCAGCGGGTGGCCGTAGACCAGCAGCCAGTCCTCGCCGTCCGGGCTGTGCAACGGCAGGATCAGGCGCTCCCAGGTGAAGACGGCCAGCGAGCGGTCCGAGACATGGACCGTGTAGAGCGGCTGATGGGTCTGCAGCGCCTCGACATAGCAGGCATGGAAGAAGGTGGTCAGCCGTCCGCCGAAGTCCGACACCCGCCGGCCGGTCATGTCGCCCTGCGAGTAGCGGGCGATCTCGGCGCCGTAATGGCCGTAGACGAACTCGTCGCCTTCTCGCCGCAGCAGCATCATCTTCGGATACAGCTCCGGCCAGCGCCCGGCGTGGAACATCGCCATCGACGCCCGCAGACGGTCCTGGCGGGCAGCCGTCCAGTGCCGCAGCAGTTCGCAGACGTGCGGGTTGTCCGTCGCGCCTTCGATGTCTTGCCGGACTACCTGGTGCCAGATCTCGGTTGTCATCCTGGGACTGTCATGTCAGAACGTCGAAAATGGTACTCGATCGTTCTGAAGCATAACGGCATTCCCGCAGGATTCAGCGCGGCACGCCCGTGATGCTGATCTCCACGCGCCGGTTCGGCTGCAGGCACTGCGCCAGTGCGGCCTGGGTGCGCTGGCTGCAGGTGACGTGCGCCAGCGGCTCGGCGGCACCGCGTCCGACGGCGACGATGTCCACCTTCACGCCCTGCTGCTGCAGATAGGCCTTGATGGTCTCGGCGCGGTCGGTCGAGAGCTTGGCGTTGTAGGCCTCGGTGCCGAGCCGGTCGGTGTGGCCCGTCAGCTCCAGCTTGTCGACGCGGGCGTAGACGCGGTCGAGGCGGGCGACGAGCTGGTCGAGCTGGCCGCGGCCTTCCGGCAGCAGATCAACCAAGCCCCGGCGGTCAAAGGCAAACAGCACATTCGCGCTGAGCACGACCCGCTCGATCACCACCGGCGGTGCAGGCGGCGGAGGCGGTGCAGGCGGCGGAGGTGGCGGCGGCACCGGCGGCGCGGGCGGCGGCACCGGCACGGGTAGCGCCGGGCAGGCCTCGGCGGCCAGACGGGCGTCGCCGATCAGGTCTTCGGCGATCTGGACATAGGGCTTGGCGTGGCGCCAGCCTTGCTGGCGGTGCTCGTTGCCGGCGTGGACCAGCTCGACCTCGCCACAGGCCACCAGCCGCTCGGCGCAGCGCCAGCCGGCGTGGGTCTTGAGCGCGCCGGCCTGGGCCCAGAGATCCTCGCGCAGGCGCAGCGCGTCGTTGACCAGCGGCGTCTGCTGCGCGGGGTTCTCGGCTGCGCCGGGCGCACCGCCACGGGCGAGGTAATCGGTGATCGCGCGCGAGGCGTCGAGCGCGCCCTGCGGGAAGGCCGAGCGGTCGTTGCGCGTGTATTCGTGGAAGCTCACGTCGAGCCAGCACTGCGCCTTGGCCAGCGGGTAGCTGGCCAGGCGGTGGCGCCCGGTGTCATTCAAGGCCTGGATCGCGTCCTGCTGGACCTTGTAGCCGCGGTGGTCGGCAGCGAGCGCGCCGTCGGTGGCTGCATCAGCGTGGACCAGCGGCGCAGCGGCCAGCAGGCCGAGGGCAAGCACGAGGGGACGCAGTGCCATGCGGGGGGAGGAAGTGGTGTAGTTCATCGCGGCAGGCTGCGGTTGATGTCGGGGTTGCTGCCGGCCCAGAGGTCGGCATCGAACTTGTAGCGCAGGCGCAGGTAGACGCCCCGGGCGGTGTAGTCGCTCGACAGGTCGCGGTCGCTGAAGCCGGCCCAGTTGTAGCCGGCGGAGAGCCACAGGTTGGTGCTGACGAGGTAGCCGGCTTCGACGCCGAGCGACTTCTGCAGCGACACGCCGTTCTGCCCGTCGGCCTTGCCGCGCATCACCGTGGCCTGCACGCCCAGGTCCCAGTTCTCGGTCACGTCGTAGACCAGTCGGCCGCCGAGTAACCAGGCCTGGTAGCGGTCATCGCCGCCGCCCTGCGTGTTCGGGAAGCGCTCGCGCACGTCCTTGGCAGCGACGCGGGCCGAGGTCCACCAGACCCGGCTCGGGTGCCAGTTCGCCTGCAGCGCGCCGACGTGGACACGGCGCGACTCGTCGGTGGCGTTGATGTTGTCCTCGGTCTTGTATTCGTACTTGCCGAGCACATCGAGCCGGTTGTGGTCCACCGGCCGGTAGGCGAAGCCGATCTGGAAGCGGTCCTGCCAGCCGTCCGGGCGGGCGCCGTGGTTGTCGGTGGACAGGTAGTAGTTGCGGGCCAGCGCGGTCCAGTCGCGGTCGAGCTTGCGCACCACGGTCACGGTGGAGAGCCAGCTGTCCTGCGTCACGTTGGTGGACACGGCGTCCAGCCGGCGCCATTCCAGCCGGCCCGACGCCTTCCACCATTCGCTGGCGGTGTAGTCGGCGCCGACGGTGGCGGCGGTGGCGTTCTGGCCGGTGCCGTCGAGGATCTTCAGCCGCTCCAGCCCGGTGGTCAGCGCCAGGCCTTCGCGGACATGCCAGACATTGCGCACGCCGGTGGCGACCTGCGAGGCGCGGCCGTCGCTGGCGTCGCGCAGCCGGTATTCGCTGAAGACGTTGCCGCCTTCCATGTAGCTGCCGTCGATGCCGAGCGCGATGGCGTTGCTGTGCGCAGCGCTGTCGAGCGCGTACTGCGACGACAGCCCGGTCTGCGACTCGCCGCGCAGGTAGAGCCGCGTGCGCTCGGCGATCTGGTAGCTGACGCCGAGTTCGACGCGGTGGCGGTCGTCGCCGGTCACGTCGGCCTCGGCCAGCGCGCGCAGCGTGAGGCGGTCGGTGGCCTTGAACGAGGCGGTGACGAAGGCGGTGGTCGCCTCCAGATCGGGCACGGTGCCGGGGGCTGCGCCGGTGGTGGCCAGCGCGTTGTTGACGTTGAACAGCGTGCTGCTGCCCGCGCCGCTGAAACCGCCTTCCGAGCCGGGCGTGAAGTAGCTGCCCGCGCTGGGATTCGCGCCGAGCGTGGCGAGCGCGCCGCGGATCCGGCCACGCTCGTCGATGCGGCGCAGGCCGCCGCCGAGCGTCAGCGCGGGCGTCACCGCCACCTCGGCGCCGACGGTCAGGCCGGTGCGGCTGGCGTCGTTGCCGGTGTCGTCGGTGCGCTGGGCGTCGGCCTTGAGCGTGACCGTGTCGGTGGCCTTCAGGGCGGCGGAGGCGCCGACCTGCTGGCTGCCGGGCTGCACGCCGGCTGCCGTGTTGGCGAAGCCGGCGCCGGTGCGGCTGGCGTAGACCTTGGCGGTGAACGTGTCGCTGCGGTGGGCCAGCTCGATGCGGCCGGCGCGGCCGATCGTCGTGTCGCCTCCGGGCAGCGGCGTCTCGCCCGCTGCGGTGAGCGTCGGGCGCAGCGCGGCCAGGTCGGCGTCGGTGAAGGCCAGTTCGGCGATCAGGCTGGTCTGCGCGCTCAGCTTGACGCCGGCATTGACGCTGGCGAGCCGGAAGCGGGCATTCGGGTTGCGGTCCTCGACGGCGCTGCCGCCGACGGTGAGCCGGTCGCCGAGGTTGACCTGCGCATCAGCACCGGCCAGCCAGAAGGCCGCCCCGCCCTGGTCGATCTCGTAGTGGATGCGCAGCGAGATCGGGTTGCCGTCCGCGTCCTGGCTGGGCACCGGGCGGGTCAGCAGGATCCGGCCGCTGAAGGGCTCGAAGCTGTAGTCGTTGAGCCGCACCAGCGTCGTCACCGAGAGCACGCTGTCGCGGTTGTTGCGGTCGCGCACGACGAGCTGCACCTGCTCGCTGTTCTCCAGCGCCTGCGTGCCGCTGACGGCGAAGGGGCCGCTGGTGCCGTTGGCCTGGACTTCCTCGACGACGTGGCGCAGCGTGTCGCGGCTGGCGTAGGCGTTGGCCACGCCGGTCGGCGTTTCCCAGTGGCCGCGCACGCCGGTCATCACCCGGTTGTAGGCGCCGAGCTGGCGCATCCGGTTGCCAGCCACGACACCGCCGCCGGCCGACGCGGTGTAGGCGTCACCCGTCGAGAAGTCGCCGTAGAGCAGGAAATGGCGGTCCTTGTCGAGCCGCACGAACAGCTTGGACGAACTCTTCGCCTCGAAGCCCTTGACGCTCGAATCGCCGTAGACGGGGTAGAACTCCTCCGGCTTGATGTCGTTGAGCAGGCGGGCGCGGGTCTCCTTGTCGCTGTCGTAGGCCATGGTCAGCAGCATGTCGCCGCGGATCTTGCCCTTCAGGAACAGCGCCGCCCGTGCCGCTACCTGGCCGCGGCCGTTGTCGAAGCCGCGGCTCCACTGGCGCAGTTCGGCCTCGAAGCCGTCGTCGACGCGGGCCGGGGCGATGGCGCTGTCGTAGCGGCGGCGGGTGCTGCCGATCACGCCTTCGACCAGGCCGGCGGCGATCATCTCGCGCAGGTCCGGCGAGAAGCCGATCAGGCCGGACACCTCCGCCTCGCCCGCGGTCAGGCGCAGCTGCACGTCCTCGGGCTGGCTCGGCGCGATCAGGCTGAAGGTGGCGCTGCCGCCGACGACCTTCAGCTGCGTGCCGGGCACGCGGCGGTCGGCGTCCTTGCGGCTCGGGCCGAACTCGTCGGTGGCCGTGCCCTGCATCTGCAGGCGGGCGGTGCCGCTGTGCTCGATGGTGACGAGCACGGCGTCCTTCAGCAGCGCGCCGTCGCGGTCGTGCACCGTCACCGTGATGCTGACCGGCGTGACGCCGTCGGCCGTGGCACCGGCGCCGCGCACCTCGACCTTGAGCTGCCCTACACGGGCGTTGGCGGCGTACTGGCCGTCGAGCACGATCGCGGGGGCGGTCGTGCTGGTGACCGGGGCGAACAGCGGCTGGAAGCGGGAGGCGTCGCCCGGCTCGGCACGCGCCGCGCTGGCGCCTAGCAACACCACCGCCGCCGCGATGGCGTGGAGGGCACGGGTCTGAACTGGCATCGTGGTCTTCGTGGTCGGTCTCATTGCGCCGCTCCGGTGGTGGAGCCGCTGTCTGGCTGGCGCGGCTTGACCGTGCCGCCCCGCTGGCGGGCGCTGTCGGTGGCCTGGGCCGGCGCGGTGACCGGCTTGCCGTCGAAGCGCAGCACCTGGCCGCGCTTCTCGGTGTCCACGCCCTGCGTCTCGCCACGGGCGCGGCGGGCCTTGACCTGCTCCAGCACGCGGTTCGAGCAACTGCCCTCGACCACATCGGCCCGGTGCAGCTCGCCGTTCTTCAGGTCGAGGAACAGGCTGCCGGCGTCGCCGGCATTGCGGCTGGACGTCGTGGTCAGGCGGCTGCCGCGCGGCAGCGTGGTCTGGTCGACCACCAGCACCTGCGTGCGTGGCGCCAGGCCGCAGACGCTGTACTTGCCTTCCACGTCGCTGACCAGGCTGGTGCCGTCCGTCAGGTACATCCGCACGCCCGGGATGCCCAGCTCTTCGCCGTCCTGCACATGGTTGTGGTTGCAGTCGACAAAGACCTTGCCGGTCACGCAGGCCTCGGCCGCGAACACGCCCCCGGTGACCCGGACGCGGAACTGGCTGACGTTGGAGCACAGCGCGTCCGGCGTCGTGCCGCAGGTGGCGCCGGGGGTGCCGGTGGCCTGGGCGCTGTTGATGCCGGTGCCCTGCTGGGCGCCGACGCCAAGGCGCACACGGTAGGTCAGCGTGGCCGTGCCGTTGGCCGCCAAGGCGCCGAGCGGGAAGCGCAGCACCGGCCCGGGCTTGCCGACCGGATCGGCGATGCTGACGCCGTTGACCTGCGCCGTGCCGTCGATGTAGCGGAAGCCGGCGGGCAGCGTGTCCACCACCTCCAGCGCCGGCAGCAATGCACGTCCGCTGTCCGAGCGCTTGACGACCACGGTGTAGCGCACCGAGTCACCAAGTTCGGCCTGTGCGCGGTCGCCGGTCTTGATGACCAGCAGCGCCGGCACCACGGACGGGTCGAGCGGGATGTGGTTGTTCACCACGTCTGGCCCGGCGGCGGGGTCGAGTCGCAGCGAGGCGTACCAGGTCGTCGGTTCGCTGCCCGTGGGCGCCGCGTTCTGGGCCTGCACGGTGCAGATGCCACCAGCAGCGCCGTTGCTGCAGCCCACCGGCGGCGTCAGCGTCCCCGCTTCGGCCGGCAGCGTGCGGCTGACGACGTAGTCGCTGGTCGGCGTGATGCGCAGCTGGTAGGCCGCCGCACCCGGGCAGCCTGCCGGCACCGGGTTGTTCAGCAGGAAGCTGTAGCCCCCCGCCAAGGCGCCCGCGCCGGAGGTGACCACGCTGTTCGCCCCACCGACCACACACGCCGGCGACACGGCGGTCCCTGCCGCGTCCAGCAGGTCGACGCGGACACCGCCCACAGGCGTGCGGGTGTCGGTGCCGTAGACGATGCCGCTCGGGTCCAGCGGCAGGCTCTGGTTGATGCGGGCGCGCTGGCCGGACGGCACGCTGAGGTTGCGGATCGTGCCGCTGCTCACCACGCCGGTGCCGCTGGCGGCGGTCGGGTCGTTGCCGCCGGCCGGGTCGTTGGAAACCGGGCGGCCGTAGTAGGCGCCGCTGATCGGATCGCGGAAGCGCACGGCAAAGCCGCTGCCAGGGATCAGCCCGTCGACGCGGTACTCGCCCAGCGCATCGGTGGTGGCACTGCCGACGACCGCGCCGCTGGCGTCGAGCACCTCGGCCACCATGCCCGCCACGCCGGATTCGCTGCCGGTCTGCTGGCGGTCGTGGTTGGTGTCGGACCAGACACGGCCGCTGACGGCGCCGGCCTGCTGCACCTGGGTCGGGTCGGTGCC
>OFSF01000433.1_pt1 | contig 16386 bp, 13 predicted proteins | sample 1543271 | NCBI WGS metagenome assembly OFSF01 (sample SAMN07774227, study PRJEB24372) | wastewater metagenome | isolation source: Exp Tend VB 100WW | collected 2016-02
GCACTGGAAAATTCAAGGACTTGATTTTAGTAAAATTTTCTATCAGCCCAATATTGAAAAAGAAGTGTCTCGTCGACATAGCGAAGAGCAATCACACGGTCTTGAACATGCACTTGATAACGAACTTATTAAATTATCAAAACCCGCATTAGAAAAACGTGAAAAAGTAACCATTAATTTACCGATTCAAAATACAAATCGTACCGTCGGCACCATGTTGTCTCATGAAATTGCAAAACGTTATGGTCATGAAGGCTTACCGCAAGACACCATTCAAATTACTTTAAATGGCACCGCTGGACAAAGTTTTTCAGCATTCCTGGCACAAGGTATTTCTATGGAACTTATTGGCGAAGGCAATGACTATGTAGCTAAAGGTTTATGTGGCGGACGTGTCGTAATTAAACCTCCGAAAGCATTTAAAGTGAAGTCACATGAAAATATTATTGTAGGTAACACGGTCATGTACGGGGCTACCACAGGAGAAAGTTATTTTAGTGGTGTGGCAGGAGAGCGTTTCTGTGTGCGTAATTCAGGAGCATCTGCAGTGGTTGAAGGTGTAGGAAATCATGGTTGCGAATACATGACAGGAGGTACCGTGGTCGTATTAGGTAATACGGGACAAAATTTTGCAGCAGGTATGTCAGGCGGTGTTGCTTATGTTTATGATGAAGATGGTTTATTTGCAAAACGTTGCAATCCATCCATGGTGTCATTAGAAAAAGTAGAGACACAACAAGTTCAGGCTCATGTGCCTCAGCATTTAAATCAACCCGATGAAGTTATTTTAAAAACACTCATTGAAAAACATCACAAATATACTGACAGTGAACGTGCAAAATTTATTTTAGATAACTGGGATAAGGAAAGAGCGCAATTTATTAAAGTGATGCCAAATGAATATAAACGTGCGTTGAATGAACTTCATGCGTCACTTACAAAGGAAGCTGCATAATGGGAAAAGTCACCGGCTTCATGGAATTTGATCGCATTAGCGAACAAAATATACCACCACAAGAACGCCTAAAAAATTATAAAGAATTTGTACTTCACCTTAGTGACGATGAAGCTAAAAAACAAGGTGCGCGTTGTATGGATTGTGGTATTCCATTTTGCACAACAGGTTGCCCAATTAATAACATCATCCCTGACTGGAATGATTTAATTTATAACCAAAATTGGGAAGAAGCGATAGAGGTTTTACATTCCACAAATAACTTTCCAGAATTTACGGGCCGTCTTTGCCCGGCTCCATGTGAAGCCGCTTGCACACTTAATATCAATGATGATGCTGTTGGCATTAAATCGATTGAACATGCCATTATTGACAAGGCTTGGGAAAATAATTGGGTAAAACCTTTAATTCCAACACATAAAACCAATAAAAAAATTGCCATTGTGGGTTCCGGTCCAGCAGGCATGGCAGCAGCACAACAACTTGCTCGCGTCGGACATGCAGTGACTGTGTATGAAAAAAATGATCGTATTGGCGGACTGCTTCGTTACGGTATCCCAGACTTCAAAATGGAAAAAACACACATCGATCGCCGAATGAAACAAATGGAAGCTGAAGGCGTTGTTTTCAAAGTGAACCAAAACATTGGTGAAAATGTGAAGCCTGATGAACTTACAAATAATTATGATGCAGTCATTTTAGCCGGCGGTGCGGAGCATCCGCGTGACCTCCCTGTTCCTGGACGCGAACTTAATGGTGTCATGTTTGCGATGAATTTCTTACCACAACAAAATAAAGTAGTGGCAGGGGATAAATTGCAAAACCAAATTTTAGCGACAGGTAAACATGTGGTCGTGATTGGCGGTGGTGACACTGGTTCTGATTGTGTGGGCACATCGAATCGTCATCATGCAACATCAGTCACACAGTTTGAATTGATGCCACAGCCTCCAGTCAAAGAAAACAAAGAAATGGTATGGCCTAATTGGCCGCTCAAACTCCGCACATCAAGCTCTCATGAAGAAGGTTGTGAGCGTGATTGGTCGGTTACCACAAAAAGTTTTGTGGGTGAGAATGGTAATGTCAAAGAAATTATTGCAGCTCGAGTTGAATGGAAAGACGGCAAGATGGTGGAGGTTCCAAACTCAGAATTCACATTGAAAGCAGATCTTGTATTGCTCGCAATGGGATTTGTAAGTCCCCAACAAAAAATGCTAGATCTATTTGGTGTAGATAAAGATCAGCGTGGTAATGTGAAAGCTACGACAGAAGGTAAGGAGGCTTACATTACATCGAAAGCTAAAGTATTTGCAGCAGGTGATATCCGTCGCGGACAATCTCTAATTGTGTGGGCTATTCGTGAAGGCCGCCAATGTGCTCGCGCAGTAGATGAATTCTTAATGGGAACGTCCACCCTTCCACGTTAATTTTTAAAACTTTACTTTTAAAGTTTTAAAAATCATTTATGACTACACTTCAAAACGACACTTTCTTAAAAGCACTTCATCGACAACCTACAACATACACACCTGTGTGGATGATGCGTCAAGCAGGTCGTTATTTGCCGGAGTATCGAGCCACACGTCAAAAAGCCGGAGACTTTTTAAGTCTTTGTAAAAATCCAAATTTTGCAACTGAAGTGACATTACAACCACTTGATCGATATCCACTTCTTGATGCATCTATTATATTTTCAGATATTTTGACAGTACCTGATGCGATGGGATTAGGTTTATATTTTGTGGCTGGTGAAGGGCCAAAGTTTGAAAGGCCATTACGTGAAGAAGCGGATATTTATAAATTAAAAATTCCTGATATCGGTAAAGATTTGAAGTACGTGGTCGATGCTGTGTCGCAAATTAAAAAAGCATTGCAAGGACGCGTACCTTTAATTGGATTCTCTGGAAGTCCATGGACGCTAGCAACCTATATGATAGAAGGCCAAGGTGGGACTGATTTTCTAACCATTAAAAAAATGGCTTATAGCCGTCCTGATTTACTCCATCACATTTTAAAAACAACGACAGAAGCAGTGACGCAATATTTGCACGCGCAAATTGAAGCGGGTGTTGATGCGATTATGATTTTTGATTCATGGGGTGGAGCACTCTCTCATCAAGGCTATTTAGAATTTTCATTACCTTATATGAAAGTGATTTTGTCGAGCTTAAAAATGATGAGTGACAAAAAAATTCCATCGATCATGTTCACTAAAGGTGGTGGTCTCTGGTTAGAAGATCAAGTCTCAGCAGGATCAGATGCCTTAGGCTTAGATTGGCAAACCGATATTAAAATGGCTAGAGAAAAAGTGGGTAATCGATTGGCCTTACAAGGTAATTTAGATCCAGCTATTCTGCTCTCGAAACCTGAAGCTATTGAGAAAGAAGTAAAGCGAATATTAGATGGATATGGTCATGGGCATGGCCATATATTTAATTTAGGTCACGGTATTACTGAACACACACCACCTGAACATGTAGATGTCATGCTCACCACTGTGCGTGAATATAGCCAGCAGTTTCATACTCAATAATTAATTTGTATTTTGCTGAAGTCTAGCAATACGATCATCTAGGCTTGGATGAGTTGAAAATAATTCTTTAAGTCCCATCCCTTGTTCGCCTGAAATGCCTAATGCTGCGATTGATTTTGGTAAAGCGCTTGATTCGTATTGTGATTTAAGGCGTTGCAGTGCTGCAATCATTTTTTGGTTGCCTGCAAGTTGCCCGCCGCCAATATCAGCTCTATATTCGCGTTGACGAGAAAACCACATGACAACGATGGATGCTAAGACACCTAAAAGTAATTCTGAAATAATCATTGTGATAAAAAATGCAGGACCAGTGCCCTGTCTGGTCTTGAAAACGACTTTATCCACCGTATAACCGATGACACGAGAAAAGAATAATACAAAAGTGTTTACGACACCTTGAATTAAAGTCAGTGTGACCATGTCGCCATTTGCAATATGCGATATTTCATGACCTATGACTGCTTCTGCCTCATCTTTTGTCATCATTTCAAGCAAGCCTGAAGAGACAGCTACAAGAGAGCTATTGCGACTCATGCCAGTTGCAAAAGCGTTGACGACGGGAGAATTAAATATGGCAACTTCCGGCATTTGAATGCCAACGGTTTCTGATTGTTTTTTAACTGTATTCATAAGCCAAATTTCATCAAGCGTCTTAGGGTTTTCAATCGTCACAGCACCCGACATTTTTTTAGCTGACCATTTTGAAATAGCGAGAGAAATGAAAGCACCGCCAAAGCCCATGACGGCTGCAAAAATTAATAGACTATTTAAATTAAGTCCGTTCGCATTAAGAAAAGGCTCTACACCAAGCAGTCGCATGGTAACTGAAAGTACTAAAACAATTGCAAGATTGGTAACTAGAAAATAAAAGATACGCTTCATCTTAAAAATAAGCTTTCGTTAGTTAGTTTGATCAACAATTGCGTTCACTTGCACTGGCACCTTTTGACCTACACGGTATTTTGTTTCTGTCTCTTCTTCAAACTCATGACCGTTATATGAAAACACAGTGATATAGCCTTCTTGAACTCTTTGGTAATTATCACGCTGTGTACAACGTTCTATATTGCGTGTATCCGCAGTTGTATCGTCATTTTGCATACGGTCACCAACGACGGCACCAACTGCTGCACCTACTGCACCCGCAGCTACTTTTCCATTCCCTTTTCCTACTCGGCTTCCAAGTAAGCCTCCAGCGACACCACCAATAATGGCACCTGCAATACCTTTTTCTTTTGGGGGCGCAGCTTCAGTCGAAGTTTGGCATGAAGAAATAGGACGATTGACTTCGATATAGCGAGGTGTCACTCGTTTAACAGTTGCCATATCAGAAAAATCAGCGGCATAACCTAAAGTGCTTGTAAGAAGTGATAAAACAATCGCGATTTTTTTCATGACATTTCCTTGTGTTATAGATGATTAGGATAAATCATTAATACGTTAAGTTCAATTCTATAAAAAATTAATCTTCCACTACAATAATTTTTTCGGAAAGACGAACCATACGTTCAATGGGGGTCACCCATACCAAACCATCGCCTTGTTGGCCTGTATGTGCCACTTCGACAATAATTTGTAAAATACCTTCTACCAGATCATCAGGTGTTAGCATTTGAATGAGAATTTTTGGTGTGTAGTCTGTTAGCTCTTGTTTTAAATCATCAGTGACTTTTTTTAAACCGTGTCCACAACCATCCACCTTAGTGACTGTCATGCCAGGGAAATTTTTAAGGTTTCTCATAGCCGAGCGAATTTTAGGCAATCGATGAGGGGGAATGATGGCTTTAATTTCTTTCATGGTAGTGATCCTATAAATTTAAGCTTCAATATTTTTTTCTTCAAACTTTTTATAAAGCGTTGGTAAAACAAGAAGCGTTAATAAGGTTGAGGTAATAAGACCTCCAATGACGACGATAGCAAGTGGTTTTTGAACTTCAGAGCCTGGGCCTGTCGAAAATAAGAATGGTACGAGTGCTAGAAGCGCAACCGTTGCTGTCATGAGTACAGGTCTTAACCTTTGTTTACAGCCCTCCCTAATAGCATCTACTTGGGACATCCCTTCTGTGCGTAATTGTTGAATGCAGGTGATTAAAACGACACCATTTAAAACAGCAATACCGCATAAGGCAATAAAACCAACAGACGCAGGAACTGAAAGGTATTCCCCTGTGACAGCTAGGCCAAATACTCCACCAATGGTAGCGAATGGAAGAACAGTAATAATCATAGTGGCGTAGCGAATAGAATTAAATAAAATGAACAGTAAGAAAAAGATTGCGAGAATAGTGATAGGCACAATGATTGCGAGATGATTTAATGCACGCTGCATATTTTCAAATTGCCCGCCATAGACAAAATAATACCCATCAGGAAGTTTTAATTTGGACTCTAATTTAGTCTGTAGTTCTGCTACAAAACCACCCAGATCTCTATCCTTAACATTCATAGCCACAACAATTCTTCTTTTCGCATACTCTCTACTGATTTGAGCTGGGCCATCTTTAATTTCAATAGAAGCTAAATCTCTTAATGCAATTTTAGATCCGCGAGGAGAGGTAAGAAGTGTATTGCTAATAGTTTCGACATCGCTACGATGATCTTCAGGAAATCTTATTGCAGCACTAAAGCTTCTTTGGCCTTCAAAAACGCGAGTTGCAATCTTTCCACCAATCGCAGTTTCAATCAGATCATTAACGTCAGACGCATTGAATCCATGGCGTGCAAGGGCTTGCCTATCTAGATTGATATTTAGATATCCTTGCCCAGATACTTTTTCAATTTTAATGTCTGCCGCACCTTTAATATTTCCTGCTAATCTTGCCACTTCATCTGCCTTAGCTTTAAGAAGCTTAATATCCTCACCGAATATTTTAACTGCTACGTCAGCTCTCACACCGGTAGATAGTTCAGCAACTCTAGCAGAGATAGGTTGCATCATGACAATCTGTGCCCCCAATAATGTTTTCAATTTGCTTTGGATTTCTTGAGAGATAGTGTCTTGTGTCCAGCCTTTAGGCCATTCATCTCTATCCTTTAAACTTACCACTGCTTGTGATTCATTTTGTGATTGAGGATCCGCAGGACTTTCGCCCCGACCTATATTAGACACAACACTTAGAACACCTGGAACACTTGTTATTTCTTTAGTGGCTTTTTTCTCCATATCAATGGACTCTTCCAAAGAAATATTGGGCATACGTGTAATATTGGCTACAAGCGTTCCTTCTTTCATTTCGGGAATAAAAGAAGTGCCTAAAAATGGTAATACAACAATAGATAATACGAAAACACTTGTAGCAATCAAAATGGTTTTGACTTCATTATTCAATGATAGATCGAGCAATTTAAGATAAGGCGCTTTGATCACTTGAATAATTTTAGTATCTTCACCGCTACCCCCTTTTAAAAAGTATGAGCAAAGCACGGGAGTGAGCGTGAAAGAAAGAACGAGTGAAATGAAGAGAGCTATCGCGATTGTGATTGCTAAAGGACTAAACATTTTTCCTTCCATCCCAGTTAAAGTCATGAGCGGAATAAATACAAGAATAATAATGCCTACACCAAATAGAACTGGCTTACCTACCTCTGTGGCGGATTCCAATACCACCCGAAGCTTGCTATTTGATTTGTCATGCCCTAGCCGATGGAACGTATTTTCTACTACCACCACTGAGCCATCCACCATGAGACCGATTGCAATCGTGAGACCCCCGAGCGACATGAGGTTTGCTGAGATACCTAAATAATTCATCGCAATAAATGTGATAAGTGGCGTTAAAAGTAAAGTCATGACCACAATTAAACTTGATCTCACATCACCTAAGAATAAAAATAGAATTGCAATAACGAGGATCACACCCTCGATGAGCACTTTAACCACAGTAAATAATGCAGAATCAACAAGCTTACTTCGATCATAGAATGATTTGATTTGAAGGCCACCAGGAAGCAATTTTTTTTCATTAATTTCATCGACTTTAGTTTTGATACGCGTCACAACTTCTTTCGCATTACCGCCCCTAATCATCATAACGATAGCTCCGACTGCTTCGGTGTCACCATTTTTAACTAAAGAACCTACACGCACTTCATGACCTAATTTGACTTCCGCAACATCCTTCATGAAAACAGGAACACCATTACGTTCTTTTAAAACAATAGAACGAATATCATCTAAATTTTGAATAAGACCTACACCGCGAATTAGAAACTGTTCATCAAAGTGAGGAAGAACTCCTGCACCACTATTGGCATTGTTTTTGGCTAACGCCACATAAACGTCCTGTAGTTTTATTCCATAATGATTTAGGCGATCAGGATCTACTAGCGCCTGATATTGTTTAATGAAACCACCAAATGAATTAATTTCAGCAACCCCGGGGACGCTTCTCAACATGGGCCGCACTACCCAGTCCTGAATAGTCCTTCTTTCTGTAAGCTCTTCTTGAGATATTTCTTTGTTTTCATCACCTGGCTTATCGAGGGTATATTGAAATATTTCACCCAAGCCTGTAGATACGGGACCTAAGACAGGCACAATGCCATCAGGCATTTTTTCCATCACCTCCAGTAATCTTTCCATGACCAGCTGTCTTGCAAAGTAGACGTTTGTGTTGTCATTGAAAACTAGCGTGATAATAGAAAGTGAATTTTTGTTGAGTGAACGCATGTCGGTCACGCCTGGTAAGCCGGTCATTGCAATTTCAATCGGAATTGTAATAAATCGTTCGACTTCTTCCGGCGACTTACCAGGGGCTGGTGTTGCAATTTGTACCTGAATATTTGTCACATCGGGGAAAGCGTCTACAGATAATTTTTTGACACCAAAAAAACCTGCGACTAGTAAAGCAGCTGCGAAGACTAAAACTACGAGTCTTTGCTGGAGAGATCCCCTGACAATTTTTTCAATCATATCTATTCAAGCTCTTTTTTCTTGCGTTCACTATTCAGATGAAAAGCGCCATCTGAAATAATAGTTTCACCTTCAGCTAAGCCGCTTAGTATGGTGATGAGATTTCCATCTTTATGCCCTAATTGAACTTCTCGCAATCTATAAGTTTTTGGACTGTTTTGAATAAAAACATAATTTCGATCATTTTCTCTTACAATAGCTGCAGTTGGAACAGCAAGCCTTGGAACTTTCTTTGATTGAATATACATTGAAGTGAGCATATCGGGCTTCAAAGATAAACTTTGATTGTCTATTTCAGTTCGAACCAAAACAGTACGAGTTTCTGGATCAACAATACTTCCCTCAAATATAATTTTTGCTTCAATTTTTTTATTTTCTAGCGCAGGAATTTCAATGGTCACGATTTCATCTTTTTGAATAAAAGAAGCTTGCTGCTCAGGAATGTTAGCAACGGCCCATAATGTTGTAAGATCAGCTACATGGAATAAATTATCCTGAGGATTAACAATTTGACCTAGATTAATTGCGCGAGAGATAATGATTCCATCAAATCGACTAATCACGTCACCATATGAATTGATTTGGCCTGAAGACTCTAATTTTTCTAGCGCTTTTTCATTCATACCTAACACCATAAGCTGATCGCGACTCGCCCTATAATCTGCTTTAACTGCATCAAGTTCATTTTCAATGCGAAGCATTTCAGCTTTACTAATAACATCTGCTTCGAATAGAAGTTTAGCTCGCTCAACTGCTTTGGTTTTTAGTCCAATGAGCTGCGTTGATTTGATGAGGGTAAGTTGTGTTTGAGTCAATTCAATACTGTTAACTTTTGCAAGTACCTGTCCTTTTTTTACAACATCACCAAGGCTGACATAAAGATCGCTAACTCTACCCGTAATAGGTGAGCCGATTTTTGCAAGCTTTCGATTTTGTGTTTCAAGACGTCCTGGAATCATAAGCGTTTCGCCGATATCTTGATACTTGACTACTTCATTTTTAGTTTGTTTTTGGATTTCTGGAGTAATAATAATTTCTAAGGGATCTATTTTTTTTTGCTCACTAACGTTCTCTGATTTCGAACAAGCCGAAAGCAATAATGTGCTCACGAAAATTAAAAATAATTGGCTAACAAGTTTTTTCATTTAAATTTTATTCTCCAGGATATCCATACCTAATAATTGTTCAATTTCTAAAATAGCTACAATGTAATCATATTTTGATGCTAGATAGTCTTTGCGAACTAAACGAAAAGTTCTTTGTGCATCTAAGTATTCGAGAATACCTCGCTCCCCATAGCGATAAGCTGCCTCAGCTACTTTTAAGACCGACTCTGCTTGGGTCAGAAGGCCTGACTCAAAAGTTTTAACCTGCTGTTGAGCAATGAGGTAGCGCTGGAAAGCAGACTCAATGTCTCGTTTTAGAGCCAATTCTTGATCTGTATATTGCGCTTGTAATTCTCTATATCCAGCCGCCGCCTCTCCTATTTGTCCTTGTCTTTGATTCCAAATAGGAATGGGGATACTTACACCAAAACGGTAGCTTGTAATATCAGGATCTTGATCAACGCCAGCATTAAGCGTCAATCCCGGATTGATAAGTTTCTCTTCTAATCGCAATCGATTTTCTGCAATATCTGCTGAGGCTTTGATTTGTTTTAATTTTGGACTTTTGGTAATTTCATTTTTTAATAAATCAGCATTAAGATTAATATCACTCGGAGGAAGTGAGCCTACTAAACTAAATGAATCAGTAAGAGATTTACTGACCAAGCCTCTGAGATAAAATTTACTCTCAGAAATTCGTAATAACGCGGCATCCGCATCCCTTTGTGCTGCAACCAATTCTGTATCTGCTTTAATTAATTCATATCTCGGTGCTTCGCCAACCTCCACTCGGAGAGCAACCTTTTCGCGGATATTTTTTAATGCATCACGATCACCCTCGGCAATTTTTAAGACAGCTTCGTTTTGAAGTACATCATAGAAAGCCTTTTTAATTTGTAACGACAAATTAATCATTGTGGCCTCGGTGACAGTTGAAGCGTAATTGACTCTGGATTCAGCAACCGCTTTTTTTGCACCACGAACGTTTGGAAACTCAAGGGGCTGGGATATATTTACCCCATAATTTCTTCGTTGATTTGCGGTAGAATTCGGCGTTCTAAAACGAGAGGGCCCTGTGCCGAGCTCAATTTCTGGATTAAGATAAGATTCAGCAGTCACAACACTTGATCTGGCTGCGTCCTCTTTAGCTTTAAGAACATCTAAAATAGGATTTTCTCTTTTTGCAATATCTATTAAGTCCTGCAAAGTAAAGTTGGGTGATGCAATGACTGAAGTGCTTAGACTTAAATTAATTAAAGCAATATATAGGATTTTTTTTAGATTTTTCAACATGTTACAAAAAATTATACTAGGATTAATTGATTTTAACACTGATTCTCGAGGTTTTTAATCCCTAAAAAATTAAGGCTTATAACAACGAATCAGAATTAAATTTTGAGCTCAAAATAGGCAAAAAAAAATTGCCCTTTTTATCTTGTCGACTTACATATACCAAGACCGTTATTTAAGTTTAGCCAAGTAATTACACCTTATTTTTGAATTAAATAGGCTTGGATCTAGTCTATTAGTCACACTCCCATGCTAAGATTTTGTCCATATGAAGCATTTAACAAGCTGTTTATTACAAAGATTTTTACATTTGAATTTTCCTCGTTTTTTCCTTACCTTTTCTTTATTAGGAACCCTTATTCCAGCTCACGCGCTTGAATCAATATGGTATTCAGATAAAGATTTAAAAGAAGAGAATATTCAGCTTATTCCACAAGCTTATATCGATCCATCAGTAAGTGACCCATGCAGTCAGAAGGCTTATGACAAACCTTTATCTTTGGTTGAGGTCACCGAAGCGGCGCTTTGTCATAACCCTCAAACAAGAGAAGTTTATGCAAATGCAAAAGTTCAATCAGCTCAAGTTGGTGTAGCCCGATCACTCTTCTTTCCATCAGTGACAGATACATTATCCGCAACAGAAAATAAAAATAGGACAACGAACTATTCAAATGCTACAAACAGAATTGTTGCATCTTATCTTTTGTATGATTTCGGCAGTCGCGATGCTAATTTTGAAAATGCTAATCAGCTTTTAAAAGCAGCAAGCGCTACTCAAAATGCAATAGTTCAAACTGTTCTATTAGCTTCAGTGAATGCGTTTTATCAAGTCCATGCAAGTCGAGCAATTCTAAATGCGTCGATTGAGACTGAGCGCCTTTCCCAAGAAAGTTTTAAATCAGCCGAGGCTAAGTATATTGCAGGTGTTGCCACCCCTGCAGATAAGCTTCAAGCGCAAACCTCATTTGCTAATGCCACACTGACTAAACTTAGAAACGAAGGCACATTGAAAGTGGCTTATGGAAATCTTGCTAATGTCATGGGAGCGCCTGCAAATATTAATTTTCAAATTGCTGACAGCAAGCTTGATGATATTCCTGAATTAATAGATCAAGATATTGATGCTTTAATTGAGCAGGCAAGACTTCAAAGGCCTGACTTAATGGCTAGCGAAGCACAATTAAAGGCTTCATTAGCTAAAATTGAGTCCGTCAAAGCAGATGCTAAACCTAAAGTTAGGATTGACGCTTCCAATCAATATGATGAAAATTTATTAGGACAAACCTCTCAAAATACTTCGCAACTTGGCATTTTTTTAAGTATTCCTCTTTTTGAGGGTTACAAACCTACTTATCTTATTCGTTCAGCTGAAGCTACTGCAGAATTAAATGCTTCAAAAAGAGATCAGCTAAAACTTCAGGTATCCCTTGATGTATGGACGGCATATCAAAATTTAAAGACAGCAAATGAATCGATTACTGCGTCTAATGTTTTACTTTTGAGCGCTGAAGAATCTTCGCGCGTAGCATTAGGACGTTACAAAGAGGGTGTTGGAAATATCATTGATACGCTCAATGCACAAAGCGCTTTAGCCAATGCAAAACAACAAAAAATACAATCGGTTTTAAATTGGAATATTGCAAGAACAACTCTTGCTCAATCGATAGGCGTCCTTGATAATGCAATGATTCAAAAATTGCCCGAAAAGAAAAGACAATAAAATATATGAAAAAGTTAGCCACCCATTTAATTAATATTGCTTTAATTTTAGCTTTTCTATTTGGTGCTTATTATGTGTATCAGCTATCGAATAAAAAGAAACCCGAAGATTTATTCCGACTCCAGCCGGTCACAATGGGAGACATTGAACAAAACGTCACAGCCAATGGCACGATCAAACCTGTGACGCTTGTGAATGTAGGTACCCAAGTTTCAGGTCGCGTTAAAAAAATCTATGCGGACTATAACGATCAAGTAAAAAAAGGCCAAATTCTTTTAGAGCTTGAAGATGAATTATTTAAAGCACAAATTGCACAATCTATGGGTAATGTGAAAAATAATGAAGCCTCAGTCGAATTAGCCAAAGCGAATGAAGTAAGAATGCAAAATCTATTTCAACAAGAATATGTATCTAAACAAGAGCTCGATCAGTCGATTCAAGCTTTAAAATCTGCTCAAGCTCAATTAAGTACGACAAAAGCACAACTCAAACGCGATCAAACGAATTTTGGTTATTCGATTATTAAGTCACCTGTTTCAGGCGTTGTCGTAGATCGCGAAGTGGATGTTGGTCAAACGGTGGCAGCAAGCTTACAAACACCGACCCTATTTAAAGTTGCGCAAGACTTATCCAAGATGCAAATCGATACAAGTTTTGCAGAAGCAGATATTGGCCGCATTCAAGTAGGTCAAACAGCTAAATTTAATGTAGATGCATTTCCTAATCAAAATTTTGAAGGTATGGTTAAACAAATTAGACTCAATCCAACAAATACAGCGAATGTTGTGACTTATGACGTCGTGATTTCAGTGGACAATCCAGATCAACTTTTATTACCAGGCATGACAGCGTACGTGAATATTAATTTTGCAAAACATGACAATGTTTTATTGGTACCTAACGCGGCTTTACGTTATCGACCTAAAAATGAAGAAATGAAATTAGCTATGAAGAAAGATAAAAAATCAGATGACAATAAAGCTAAAACAAAGAGCGACGGTTTAGGTTCTGGCAAAGTTTATGTCTTAAGAAACAACAAGCCTGAAATGATTAGAGTTAAGACAAGTATTACGAATGGCAAATATACCGAGATTGTGACTTCAGATATTAAGCCTAATGAATTTGTGATTACGGCTGACATGGCAACAGATCAAAAACCCGCCGGCTCAAATGCTCAAGGCCCTTCTCGTCCGCCACGAGTCTTTTAATCTATGACAAAGAAAGTCATTGAGATTCAGGGTCTTTATAAAGATTACAATACTGCTGCAGGCGTTTTTCCTGTTCTCAAAGATGTGAATCTAACTATTGATGACGGTGACTATGTCGCGATCATGGGTCCTTCAGGTTCAGGCAAATCGACTTTCATGAATATCTTAGGCTGTTTAGATAGGCCTACCAAGGGTGAATATATTCTCGATGGGCATTCTGTTAAATCTCTAAGTAGCAATGAGCTAGCAAAGCTTCGTAACAAAACTATTGGCTTTGTTTTCCAGGGATTTAATTTACTTGCGCGATCAACCTTGGTTGAAAATGTATCATTACCATTAGTTTATGCTGAAGATCAAAAAGAATTAAGAACCAAGATAGCTAAAAATATTTTAGAAAGAATGGGGCTAGGCAATTATTTTGATTCTAAGCCTAATCAAATTTCAGGAGGACAGCAACAGCGAGTCGCTATTGCAAGAGCTCTTGTTAACCAACCGCGCATCATTTTAGCCGATGAACCGACAGGCAATTTAGACAGTAAAACGAGCGATGAAATTATGAAAATATTTGATGAGCTTAATCAAATTGGAAACACAATTATTATTGTTACTCACGAAAACGATATTGCAGATCACGCGAGCCGACAAGTTCGCTTCTTAGATGGAATAATTGTAGAAGATCACCGCAATAAAAAAGAAAAGGCAGAAGCTTAAATGTTTTTTTCCATGTTAAGTGAAGCCTGGCATGCCATGAGTGCGAATCGTCTTCGCACATTCTTAACGATGTTAGGTATGGTAATTGGTGTGGGCGCTGTGATACTTATGATGGCCATCGGAGAAGGGGCTCAACAATCTATTAAACGGTCTATTGATTCGATGGGTAGCAATCTATTCGTGATTTTGTCGGGCTCTTCAAGCACATCAGGTTCGAGAAGTGGGTCGGGTAACTCTTCAGCGCTCAACATAAATGATGCAAATGCGGTTGGGGACTTGGAAGATATTGCAGCCATTGCGCCGATAAGTACCGGCAATGCGCAGATCATTTTTTCAGGTAACAATTGGAATACATCGATCATTGGCACTTCCCCTACCTATTTTTCTATTCGCGGATGGAATGTCGATAGCGGAGAATTATTTTCAGATGCTGATATTCGCTCTGCAAATCGTGTGGCACTCATTGGAAAAACAGTTGCTGAAAATTTATTTGGTGATGATATAGACCCTATTGGTAAAACGATTCGTATTAAAAAAAGCCCATTTATGATTTTGGGTGTATTAGAAAGTAAAGGACAAAGCTTCGATGGCCGAGATCAGGACGATACTATTATTGTCCCCATCACAACAGCGCAGAGAAAATTATTTGGGAATCAAATTCCAGGAAGTGTTCGTATGATCATGGCGCAAGCTAAATCAGAAAAATATATGGGGGTTGCTGAAGATGCGATTAACGATTTGATTCGTCAGCGACATAATATTCGTGAAAATGCAGAAAGTGATTTTTCAGTGAGAAATTTAACGGCTATGGCAAAGACTGCAAGTGAAACCGCAAAAACAATGTCGATGTTATTGGGAGCCATTGCTTCTATCTCACTTCTTGTAGGCGGCATTGGCATTATGAACATTATGTTGGTGTCGGTCACTGAGCGCACACGTGAAATTGGTATTCGTATGGCGATAGGCGCGCGTGAAAAAGATATTTTGCTTCAGTTTCTTTTAGAGGCGTGTGTGATTTCTATTGTAGGTTGTGTGATCGGTGTCGCACTTGGATTAGGCGGCGCTCTTCTTGTTAAAAAGATGGTGGGGGCTGAAATTTTAATTTCAATGCAATCTATCGTATTAGCTTTTTCAGTGGCTGCAAGTGTAGGCGTCTTCTTTGGTTATTATCCAGCAAGTAAGGCTGCCAAGCTTCATCCAATCGAAGCTTTAAGATACCAATAAAAATTTATTTAAACGTCATGCGCTTTAAAGTGCCATCTTTATTCACAAATGTATGTTTAAGAACACCAAGCACGTGAAGGGCAAAAAGAGCGAGTAGTAATATACCAATGTTTTCATGTGTCACTTTAAAGAAGTCTCTTAAAGGTTCATTGCCCAAGCCTTCTGCTAAAGGGATACCAAACCATTTAATGCCGTATTTACTAGAGAGTGCCATTACTACGCCCGATACAGGCAATAACACCATAATGAGATATAAAGCGTGGTGGGTAGCATTCGCTAATTTCTTTTCCCAAGCTTTCATGGTTTTAATAAGTGCTGGTGCTGGATGTGTAATTCTCCAAAAAATTCTAAATACAATAAGACCTAAGATCGTAATGCCAATTGATTTATGTAAATTAAAGTAAAAAGAACGTGGTGAAGTTTCTTCAGATAATTGCCATGTATAAATGCCTAAATCAAATAAATCAAAACTCATAGCTTTAGGAGCTTCTTTCGGTAAGCCCTCCATATACCAGCCTAATAAAAACATAAAGATAATGCCAAAACCAATGAGCCAATGAAGAATAATCGCGGTCTTTGTATATTTTGTGGATGCTGTTGCCATAATAGTTCCTTATATTTAGTAAAGCTTGATTTCTATTCTAACGTACTCAAAAATATTGAGCATACTTAAAATATTATTTTAATGATAACCATGATTGATAACAATATGTGACATAGATCAATA
>OFSF01000437.1_pt1 | contig 16312 bp, 13 predicted proteins | sample 1543271 | NCBI WGS metagenome assembly OFSF01 (sample SAMN07774227, study PRJEB24372) | wastewater metagenome | isolation source: Exp Tend VB 100WW | collected 2016-02
CCGCCGTGGCCGTTCCGTTCGCGGTACCGACGAAGATCCCGCGCTCGCCGCTGGCACGGGGCAGCGAGGCCATTGATGCAATTGATGCCATCGATGCGGATTAACTGCTCAGCAGCTTGTTGACCAGCTCCGGTGTGGTGGCCGCCTCGTACTTGCGCATCAGCCGCGCCCGGTAGACATCGACCGTCCTCGGGCTGATCCCCAGGCGCCGCCCGACGAGCTTGCTGGTCAGCCCCTCGACCAGCAGCGCGGCGATCTCGCGTTCCCGCGGCGTCAGCTCGGCCTTGATCTGGCGCTTGGCCGAGAGGTCGTCGAAAGACCAGATGCCCGCCGCGTGCGGGTCGATCGGGTCGAGTGCGCGGCCCGAAACATGGCACCAGAACAGCGCTTCCTGACCGGCCGGGGCATTCAGGCGCTTCATCACGCGGTCGTCGGCGTAGCGGCCGGCGCGGTCCAGGCTGGCGGCAATGCGCGCCCCCGTGCGCTCGAACTCGGCGTGGCTGGGGTAGAGCACCTCGAAGCTCTGGCCGACGAGCTGTTCCCGCATCGCGCCGAACATGGCGAGCACCTGCTGGTTGCAGTCCACCACCAGCCGGTGGCGCGACAGGATCAGCCCGACAGGGGCCAGGTCGAAGGCGGTTCGGTAGTCCATGCGGTGCTCCTGCGGCGTTTCTGCAGCGTTCTGGCGGCTTTCCATTACTCAATTCTACGTATCTCCTACTTAACCCATTACGTATTACAGTTCGCCGTCCGAAACTCGCGGAGATTCACCCCATGAACAAGCTTTATCCCAGCGCGGCGGCCGCCCTCGAAGGCATCGTCCGTGACGGCCAGCTCATCGCCGTCGGCGGCTTCGGCCTGTGCGGCATTCCCGAGGCGCTCATCGACGCGCTGGTGGCCAGCGGCGCGCAGAACCTGACCGCCATTTCCAACAACGCCGGCGTCGATGGCTTCGGCCTCGGCAAGCTGCTGAACACGCGCCAGATCGTGAAGATGATCGCCAGCTACGTCGGCGAGAACAAGGAGTTCGAGCGCCAGTACCTGGCCGGCGAACTCGCCCTCGACTTCACGCCCCAGGGCACGCTGGCCGAGAAGCTGCGGGCTGGCGGCGCCGGCATCCCCGCGTTCTTCACCAAGACCGGTGTGGGCACGCTGGTGGCCGAGGGCAAGGAGCTGCGCGACTTCGACGGCGAGACCTACGTGATGGAGCGGGCGCTGATGCCCGAGCTGTCGCTGGTGAAGGCGGATGTGGCCGACATGTCGGGCAACCTGCGCTTCAACAAGACGGCGCGCAACTTCAACCCGGCTGTCGCGATGGCCGGCAAGATCTGCGTGGTCGAGGTCGAGCGCATCGTCCCGACGGGCGACATCGCGCCGGACGATGTGCATCTGCCGGGCATCTACGTCCACCGCATCGTGCTCAACGCCACGCCCGAGAAGCGCATCGAGAAGCGCACCACCCGCGACCGCACCTGAGCCGCCCCGACACCTCACCAGGAAATCCACACCATGGCATGGACCCAAGACCAGATGGCCGCCCGCGCAGCCCAGGAGCTGCAAGACGGTTTCTACGTCAACCTCGGCATCGGCATTCCCACACTCGTCGCCAACCACGTTCCCAGTGCGATCGAGGTCTGGCTGCAGAGCGAAAACGGCATGCTCGGCATCGGCCCGTTTCCGCATGAAGACGAGGTGGACGCCGACCTGATCAACGCCGGCAAGCAGACCGTCACCACGATGAAAGGCTCGTCGATCTTCGGCAGCCACGACAGCTTCGCGATGATCCGCGGCGGCAAGATCAACCTGTCCATCCTCGGCGCGATGCAGGTCACTGCCTCGGGCGACCTGGCGAACTGGATGATCCCCGGCAAGATGGTCAAGGGCATGGGCGGCGCGATGGACCTCGTGGCCGGCGTCAAGCGCGTGATCGTGCTGATGGAGCACGTCGCCAAGAAGAAGGACGGCACCACCGACCTGAAGATCCTGCCGACCTGCACGCTGCCGCTGACCGGCGTGGGCGTGGTGGACCGGATCATCACGGACCTCGCGGTGATGGACGTGACGCCGGAAGGGCTGAAGCTGACGGAACTCGCGCCGGGCGTCACGCGGGAAGAGGTGCAGGCGAAGACGGGCGTGCCGCTGGTCTGACCTGCCTCACAGAGTTCAGGCTTGGGATCCGGTGCCGCTCTGAAGCGCCAACTGGATCCCGGTGGCAAACCGTTCGGCCATTGCCTGGATGGAATAGGTCTGCGCACTGACCTTGGCCGCCGAGGCCATCTGCGCGCGACGAGCGCTGTCTTCGTGCAGACGGCAGACCGCGTCCACATACGCGGACATCTCCGGCTCGGTCATCTCGCCATTGACGCCCGCGCGGAGGTAGGCAATTTCCGGGCTGTGCCGCGGACTGCGCATGGTCAGCATCGGCCGCCCGGCCGCGAAGCCATCCAGAATCCCCAGCCCGACCATGCCCGGGTTGAGGATCACATCGGAGGCGATCAACACATCCGATTTCAGGCGACCACGGGCCTGGCCGACCGGGTGGCACCAGGCATGGGCTCGACAGAATTGGTCGACCGCCACCTGTTCGGGCCCTGAGCCCGCCAGAATCAGCTCGAACTGCGGCAGGCGGCGCCGTATCTCCACCGCCGCTTCCAGCAGAAAGTCCACCCGCTTTTCGGCATTGAACGTGCCCAGGAACAAGCCGGTGAACGCTTGCCGGGGAATGCCCAGCCGGGCGCGCAGGGCGTCGACGCCTTCGGCTTCGGATTGCGCACAGAGGCCTTGGAGTGCCTCGGTGTCGATGGCATTGCCCAATACCGTGACCTTGCGCGGGTCGAATCCCGCTTGCGCCAGCAAGGGCAGGGTGTGGTCGGTGTAGGCGAACCACCAATCGGCGCGCCGGCTGACCATGCGCTTCCAGCGCTCGGCCAGACCGTGCGGATTGCCTTGCAGATTGCCGCCATGGCCCCAGAGCGCAACCTTGTAGCGCGTGGGCAGGAACTGGTGCGGCAGATTGCTGACCAGCTTGTTCTCCTGGGTCACGACCAGCAGGTCACAGGTTCTGGCCGCAGCGCCGAAGGATTGCAGGCAGATGCGTCCGCCGAGCAGATAGCGTGTCGGGACATCGGTGGCCCAGGTGAGGGCGCCGGCATCGTTGCGCGACACCTCGGAGGCGTGGGCGGGGCCGTAGCCCACCAGCAGCTCGATGCCCCGATTGGCCAGCAACACCCGCAGCCGCTCGTACAGGGGAACCCGGTAATGGGTCATGCGCTTTTCGATGATGAGCACGCGGGTCATGGTGCGGAAGCGTCGAGAGAGGCCAGATTGGTCACGAAGGCCGACGCGGGCAGGCGTTCCCGCAGTTTCCGGAAGGTGTCTTCCAGCGGGCCCAGAAGATTGGCGTCCATGATTTCCCAGGAATGTCCCCAGAGGTGCAGCAGGTGATCGTGTCCGGGCTGGCAGAGATCCAGCAGCACCTGCAGGCGATCGGCAAAGGTCGGTGCGGTCAGCAAGGCAAACGCCGTGCGCGAGCCCTGGTGGTTGCGGAAATGCCGGGTGTAGTTTCGGGCGAGCACGGACTTGCTGTGTGGATAGAACTGCAAGGTGGTCGGCACGGTCAATGGATGGGTCGCGGCACCGAGACTGAAATTGCCCGTGGTCCGCCCGTACCGAAACCCCATCTGCTCGATCGCCGCGACATGGTCATTCGAATATTTTCCACCCGGATAACAGAATGTCGGGACTTCGCGCGCCAGAATATCCTCCAGCGCATCCTTGCCACGCTGGGTATCCTCCACCCATTCTTTGAGCGGCAGCCGCGTGGCGTAGGCGTGCGAATAGGTATGCGCGCCAATCTCCATGCCCGGCATCGCCACCAGTTGCCGCATGTCCTCCGGCGACATCACCGGCAGGCCTTCGCGGTTGGTGATCGGGCAATAGAAATTCCCGCAGATGCCATGCCTGGCCATCAATTCCGCAATGCGCAGGTCGTGGGGATGTCCGTCATCCCAGGAAAACGTGACACGCATGGTGCGCCCCGAACTCATTGCGGCAACGGCCGAATGGCCAGACCCGCCCGTCCACCGGGATACCAGTGCCGGTCGACCGCGGCCGTGAACGGTAGAAAGCGCAGCCCGTGCTGGCAGCACTGGTCGATGAAGGCTTCGCTGAACCACGACGAATGCACGACGCCGCCAGGGGCGAGATGGGGCATCAGCGCCTGGAGCTGCTCCACCGTGTGCTGCGCGTCGTTCACGGTGTCGTGAAGAAACAGATCGATCGGGGCGGGCACCGTGGCGATCTGGCGGACGCTGTCGCCGGTGAGCTGGGTGATGCGGGCACTGTCCTCGGCCGTGATGTAGAGCGAGCGGTCCGCCTCCAGATCGACGGTGTAGAGGTGGCAAGGCTGGCCCAGTTCCAGCGCATTCAAGCGCAAGGCTTCGCCGATGCACACGGCACTCAGGCCCTGCGCGGTTCCGGCCTCGAACACGGTCCTGGCGCGACTGGCGCGGGTCAGGACATAGTTCAGCATGCATTTGCCCCGAAAGGCCCCACCGTCCGTCACGTACCGCAGCGGGCTGTTCTGCCGGCGCTGCGCCAGTCGCTCGGCCAGCGCGGTGTTGTCGAGGTATTCCTGGGTGTAGCGCTGGACCTGCTCATAACGGCATCCCAGCAAGGCAGCGACCGCAGCATTCATGGACGCCATGCCCACGTCGCTGAAGTTGAGCGAGAAGTTGGTCCATTCGCGCGAGAAGATGATCCATCGGAGGGCCAGCCGAAACTGCGGAAAATAATGCTGCCAGCAGAGGCGGATGCGCAGCGGAAAGGTCAGTACACGGCCCAGCGCGGTGTATTTCAGTTTCTTGATGGCGTTCATGGATAGACCCGGATAGAGAAGGACACGGATGCGTCCGGATATAGATGGATGACGCGCTCGTCACCGTGACTGCCGGTGCCGGATCGCGTCCCGATAGATGCCGAGCAATACGGCGAGATTCGATTGTGCCGTGTAGCGGGCCAGATAGACAGCCCGGGCGGCCTGGCCCATGCGTTCCATGGCATCGGGGTGTTCACGGCACCACCGGACCTTGCGCGCCAGGTCGCCACTGTCGCCCGGATCGAACAGCAAGCCAGTCACCCCATCCTCGATCAACGACGGAAACGCCCCCAGCCGGCTCGCGATCACCGGCAAGCCTTGGCAGAACGCTTCGACCAGGGTCATCGGCAAGCCCTCGTAGCAGCGACTCGGCAGCACCAGCGCCTGCGCCCGCTGCATCGCCCCGAGCACCTCCGCCTTCGGCACCGCGCCGGCATATCGGACGTTGTCCGGCCGTTCCAGCGTGTCGGCCAGCGGGCCGTGGCCCAGAACGTCGAAACGTGCCTCTGGCACTTGCCGAGCGGCTGCCACCAGCACGTCCGGCCCCTTTTCGACCGACAGCCGTCCGACATAGAGCAAGCCCGAGCGCGAAGCCGGCGCGGCGGCCTGCGCGGATGCAGCGTCTTCCACGAAGTTGGGCTTGACCACCAGCTTGTCCGCCGGAAAGCCCCCTTCGATGAACTTGTTCCGCGCGAAGTCGGTCAGCGCGATGATGCGGTCCGCCTGCCGGTGGAGCGAGCCCAGCGCGGTGTGCAGGCCGTAGGTGGTGGTCATCACGGCGCTCTGGACGGCGGAGTCCCGGTAGCAGCGGTGCTGCACCGCGCGCCAGGCGACCTTGCCGACACAGTCTTCGCAGATCCGCCCGTCACGCAGCAGCGTTCCCTGGGGGCAGAGCCAGCGAAAGTTGTGCAGGGTCTGCACCACCGCCGCGCCCGCGCGGCCCGCCGCCCAATAGACCGAGGGCGAGACGAGGGGCAGGGTGTTGTGCACATGCACCACGTCGATGGCGTGCTCCTTCACGAGGCGATGCACGGCGTCGTGGCTGGACGCCGACCACAGCGTGTCGCGCAACAGACCGATCCGGTTGCGGCCGTCGACCTCGTGGTTGTCCCGCTCGTAGCGCCAGACCTCGTGGCTGTGCGAACGCAGCAACTGGATTTCGGCCTCGACGACGGACTCCTCCCCTCCGGGAATCTGGTAGCGGCTGTGGACGAAGAGGATGCGCATACACCTTGCATTGAGGTCGGTCGGACAACCGGACATTGTCAGGTGACACATGGAACCGCAGGCCGACTTGCCGTGGCACACCGCTCACAAGTCACGCATTGCGGTCATCTACTGGCCCTACACTTCGCGCTTTCGCCGTTTTCCTTCCCTTTCCCGTCCTCTTTCTGTCGTCAGGCCCACAGGCCCCGGAGTCGCCCGCATGCAGCGTTTCAACTTTCCCATCGTCATCATCGATGAGGACTACCGTTCGGAGAACACCTCCGGTCTGGGCATCCGCGCCTTGGCGCAGGCGATCGAGAAGGAAGGCTTCCAGGTGCTGGGCGCCACCAGCTACGGCGACCTGAGCCAGTTCGCACAGCAGCAGAGCCGCGCCAGCGCCTTCATCCTGTCGATCGACGACGAGGAGTTCACGCCCGGCCCCGAGCTGGACCCGGCGGTGCTGAACCTGCGCAAGTTCATCGAGGAGATCCGGTTCCGCAACACGGACATCCCGATCTACATCTACGGCGAGACGCGCACCTCGCAGCACATCCCGAACAACATCCTGCGCGAGCTGCACGGCTTCATCCACATGTTCGAGGACACGCCCGAGTTCGTGGCGCGTCACATCATCCGCGAAGCCAAGAGCTACCTCGACGGGCTGGCCCCGCCGTTCTTCAAGGAGCTGATGGACTACGCACGGGACGGCTCGTACTCGTGGCACTGCCCGGGGCATTCCGGCGGCGTGGCCTTCCTGAAGAGCCCGGTCGGCCAGATGTTCCACCAGTTCTTCGGCGAGAACATGCTGCGCGCCGACGTGTGCAACGCGGTGGAGGAACTCGGCCAGCTGCTCGACCACACCGGCCCGGTCGCGGCCAGCGAGAAGAACGCCGCGCGCATCTTCAACGCCGACCACTGCTTCTTCGTCACCAACGGCACGTCCACGTCCAACAAGATGGTGTGGCACCACACGGTGGCCCCGGACGACGTGGTGGTCGTGGACCGCAACTGCCACAAGTCGATCCTGCACGCGATCATCATGACCGGCGCGATCCCCGTCTTCATGACGCCGACGCGCAACCACTACGGCATCATCGGCCCGATCCCGCAGAGCGAGTTCACCCGCGAGGCCATCGAGGCCAAGATCGCGCGCAACCCGCTGCTGGCCGGGGTCGACGCCAAGACGGTCAAGCCGCGCATCATGACGCTGACGCAGAGCACCTACGACGGCGTGCTCTACAACACCGAGACCATCAAGGGCATGCTCGACGGCTGGATCGACACGCTGCACTTCGACGAAGCCTGGCTGCCGCACGCCGCGTTCCACAAGTTCTACGGCTCGTACCACGCGATGGGCAAGAACCGCCCGCGCCCGAAGCAGGCGATGGTCTATGCCACGCAGTCGACCCACAAGCTGCTGGCCGGCATCAGCCAGGCTTCGCAGGTGCTGGTGCAGGACGCGCAGGAGCAGAAGCTCGACCGCCACCTCTTCAACGAGGCCTACCTGATGCACTCGTCCACCAGCCCGCAGTACGCGATCATCGCCTCGTGCGACGTCGCCGCGGCCATGATGGAGCCCCCGGGCGGCACGGCGCTGGTCGAGGAAAGCATCAAGGAAGCGCTGGATTTCCGCCGCGCCATGCGCAAGGTCGAGGACGAGTTCGGCCTGGACTGGTGGTTCAAGGTCTGGGGTCCGGAAGCGCTGGCCGCCGAAGGCATGGGCCACTCGGACGGCTGGATCCTGGAGGCCAACGAGACCTGGCACGGTTTCGGTGATCTGGCCCCGGGCTTCAACATGCTCGACCCGATCAAGTCGACCATCATCACGCCCGGGCTGAACATGTCCGGCTCCTTCGACAAGACGGGCATCCCAGCCTCGATCGTCACCAAGTTTCTCGCCGAACACGGCGTGGTGGTGGAGAAGACCGGCCTCTACAGCTTCTTCATCCTGTTCACCATCGGCATCACCAAGGGCCGCTGGAACACGCTGCTGACCGCGCTGCAGCAGTTCAAGGACGACTACGACCGCAACCAGCCGATCTGGCGCGTGCTCCCCGAGTTCGCCGCCAAGTACCCGATGTACGAGCGCATGGGCCTGCGCGACCTCTGCCAGCAGATCCACGAGGCCTACGCCGAAGGCGACATCGCGCGCCTGACGACCGAGATGTACCTGTCGGACCTGCACCCGGCGATGAAGCCGAGCGAGGCCTACGCCTACATCGCCCACCGCAAGACCGAGCGGGTGGAGATCGACCAGCTCGAAGGCCGCATCACCACCTCGCTGCTGACGCCGTACCCGCCGGGCATCCCGCTGCTGATCCCGGGCGAGCGCTTCAACAAGAAGATCTGCGACTACCTGCGCTTCACCCGCAAGTTCAACGACCGCTTCCCCGGCTTCCACACCGACGTGCACGGTCTGGTCGAAGAGGACATCGGTGGCGGCCAGCACCGCTACTACGTCGACTGCGTGAAGCAGTGAGCTGAGGCGGATCGCACATGGCGCTGGGCATGGCCTTCGCCCTGATGGCGGGGCTGGTCTGGGGGCTGGTGTTCGTTGTCCCGTTGATGCTGCCGCAGTATTCGGCGGCGCTGCTCACCTGCGGGCGCTATCTGGCCTTCGGGCTGGTGGCGCTGCCGCTGGGCTGGTTCGACCGGGCGCGCCTGCGGGAGCTGGCTGGCGCCGACTGGCTGGAGGCCCTCAAGCTCTCGGCCGTCGGCAACTTCCTGTATTACCTGTGCCTGGCCGCAGCCATCCAGCGCGCGGGCGGTCCGCTGCCGACGATGGTGATCGGCACTTTGCCGGTGGTGATCGCGATCAGCTCCAACCTGCGCGATGCGCAGCGTGACGGCCAGCTGCCCTGGCTGAAGCTGGCGCCCTCGCTGGCCCTGATCGCCTCTGGGATCGCCTGCGTCAACCATGTGGAACTGCAGCATCTGCGCGCAGCGCCGGATTTCGACGTCTGGCGCTACGGCAGCGGCCTGCTGCTGGCGATCTGCGCGGTGGTCTGCTGGACCTGGTACCCGATGCGCAACGCCGACTGGCTGCGTGCACACGCCGACCGCAATCCACGCACCTGGGCCACTGCGCAAGGGCTGATGACGCTGCCGCTGGCGGTGCTGGGCTACGGCGCGCTCTGGCTCTGGAGCGGCTTTGGCGGCGATCCGGGGCTGGAGATGCCTTTCGGGCCCGATCCCCAGCGCTATCTGCTGCTGATGCTGGCGGTCGGATTGCTCGCCTCCTGGGTCGGTACCTTGTGCTGGAACGAAGCCAGCCAGCGGCTGCCCACTGCGCTGGTGGGGCAGCTCATCGTCTTCGAGACGCTGGCGGCACTGGCCTATGCCCTCATGCTGCGGGGCGGCTGGCCCGATGTGTTCACGCTGGTGGGCATCGGCTTGCTGGTGGCCGGTGTGCTCTGGGCGGTGCGCATCAAGCCGGTTCCGGTGTCGCCACCGTCCCCCTGAACAGAGGGTGCCGTGCCGACGCGGACGTCATCCTGATTCCGACACCGGTTTTGCCGGTTCTCCAATGGGCAGGGAACCAGCGCGTCCCTACGATGCCTCCATCGATCCTCTCCGGATCGCAGGAGAACCCGATGAACACGCAGCACCACGCCAGCCATCCCTTTGCCTTGATGGTCAACGCACAGGAGGTTCTGGCCGCCATGGAATGTTCGGAGCGACTGCAGCATCTGCAGCGCCGCATCTGCCGCCCGCTGGACAAGCCGCTGATCCCCCACGCCCTCAGCGATCTGGAGCTCTACGACCGCAGCATCGACGCTGGCATGGTCGAGGAAGACACCCCCGAGTAGCAGAAGGTCCGTCCGCGGGGATCTCCGGGCGCGCAAGCGCCTGCGGGAATTCATCAGGCTGGGTTCCAGCGCGGTTACATGGCAAGATGGTTTGCATGTCGAAAAGCATGCAAATCCATTCGGACTGGTGGCGCGGCGCCGTCATCTACCAGATCTACCCCCGCAGTTTTCAGGACAGCAACGCCGACGGCGTCGGCGACCTGCCCGGCATCACCCGCCGGCTGGACTACGTGGCCGCGCTCGGCGTCGATGCCATCTGGATCTCGCCGTTCTTCAAGAGTCCGATGAAGGACTTCGGCTACGACGTCTCGGACTACCGCGACGTCGACCCGCTGTTCGGCACGCTGGCAGATTTCGACGCGCTGCTGGCCCGCGCGCACCAGCTCGGCCTGCGCGTGATGATCGACCAGGTGCTCTCGCACACCTCCGACCAGCACGCCTGGTTCCAGGAAAGCCGCCTCAGCCGCGACAACCCGAAACACGACTGGTACGTCTGGGCTGACGCAAAGCCCGACGGCACGCCGCCGAACAACTGGCTCAGCGTCTTCGGCGGCTCGGCCTGGCAGTGGGACACGCGCCGGCGGCAGTACTACCTGCACAGCTTTCTCACCTCGCAGCCCGACCTGAACTTCCACAACCCCGCGGTGCAGGACGCCGTGCTGGGCGAGGTGCGCTTCTGGTGCGAGAAGGGCGTGGACGGCTTCCGCTTCGATGCCTGCAACCACCAGGTGCACGACGCGCTGCTGCGCGACAACCCGCCCGCCGAAGGCGGCGAGGTCAGCACCGTGCGCGCCGACAACCCCTACGCGATGCAGCGGCACCTCTTCGACAAGAGCCAGCCGGAGAACCTCGTGTTCCTGGAGCGGCTGCGCGGCGTGCTCGATGCCTTCGGCGCGGCCAGCATCGGCGAGGTCGGTGACGAACATTCGCCGCCGATCATGGCCGACTACACCGAGGCCGGAAAACGCCTGCACATGGCCTACAGCTTCAGTCTGCTGACCAGCCGCAGCGCGCCCGCCCACCTGCGCGGTGAAGTCGAGGCACTGGAGCGCGAGATCGCCCGCACCGGCGGCTGGGGCTGCTGGGCGCTGTCGAACCATGACGTGCCGCGCATCGCCACGCGCTGGTCGTCCACGGGCCAGGCCGACCCGCGACAGGCACGGATGCTGCTTTCCATGCTCCTGAGCCTGCGCGGCAGTGTGTGTCTCTACCAGGGCGAGGAGCTGGGTTTGCCAGAAGCGGAAGTCCCGTTCGAACGTCTGCAGGATCCCTACGGCATGGCCTTCTGGCCCGAGTTCAAGGGCCGCGATGGCTGCCGCACGCCGATGCCCTGGCAGTCGCTGGACGGGCAGGGCGGGTTCTCGCCGGTCGAGCCGTGGCTGCCGGTCAGTGCGGCACAGCGTGCGCTGGCGGTCGATGTGCAGGAAGCGGATCCGGACTCGACGCTGCACGCGGCCCGTGCGCTGCTGGCCTGGCGCCGGAAGTCGCCGGTGATCCGCGCCGGTGACCTGCGCTTCCTCGACACCGAGCACGCCGACGTGCTGATCTTCGAGCGCGCATTGCCGGCCACCGACGCCGCACCTGCCGAACGGGTGCTGCTGGCCTTCAATTTCAGCGAAAACGCCGTGTCTCTACCAATGCCAGCCGGCTGGTCGTCCGCCACAATCACAATCGATTACGACGCACCTTTGAGCGGCGCCCGGATTGACGCGGACGCCGCCCGACTGGTCCTTTCCCCCTTTGGCGCCTTCTGTTCACAGGCGTCGCGCACCGAGCACTGAACCATGGCGAGCAAGACTCCTGCAGCAAAGACCCCCGCCCGCAAGGCCCCCGCCAAGGCTACCGAGGCGGTGAAGGCGCCCGACATCGGCCGCGTCGATGCCGACACGCTGACCGCGCTGATGCGCGCAGACCATGGTGATCCGTTTGCCGTGCTCGGCATGCACCACACCGGCACGGCGCTGGTGGTGCGCGCGCTGCTGCCGACTGCGGACAAGGTCGAGCTGCTGGACACGCTGGGCCGCTGCCTGTGCGAGCTGACCCGGCAGGGCGACAGCGACCTGTTCACCGGCGCCGTGCCGCGCCGCCGCAACCCGTTCGCCTACCGCCTGCGCGTGCAGTGGCGTGCCCATGACGGCCAGTCGGCCCACACGACCGAGCTGGAAGACCCGTACCGCTTCCCCGCGCTGATCACCGAAACCGACATCTACCTGCTCGCCGAAGGCACGCACCACCGCCCCTACGAGTGGCTCGGCGCGCACCTGAACACCGTGGACGGCGTGGCCGGCACGCGCTTCGCCGTCTGGGCGCCGAGCGCACGCCGGGTGTCGGTGGTCGGCAACTTCAATCAGTGGGACGGCCGCCGCCACATGATGCGGCTGCGCCATGAGTGCGGCGTCTGGGAAGTCTTCGTGCCACAGGTGGGGGAGGGTGATCTCTACAAGTTCGAGATCCTCGGGGCGGATGGATCCGTCCATTCCAAGGCAGACCCGTTTGCCTTCCGCGCCGAGATCCGACCGCAGACCGCCTCGGTCGTCCAGCGCCTGCTGCCCGGCGTGGCCATCAGCGAACAGCGCCAGCGCGCCAATGCGCTGGATGCGCCGATCTCGGTCTACGAGGTCCACCTCGGCTCCTGGAAGCGCAACGCCGACGGCGAGTGGCTGACCTACCGCGAACTCGCCGAGCAACTGGTGCCCTACGTGCGCGACATGGGTTTCACGCACATCGAGCTGCTGCCGATCCACGAACACCCGTTCGATGGCTCCTGGGGTTACCAGCCGACGGGCCTGTACGCGCCCACCTCGCGTTTCGGCACGCCGTGGGACTTCCGCGCCTTCGTCGATGCGGCGCATGAGGCTGGCCTCGGCGTGATCCTCGACTGGGTGCCGGCGCACTTCCCGACCGACGCCTTCGGTCTGGCGAATTTCGACGGCACGCACCTGTACGAACACGCCGACCCGCGCGAAGGTTTCCACCAGGACTGGAACACGCTGATCTACAACTTCGGCCGCTCGGAGGTGCGCAACTACCTCGTCGGCAACGCGCTGTACTGGATCGAGCGCTACGGCATCGACGGGCTGCGCGTGGACGCGGTGGCCTCGATGCTCTACCGCGACTACAGCCGCAAGCACGGCGAGTGGATCCCGAACAAGGACGGTGGCCGCGAAAACCTCGAAGCGATCGAATTCCTGCGCCGCGTCAACAACATCGTCGGCACGCAACGCCCCGAAGCCATGACCGTGGCCGAGGAATCGACCGCGTTCCCGATGGTGACCCGCCCGCCGTCGCCCGACCTGCAGTCCGGCGGCCTCGGTTTCCACTTCAAGTGGAACATGGGCTGGATGAACGACACGCTGAGCTACTTCGCGCGTGACCCGCTGTACCGCAAGTACCACCACGACCAGATCCGCTTCTCGCTGATGTACGCCTTCAGCGAGAACTTCCTGCTGCCGCTCTCGCACGACGAGGTGGTGCATGGCAAGGGCTCGCTGCTGCAGAAGATGCCGGGCGACGAATGGCAGAAGTTCGCCAACCTGCGCGCCTACTACGGCTTCATGTGGGGCCACCCGGGCAAGAAGCTGCTGTTCATGGGCTGCGAGTTCGGCCAGAACACCGAGTGGAACGCCGAAGCCAGCCTGCCGTGGCACCTGCTCGACCAGCCCCTGCACCGCGGCCTGCAGCGCCTCGTGCGCGACCTGAACGCCGTGCAGCGCCATTACCCGGCACTGCACCAGCAGGACGTCAGCCCGGATGGGTTTGCCTGGATCAACCACTCGGACGCCGAGCATTCGGTGCTGGTCTTCGAGCGCCGGGCGGCCACTGGCCAGCGTGTCGTGGTCATCAGCAGCTTGACGCCGGTGGTGCACCGCGGCTGGCGCATCGGCGTGCCGACGGCCGGCGTCTGGCGCGAGCTGATCAACACTGATCTGTCGGTCTATGGCGGCTCGGGCGTGGGCAATGGGCTGATGCACAGCGAGCCGATCGGCTGGCATGACCAGGCGCAGTCGATCACGGTCACGCTGCCGCCGCTGGCGACGCTGATGCTGGTGTGCGATTGATGCGGATGGCGCCGGGTTCGCCGTGGCCCCTGGGTGCCGAGCTGGCGCCCGAGGGCGTGAACTTCGCCGTCTGGGCACCAGACGCGACGCAGCTGGAGGTCTGCCTCTTTGATGCAGAAGGCACGCAGGAGCTGGCGCGGCACACGCTGCCCGTCTGCACCGACGGCGTCTGGCATGGCTGCCTCGTTGGCGCGGCGGCAGGTCTGGTCTACGGTCTGCGCGCCCACGGGCCGTGGGATCTCGCGCAGGGGCACCGGTTCAACCCGGCCAAGGTGTTGCTCGATCCGTGGGCGAAGTCGGTGGTCGGTCGGTATGGCGGCGCGCCGGACGTCGACCTCAGCTTGTACCTGGGCCACAGCGAAGCCGATCCCGCCCTGCCCGACACCCGCGATAACGCCGCCGTGGCGCTGAAGGCCCGCGTGTTGTCACCCGCGCCAGTGGTCGATGACGCGGAGCGCCCGCACTGCAGCGCCGACCGCACGGTGCTCTGCGAATTGCATGTCCGCTCGACGACGAAGCTGCATCCGGACATTCCCGCCGCGCTGCGGGGCAGTTACGCGGCCCTCGCGCATCCCGCCATGCTCGACCACTGGCGCAGCCTCGGCGTGACGAGCCTGAGCCTGCTGCCCGTGCACGCGCGCGCGGACGAAGCCCGTCTGCAGCAGCAGGGCCTGAGCAACCACTGGGGCTATTCGAGCATCGCCTTCCTGGCGCCGGAGCCGCGCTACTGGAGCGGTCGCCCCGGCACCACGCCCGAATCCGAATGCCGCGAGATGGTGCGTGCCGCCCACGCGGCGGGGCTGGAGGTGGTGCTCGACGTCGTCTTCAACCACACCGGCGAAACCGACGAATGCGGCCCGACGCTGTCGATGCGCGGGCTGGCGAATGCGCGCTACTACCACCTCGACGCCGAGCGGCGCGACCGCTACGTCAACTGGACCGGCTGCGGCAACTGCCTGAACCTGGCCGAACCGCGGGTGGTGGAGCTGGTGCTCGGCTCGCTGCGGCACTGGGTGCAGGCCTACGGTGTGGACGGCTTCCGCTTTGATCTGGCGCCGGTACTGGCGCGCGGGCGGGACGGGCGGTTCAGCGCGGAGGCCGGCTTCTTCGCTGCGCTGCAGTCGGACCCAGTGCTGTCGCGCACCAAGCTGATCGCCGAGCCGTGGGACATCGGCCCGGGCGGCTACCAGCTCGGGGGCTTTCCGCCGGGCTGGTCGGAATGGAACGACCAGTACCGCGACACCCTGCGCGCCTGGTGGCTGCGCGGGGCGGGCGACCGCGGCGTGTTCGCCCACCGCTTCGCCGGCTCCAGCGCCCAGTTCCACCACGACCGCCGCCAGCCCACCGCCAGCGTCAACTTCATCACCGCGCACGACGGCTTCACGCTGCGCGACCTGGTGAGCTTCGACCACAAGCACAACCACGCCAACGGCGAGCACAACCGCGACGGCCACCACCACAACGGCAGTTGGAACTGCGGTGTCGAAGGCGCGACCGACGACCCCGCCGTGCTGGCGTTGCGCACGCGGCTGCAGCGGGCGCTGCTGGCGACGCTGCTGCTGTCGCAGGGCACGCCGATGCTGCTGGCGGGCGACGAGATCGGTCACAGCCAGCGGGGCAACAACAACGCCTATTGCCAGGACAACGAGCTGTCCTGGCTCGACTGGCCCGGCGCCGACACCGACCTGCTGGCCACGACGCGCCGCCTGCTGGCCTTGCGCAGCGAGGTGCCGGCCCTGCGCATCCAGCACTGGCTCACCGGGCAGCCGGAGGCACAAGGCCGCACGGACGTGGTGTGGTGGCACCCGGACGGACGGACGCTGGCCGGCGCCGACTGGGCCTCCACCGGCGATCGTGCGCTGCTGGTCTGGCTGAGCGCGGCGAGCGGTCCCGAGGCGCTGATCGTGTTCAACCCCGAGTCGCAGCCGCGCACCGGCCAGGTGCCGCTCGGCCGCGTCTGGGGCCTGCACTTCGACAGCACCCGGCCGCAAGCCGCCCCTGATCCGGCCGATATCACCGCGTGCTCGACCCTGTTCATGCCTGCACGGAGCGTGCTGGTCCTGACCCGATCCTGACCTGACCTCTTGTTCTTGCCAATCAATAAAGGAGACCCGCCCCATGTCCGCTACCGCACTGACTGTTTCCACCCAGCCGTTTGCCGGCCAGCGCCCGGGCACCTCCGGACTGCGCAAGAAGGTCACCGTCTTCCAGCAGCCGCACTACCTCGAAAACTTCGTGCAGTCGCTGTTCGACATCCTGCCGGACGCCGACCAGCGGGCAGATCAGACGCTGGTGCTCGGCGGCGACGGGCGCTTCCACAACCGGGTGGCCGTGCAGACCATCCTGCGCATGGCAGCGGCCAA
>OFSF01000440.1_pt1 | contig 16247 bp, 18 predicted proteins | sample 1543271 | NCBI WGS metagenome assembly OFSF01 (sample SAMN07774227, study PRJEB24372) | wastewater metagenome | isolation source: Exp Tend VB 100WW | collected 2016-02
TCAACCGGCTGAACCCGGCGGGCGACGGCGAACACGCGGTGCCGGTGCGCATCCTCGACCCGAAGTGCGTCGCCAAGACCTTCCCCGACTACTTCGAGGCGCTGTTCTCGGTCGCCACGGCCCGGCCTGCCGACATCCCCGTGCTGACCATCGACGGCCCGACCGCATCCGGCAAGGGCACGCTGTCCGCCGGCGTGGCCGCACGGCTCGGCTACCACACGCTCGATTCCGGCTCGCTGTACCGCGTCACGGCGCTGGCGGCGCGGCGGGCGGGCGTGTCGGCGGCGGACGAGGCCGGGCTGGCGGCGATCGCCCGCTCGATGGCGCTGCGTTTCGAGGGCGTGCGCGTGCTGCTCGCGGGCGAGGACGTGAGCGACGAGCTGCGCGAGGAATCGGTGGGCACGATGGCCTCGCAGATCTCGGTGTGGCCGGCGGTGCGCACGGCGCTGCTCGATCTGCAGATCGGTTTCCGGCAACTGCCCGGTCTGGTGGCCGACGGGCGCGACATGGGCACCGTGATCTTCCCCGATGCGCAGCTCAAGGTCTTCCTCACCGCCACCGCCGCCGCACGCGCCGAGCGGCGACTCAACCAATTGATTTCCAAGGGAATTCCTGCTAGTCTCGAAGACCTTCGAGCCGACTTGGAAGCGCGCGACGAGCGGGATAAAAACCGCCGCGCCGCCCCTTTGAAGCCGGCTGAAGACGCGCTCTTGCTGGACAACTCGCAGCTCGGCATCGAAGCCTCGATGCAGCAGGTGGAAGTCTGGTGGAACGCGAGGCAACCGTTCGAGGCCACGTCGGCGCCCGCCCACTGACGCCTCGACCGGACCCGCAACCTAACCCCGCCACGGAAGTGGTACCCGCCACCGGCCCCGTCCCGGTGCAGAAAGTCCCCCCAATGTCCCAAGCAGCTATGGCCGATTTCGGCATGGATTCCTTTGCCGCGATGTTCGAGGAGTCGCTTCAGCAGGCCAACATGCGCCCTGGTGAAGTGATCTCGGCCGAAGTCGTCCGCATCGAGCACAACTTCGTCGTCGTCAACGCCGGCCTGAAGTCCGAAGCCTACGTTCCCCTGGAAGAGTTCAAGAACGACAAGGGCGAACTCGAAGTCCAGATCGGCGACTTCGTGTCGGTGGCCATCGACGCCATCGAAAACGGCTACGGCGACACCATCCTGTCGCGCGACAAGGCCAAGCGTCTGGCCTCGTGGCTGTCGCTGGAAACCGCGCTGGAGTCCGGCGACTTCGTGACCGGCACCGTGTCGGGCAAGGTCAAGGGCGGCCTGACCGTGCTGGTCAACGGCATCCGCGCCTTCCTGCCGGGTTCGCTGCTCGACACGCGTCCGGTCAAGGACATGAGCCCGTACGAGGGCAAGACGATGGAGTTCAAGGTCATCAAGCTCGACCGCAAGCGCAACAACGTTGTGCTGTCGCGTCGCGCGGTGGTCGAGGCTTCGATGGGCGAAGAGCGCGCCAAGCTGCTGGAAACGCTGCGCGAAGGTGCCTTCGTCAACGGCGTGGTCAAGAACATCACCGAATACGGTGCGTTCGTGGACCTGGGCGGCATCGACGGCCTGCTGCACATCACCGACATGGCCTGGCGCCGTGTCCGTCACCCGAGCGAAGTGGTGACGGTTGGTCAGGAACTGACCGCCAAGGTCCTGAAGTTCGACGCCGAGAAGAACCGCGTCTCGCTGGGCCTGAAGCAGATGGGCGACGACCCGTGGTACGGCGTGTCGCGCCGCTACCCGTCGAGCACCCGCCTGTTCGGCAAGGTCACGAACATCGCCGACTACGGTGCGTTCGTGGAAATCGAACCGGGCATCGAAGGCCTGGTCCACGTCTCGGAAATGGACTGGACCAACAAGAACGTGGCGCCGTCGAAGATCGTGGCGCTGGGCGACGAAGTCGAAGTCATGGTGCTGGAGATCGACGAAGACAAGCGTCGCATCTCGCTGGGCATGAAGCAGTGCCGCGCCAACCCGTGGGACGAGTTCGCGCAGAACTTCAAGCGCGGCGACAAGGTCAAGGGCCCGGTCAAGTCGATCACCGACTTCGGCGTGTTCGTGGGTCTGGCCGCTGGCATCGACGGTCTGGTGCACCTGTCCGATCTGTCGTGGAACGAGACCGGCGAAGCGGCTGTGCGCAACTTCAAGAAGGGCCAGGACGTCGAAGCCGTCGTGCTGGGCATCGATGTCGAGCGCGAGCGCATCTCGCTGGGCATCAAGCAGCTCGACGCCGATCCGTTCACCAACTACACCTCGGTCAACGACCGCGGCATGACGGTGACCGGCAAGGTCAAGACGGTCGACGCCCGTGGCGCCGAGATCCAGCTGAGCGACGAAGTCACCGGCTACCTGCGTGCTTCCGAGCTGGCCCGCGAGCGTGTCGAAGACGCCCGCAACCTGCTGAAGGAAGGCGACGACGTGTCCGCCATGATCATCAACATCGACCGCAAGACGCGTTCGATCCAGTTGTCGATCAAGGCCAAGGACAGCATCGAGCAGCAGGAAGCCCTGCAGCGCCTGTCGGTCGACAACCGCGAGACCGTCGGCAACGCCGGTACCACCAGCCTGGGCGCTCTGCTCAAGGCCAAGCTCGACCAGGGCAACTGATCGCGTGACACGCTGCTGAACCACGGTCCTCGCTGCATGAACCGCTCCGACCTCGTCACGTTGCTGGCCAATCGCTTTGGCCAGCTCACGCACCGCGATGCCGAGTTCGCCGTCAAGACGATGCTCGACGCGATGTCGGACGCGCTCGGAAAAGGTCACCGCATCGAGATCCGTGGTTTCGGCAGCTTCGCGATCAACCACCGGCCGCCGCGGGTGGGGCGCAATCCCCGCTCCGGCGAGCCGGTCACCATTCCTGAAAAGCTCGTGCCGCATTTCAAGCCCGGCAAAGCCCTGCGCGAGGCCGTCGACCAGCCCAGCGCCGACCGTGCCGACGGCTGAGCACTAGAATCGCAGTGCCATGCGATTCCTTTCCTGGCTCTTTCGGGCCGCCGTCTTCTTCGTCCTCTTCGCCTTTGCGCTGAACAATCAGCACGAAGCGCAACTCAAATGGTTTTTCGGCTTCGAGTTCCGCGCACCCATGGTGCTGATGGTGCTCGTGGTCTTTGCCGCGGGTGCGGTGTTTGGCGTGCTGGCGATGACACCCAACTGGTGGCGCCAGCGCCGCCGTTCGCCCGGCAAGCCGCCTGCTGCATCCGCAGCCAACCCCGCAGCAACCCCGGCTCCCGCCGTGCCGGTCGTGCCTGACGTGCCTCTGAGCCCCCCTTCGCGTGATGGAATTTGATCTGCAGTGGGTGCTGCTGGGGCTGCCGCTGGCCTTCGGCTTTGGCTGGCTGGCGTCCCGCCTTGACCTGCGGCAGTGGCGTCGCGATGCCGAGTCTTCGCCGCGCGCCTATTTCAAGGGGTTGAACCTGCTGCTCAACGAACAGCAGGACAAGGCCATCGATGCCTTCATCGAGGCCGTGCAGCACGACCCGGGCAGCTCCGATCTGCATTTCGCCCTCGGCAACCTGTTCCGCCGCCGCGGCGAATACGAACGTGCTGTCCGCGTCCACCAGCACCTGCTGGCCCGTGCCGACCTGCCGGCTTCCGAGCGCGACCGGGCGCAGCATGCGCTGGCACAGGACTATCTCAAGGCCGGCCTGTTCGACCGCGCCGAATCCGCGTTCAAGGCCCTGGAAGGGACAGCGTTTGCCACGGACGCCCGTCTGGCGCTGCTGACGCTGCATGAACGTTCGCGGGACTGGAAGTCCGCCATCGAAGTGGCGCGTGGCCTGGAGACGGTGGCAGCTGGATCGTTTGCCCAGCGCATCGCCCATTACGGCTGCGAACTGGCGCTGGAAGCCGATGCCCGCGGGCAGGGCGAGGACGCACTCGCCGCGCTGGACAAGGCACGCCAGGCCGCACCGCAGGCTGCCCGTCCACTGGTGCTCGCGGGTCAGCGCTGTGCCCGGCTCGGACGACATGACCAAGCCCTGGGCTGGTGGCTGCCGCTCGCCAGTGTGCATCCGGGTGCACTGTCGGTGATCGCCACCGAACTGGCGACCAGTGCGCTCGCCTGCGGCCGGGGCGACGAGGCGCGGGCCGTGCTGCGCGAACTGCATGCGCAGGCACCGACGTCGGATCTGCTGGCCGCCTTGCTCCGGCTCGATGGCGATGCCCAGTCCCGCCGCCAGCTGCTGCTGACACACCTGCAGAACCAGCCCGGACTCGGCCCGGCGCTCAGCCTGCTGCGCGAACACGGCCGCGAGCCGCTGGATGCGCAGGAATTGCAGGCGGTGGAGGTCAGCGTCGCGCAGGCGCTGAAGCCGCTGCAGCGCTACCGCTGCGCCGCCTGCGGCTTCGAGGCGCAGCAGTATTTCTGGCAATGCCCCGGCTGCCACGGCTGGGACACCTTCCCGCCGCGCCGTCTCGAAGACCACTGACCCGGTCCAGGGCATCCCCCATCGGTGTGACCCTTCGGAGGGATGCGGGCTGTGTCCGCTGTCCGTATCGTGACCCTGCATGTCGTGCACATGAGTCCATGTGCCCATGACCACCAAGGGGAACCACCATGCTGATCCGGAAAATCCTGAGCGTCGTGCTGAGTCTGGCTGCGGCCACCTGCCTGGCTGCGGCCGACATCAACAAGGCCACCCAGGCCGAACTCGAATCGATCAAGGGCATCGGCCCGGCCATGTCCGGCAAGATCCTCGACGAGCGCAAGAAGGCGCCGTTCAAGGACTGGGCCGACGTGATGGAGCGTGTCAAGGGGGTCAAGCAGGCGACGGCCAGCAAGTTCTCGACGGGCGGGCTGACGGTCAACGGCCGTACCTTCGACCAGGCGGTCGGAACGCAGGTGGCGGCCGCCGCTGCCCCTGCCGGTGACCTCAAGACCGAGAAGAAGTAAGGCGCGCCACGTCCTGCGGCTGCGGCAGCGCTGCTGAAGCCCGTGGCCGTGCCGCGGCCTGTGTTCCGACGCCGGGGCCCCAGCCGAAGAACGCGCGCACGTCTTCCCGCTTGGCCTGGGCGTCGGCTTCACCGAGCGCGATCAGCTCGCGGGTGTACGCGGACTCGAACAGCAGGTAGCTTGCCAGCGCAGCGCCCCGTGCCGTTTCGCCCTGGCCCGTGACGCCCACGCCCCGCAACAGGGTCCGGATCGTGCGGGGCAGGCTGTCCAGATGCTTGCCGGCGATGTCGTCCAGGCGCTGGCTGGGCGCGATCACCAGGGCGTCGATAGGCCGCAGCGGCGTGCGCGCCCGTGCTTCCGGGGGCAGCAGTGCCAGCGTGCTGTTGATGCGCTGCAGGCGTTCGATGTCCACGGCCAGGGCGTCCAGAAAGATGTTCGACAGGGCGTGGCCGGCGATCTGCGCGATGCTGGGGTAGCCGGCGATCTCCAGGTGACCGCCGGGGGGCTCGTGCATGCGGCCTGCGCCGACGATCAGGATCCGCTCGGCGCCGAGGTGGACCGCGGGCGAGATGGGGGCGGCCTGCCGCATCGAGCCGTCGCCGAACCAGGCATGTCGATCGTCCACGGGCAGCGAGGTGGCCGGGAACACGAAGGGAATGGCCGCGGAGGCCAGCAGGTGCCGCACGCCCAGCCGGGTGCGGACCGCCTGCCGCTGCGAGCGGGTCCAGGGCGCGATGTCCTGTGCACATTCGTAGAACGTGATGTGCTCGCCGCTGGAGTAGCTGGAGGCGGTCACGGCCAGGGCGTGCAGATGCCCCTCGGCCATCACGCGGGGCAGCCGGTCGAAGCGCACCATGCGCAGCAGCAGTGCCTCCAGCGGACTGTTGTCGAGCAGGGAGCGCGGTCGGACACGCCGCCAGCGGTGCAGCGCCCAGCCGAAGGACATCATGGTCAGCCAGGGGGCACCCGCGCGGATGACCCCCAGCGAGTCGGTGCGGTAGACCTGCTCCGAGCGGAACTGCGACCAGACATCCACCACCTCCCCCACGGCTGCATCGAAGCGATCGGCCTGGCATGCCAGCGCGGCAGCATTGATGGCGCCAGCCGAGGTGCCGGCGATGACCTGGTAGGGGCTGGTGCGCGGCGCTCCGCATTCACGTCCGATGCGCGCGATGGCCTTGAGCACGCCCATCTGGTAGGCCGCGCGCGCGCCGCCGCCCGTCAGCAGCAGCCCGACAGGGCCGGACGGGGAGGGCACGAGAGCGTTCGGGGCGTCCATGTGGGCAGTCTAGCGATCCGGTCCGGACCAAGGCTGTGCAGAAGGCATCGGAAACGGAGGCGTTTCAGGTGCGCCAGATGCGCGGTGCGTTGGGGGCGAGCTGCCAGGCTGCCGCTCGCCAGGCGTTGCGCACTGCCACCAGCATCTGCATCGCCGGCTCCACCCGATCCGCCAGCACCCGGACCACGACCAGCCGCGGATGCGGTGCGGTGGCGCCACCCGTGCTGGACAGCGTGGACTGGCCGATGGCGGCACGTGCACGGTCCAGCAGGTCGGTGCGCCGGTCGGCGGACAGTGCCGTGCCCGCGGCAAACCACAGGGTGCCCAGCAAGCGGTGGCCCGCCCAGCCCAGCGGACTGTCGAGCAGGCGCTGGTCTTCGGCGTCGATCACGGCCTGCTCCAGCCAGACGCCCGGCAGTTCCAGGCGCTGGGTATAGCGGCCGCGTTTCCAGTGTTCCCCGGCGGCCGGCAGGCCGAGGGCGAGCAGATCCCAGCCGATCATCTCTGCGCCGGGGGCCAGATCGAACTGCAGCCGGTTCTCGGCGATGCACTGGGGGTAGGCGATGGTCTCCATCGGGAGCCATTCGAGTCTCGCGCCAGGGTCGAGTCTTGCGCGTACCTGCTGCACGGCCGCTGGTCCGGCACTGCGGTAGTAGCGTGTGGCGCCCGGTGTGGTGATGAGTGCGTGGGTGCCGCTGGCCAGCTCAGCGTTGATTTCCAGCACGTCACCGCCGACGATGCCGCCAGGCGGATGCACCAGGACATGGTGGCAGATGGCCGGGCCTTCCGGGTACAGGCGCTGCAGGACGCGCAGCGGACCGTGGTGCCGGTCCAGCGCGATCGTCCTTTGACCGTCCAGGGAGTATTGAAGGTTCAGTTGTCCTGGCCAGCTCATGGGGAAACTGTGGTCGTGGTGGTGAGATCGGGTCCAGTGTAGAAGACCCAGGCGAAAAAAAACCGCCACGAAGGCGGCGGTTCTTTCTGGTGGCCCGAAGGCCTGCGGCTGATTACAGCGCGACGATGTTCGATGCCTGCAGACCCTTGGGGCCTTGCTTGACTTCGAATTGAACCTTCTGGTTCTCGGCCAGCGAGCGGAAGCCGCCGTTGTTGCGGATTTCGCTGTGGTGGGCGAACAGATCCTTGCTACCGTCGGCCGGCGTGATGAAGCCGAAGCCCTTGCCGTCGTCGAACCATTTCACGGTGCCAGTTTGGGTCGTACTCATGGATGATGTTCCTTGTTGAGTGTTGAAAAATGAAGAGCACCCGGCGCTTGCCAAAAACCACATGGCAGTCGCAGGGACAGAGACACTCAAGAAACGTCAAACCGGGGATTTGATGACCTGGGCCGGCTCCGCCGAAACTGCATCGGTGGCGAAGCGGAAGAGGAGCAAGACCTTCAAGAAACGGTCTTGTGCATGTCTGTGGCCGCAGTGTAGTCGCACTTGCCGGTTCTTGCTTGGATATTTTCCGGCGAAGGACAAGGAGCCGGTCAGCGTGCGCGCCAGAAGCGCTCGTGCACCTCGGCGAGTTCGTCCTCGATCGCCGCCACCGGGCCCCAGACGCGGATCGGCTTCTGACCGCGGGCAAAGACCTCCCGGCAGGGAACGTCCAGCGTCGGGTTTTCCGGATGGCGCCCGGTCATCGAGCGCAACCGCGATTCGCCCATGCCATAGACCAGGCGGCCGATGCCGGCCCAGTACTGGGTGCCGGAACACATGCAGCAGGGCTCGACCGTGGTGTAGAGCGTGCAGTCCCACAGCAGATCGGCGTCAAACTTGGCCGCCGCCTGGCGCGCGAGCACCGCTTCGGCATGGTTGACGCTGTCGACGTTGCCCTGGATCAGCAGCACCGTCTCGTGGTCCGGGGCCACCAGCAGCGCGCCGAAGGGATGGTGGCCTTGCTCCATCGCGGCGCGGGCGATGTCGGCAGCCTGACGCAGATGCACCAGCATCTGCGCCGCGGTGGGGTCAGGGCATGTGAAGGCGTTCATGCCCCGGATGATGCGACGATTTGCGCCTCAATGGGCATTCGATCCGCGATGCGCCCAGCCGGTGGTGCGCTTTTCCACCACCGAGAAGAACTCGTACATCACCATCGCCATCGCGCCCACCACGACCAGCCCCGCGAAGGCCAGCCCCATCTGCATCGAGCTGCCCGCCGAGATCAGCAGGTAGCCGATGCCCTCGTTCGCCGCCGTCATCTCGGACACCGTCGTGCCGACGAACGCCAGCGTGATCGCCACCTTTAGCGAGCCGTAGAAATACGGCAGCGAGCGCGGCAGCCCCACCTTGGTCAGCACGTCCCAGCGCTTGGCGCCGAGCACGCGCAGCACGTCCTCCAGCTCCGGCTCCAGCGTCGCCAGGCCCGTGGCAATGTTCACCATGATCGGGAAGAAGCTGATCAGGAAGGCCGTCAGGATCGCCGGGCCGACACCGATGCCGAACCACACCACCAGGATCGGCACGAATGCCGCCTTGGGCAGCGCATTGAAGGCGGTCATCAGCGGATACACGGCGGTGTAGGCCACCCGCGAGCTGCCGATCAGGAAGCCCAGCAGCACGCCCACCACGATCGACAGCCCGAAGCCCGCCATCGTCACCCAGAAGGTGCGCCAGGCGTGTCCGGCGATCGTGGCGCTGTGCTCCAGCATGGCTGAACCGATGGCCGCCGGACTCGGGAAGATGAATTCGGACACGTTGAAGACCGAGCACAGCAGCTGCCACAACAGCAGTACCGCGACCAGCAGGATCCAAGGCGACCAGCGCTCCAGTGTCTTGCGGTTCATTGCGCGATCTCCGTCGTGGCGGTGGCGGGCTTGCGCATCGCGCCGATGTGGCCGCGCAGCTCATGCACGATGTTGGTGAATTCCGGGGTGTAGGTGATCTCCAGATCGCGCGGGCGCGGCAGGTCGATCTCGCGCTTGACGACGAAGCGCCCCGGGCTCTTGCTCATCACATAGACCGTGTCGGCCAGGAACACGCTCTCGCGCAGGTCGTGCGTGACGAGGATGACGTTGAACTTCTGCACCGCCTGCAGGTCGCGCAGCGCGCACCACAGCTCCTCGCGCGTGAACGCATCCAGCGCGCCGAACGGCTCGTCCAGCAGCAGCATCTTCGGCTCATGCACCAGCGCGCGGCAGATCGACGCCCGCTGCTGCATGCCGCCCGAGAGCTGCCACGGGAACTTGTCCTCGTAGCCGCCCAGGCCCACGCTCTGCAGCAGCTTGCGCGCCTTCTCGGTGTACTCGGCCTTCTTCTGCTTGAAGGACGAGCGGTAGGGCTCGACGATCTCCAGCGGCAGCAGCACGTTCTCCACCGTGGTGCGCCACGGCAGCAGGCTCGGCGCCTGGAAGGCCATGCCGGTGATCTTCAGCGGGCCGGTGACTTCCTGCCCGTCGATCACGACACGGCCCTTGCTCGGGCGCTTCAGGCCGGTGGCCAGTTTCATGAACGTGGACTTGCCGCAGCCGGAGGGCCCGACGATGGCGATGAACTCGCCTTCGCCGACAGTCAGGTTGATGTTCTCCACCGCGAACTGCCCGCTGGCGAGCAGTTCTTCGTTGTAGGCGAGCCAGACATCCTGGAAATCGACGAAAGCGGTCGTCATCGTGGGTGCTCCCGAGCGGGTCCGGCTTACTTCTTGGCGGCGGCGAAGATGTTGCGCTCGGCGGCGGCCGGCAGGAAGCTGCCATTCCACACCGCCTCGGCCTTGACACGCTCCTTGGTGGCGAAGGCGTCCGACACCTGGCTGGCCATCAGCGACAGGCGCGGGCCCTTCACTTCGCCGAAGCCTTCCGCCTTGGCGTCCGGTGTCAGCACGGTGGCGTCGAGCGCGAGCTTCAGGCGGCGCAGCTCCAGCTCGCTGTTGATGATGCCGTCACGCGCCTTGACGGTCTCGACGCCGCCCTTGGGGTCGGCGATCACGTCCTTCACGCCCTTCGTGAAGGCGCGCAGGAAGGCCTTGATGGCTTCGGGGTTCTTCTTGACGAACTCCTCGCTGGCGATGATCGCGTTGCCGTAGAGCTTCACGCCGAACTGCGGATAGGGCAGCACGACCACATCCTCGGCCTTCACGCCGCGGGCTTCCAGGTTCAGCAGCGAGGTGAACGAGAAGCCCGTGATCGCGTCGATGTCGCCGCGCACCAGCATGGTCTCGCGCAGCGGCGGGTCCATCGCGGTCCACGCCACGTTGTTGATGCCATTGGCCTTGGCGAAGATCGGCCAGGCCTTGCGACCGGCATCGAACACCGGGGCGCCCAGCTTCTTGCCGGACAGGTCGGCGGGAGTCTTGATGCCCGACTTCTTCAGCGCGAGCACGGCAGCCGGCGTGTTGTTGTAGACCATCATCACCGCGACCGGCTTGTTCGGCGCGGTCGGGTTGTTGGCGTGGAATTCCATCAGCGCGGCGAGGTCCGCGAAGCCCATGTCGTAGGTGCCGGAGGCGACGCGGGTGACGGTGCCGCCCGAGCCGTTGCCGGCGTCGATGGTGACGTTGAGCTTTTCGTCCTTGAAGTAACCCTTGGTGGCGGGCACCTGGAACAGGGCGGCCGGGCCTTCGAAACGCCAGTCGAGCTGGAACTTGATCGGCGTTTCCTGCGCCTGCACGGCCAGCGGCAGCGTGCCCAGCATGGAGGCACAGGCGAGCACCAGCATGGTGCGACGGATCGGCGAGTGGGTCATCATGGTGTGCTCCGGATCGTATACAGTTTGGTGGACGATTCGGGAAAGCAGTTTGCGTGCCACTCGCGGGTTCCGGGATCGGGTCGAACCCTTCCCTGGCTGCGCACCGCAGCCTCTCCTGGGTCAGCCCATGGACGGCGTGAGGGCGGTCGCCAGATCGTGGATGCGCGGATGCAGGCTCAGATTGCGCTCCACGCTGCCGATGTGGTCCGCCATCAGCGCGACGGCGGTGTCCGCATCGCCACGCGCCAGGGCCTCGACGATCGCCACATGCTCGTCCTGCGAATGCTCGGCCGAATGCGAGGACTGGTACATCAGCGAGATCAGCGACGAGCGCGACAGCAGATCGGCCAGCAGCTGCGCCAGCACCTCGTTGCCGAGCTGGCGGGCGAGCACCACATGGAAATCCGCCAGCAGCCGCGTCCGCCCCGGCACATCGGTGCGCAGCACGGCTTCGCGCTCGGCGACGAGGTGGGCGCGCAGCTCGTCGACCTGGGCCGGCGTGATCCGCGCGGCGAGCTGGCGCACGAGGGCCGTCTCCAGCATCTGCCGCACGGCGAAGACCTGCCGCGCTTCCTCGACGCTCGGTTGTGCGACGAAGGCGCCGCGTGCGGGCTCCAGCGTGATCAGCCGGTCCCGGCTCAGCTGCATCAGCGCCTGCCGCACGAGGGTGCGCGAGACCTTGAAGATGTCGGCGATCGGCTGCTCGGCCAGCTTGGTGCCGGGCATCAGGCGGCGCTCGACGATGGCGGTGGTGATCGCGTCGACGATGCGCTGGGTGGTGCTGGTGGGGTGTTCCTCGGCGGCGGGGATCTGCGGCTCGACCGCGGGCATGCCGTGGCCGGGTGCCGGGCTGTGGAGCGTCAGGGGCGGGCTGTGGCGCATGGCGGTGGCGGGTGGTCGTGGCGTTCCGGGGTGTTCACCCCAGTGTATACACCGGCTGCGCGCTGGCGCAATCCGGCCCGCGCTACCGTTGCCGGGCTGGTGCGGCGTCGGCGCGGAGATGCCGGTACACCCGCCCCCGCGACACCCCCAGCGCCCGCGCTGTCTTCGACACGTTCCCGCCATGTTCGGCCAGTGCCTGCAAGATCGCCTGGTGCTCCGTATCGCGCAGCGACGCCGGGTTGCCGGCAGGCTCGGCCACCGGGGCGGACACGGTGGTCGGCTCGGGCGCCACCGCATGCAGGCCGCGGTGTCCGTCGCGGCTGCGCCAGTCGCAGCGCACCCACAGCATCAGGCCGTTGGGCAAGTGCAGCGGGTGCGGCTGGGCCGGCGTGCTCCAGCCGATCAGGGTGGACAGCGGCACGCCGAAATGCGCCTCGACGCTGCCGCGCTCCCGCAGCCCCAGCAACTGCGCCGCGGCCCCATTGCACCAGTCGAGCCGCCCGTCGCCCGTGATGCCCGCCAGCCCGGCCAGCGGGGTGTCGAGCAGGTTCGGCGCGATCTGCATCCGCACGACCAGGTGCTCGGTCGACTGCGCGCACAGCAGCCGGTTCTCGATCTCCGCCGCGTAGTGGCCGACCACCGACCCCGCATCGAAGCCGAACGGCAGCCCCTCGCTCGACAGGTCCAGCACCCCGGCGAGCTGGCCGCGGATGTCGTGGATCGGTGCGGCCGCGCAGTGCATCGTCTGCACATTGCCGAAGTAGTGCTCGGAGCCGGAGACGACGCAGGGCCGCGCGGTGCGGGCCGTCACCCCGGGCGCGGTGGTGCCGACCGCTTCCTCCGACAGGTTCACGCCGATGCGCGTCGTCACCGGCATCAGCCGCTCGTGGCTGCGCGCCTGCACGAAGGTGCTGCCGATGATGATGCCCTGCGCGTCGGTGAGCATGGCGGTGCTGCTGGTGCCGGCCAGCGTGTGCTGCAGGCGCGCCATCTCGTCGGTGGCGGCGGCGAGCAGTTGCTGGTTGAGCCGCAGCGCGCTGTGCATGCGGCTGTGCGTGACCGGCTCGAACTCGACGGGGTGGCTCGGGTCGCGCCGGGCGTGCAGGCAGCGGGTCCAGGACTGGATCACCGCCTCGCTGACCATCCCGGAGGGCCCGGATGCCTTCCTCGAAATAGCGTTGCCGCGCCAGGGCGATGCGCTGTGCGGCGGATGCGTAGAACGGATTGGCGGGCAGGTGCTGGCCGTGGGTCATGGCGGTGTCTCCGTGCGGCGAGTGTGGGGGCGGGCCGGTGCGGGCGGCAAGGTGTGCCGTGGCGGAACACTCCGGGCCCCGGGTAAATCCCGAAGTGGTCGCCCTGTGGCGCGCGGTCTATCGTGGTCCTTGATCTGACCCACATGGATCCCCACCGATCCGCACAGAAGGAGACTCCACCATGTTGAACCTGCCCCTCCGAAGCCTCGTGGCCATCGCCGTCGCCTCGCTGGCCACGGCGGCGAGCGCCCAGAGCCTCGCCGACCTGCGCAACGACGCCGCCACACCGGGCGACGTCAGCACCTACGGCATGGGCTGGGGGCTGCAGCGCCACTCGACCAGCCAGGAGATCACGCCGGCGAACGTCAAGAGCCTCGCGCCGATCTGGAACCTGAGCCTCGACAACTCGACCAACGCCTCGAACCAGCCGCTGCTGGTCGACGGCACGATGTATGTCGCCACCCACAACAGCACGGTCGCGATCGACGCCATCACCGGCCGCCAGAAGTGGAAGGTCGGCGTCGACCTGCCCAACGACATCGCCGGCTACCTGTGCTGCGGCATCCACACGCGCGGCATGGCGGTGCTCGACGGCGTGCTCTACCGCACCACGATCGACGCCCATGTGCTGGCGATCTCGGTGGCCGACGGCAAGGTGCTGTGGAAGCAGAAGGCCGCCGACTACAAGGAGGGCTACTCGATGACCCACGCGCCGCTGATCGCGGGCGGTGTGCTGGTCACCGGCATCTCCGGCGGCGAATACGGCACGCGCGGCTTCATCAACGGCTGGGACTTGAAGACCGGCGCGAAGAAGTGGCACCGCTGGACCACCGCGCTCCCCGGCGAGCCGGGCGGCGACACCTGGAAGGGCGACACCGCCAAGACCGGCGGCGCCCCGACCTGGCTGACCGGCAGCTACGACCCGGAGCTGGACCTCGTGTACTGGGGCACGGGCAACGGCGGCCCCTGGAACGCGGCGACGCGGGGCGGGGATTCGCTGCACATCAACTCGGTGCTGGCGCTGCGGCCCTCGACCGGCGAGATCGTCTGGACCTACCAGTTCTCGCCCGGCGATCCGTATGACTACGACGGCGTGAACGAGCTGGTGCTGGCCGACCTGCCGATGGCGGGCGCGGGTGGCAAGACCAAGGTGCTGATGCAGGCCAACCGCAACGGCTTCTTCTATGTGATCGACCGCCAGACCGGCAAGCTGCTGTCGGCCACGCAGTTCGCGCGCAAGGTCAACTGGGCCACCGGCATCGACATGAAGACCGGCCGGCCGATCGACACGCCGATGACCGCCAACGTGCGCAAGTCCGAGGAGATGAAGGACTTCATCGAGGTCTGGCCGAGCGCCTTCGGCGGCAAGAACTGGATGCCGATGAGCTTCGACCCGGGCCGCGGGCTGGTGTTCATGAACACGATCGACGTGGGCATGAAGGTCCGCTACACCAAGCAGGAACGCCCCGGCGGACCGAACTGGTACCTGGGCCTGGAGCTGGGCGGCTTCGTCAGCCCGGCGGACGGCAACCGCGGTGCGCTGGTGGCCTGGGATCCGGTGGCGGGCAAGCCGGCGTGGACGGTGACGAACAAGTCGCCGTTCTGGGCGGGGGTGCTGTCCACCGCGTCCGGGCTGGTGTTCACCGGGGCGCAGAACGGGCAGTTTCTGGCCTTCGACTCGAAGTCCGGCCAGCAGCTGTGGTCGTTCCAGACCGGCTCGGGCATCTCCGGCCTGCCGATCGCCTGGGAGAAGGGCGGGCGCCAGTACATCACCGTGCTCAGCGGCTCGGCGCACGTCTACGGCGCGCTGGCGGGGGATCCGGACACGGCCAATGTGCCGGCGGGCGGCTCGGTGTGGACCTTCGCGCTGCCGCAACGATGAAGACGGGCGTTCTTGCACTGGCGCTGTGGGGCGCCTTGTCCGGATCCGCGGCCGTGCAGGCGCAGGAGATGACGGCCGACCAGATCGAGGCGGGTCGGCGCCTGTATGTCATGTCCTGCCAGCGCTGCCACGGCATCAACCTCGTCTCCAACAGCATCGGCTTCGACCTGCGCACCTTTCCGCAGCACGACAAGGCGCGGTTCGTGCGGTCGGTGAACGAGGGGCTGCGGGCGATGCCGGCGTGGGGGGCTGTGCTCAAGCCGGGGCAGATGGAGCTGCTGTGGGGGTATGTGGGGTCGGTGAACGGGTGGGAGCAGGGCGCAGGCGCGGGCAAATTCAGGGCAGAACCGTCTGGTGGACAGGTTGGGCCACCAGACGCACGCCCAGTGCTGCGCAGACCCGATTGATCGTGTCGAAACGCGGAAATGCGTCGGCGCGCAGGGCCTTGTAGAGGGCTTCACGCGTGATCCCGGAGGCTTTGGCGATTTCGCTCATGCCTCTGGCGCGGGCGATGTCGCCCAGCGCAGCCGCCAGCAAGGCGGAATCGTTCGCCTCCAGAATGTCGGTCAGATAGGCGGCGATGGCGGCCTCACTGTCCAGGTAGGGCGCGGCGTCGAATTCGGGCAGATCGTCCACGTTGATGCGTGCAGTCATGGTCATTTCCTTGGTCAGTTCAACTGTTGAGCCAGTGCCTTGGCGCGCCGGATGTCGGCCGACTGGCTGCGCTTGGAGCCGCCAGCCAGCAACACGATCACCTGCTGGCCGCGTTGTACAAAGTACACCCGCCAACCCGCTCCGACATGGATGCGCAGTTCTGAAATCCCCTCTCCGACTGGAGCGACATCGCCCATCAGCCCGAGTGAGAGGCGTCTGATGCGCGCGGCCAGGACTCCACGAATCGTGGCATCTGGAAGAGACTCCATCCAGCGCGTGAACTCCGGGAGCGGCTTGATCGACAGCATGGCGAACTGTAATCATTCGATTACAAGTGGTCAACCTGCAACGACATCACGAACCTCGATTCGTCGCCTTGTCGCCCATGCGAGGTCAGGCCGGGTTGACCGTCGGCGGCGGCGGCACGGGCCGAGTCGATGGCGGGGCGTTGGGCCGGGCTGGCGCTGACGCCGCTGCTGTTGGTGATCCGCAGCGAGTCGTAGTCGACGCCAGCTGTGCCGGAGAACTCACCATTGGCGTTGATGGTGAACGACGCCATCCCTTCCGACCCGAACCCCAACGAACCGACGGTCAAGATTGAGGGAACGCCACCGACGCCCGGCGAGATCAAGCCCCCCGATGCCACCGTCACCGTCTGGGCGATCGTTCCGGAGCCGATCAGGAGCGCCCCCGATTCGACGACGACCGCCGAGC
>OFSF01000445.1_pt1 | contig 16195 bp, 17 predicted proteins | sample 1543271 | NCBI WGS metagenome assembly OFSF01 (sample SAMN07774227, study PRJEB24372) | wastewater metagenome | isolation source: Exp Tend VB 100WW | collected 2016-02
CGGAGATGAGGCTCTTTCAGAATTAACAAATAGTGGCTTTGATGTAAATGTCTCATATAAATTCAGCGATAATATATTTAAGGGGCAAGTGATTTCTCAATCACCTGATAAGTCAGATTCAATTGAGCTTGGCAGCAAGGTTGAATTGGTTGTTTCAAAGGGACCTGAATTTGTATTTGTTCCAAATGTCTTAGGTAAGAGTAAAAATGATGCAAGTTTGGATCTTGAGAACCTCGGTTTGAGAGTAACAATCAAGGGGTCAGGAAAGGTTAATAACATTTCACCTAATATCGGCACCAAAGTTAAACAAGGCGCCGTTATCACTCTGACTCTTAGGTAGATTGTTCTAGCAAACTCTCAGGTAGGCTCCACTGATGGCCAAGGTTAAATCACTTCCAAAAATTGGAGCACATGTTCCAACCTCTGGTGGCATGGCAACTCGATCAATTGAGTATGCACTAACTATAAAAGCCGAAGCAATTCAAGTGTTTGCCTCAAGCCCAAGAACTTGGGCCACTTCAGCCCCTAACCCGGCTATGGATGAAGCATTTAAATCAAAAATCGCTGAACACAATATTGAAGCCTATGTCCACGCTTCATTTCTAATTAATCTAGGTTCACCAACTCAATCAACCTATGAAAACTCTTTGTCAGCAACTGCCTACTCCTTAAAGCGCGGAAAAGAAATTGGTGCTCAAGGGGTGGTAGTTCACACCGGTTCAGCAGTTGATGAATCAAATGTTGCCCAAGCTTGGAAGCAGATACATGAAGGTGTGATGCCGATTTTAAACAATTTAAATGATGATGACCCCTGGCTATTGCTTGAACCAACCGCTGGTCAAGGTCAATCTCTAGTTAAACGGTTAGAGGATTTAAATAATTATTTCGAAGCCCTTGAGTGGCATCCTAAAGTTGGAGTGTGTCTTGATACCTGCCATGTCTTTGCAGCAGGACATGACATAAAGAGCAAAGGTGGGATGAGCGCAACTATTGATTTGTTGGTGGAGGTTGCAGGCTCTGAGCGAATTCAACTAATTCATGCCAATGACTCTATGGATGTGCTTGGCTCACTTAAAGATCGACATCAAAATCTTGGAGATGGAGAGATTGGCACGAAGCCATTTGCAGAACTTCTGGCTCACCCCGCTATTGTTAATGCTCCACTGATTCTAGAGACCCCTGGTGAAGAACCCGAGCATGGAAGAGAAGTGGCAATGCTAATGAAGATGAGAGATAAATAATGCAACTTAAATTGGCTCCCTGGGCTCTTCTTGCAGTAGCTGCAATGTGGGGTATTTCCTTTGTATGGATGAAGGACATTTTGGATCAGCAGGATGTCTATAGCTTCCTGACTTCGAGATTTATCTTTGCAGCTCTGGCAATGATAATCATCAAGCCTAAAGTATTAAAGCTTTTTACTAAAGAGCTAGTAAGCAAAGGTTTCATAATTGGGTTAGCCCTGGGCTCTGGTTATATTTTTCAGACTCTAGGTCTTGATCGCACCACTCCTGCTATCACTGGATTTATAACTGGCCTTTATGTTGTAATCACTCCTTTAATTGCAGCATTATTACTAAAAGAGCGAGTAACTCTGACAATGTGGGGCTTCATTCTTTTGGCGGTAGTTGGTCTTGCAGTTCTCTCTGTTCAAGGGTGGAGCGTAGGTTTTGGAGAGTTTCTAGTATTCATCTCGGCAATTTTATTTGCAGCTCATATCATCATGCTTGGTGCCTGGAGCAAGAACTTTGATGCCTACGCGCTAACGGTCATGCAGTTAATTGGCTGCGCCTCTCTATCGGCGATACCTGCCGGAATAAATGGATTCAACCCTCCCCCTGATACTCAAGTTTGGGCAGTCGTTATCTTCACAGCTGTATTTGCCACAGCGATTGCCTTTGTAATTCAAACTTGGTCTCAAGCTCGCATTTCAACTACTAAGGTTGCAGTGATACTAACCATGGAAGTGGTTTTTGCAGCTCTATTTTCTTTCGCTTATGGAATGGAGCCCTTTACTCTTCGTCTAGCAATCGGTGGCACCTTGGTGCTAATTGCCATGCTTGCCATCGTTCAACCTCGCTTTTCATCGCCCAGGGCTAGCTGAAAGACTTAGCTCATGGCAGATAGCACAGAACTCATAGATTTAAGATCTGACACTGTAACTAAACCTTCATTACAGATGCGCTCTGCAATGGCTAGTGCTGAAGTAGGCGATGATGTCTACTCCGATGATCCAACAGTCAATTCACTTGAAGAAAGAGTTGCAGAGCTATTTGGCAAAGAAGCTGCGTTATTCACCCCAAGTGGATCCCTTGCAAATCAGTTAGCTATTCGATCCCTAGTATCTCCAGGGCAGGAGTTAATCTGTGAGACAAACTCTCACATCGCTAGAGCTGAACTAGGAGCGGCAGCGACCTTTAGCGGAATTACCACCAGAACCTGGCTTGCCGATCGTGGGCTATTAAATGCTGCTCAAGTTTTAGATTTAGCAAAACCTGACTCTGGCCCCTATCTAGTTTCTACTACAGCTATTGCAATTGAAAACACTCATAACTTTGGCGGTGGAAGCATTCAACCAATTGAGGAGATTGCCCTTCTAAGCAGGAAAGCAAAAGAGTTAGGGCTCTTTCTCCACCTTGATGGAGCAAGAATCTGGAACGCTCACGTTGCATCCGGAGTTTCTCTACTTGAGTATGGAAAGTACTTTGAAACCATTAGCGTCTGTCTTTCAAAGGGGCTAGGAGCTCCCGTTGGATCTTTGATGATCTCAAATAAAGAGCGCATCTCATCTTCTAGAGTATGGCGTAAACGATATGGCGCTGGAATGCGACAGCTAGGAATTCTGGCAGCTGCAGGTCATTACGCACTTGATCACAACATCTCTCGATTAGTCGATGATCATAGAAAGGCTAAGCAGCTAGCTAAAGCCTGCGCAAGCGCTGCGCCATCGACTATCAATCCAGATTTTGTAGAGACAAATATTGTTGGACTGGAACTTTCTGGGGCAAATGTATCTGCACTTGAATTTGCCTCGGATGCAAAACAAAAAGGACTGTTGGTAAGCGCGCTAGGAAAGAGCTACCTTAGATTAGTAACGCATATGGATATTGACGATGAGGCAAATGAGAGTGCTTGCTCTATCTTGCAGGAGCTTTTAAAGCGCGCCTTCATGGCTAAGTAGCCACTGTTTATATTTCAACCCATAAGCATAATTTCCTAGCGCCCCACCTGTTTTAACAATTCGATGACAAGGGACAACCAGGGCAATCAGATTTCGGGCGCAAGCACTTCCGGCCGCTCGCACCGCATCTTCTGAACCTGCTCGTTTTGCTAAATCGGCATAGGTCAGAGTTCTTCCTGGAGATATTTTTCTCATCACCCGCCATGCTGATTGCGAAAACTTCTCACCCTCTTGATCTACCTTAATTCCATCAAGGGCTCTCAAGTCTCCATCAAAGTAATCAGAAACCAAATCTGAAATTATTGGAATCTGACTTACTTTCTTACTCTCTAACTGCCTATCTTGCTTGGAGATCGAGGATAGAAGTTCATCCTGTGATGTAAAGCCCGCAGCAATAAGGATATGTTCGCGCGATATTAAAGAAAGAGCGCCTACTGGAGTTTTAAGAGTGGTACGAAGCAACACGGGCAAACCCTACTGTCCTAATCTACGTTTGGAAATACTATGAACGATCGCGAAGCATCTCAGCAACAAGGAATGCAAGCTCTAAAGATTGTGTGTGGTTAAGCCTTGGGTCACAAGCGCTCTCATATCGGGTAGCAAGATCTTCATGCGAGATTTCCTCGCCTCCACCAACACATTCAGTTACATCATCGCCAGTTAATTCAATGTGAATTCCCCCAGGATGAGTTCCAAGCTTTTGATGAACTTCAAAGAAGCCCTTCACTTCATCTAGAACATCATCGAATTTACGGGTTTTATACCCGCTTGGAGCTTCATAAGTATTGCCATGCATTGGATCGCAGACCCAAAGTATTTTTGCGCCCGATTTATTTACCGCTTCAATTATTCCTGGAAGGACGCTACGCACATTTTGCGCGCCCATTCTGGTGATAAATGTTAAGCGACCTGGCTCATTATCTGGATTAAGCGCTTGGATAATTTCTAGTGCGCTCTGAGCGGTTGTCTTTGGCCCTAGTTTGACTCCAATTGGATTTTTAATCTTCTTTGCAAAATCAATATGTGCTCCATCTAATTGACGGGTGCGCTCCCCTATCCAAACAAAGTGAGCTGAGACATCGTAGGCATTACCAGTTCTTGAATCGATCCTAGTTAAGGCCTTCTCATACTCGAGAATCAAAGCTTCATGACTTGAATAAAAATCAACCGTCTTAAACTCCTCAGGATTAATCCCAGCAGATCTCATGAAATCTAGAGCTCTTCCAATTTCATTAGCCATAGCTTCATAGCGCACACCAATACGAGAATCCTTAACAAAACCTTTGTTCCACTCGTGAACCAAACGCAGATCTGCAAAGCCGCCTTGAGTAAAAGCACGCACTAGATTTAGCGTTGAGGCAGAGGTCTGATAAACCTTAACTAGTCGAGCCGGATTTGGACGCCGGGCTTCTTGGGTGAACTCCAAATCATTAACAGCATCCCCGCGATATGCAGGAAGAGAAACCTCGCCTCGAGTCTCTAAATCATTACTTCTAGGCTTTGCAAACTGGCCTGCCATTCGACCTACTTTTATTACAGGAAGGCTTGCTCCATATTGGAGAACTGCTGCCATCTGCAAGATAGTCTTAATCCGATTTCGAATTGAGTCTGCGGTTGCCCCAAGAAAAGTCTCTGCGCAATCTCCACCCTGCAACATAAAAGCCTTGCCATCTGCTGCTTGGGCTATCTTCTCTTTTAAGTTATCGCATTCACCAGCAAAAACTAGAGGCGGTAGCGACTTTAACTCTTTTACAGCCAACTCTAATTCAGCGCGATCTGGCCAATTAGGCTGTTGCGCTGCCTTAAGGGCGGGATCAAAGAGAGAATCAATTGACATGGTCAAAGGGTAGGCAACTTAGGGCAATCGGCGTCGGCCAATTATCCGAAGAAAACTTCTGCCTCTGCTAGTAGGGCTGGATCTACCGTCTTTAACTTCTCAGTAGCTGAGGCCAGTGGAACTCGCTTAATTGCCGTTCCATGAAGTGCCACCATTTTGCCCCAATCTCCTTCATGAGCCGCAGTTATGGCATGAAGGCCAAAGCGCGTTGCCAGAACTCGATCAAATGCTGTTGGCGTTCCCCCACGTTGAATATGGCCAAGGATTGAGGTGCGCGCCTCTGCTCCGGTGCGCTTTTCAATCTCATTAGCTAGCCACTCACCAATTCCTGAAAGTTTGACATGGCCAAAAGCATCTTTGGTGGAATCTTTAGTAATTAAATCGCCATCTTTAGGAAGAGCTCCCTCTGCCACTACCAAAATAGGAGCATAAGATTGTTCAAATCTAGATTTCACATATGAGCAAACTTTGTCGATATCAAAGGGAACTTCAGGAATGAGAATGCATGAAGCTCCGCCGGCAAGTCCGGAATGCAGCGCAATCCAGCCCGCATGTCTTCCCATAACTTCCACAATAAGTGCGCGGTGATGTGACTCTGCAGTGGTGTGAAGACGATCAATTGCTTCAACTGCGATATTTACGGCAGTATCAAAACCAAATGTGTAATCAGTATTATTCAAATCATTATCGATGGTCTTAGGTACTCCAATAACTTTTACACCTAAGGCATCTAACTTTGTAGCTACCCCTAAAGTATCTTCTCCGCCAATTGCAATTAGAGCATCGACATTCATCTTGGCAAGATTTTCTTTTATGCGCTCTACGCCATTTTCAATCTTAAAAGGATTAGTGCGTGATGATCCAAGAATTGTTCCACCTCGTGGCAGAATTCCTCGAGTTGCCGCAATATTTAGCGGCATCGTGAGCCCCTCTAGCGGACCTTTCCAACCATCGCGAAAACCGATGAACTCATAGCCATATTCTTTTTCGCCCTTACGTACAACCGCTCTAATGACTGCATTAAGTCCGGGACAATCTCCGCCGCCTGTAAGGACTCCGAAACGCATATGAATAACTCCGATTAGATAAATGGATTTGAATCAGCTCTGACTCAGGAGCAGATTCTAGCGCATTGCAAAATTAACAATGAAATTACCGCGTAACTACTACGCCTTTTCCAACTACAACTATTCCGCCAGGTGAAACTGTGAAGCGCTGGCGATCTCTCTCTAAATCAAATCCAATGCTGGCCCCAGGTTCAACGATTACATTCTTATCCAAGATTGCGTTTTTAACCCGGGCTCCATCCCCTATTCGCACCGCTGGCATAAGCACTGAGCTTTCAACGACAGAGTCACGGCCAGCATAAACATCATAGGAGGCAACGGTTCTGCGCAATTCACCACCGGAGATAATTGATCCCGCGCCAACAACTGAATCAAAGGCAATTCCTCGTTCTGAAAATTTTGCTGGCGGCAGCGATGGTGGATTGGTGAGAATTGGCCACTGTCGGTTATAGAGATTAAAAATAGGTAGCGGCGAAACTAAATCCATATGTGCATCAAAATAGCTATCGATACTTCCTACATCACGCCAATAACCTTTGTCACGCTCAGTCTCACCTGGAACAACATTATTTGCAAAGTCATAAACTTTTGCAAGGCCCGCTCTTGTCATAGCCGGAATGATGTTCGCGCCTAAGTCATGACGAGAGTCAACATCTTCCGAGTCAAGTATCAGGGCCTCTTCCATTGCGTCGCGACGGAAGATGTAATTACCCATGGAAACCAAACATAAATCAGGATGACCTGGCATAGCTGGAGGATCTTTAGGTTTTTCATGAAACGCTTTTATAGTAACCCCATCAGCATCAAGTTCGATAACTCCAAATTCTGATGCCTCTGATCGCTTTACTCGAATTGCGGCAACTGTTACACCAGCTCCGCTTTCCAAGTGACTTAGATACATTGCATTCGGATCCATGCGATAAACGTGATCTGCGCCAAAGACAATCACATGTTTTGGGTTCTCATCATGGATTAAATTGAAATTCTGCAAAATTGCATCAGCGCTTCCGGTATACCAACGAGGACCAAGTCTCTGCTGCGCTGGAACAGGAGTGATGTAATTTCCAAGTAGTGTCGACATTCTCCAAGTAGTAGTTATATGTCTATCAAGGGAATGAGATTTATACTGCGTAAGAACTGCAATCCTTAAAAAACCTGCATTGACAAGATTTGAGAGAACGAAATCAACTAAACGATAAGAGCCACCAAAAGGAACTGCCGGCTTTGCTCTATCAGCAGTTAATGGCATCAAACGCTTACCCTCGCCGCCAGCGAGCACTATTCCTAATGGGAGATCTAAGCGGGCCATATGTCTAACGATACTCTTGGCAGGTGAGCGGCGCTAAGGTGAAAGTAGCCATGATTACTCGTGAGTGGCCCCCTGAGATCTACGGTGGTGCCGGAGTTCATATTGCAAACCTAGTCTCTGCCTTAAATCAGAGCGGAGAGATCGAGAGTTTCGTTCATTGCTTCGGTGGAGCAAGAAGTGATGCCACCAACTACCAGCTAACCAAAGAGTTTTCTACGATAAATCCAGCGCTGCAAACCCTGTTACTTGATAGTGATATTGCCAAAAATCTAAAGGGTATGGATGTCGCGCACTCTCATACTTGGTATGCCAATCTAGCTGGGTATTTAGCGATGAAAATATTTGGAATTCCCCATGTCATTACCGCCCACTCTCTGGAACCACTACGTCCCTGGAAAGCTGAACAGCTAGGTGGCGGATATCAAATTTCTTCCTGGGCCGAAAAGATTTCCTATGAGAGCGCATCCGCCATCATCGCAGTTAGCGATGGCATGAGAGCAGATGTTTTGAAGGCTTATCCTGAGATAAGTAGAGATAAGGTCATAACAATTAGAAATGGAATTGATACTAAAGCATTTGCCCCTAATCCGAAATTAGAAGTATTAAAAAAGTATGGGATCAATTCATCCTATGCTTTATTTGTTGGAAGAATAACAAGACAGAAAGGCCTTGCACACTTACTCCGTGCTTGGCAAAAAGTTCCTAAAGATTACTCTCTAGTCCTTGCTGCAGGATCTCCCGATGAGCCAGCAATCGGTGCTGAAGTTGAGCAACTCATTGCAGAGCTATCAAAGCAGCGAGGAAATATCATTTGGATAAAGCAGATGCTAGATCGCGAAGAATTAACTGCCCTACTTACTGGAGCGCAAGTATTTCTCTGTCCATCAATCTATGAACCACTAGGGATCGTTAATCTAGAGGCGATGGCCTGTGAGACCGCAGTTGTGGCATCAAAAGTTGGTGGTATTCCTGAGGTTGTAGTTGATAATGAAACTGGATTATTGGTTGATTACTCACCTAATTCATCAGAATTTGAAGACGCTCTTGCATCTGCAATCAATAGATTAATGTCAGATAAATCACTATCTGTTAAATACGGTCAAGCAGGGCGAATCCGCGCAATTGAGCACTTCGGATGGGATAAGGTTGCCAAAGCAACCATCGAGTTATATCGGAGTCTAATAAAGTAAATGTCACGTAAAGGTTGGGTGCTCTTTGCCCTTGTTGGTTTGCTATGGGGAGTTCCCTATTTATTTATGAAAGTTGCAGTTGAAGAGCTTTCAACACCTGTAATTGTCTTTGCTCGCCTTGCTATCGGAGCCCTGCTTTTAATTCCCATAGCGCTCTATGAAAAATCTATCCGACCAGCGCTTAAGTATTGGCCATATGTTTTGTTCTACTCCGTTCTCGAAATGGTAATCCCTTGGTATTTAATTACCACCGCGCAAAGAGATCTCTCATCGGGATTGGTGGCACTCTTGGTTTCAACAGTTCCAATCTGGGCCACACTATTTGCTCATCACAGCGGTGATTCAACGGCAGCTCATCGCACCAGAATCTTTGGTATTGCTATGGGATTAATCGGTGTGGCACTTCTTGTAGGAATTGAGTCACTAAATGACTTTGATAGCGCGATCGCAATTGCAATGGTATTGGTTGCATCTATCTCATATGCCTGGGCAGTAAATATGATTACTAGACGTGCTCCCCAAATCTCTGGAGTTGCAATTAATGGATTATCTATGCTTATTGCTCTTATTTTCTTTGCTCCATTTGCGGCCTTTAACTTGCCAACTCAGAGTCCATCATTAGAAGCTATTGGCGCAACTGCTGCGCTTGGAATCTTCTCAACAGGTCTTGCCTTCTGGATTTTCTTTATGGTCTTAAAAGAAATTGGCCCGGCAAGGGCTTCTCTTGTGGTTTATCCAAATACTGCAGTTGCTGTCATTCTTGGAATCATAATTCTCAATGAAAAGTTGACGCTAGCTATTACTATTGGTCTTCCTTTGGTATTAATCGGTTCTTATTTTGCTAGCAAAAAGTCTGAAACCCCAGTAGTTACCGGGTAAATCCCAACTTAAGTAAAGCCTTAGAGTCGCTCTGCCAATTAGCCATAACTTTTACATGAAGACCAAGAAATACTCGAGCCTTTAACTTCTTTTCAATCTCACCTCTTGCCACAGTTCCTACTTGCTTCAGTCTCTCTCCCTTATGGCCAATGATTATTGCCTTTTGACTATCTCGTTCAACAATAATTGATGCATGAATATCAAAAAATGGAGTATCACCCTCCACTCGCTTATCACGCTCGGAGATCTCATCGATTATGACTGCAATTGAGTGGGGTACTTCTTCAAAAACATCTTCAATGGCTGCCTCTCTAATTAGATCAGCAATCTGAGTATTTAGCTCCTGATCAGAGCTCATATCAGCAGGATAAAAAGGTGGGGACTCTGGGGCATATTTTGCAAGCAGATCTATAAGCAATTGAACTTGATCATCAGTTTTCGCAGATAAAGGAACTACTTCATCCCATGTAAAGCCAGCTTCCTCAGCTAACTTACTTGCAGCTATCAATTGCTCAGGCATTAGAGCTTTCTTGGCCATATCAATCATTGTTATTGCGCAAATCTTTTTAGCGCTTCGATGGCGCGCCATCTCTTTGGCGATAAAGAGATCACCTGCGCCTATTGCCTCAACTGCAGGAATGCAGAGCACAATTGCATCAACAGATTCCATATTCTCATTAACTATTGAATTAAGAGCCCCTCCAAGAAGTGTTTTTGGCTTATGAACTCCAGGGGTATCAACTACTACTAATTGGAAGTCAGGACGGGTAACAATTCCTCGTATCGCGTTTCTCGTGGTATTTGGATGATGCGAGGTAATAACAATTTTCTCGCCAACTAAAGCATTTACAAGTGTTGATTTTCCAGTATTGGGCCTGCCAACAATTGCAACAAAGGCAGCTTTATGTGTCATCACCGCTAAGGGTACCCGTCTTTTGGCCACTGATTGGCAATATCAATTCAAGCGCATCTGGAACTGAAGTGACTATCTCGGCTAATCGCTCACCAATTAAGCGATGACAACCATCGCTAGTGGGCGAGGTAATTGGTCCTGGAACGGCCATGACAGGGCGCATTATCTCGGCAGCATCACGGGCAGTTCTAAGAGAGCCACTTCTAAATGCTGCTTCTATAACGATGGTTGCCTTTGAAAGAGCGGCAATTAATCTATTTCTAGTTAAAAATCTCTCCGCTCTTGCTCCAACACTTGGCATTACCTCAGAGATAAGTGCGCCATTTTCTTGTAATTCAGAGAAAAGTTTATTGTTTCCAGCTGGATAGTTAACTGATACTCCAGATGCAAGAACGGCAAATGTTGAACCCTCTGCAGCTAAGCAGCCACGATGAGCATGAGTGTCTATTCCATAGGCTCCCCCACTAATTACCGCCCAATTACGATCTGCAAAGCCGCTTGCAAATTCACTAGCAACTCTTGCTCCATAGAGCGTGGGCTTTCTTGTCCCAACGATGGAGATAGATTGCGCTGGCAGATTGGCTCCTTTAATGATCAAGCCAATAGGTGGATTGCTCAAGTCATTTAGAGATGTAGGCCAATGCTTTGAATTTGGAGTAATAAATCTCGCTTCCGCAATTTCAATCTCCTCCCAAAGCTTTTGAATAGAAGTATCTTGAAGTAGCTGCCGATACCCCTCAGATTCTCTACCTAACTTCTCATAAGGACCATGAATAATTCGCTCTACCAATTCAACTGCGCCGTAACGTTTTAACTCAACCGAGCAGCTAATGCTGCCTGGCTCGATAACGCTAAAAAGCTTTAAACGAGCCTGAATCTCTAAATCATCCTTTATCTGATTTTCAATAGCCATCATTGCTAGAGAATAAGAGTTTGGAGCCTCAAAACCTTTTGAATCATTAGTTAGATGTGAATAACCCTACTTGTTAATTAGAGCTTGAATGTTTGCATATGACTTTCTATGAATAGCAGTAACGCCTAATTCATTCAAAGACCTCTCATGGGTTCTTGTGACATAACCTTTATGGTCGGCAAAGTGATAGCCAGGATATTGGCGATCTAAATTAATCATAATTCGATCTCGATAGACCTTGGCAAGGATTGATGCTGCCGATATTGAAATTGCAACTTGATCTCCTTTCCAGATAGCTAGAGATTCAGAGCCAAGGCCCGATATTTCATAGCCATCAGTTAGGACATATTCTGGCTCAACTTCAAGAGCGTTGATGGCCCTGCGCATTCCCTCAAGGTTTGCCTTATGGAGACCAATAACATCGATTTCTGCTGCCGAGATTTCAATTATTGAATAATCATGAGCAAGATCAACTATTACTTCAAATAACTCTTCGCGCATTCCTGGCTTTAGCTCTTTCGAATCACGCACCTTAGCTAACTTCGCATCAGTTATATCTTTTAGTATCACTGCTGCTACCACTAGCGGCCCAGCACACGCTCCTCTGCCAGCCTCATCAACTCCTGCAATTTTAGTTAATCCTGATTGAAGAAGTTTTGATTCAATCATAAATTACTTAGAGCTTTTAACAGGAATCTTTGAGAGATCTTCGCCCTTTTCAAGTATTGCCAAATTAGAAAATGGCCAGATAATAAAGGTAGCCCGTCCTGTGACTTTATCTAGGGGAACCATTCCTTTATTGGGGTCATCGGTATGGAAGCGAGAATCTGCGCTAGCTCCGCGGTGATCTCCCATAACCCAGATAAATCCTTGCGGAACTTCTACTTCGAATTCTGAATCACTGGGCTTATCGCCTTCATATATATAGGGCTCATTAATACTCACGCCATTAACTTCAATTTTTCCATCTTTGCCGCAGCAACGAACTTTATCGCCGCCAACTCCGATAACTCTCTTGATTAAATATTGCTTAGAGGGATCTGGAAGAACTCCAACGAAAACTAGAGAGTCCTTTATTACTTTGCGAAAACCCGATGTGTCATCATAATTTGGCGATAGCCAATTAGCTGGATCTCTAAAAACTACAACTTCGCCCCTTTTAATATCACTAAAGAGAGCCCCAAGCTTGTTTACTCCCACACGATCATTAACCTGAAGAGTGTTCTCCATAGAGCCAGAGGGGATATAAAAGAATTGAATGAAGAACGTTTTGACGATGATTGATAGAACTAGAGCCGAAATGATGAGAATAGGCAGCTCGCGAAGGCTACTGCCCTTCGCTTTAGGCGACATTACTCTGGGCTTTAAGACTTAGTTGGTTCAGTTTCAGTAGGAGTTGATTCCTCTGCTACTTGCGCGCTCTCTGGAGCAAGGTTCTCTTCAACAACAGCCTCTGGAGCAGCTACCTCAACAACCTCTGCAACTGGAGCAACTTCTGCAACTGGATTAGTTGATGAAGTTGAATACAAAACCTCTAGGTCATCTGCCCCACGACGCTCACGAATCTTGGCAGCTTTGCCACGAAGATCACGGAGATAGAAGAGTTTGGCGCGACGAACTTCGCCTTTTCTTACTACTTCAATCTTTTCAATAACAGGTGCATGAACTGGGAAAATTCTCTCAACGCCAACGCCATAGGAGATTTTGCGAACTGTGAAAGTCTCGCGAACTCCAGATCCTTGACGAGCAATTACTAAGCCTTGGAAGATCTGAATACGGCTCTTGCTGCCTTCAATAACGCGGACATGAACTTTTAACTCATCACCAGGACGGAAATTAGGAAGGTCCTTACGGAGAGAGGCGGCATCTAGCGCATCGAGCACGTTCATTATTTTGTCCTCACAATTAGTCTTTATTTATCCTTCAGGCCTTTTCCAAAGGATTGGCCTAACAACTCGCCGTATCTTGCCATACCTTGAGGCTAAGTGCTAAATCGCTAAAAATTAGGGCAGAAAGTGGGCTATTGCCCCTGAATTTGGGCGCTAAGGGCGGCATGAAGAAATGGGCCAGCGACAATTACCGAACTCCTTGAAGATCCATCTCTTGCCTTAGTAACTGAAAAAGTGGCCCCCGCTTCTTGGGCAATTAGCGATGCCGCAGCATAATCCCATTCATTAACTCCCTCTTCGAAGTAAGCATCAAGTGCGCCACTTCCTACATGGCAGATATCAACAGCGCATGCACCAAGTCTTCTTAAATCCCTTACTTTAGGAAGTAGTTCTTCAATTATCTTTGCTTGCACTTTTCGATTGTTGATGTCATATGCAAAGCCAGTGCCTAATAAAGCTCTATCAAGATTTACTGGATCATTGCACTTAATTGGTGAATTATTAAGAAAGGCTCCATTTGACTTTGATGCTTTCCAGAGTGAGTTTGTTGTAGGCGAATAGACCACACCTGCTATGTATTCTTCTTTGTTCTTTGCTGCGATACTGATGCACCAGCCAGGTAAGTCATAGAGATAATTTACAGTTCCATCAATAGGATCAATTACCCAAGTAATTCCAGATTCGCTCTCTTTATTTGCCCCTTCTTCTCCAATCAATCCATCCAAAGGCCTTTGAGCAAGAATTTGGCTCACAATCAAAGATTCACTCTGATGATCTTTCTGAGTCGCAAAATCGAGAGCACCACTTTTTTCATCTAATTCAAACTTACTTGGTCTATCCAAGAGCAACTCCCCAGCGCTTAGCGCAATTTTCTCAGCAAGGGCTAATAACTCAAGGTTTAACGACATATTCCAATCTAATCATAGTTTCTTCGATGCCAAGTAGACTTGCCTTCATGCTCACCTCCTACAAAAGATTATTTGCCGTGCCTGGAGGTTGGAACTTCTCTTTTGCAGGCTTCATTTTGCGCATGCCGATTTCAATGCTCTACATCGCAATTGTTCTCTTCGTTGTTGCCGAGACTGGCTCATATGCCCTAGCTGGCGCGTTATCAATGGTGGCATCACTGGTCTTATCGGTGGCCACACCGCTTTGGTCTAGGGTTGCAGACCAAATTGGTCAAAATAAAGTTTTATCCATAACAGCTCCAGTTCATCTAATTTTCCTTGGCCTCTTTGTATACCTCGTTAAGAGCGATGCTCCTACCTGGAGTTGGTTTACCGCAGCGATAATTTTTGAAGGTTTTGTTATTGGCTCAGGGCAGATGGTCAGAAGGCGCTGGATTCATGTAATTGGTGATGATCGAAAGCTGATTGACACCGCATATTCTTTTGAAGCACTTGTTGATGAAGTGATCTTTACTAGCGGCCCTGTTCTTGCTGCAATTACCGCGTCTTACTTCTTTCCAGAGGCCGCAATTTTTACCGCAATGGGATTTATCAGTGTGGGAACGCTGCTCTTTCTCTCACAACGAAAAACTCAGCCGCCAGCCCATCCCCGCGAAGTCGGTGATGATCATTCATTGCTTATAAAAGATAGATTCATTCAAGCTCTATTTATTCCCATGATGGCAGTTGGAGCATTCTTTGGATCAACTGGCTTGGTACTTGTCGGCTATCTTGATGAATTTGGAATTCGTGAATATAGCGGTTTCTATATAGCTATCTGGTCCTTTAGCTCTGGAATCTCAGCATTTATAAGTGGGTCTTTGCATTGGAAGATTAATGAGGCACGAAGATTTGTTATCTCAGTTTTTGCTCTAGCCCTTCTAACCCTTCCAATTTATTTTGCAGCACAGATATTTACTGGAAACTTAACAATTTTGGCTATTGCACTATTTATCAATGGCCTAGCAATAGCGCCGCTACTAACAGCCGGATTTGCTGTTGCTGAGCGCTCCGTTAGTCCTAAGCGAACCACTGAAGTTTTGGCTTGGTCGATCTCTGCACTTAATCTTGGTGGGGCTATTCCTGCTGCAATTACTGGATACATCATTGACACATATGGCTCAACTGTCGCATTTATGGTGCCAGTTGCCTGTATGTTAATTGCTTTACTTTCGCTTCTACCATTTCTTAGCCTTTGGAAGGCAAAAGTAATTCAACTCTAAGGCTAATTTCCCGCAGATTTCACTAATCTTATGGCAATCTTTACCCATGACTGACTTGCGCTTTATTGCACGCTCTCAAGATGGAGAGCATCTAGAGCTAAGTGATAGCGATGGCAATAACTTCTCGCTAAGAGTTAGTGACACTTTGCGTGCTGCTGTTAATGAGCGCCGTTTAGCAACCGTAGTTGAGAGCGCTCCACAATTTTCCATTAAAGAGATTCAAGCTCGCCTAAGAGCTGGCGAAAGCTTTGCTGAAGTTGCTCGCATTTCAGGACTTTCTATTGAAAAAGTTGAGCGTTATGCAAGTCCGATCTTGCAAGAGCGCGCTTGGATAATTGAATTGGCAGAGAAGGCCTCACCAAAAGGAACTTCTCTTCCCCTCTCAGAGTTAGTTATTCAACGTCTTGCTCCTCGGGGCGTAAATATGAATCAGATCTCTTGGAATACCTGGAGGCTAGATGATGGAAGTTGGCATCTAGTTCTCACCTATCCATCAAGAGATGGGCAATCAGAGGCAACCTGGAGCTTTGATGCAAATAAGCGAACACTCCACTCACGAGATGATGGCGCTAGATGGATTAATGGTGAAGAAGTTTCTCAAAAGAGTGCGCCGAAAAACGATCGACTTAGTGATCATGGAGTTCTCTTTCCCATGGAAGGTGAGTCTCCTCAGCCGCCTCGCTTAGTTGCTGTTAGAACTGATCCAAACCTTCTTGAGGAGACAAGTGGAGTAAAAGAGATTGCTCCTGATGCTAAGAAAGATGGCGTAACCAAGCGGATTTCAATTCCATCTTGGGATGACATTATGTTTGGGCGAGGCAAGAAGAAAGATGAACAAGAGGAAGAGTAA
>OFSF01000453.1_pt1 | contig 16063 bp, 18 predicted proteins | sample 1543271 | NCBI WGS metagenome assembly OFSF01 (sample SAMN07774227, study PRJEB24372) | wastewater metagenome | isolation source: Exp Tend VB 100WW | collected 2016-02
GTCGGCGTGGAGGGGGGTGGTCATCGGGAGGGGATCCTGGTCGGTGCAGAGCTGTGCAGGTTACCGGAGACGCGCCCGAACCCGAAACGCCGGCAGCAGCACCCGGAACACCGACCCCTTGCCCGGCACGCTGTCGATCAGCAATTCGCCGTCGTGTCGCTGCACCACATGCTTGACGATCGCCAGTCCCAGCCCCGTGCCGCCGGTCTCCCGCGAGCGGCTGCTGTCCACACGGTAGAAGCGCTCGGTGAGGCGGGGAATGTCCTCGCGCTCGATGCCTGCACCCGTGTCGGTGACGCGGAATTCGCCCATGCCATCCGACCGAACCGACCACTTCGCCGTCACGCTGCCACCCGAGGGCGTGTAGCGCAGGGCGTTGCTCACCAGGTTCCAGAATGCGCTGAACAGCTCGGACTCGATGCCACCGAGCTGCGCCGGCTCACCCGTGTGCAGGGCAAAAAGGTGCTGATCCCGGTCGGAGGCGCGGGCGCTGATCTCGATCTGTGCCAGCAGCTCGCCCACGTCGGTCCAGGTGTCGGACAGCGGCCGGGGCGCGCCCTCGATCTGCGCCAGCGCCAGCAGGTCGGTGACGAGGTTGCGCATGCGGTCGGTCTGCTGGCGCATCAGCATGAGCACGCGCTGGCGCTCGGAGCCGGTCAGCGGCAGGTCGGCCAGCGTCTCGATGAAACCGGCCAGCACCGTCAGCGGGCTGCGGATCTCGTGCGAGACGTTGGCGACAAAATCGCGGCGCATGCGGTCGCTGCGCTCACGCATGGTGATGTCCTGCGACAGCACGAGTTTCATCGCATCGCCGTAGGGCCGCACGGTGACGGACAGCATCGCGTCGCCCCGCGGACTCGGAAAACTCACCCCTTCGTCAAACCGCCCGGCCTGCAGGTAATCGACAAACGCGGGCGAGCGCACGAGGTTGGTCACCCGCTGGTCGCGGTCGCGCTGCACGTCGAGCCCGAAGTGGCCGGCCGCGGTCTGGTTGATCCACTGCAACTGGTCCTGCGCGTCGAGCAGCAGGATGCCATTCGGCGAGGCGTCGATGGCCGACAGGAAACTCTCCAGCCGCCGGACCTGCTCGGCACAGCGCCCGTTGGCCAACCGCAGCGCCCGCTCGACACGCTGGCCGATTTCACCCGCCACCCCGGGCAACGTCGGCGCCCCGACCTCGCCCAGCCCGCTGACGGTCCAGCGCAGCAGCCGGCGCAGCCGCACCCACAGCACGCCCGCCCCCACCGACGCCACCAGCGCCCACGCCAGGCTCAGCCCCAGCCACCAGCTCACGCGGCAACCTGCCCGGCGGCACCCGAGTTCGAGCGCACCAATCGGTAGCCAGCCCCGCGCACCGTCTCGATCAGGTCCGCGCAGCCCACCGGTGCCAATGCGGCGCGCAGGCGCTTGATGTGGACATCGACCGTGCGCTCCTCGATGAAGACATGGTCGCCCCAGACGCGGTCGAGCAGCTGGTTGCGGCTGTGGACACGCTCCGGGTGCGACATCAGGAAACGCAGCAGGCGGAACTCGGTCGGGCCGAGCGCGACTTCTTCCTGGCCGTGCCAGACGCGGCGCGTGGCCGGATCGAGCCGCAGCGCGCCCGCCTCGACCGGCACATCCAGCGCCTCGGGCAGCTTGCGCCGCAGCACGGCGCGGATGCGGGCCAGCAGCTCGCCGGTCGAGAAGGGCTTGGTCAGGTAGTCGTCCGCGCCGGCGTCCAGGCCCTGGATCAGGTCACGCTCTTCCGAGCGTGCCGTCAGCATGATGATCGGCAGCTCCCGCGTGCGGGCGTCGCTGCGCCAGCGCCGCGCCAGCGACACGCCGGACTCGCCGGGCAGCATCCAGTCGAGGATGACCAGTTCCGGCAGCTGCTCGGTCACCTGCCGCACGGCGGCGTCGGCCGTGCCGGCGACCCGCACCTCATGGCCCTCGTAGCGCAGGTTCAGCGCGATCAGCTCGGCAATCGCCGGCTCGTCCTCGACGATCAGGATGCGTCCCATGGCCTTCAGTCCTCGCGGTGTCCGTTCATTGCACCGCCGTCTCGACGCTGTCGAGCGGCGAGTGGCGCACGTCGGCGCCCTTGACGATGTAGATCACCTGTTCGGCGATGTTCTTGGCGTGGTCGCCAACCCGCTCGATCGCCTTGACGACGAAGACCAGGTCGATGGACGCCGAGATGGTGCGCGGATCTTCCATCATGTAGGTGATGAGCTTGCGCATCAGGCCGTCGAACTCGGCGTCGATCTCGTTGTCCTGCTTGATGACCTGCAGCGCCTGCGCGGCATCGAGCCGGGCAAAGGCGTCGAGCGCGCGGCGCAGCGAGGTGGTCGCCAGCTGGGCCTCGAAGGACACGTCGGCCACCGGCAGGCGGCTGGACATGCCGGTGGTCATCAGGCGCTGCACCGTGCGGGCGATGCGCGCGGCCTCGTCGCCGACACGCTCCAGGTTGCCGATGGTCTTGGACGTGGCGATCAGCAGGCGCAGGTCGCGGGCGGTCGGCTGGCGGCGGGCGATGATGGTCGAGAGATCGCGGTCCATGTCGATCTCCATCTGGTTGACCCGGTGCTCCTGGCGGATGACCTGGTCGGCGGTCTCGTGGCTGAAGTGGGTCAGCGCGTAGACCGCCTGCGCGACCTGGGCTTCCACGAGGCCGCCCATTTCGAGCACGCGGGTGGAGATGCCGCTGAGTTCAGCGTCGAACTGGGTGGAGAGGTGCTTGTCGCTCATGGAATGGTCCTCCCTGGGGTTCAGCCGAAGCGGCCGGTGATGTAGTCCTCGGTCTCTTTGCGCTTGGGCTTCATGAAGATGTCCTGGGTCGCACCGTACTCGACCAGTTCACCGATGTACATGTAGGCGGTGAAATCGGACACCCGCGCCGCCTGCTGCATGTTGTGGGTCACGATCAGGATGGTGACCTTCTGCTTGATCTCGCCGATCAAGTCCTCGATCGCGCCGGTGGCGATCGGATCGAGCGCGGAGGTCGGCTCGTCGAACAGGATGATTTCCGGGTCGGTGGCCAGCGCACGGGCGATGCACAGGCGCTGCTGCTGGCCGCCGGACATGGCGGACGCCAGGTCATGCAGGCGGTCCTTGGCCTCGTTCCACAGGGCCGCGCCCTTCAGCGCCGCTTCCACCTTGTCGTCGATGTAGCTGCGCGACTTCTCGCCGCGCACCCGCAGGCCGTAGGCGACGTTCTCGTAGATCGACTTCGGGAACGGGTTCGGCTTCTGGAACACCATCGAGACGCGCATGCGCACCTCGATCGGGTCGACATGCTTGTCGAGCACGTCGATGTTGTCCGGGTAGAGGTGGATGCCGCCGCCGTCGTAGCGGTGGCCCGGGTACAGGTCGTGCATCCGGTTGAAGCAGCGCAGGTAGGTCGACTTGCCGCAGCCGCTGGGGCCGATCAGCGCGGTGACCTTGTTTTCATAGACGGGCATCGAGACGCCCTTCAGCGCCTTGAAGTCGCCGTAATAGAAGTCGAGGTTCTTCGACTCGGCCTTCAGCGTCGGCGGGTTGTCGGGCAGGGTGATGGTCGAGGCCATGGAATGCTCTCCGGATTCGGTTCAGGTGGTGCGGGGGGCGGCAGCGTCGGGACGCGCGCTCACCACTTGATGTTCTTGCGCAGGCGGTAGCGCAGCCAGATCGCCAGGGCGTTCATGCCCAGCGTCATGAAGACGAGCACGAAGCTGGCCGCGGCGGCGTTCTGGTGGAAGGCGGGGTCCGGACGCGAGGTCCAGTTGAAGATCTGGATCGGCATCACCGTGAACGGCGAGAACAGCCAGTCGAAGGCACCGGCGACCGTGCCCGCCTCGTCGGCCGTGAACGGCACCGGCGGCAGGAAGGCGATGAAGGTCAGCGCGCCGATGGTGATGATCGGGGCCGTCTCGCCGATGGCGCGGGACAGGCCGATGATCACGCCGGTCAGGATGCCGGGGGTGCTGTAGGGCAGCAGGTGGTCGCTGACGACTTGCCACTGCGATGCGCCGCAACCGTAGGCGGCTTCCCGGACGTGCTGAGGAATCGCCCGCAGCGCTTCGCGGGTGGTGGTGATGACGATCGGCAGGATCAGCAGCGCCAGCGTCAGGCCCGCCGTCAGGATGGATTGCCCCAGCCCGAAGGTGTAGACGAACAGGCCGAGCGCCAGCAGGCCGTAGATGATCGAGGGCACACCCGCCAGGTTGGTGATGTTCAGCTCGATCACGTCGGTGAACCAGTTCTTGCGGGCGTACTCTTCGAGGTACACCGCCCCGGCGATGCCCAGCGGCACGGCCACCAGCGCGGTCAGCATCATCACCAGGATCGAGCCGACCCAGGCCGACAGGATCCCCGCTTCGCCGGCGCGACGCGACGGGAAGTTGGTGAAGAAGTCGGCGTCGATGCGACCGAAGCCGGTGACGGCCATGTCGGTGAACAGGGCCACCAGCGTCAGGATGCCGACCGACAGCGCGGCCAGTCCGAGCACGCCGAACAGCATGTCCCAGCGCTTGTGCTGGCGGATCATCGCCCGCAGGCTGGCGATGTCCGTCCGGCGCGACGACTGCGCCGGGTTCTTGGGTTGGTTGTGGGCTTGCATGCCGATCTCCTCAGTACGCTTCGCGGAAGCGACGGCGCAGCCAGTAGCCCGCCATGTTGAACACCAGCGTCAGCGCCATCAGCGTCAGGCCAGCGGCAAAGATGGTCTGGTAACCGATGCTGCCGTGCGGCAGGTCACCGAGCGCCACCTGCACGATGAACGAGGTGATCGTCGCAGCGGGTTGGGTCGGATCGAAGGTCAGGTTGGGCTGCATGCCCGCCGCCACCGCCAGGATCATCGTCTCGCCCACGGCCCGGGAGATGCCCAGGATGTAGGCAGCGGCGATGCCCGACAGTGCCGCCGGCACGACCACGGTCAAGGCGGTCTGCAGGCGTGTCGCGCCCATGGCGTAGGAGCCTTCGCGCAGGCTCATCGGCACCGAGCGCATCGCGTCTTCCGACAGCGACGAGATGTACGGGATGATCATGATCCCCATCACGATGCCGGCCGACAGCACGTTGAAGCCCGGCAGCTCCGGGAACACCTTCTGCAGCAGCGGCGTCACGAACAGCAGCGCGAAATAGCCGTAGATGATCGTCGGGATACCCGAGAGCAGCTCCAGGATCGGCTTCAGCGTCTCGCGGGTCTTGTGTCCGGCGAACTCGGACAGGTAGATGGCGATCACCGTGCCGAGCGGGATGGCGATCAGCAGCGCGACGACCGAGCTGGTGATCGTGCCCGACAGCAGCACGCCGATGCCGAAGTGGGCGTCCGAGAACAGCGGCGTCCACTGGGTGTCGGTCAGGAAATCGACGATCGACACCGCCTGGAAGAAGACGATCGATTCCTTGACCAGCACATACACGATGCCCAGTGTGGTGAACACCGACACGCACGCTGCCGCCAGCAGCACCATCTCGATGGCCTTTTCGCGGCGTTGGCGCCTGGCCTTGGACGCCGCGTATTCGGCGAGTTTCGCCGCCCCCGAGAGGGCTGGCGCGGAAGTCACGCTCATCACGTCATCCGATGCTGTTGATGTGGCAGACATGCGTTGGGACTCCGCCGCTTAACGGGCTTCGCGGGCCTGCAGTGCTTCGATGGTGATGCCGACTTCCGCCACGCCACCGAACACGGAACCCTTCTTGCCCTTGGCCAGATGCTCCAGGTTGGTCGCGTAGGCCTTGGCCGGCAGCGGCACGTACTTGACTTCCTTGGCGATCTTGGTCGCGGACTTCATGTAGTACTCGATGAACTCCTTGACGTCCGGCTTGGTCATCGACTTGGCGTTCACGTAGATGAAGATCGGGCGGGCCAGCGGCTGGTAGGAGCCGTCGATCACGGTCTGCTCGCTCGGCAGCACGGCGGGCTTGCCGGCCTTCTCGACGATCGGCACGGCCTTGAGCTTGGCGGTGTTCTCGGCGTAGTAGGCGTAGCCGAAGTAGCCGATCGCGTTCACGTCGTTGCCCACGCCGGTGACGAGCACGTTGTCGTCTTCCGAGGCGGTGAAGTCACCGCGGCTGGCCTTGGCCTTGCCGTTGACGGCTTCGGTGAAGTAGTCGAAGGTGCCCGAGTCAGCGCCCGCGCCGAACAGCTTGATCGGCGCCTTCGGCCAGGCCGGGTTCACCTGGTCCCAGGTCATGATCTTGCCCTGGGCCGACGGCTCCCACATCGTCTTCAGTTCGGCGACGGTGATCTGCTTCAGGAAGGTGTTCTTCGGGTTGATGACGACGGTCAGCGCGTCATAGGCCACCGGCAGTTCGAAGAACTCGATGCCAGCCGCCTTGCAGTCGGCCAGCTCCTTGGTCAGGATCGGGCGCGAGGCGCCGGCAATGTCGATCTCGTCGCGGCAGAACTTCTTGAAGCCGCCGCCCGTGCCGGAGATGCCGACGGTGACCTTGATGGCCCCCTTCTTCATCTTCTGGAAGTCTTCTGCCACGCCTTCAGTGATCGGGAACACGGTGGACGAGCCGTCGATCTTGACGACCTGGGCCTGCGCCACGGAAGGCAGCACGCCGGCAGCGGTCACGAGGGCGGCCACGGTGGCCAGTTGGGTCAGCTTGTTCATCAGAGGTTCTCCAGAAAGGAAAATCGTTGTTGCGCAGTTCACCGGGCGCGCCACCTGTGCAGATGTCACGCCCGACCTGTGGGGCACTGTAGGGAGAAGCTGTGAAAGTTTCGTGACACCGTCCGTCACAGAGCAGGGGCATCCGGGGATCAGCTGCTGGAGCTGAAGCGGTAGCCGATGCCGCGCACGGTGCGGATCACGTCGCCCGCGCCGGCGTCTTCGAGGCAGCGGCGCAGGCGCTTGATGTTCTGGTCGACGGTGCGGGCATCGACCACGCTGCCCTCGCCCCAGACGGCGTCGAGGATGTGCTGGCGCTCCACCGCATGGTCCGGGCGCGCCATCAGGCACTGCAGCAGCTTCAGCTCCACCGGCGCCAGATCGACCGGCGTGGCGCGGCCGTTGCGGTGGACGGTGATCAGGTGGCGCTCGGCGTCGATCTCGATCGGGCCCGCGCGCAGGCGCCGCGTCTCGTGCGTCAGCAGGCTCGTCACCCCGTCGGTCAGGTCGCCCGGCGACTCCAGGTCGATCAGCACCACGTCCGGCCGCACCTCGCCTGCGAGCCGGCGCGCCTCGTCCGCCGACGCGGCCAGCACGGGCATGAAACCGGCGAAACGGAAGTGGGCCGCCAGCAGCTCGCGCACCACCACATCCTCGACCACCACCAGCACCGTACGCACAGACATCACCTCACCCGGTTCACCAACAGCATTGGCATCGGCGTCATCGTCCCCCTTGCGTGTGACAGCGTTTTGACAGGACGCTTCGGCGCTTGAAACAAGTCGATATTTCCAACAAAATGGAAAGATGGAAGAATCAAGTGCCATCACCTCACTGGCCGCGCTGGCCCAGACCATGCGGCTGCGTGTGTTCCGCGCCCTGATCGGCGCCGGGCCGGACGGCATGACACCGGGTGCGCTGGGTGCGCTGCTCGACGTGCCGGCCTCGACGCTGTCGTTCCATCTGAAAGAGCTGATGCACGCCGGCCTGGTCACGCAGCAGCGCGACGGCCGCCACCTCATCTACCGCGCCGCGATGGCGCAGATGAACGCCCTGCTCGACTACCTGACCGCGCACTGCTGTGAAGGCGCAGCCAACCCCACGCGCTGCGCCACCCCCTCCGCCCCCGATTGCGGCACCACCTGCCGCTGACACGACCGCCTGCACACGGCGCCCTGACCATGACCGTCCACGTCCTGATCCTCTGTACCCACAACTCGGCCCGCAGCGTGCTGAGCGAGGGCATGCTCAACCACCTTGCCGCCAGGCTCGGCCGCGATGTCCGCGCCCACAGCGCCGGCAGCGCGCCCAGCGGCCGGCTCAACCCGTTCGCGCTGCAGGCCCTGAACGCCGCCGGCATCGACACCACCGGCTACCACAGCAAGTCGTGGGACGCTTTCACCCAGCCGGACGCGCCGCCGCTGTCCATCGTCATCACCGTCTGCGACTCGGCCGCGGCGGAAACCTGCCCGGTGTTCTTCGGCGGCGCGGGCCAGCCGCCGGTCAAGGTCCACTGGGGCTACCCGGACCCGTCGAACGCCGAAGGCGGCGACGCCGGCAAGGCGCGCGCCTTCGAGCTGACCCGGCAGGCCATCGGCTACCGGATGCTGCAACTGCTCGCGCTGCCGCTGGAGACGATGGACCGCGCGGCGCTGCAGGCCGCGCTGGTCGCCATCGGCCAGAGCTGAGCCGAACACCGGAGCCACGCCATGAACGTCTTCGAGCGCTACCTCACCGTCTGGGTCTTCCTCTGCATCGTCGTCGGCATCGGGCTGGGTCAGGCGCTGCCCGGCCCGGTCCAGGCCATCGGCGGCATGGAGGTCGCCAAGGTCAACCTGCCGGTCGGCCTGCTGATCTGGGTGATGGTCATCCCGATGCTGCTGAAGGTCGACTTCGGCGCGCTGCACCAGGTCCGCCAGCACTGGCGCGGCATCGGCGTCACGCTGTTCATCAACTGGGCGGTCAAGCCGTTCTCGATGGCGCTGCTGGGCTGGATCTTCGTGCGGCATGTGTTCGCGCCCTGGCTGCCCGCCGGGCAACTCGACAGCTACATCGCCGGCCTGATCCTGCTGGCCGCCGCGCCCTGCACCGCGATGGTCTTCGTCTGGAGCCGCCTCACCAACGGACACCCGCTGTTCACGCTGTCGCAGGTGGCGCTGAACGACACGATCATGGTGTTCGCCTTCGCCCCCATCGTCGCGCTGCTGCTCGGGCTGTCGTCGATCACGGTGCCGTGGGACACGCTGCTGACCTCGGTGGTGCTCTACATCGTGGTGCCGGTGGTCATCGCGCAGCTCTGGCGCCGGGCGCTGCTGGCGCGCGGGCAGGCGGCGTTCGATGCGGCGCTGGAGAAGATCGGGCCGTGGTCGGTCACGGCGCTGCTGCTGACGCTGGTGCTGCTGTTCGCGTTCCAGGGCGAGGCCATCCTGCGCGAGCCGCTGGTGATCGCGATGCTGGCGGTGCCGATCCTGATCCAGGTGCTGTTCAACTCGGCGCTGGCCTACTGGCTGAACCGGCGGGTCGGCGAGGCGCACAACGTCGCGTGTCCTTCCGCGCTGATCGGCGCGAGCAACTTCTTCGAGCTGGCGGTGGCCGCGGCGATCAGTCTGTTCGGATTCGAGTCCGGCGCGGCGCTGGCCACGGTCGTCGGCGTGCTGATCGAGGTGCCGGTGATGCTGCTGGTGGTGCGGGTGGTGAACCAGAGCAAGGGCTGGTACGAGGCGGGCAGCCGCGCACACCGGCACTGATCCACGCGCACTGGACTTGACTTGATCTGGATCCAGACACATCGGCACCACCGCGCCCATGCTGTCAGGACCATGCAAACACCCGATCTCGCCCGCCCTGCACCACGGCCCCGATGGACGGTGGCGCTCGCGCTGCTGGCCCTGCTGGCGGCCGCGGCGCCCATCTCCAGTCCGGCCGCGAACTCCAGCGGCGCGCAGCTCGCCTCCGACAAGGGCTGCTACAACTGCCACGGCGATCCGCCGAAGAAGAAGGCGCCCACGTTCGCCGCCCTGGCGAAGGACTACGCGCAGTATCAGGGCCACCCCGAACAGGAAGCTGCCCTGGCCGAGAAACTGCGCACCGGCAGCTTCTTCGGCCACATCGACGCCCACGAGCGCCTGAGCGCCGACACCGCGCTGGCGCTGGTGCGCTGGATCATCCGCGGCAGTCCACCACCTTGAACTCGACCCGGCGGTCGACGGCGTCCTTCAGGTCGTCGCTGCCGGTGCCGACCAGGTTCTCGCGCCAGCCGACACCCGAGGTCTCGATGCGCCGGGCCAGCGCGGGATTGACCGCCTCCAGCTGCTGGCGCACGGATTCGGCGCGCTGGGCCGACAGCGTGACGTTGAAATCCTCCGTCCCCGTGCGGCTGGAGTGTCCGACCACCTGCAGGCAGGTCGTGGCCTCGCCCGCCTGCTTGGCGATCTCGCGCAGCCAGTCCGGATACGGGCGACTGAGCGCGGGATCATCGATGTAGTCGGTCCGGCCGGGCGCGAACAGCAGCTTCACCCCCATCGAGCGGGTGCCGAGCCCGAGGGTGACGATGCGCGCAAACGCCTCGCGCGACTCGTCGTCCTTGCCCGAGCGCACCGAGGCCAGATACCGCCCGACCAATGCCTGCATGGTGTCCGCCCCGGGCAGGGTCGCGGCCGAGCGGTACAGCTCCAGCGCACGGTCGAAGCGGCCGGTGTCGTAGGCGGCCCCGGCCTCGTCCAGCCGCGCGATCGGCACGGTGCGCTCCCGCTCGGACAGGGCACGTTCGATCTCCTGCGCCTGGGGCGGTGGCAGCGAGAAGGGGCTTTCGCGGTAGAAGGCCATCGGCGTGCCGTCCAGCGCGGGATCGGAGACCGCCGCCTGGCTGCTCGCCAGCGTGCGCCCGTCCTTCAGGCTCACCAGGCGCAGCGCCAGCAGCATGCGGTCTGCGGAGCGCCGACCGTCCGGCAGGGTCACGGCCGTCAGCGTCGAGTCCAGCCGCACCTCGCTGCCCGCGGCAGCCGCCTCGGTGTAGGGCACCAGCTCCAGCCCGCGGTGCTGGCTCTTCAGGTGGACGGCGATCAGCTCGCGCACCCGCACCGTCGTGACCGTCTGCTGGCGGCTTTCGCTCTGCAGGACCGGCGCGAGGTAGATCCGCGTCGGGCGGTTCAGCAGCCGCGCCAGGTCCAGGCCCTGCTGGCGCGCCATGTGCTGCACGGCTTCGTCCGTCGCCATGCCCACCGCAGACGCCAGCGGCAGCTCGGCCGTGACCCGTGGCAGAGGGGGCGCCGTGGTGCAAGCGGTCAGCACCAGCGCCACCAGCAGCGTCAGGCGAACCGCGATGCGGGCGGGCAGGCGATCAAGGGCGGGACGGGACGGACGGTACGGCATGGCAGCTCCTGGGATGGACTCGGGGCGTGTAAGCGTGGACAGCGGACCGGCGCAAGGCTCATTCGCAGGCCGGATTGCGCTCGCGCTCGGTGTCGGTCGGCTCCAGCGAGCGGCGGCGCAGCCAGTCGATGCAGGCCTCCGACGTCTTGCGGCGCGTCGCCGCGGTCTGCACCGGGGCGGCCGGATCGGGGCGTGCCGCCGGGGGCGTGGCAGAGGCGGCAGGCGGACGGGGCTTGGGCTTCGTGTCGGCCGTGGCGACCGCCTTGGGTGCTGGCGCCGCGGGCTGCGGGAGGACAGCGGACCCGGACCCGGATGGGGATGCGGGCGCTGGCACAGACGAGGCAGGGACTGGCGCGGCGGCGGCAGCGGACGCCGCGGGACCAGCGGCGGTCGGTGCGGCCTCCAGGACGGCCACGGCGGCAGCGCCCTCTTCCGCAGACGAGCCGCCATTGATCCACAGCAGCGCGAACACCGCCGTCAGGGACACCAGCAGGCCGGTCAGGGCCACGATGCCCGCGCGGCTGCGCCTGGCGGGCGGTGGCGGCGGCTCGGGCAAGGGCAAGGGCGGCGGCAGTGCGCGCCGGGGTTCGGCCACCACGGGCACATGGCGTTCCGACCAGCCGAGCGCCATGCGCAAGGCGGCCACGCTGCTGAGCCGATCGGCCGGCCGCACCGCCAGCGCGCTGCGCCAGGCGCGTCGGCGCAGCGGATCCGGCTCCGCCCGCTCCAGCGCATCCCAGCAGTCCGACGCCTCGGTCTGGCGGCGCGACACGCTGGGCGGCGCCGAGCCGGTGAGCAGCCAGTGGGCCAGCGCGGCGATGCCATGCACATCGGTCCACGGCCCGGTGGTCAGGCCGGCGGCGCGTCCGGCCTCGGTCTGCTCCAGCGCCAGCCACGGCGACAGCGGCTGGCGACCCGGATCGGTGTCGGGCAGCAGCAGACACCAGGCGCCGTTGTCGAGCACCTGCACCCGCTCCGGCGTCAGGCAGCCGTGGACCTCGCCCAGACGGTGCAGCGCTTCGAGCGCGCTGCAGCAGGCGTGCAGCCCGGGATCCACGGTGGCGCGGTCGGGCCAGCCGGGGCCGTCTTCGGCGACCTGGCGCAGGCTGCGCCCGCCCGGCGGCAACAGGCTCACCCAGGACGTGCCATGCGCTTCGCCGCGGTCCTCGATCGTCACCAGCGCGCTGTGGCCCAGCCGGGCGGGATCGGCCGCGCGCGCGGCACGCTGCCAGTGGTCGAGCAGGCGGGACCAGCGGACCAGCCAGTCACGGAATTCGGCCTCGTCCCCGCCGAAGGGCTGCACCTCCAGCCCGACGCGCTGCACCAGCCCGACCGGACAGCTTTCGCGCAGCAGCACGGCGCGGCCGCTGTGGCGCGCTTCGACGGCGTAGTCGAAGCCATCGAGGTCTTCGCCAAGACAGGCCTGGATGACATACGGGCCCACACAACTGCCTGGCGGGAGCGGGGTTGGAACGGCGGAAACTGCGGAAAATGGCGACATCTGGCGCAGGATTATGGAAACAATGCCCACGTCTGACCTTGTGCTCGCGCTGCTTTCTCCGTTGGTCTTCAGCTTAGTCAAAGCTTTCAGGAACCTCTCGCAATGAAAAATCCATCCGACGGCGCGTTAGCAGATCTGCTGAATCAGGACTGCCATTGCCTGAGCCTCGACCCAGCGGCCTTGGCGCAGGCACTGGACGCCGAACTCGGTGCGCCGGGGCTGGCGCAAGCCGTGCGGGAGCGCTGTCCGCATGTGTTCGCCGCGCAGCCGGTGTTCGTCGCGGCCCGCCATCTGCAGCGCATGGCGGCGGTGGTGGACGCGATCGAGTCGGTCGTGGCGCTGCCGGCCTGGCGCGAGGCGGTGTTGCCGCATGCGCCGGAAGCGGCCCGCGTGCAGCCGCCCGAGGGCATGGCCCTGCCCCGCGGCGTCTTCTTCGGCCACGATTTCCACCTCGACCACGGCAAGCTCGACCTCATCGAGGTCAACACGAACGCGGGCGGCGCGCTGCTCAACGCCGTGCTGGCGCGGGCGCAGCGGGCGTGCTGCCCGGAAATGGCCTCCCTGGTACCAACGCGTGCACATGCCGAGGCCTTCGAAACGGCCATCGTCGCCATGTTCCGCGCCGAGTGGGCCTGCACCGGCCGCAGCACGCCGCTGCGCAGCATCGCCATCGTCGACGAGGCCCCGGAGACCCAATACCTGCACGCCGAGTTCCTGCTGTTCCAGCAGTTGTTCGCACGCCACGGTCTGCACGCCGTCATCGCCGATCCGGCCGCGCTCGACTGGCGCGCCGGCCGTCTCTGGCACGGCGACACCGCGATCGACCTGGTCTACAACCGCCTGACCGACTTCTATTTCGAGCAGCCGGCCCACGCCGCGCTGCGCCAGGCGTGGATGACCCAGACCGCCGCCATCACGCCGCATCCGCAGGCCCACGCCCTGTACGCCGACAAGCGCCATCTGGCGGTCTTCAGCGACGGCGCGGCGCTGCAGGCGCTGGGGGTGCCGGAGGCCACGCGCACGGTGCTGCTGGACCATGTGCCGCGCACGGAAGTGGTCCTGCGCGCCGACGCCGAGCGGCTCTGGGCGGCGCGGCGCGGCCTGTTCTTCAAGCCGGCGGGCGGCTTCGGCAGCCGGGCGGCCTGGCGGGGCGACAAGCTCACGCGGCGGGTGTGGGAGGAAATCACCGCGCAGGACGGCGCCTATGTGGCGCAGGCGCTGGCCATCCCCGGCGAGCGCCAGCTCCAGGCCGACCCGGACGAGCGCCCGATGAAGTTCGACCTGCGCACCTACGCCTACGACCGGCAAGTGCAGTGGGTCTCGGCCCGTCTCTACCAGGGGCAGACGACCAACTTCCGCACCGCCGGGGGCGGCTTCGCGCCGGTCTACAGCACCTGCTGCTGAAGCGGCAACAGGCCGGATGGGACGCGCCGCCTGCCCGACTTCGGTCTGGGGACCACCCGCCTGCGGGAGGCCAGAATCCACGCATGCAACCGACCAGTACCACTGCGCATTCCCCTGCGGCCCTCGCTGGTCGAGACGCCTCGCCGGCCCGCGCCTGCGGACGGCGCTCCCGCCATACGCGGCGCTACGTCACCACGCTGATCCATCTGGCGCGGGCGATGGACGTCGGGGCGATGGACCGGCTGCAGACCCACGCCCGCCGGCATGCGCGCGGCGAGGCGCTGGGCCTCGGTGCTCTGGCGCAGACGTTGATGGCGCCGGTGCGGCGGCGGCCGGGCGAGCCGGGCTGAGCGGGACGCGATGTACGGGTTGACCACACAGGTGGAACACATCCATTGGCCCACCTCATGAGGACGGAGCACACAAAAAAACGTCGGTAGACTAAACTTCCGGAATTCCGGAGGAATTTAGATGCCGTTGCCACTTTCCTATGTGCAGACTGCCGAAGCCGCCTTCATCGCCGGGTTGAACGACCGACAGATGCATCGGGTCATCGACGAGCATCTGGTGCCGTCCGCGCTGCTCGGACAGGACGGCTCGACTCGTCTGTTCGCCCGGTTGGGCGCAGCGTTTGCCCGCTTCTATTACGACACCGAGGGGGTGCTGGTTGCCAGCGCACGGCGTCAGGTGCTGGAGGAACTGGCGCTCCGGGTGGAACACATGCCCGATCCTGCCGAGGTCATCTCGTTGCACAGCCTGCCCCGCGACGTGAGCTGGCGCGTGTTCCGCCCGGGTGTGGACATTGATGTCGGGCCGTTCGTTGCACAGGCGTTTGTCCGCGCTCGGGAGGTGGACGACGCCGATGCGCTGATCTCCAGCGACCCGGAAGTCATGGGTGGCGCGCCCTGCTTCACGGGGACGCGGGTGCCGATCGACACTGTGCTGGCTTCGCTGGACCAAGGCATCGGCAAGGCGGAATTGCGCGAGTCGTTCCGGTTTCTCACCGACACGCACCTGAGCGCGGCGCGGGTCTATGCCGCGGTGCATCCGCGCCGGGGTCGGCCGCGTCCGTTGGGCGAGCTGAATCCGCTGGCGAAACCGCTGTCTTCTCGCGTGGTGAGGCCAGCGCGGGCATGACCTACAAGCTGTTGATCGACGAGTGCCTGTCGCCCGCACTCGTCGGTCTTGCCGTGGCGGCGGGTCATGTCGAATCGAGTTGCGTCCGCGATCTCGGATGGTCAGGCACCAAGGATTGGAGACTGGTGCGGCTGGCGGTCGAACACGACTACACGCTGGTGACACACAACTCGGTCGATTTCCGGGGCGGCGGCCCGGGCAAACTGGGCGGCCATCACGCGCAGCAGCCGATCCACGCGGGGCTGGTCTGCCTGAACTCGGTCCATGTCATGGATCTGGCGCGACAGCGGGATCTGTTCGGAATCGCGCTGGATGAACTGGCGTCGTTGGCGGATCTGGTCAATCAGGCGCTGGACGTCTTCGAACTGGAAGACGGGTCGGTTGTGGTGGAACGCTACGAAATTCCTGAGAGCCGAACTGACGGAATGTGAAATTATTCACATACGCCGTTGAAGTGAAAAACTACCCTCCCGAGGGTTTGCCAGCGTAACGGATTACGCCAGCAGGGCGTGACGTCCATATTGAGTTAACCCCCGAAACCCATGCACATCGCCCTCGAATCGCCGGATCAACCAGAAGTCATCGGCCTCATCGCCGAGCTGGACGCATACCAAGACACGCTGTACCCACCGGAAAGCAGGCACTCGCTTGATCTCGCCTCGCTGAAGCAACCAAACGTCCTGTTCGTTGTAGCCCGGGATATCTCGGGCAGAGCCGTAGCTTGCGGGGCCGTCGTCGTCGCTCCGGAGTACGGTGAAATCAAGCGCATGTACGTGCATCCACAAAGTCGAGGCCAGGGCGTCGCGAAACGAGTTCTTGCCTTGCTCGAATCGAAGGCAAGTTCCCTTGGCTGCACGCTACTCAAGCTCGAAACCGGGCCCAGCCAACCTGAAGCGTTGCATCTGTACACAAGCTCTGGCTACGAACGCCGAGGTCCCTTTGGAAAGTACACGAATGACCCGCTCAGTGTGTTCATGCAAAAGCTCATTGGGGGCTAAGTCAAACGTTATCCATACAAAGAAGCCCCCCCAGAACTCACCCCCCCTTGTTCAACCCCAACCTCTCCACC
>OFSF01000454.1_pt1 | contig 16054 bp, 17 predicted proteins | sample 1543271 | NCBI WGS metagenome assembly OFSF01 (sample SAMN07774227, study PRJEB24372) | wastewater metagenome | isolation source: Exp Tend VB 100WW | collected 2016-02
TGGTGGCCGTGTGGCGGTCCATGGACCGGCGGCTGGTGGGCTTCGGGCTGCTGCTGGCGCTGGCGGGCACGGGCTGGGTGATGACCTCGGCGGCGCTGATCACGCTGCTGTCGCCGCAGCCGATCGGCACGCCCGTGGAATTCCTGCGCCATGTCGTGGCCAACCGGCAGTCCTGGCTGTTCGAGCTGTGGCTGGCGCTCGGCGGGTTGCTGGCGGCGCCGGTGTTCGCGTCCAGCGTGGTGGCGATCCCGATGCTGCTGGACCGGCCAGTCGGGGTCTGGGCGGCCGTGCTGGCGAGCTGGCGCACGGTGCTGGACAACCCGGTGCCGATGGCGGTGTGGGCGGCGCTGGTGATGGGGTTCACGCTGCTCGGCCTGGGGGCGATGCTGGTCGGGCTGGTGTTCGTCGTGCCGATGCTCGGTCATGCGAGCTGGTACGCCTACCGGGATCTGTACGGGGTGGCCTGAAGCCTTGGCCTTGCGCTGGATCAATTTGTCGGTCTGGCCGGCACGGTGGCCCTGAACCCGGCTGCGCGTAAGATCGCGGCGCCCGTTGCATCCCTGCCCCTGCCCCTGCCCCTGCCCCCATGTTCGGCTACACCGAGGAACAGCTTGCCCAGTTCGGCCTGACGATCGGCGTCGGGGCGTTCATCCTCTACATGCTGTTCGTCATTGCACAGCTTGCGCGCGAAGCGAAGGCCGGTCGCTTCGGCACCTTCGTGCTGTTCGTCGTGCTGGCCTTCGGCATGGTGGGCTTCATCGCCAAGAGCGTGATCGCCTGGCTGCTGGGCATGTGATCCACCGGGGCGGGGGCGGTCTCAGAGCACCATCTTCACCATCGGATGCGTCGTCAGCGTGCGGTACAGCTCGTCGAGCTGCGGCCGGCTGGTGGCGCGGATGGTGATGGTCACGCCCAGGTAGTTGCCGCCCTTGCTCGGACGGATCTCGACTGTGCTGGCGTCGAAGCCGGGGTCGAACTGCCGGGCCACATGGGTCACGGCCGTCACGAAGCCCTCGACGTTGGCCCCCATGACCTTGATCGGGAAATCGCAGGGGTATTCGATCAGCGACTGCTCGGGCGGAATGTCTCGCGGGTTGTGCATGTCCAGCTTTCGTTCAGCGCATCCACAGGCGCAGCGTGTCCCAGGCGCGGCCGAACATGCCCGCCTGTTCCACCGCTTCCAGCACCGTCACCGGCACCTCGCGCACCACCGTGTTGCCGGACAGCACCTTGAGCGTGCCGACCTGCTGGCCCTTGGTCAGCGGCGCGATCAGCGGGTCGGTGCGCACGAGCTGCGTCTTGAGCTGTGCACCTTCGCCGCGTGGCACCGAGACGACCACCTGGGTCTGCGTGCCGAGCTTGGCGGTGGCGGCAGCGCCCTTCCAGAGTTCGGCCTGCGTGATGACCTGGCGGGCGTCGTAGACCTTGACCGAATCCCAGGCGCTGTAGCCCCAGTTGAGCAGCTTCTGGCTCTCGACGGCACGGGCTTCCTTGGAGGCTGCACCCACGACCACGGTGATCAGCCGGCGCGGCCCGTTCGGAAAGTCGCGCTTGGCGGTGGCGATCAGGCAGTAGCCGGCGGCGTCCGTGTAGCCGGTCTTCAGGCCGTCGACGCTCGGGTCGCGCCACAGCAGCAGGTTGCGGTTCTGCTGCGTGATCTTGTTGAAGGTGAATTCCTTGAGGGCGTAGTAGCGCACGTCGCCGGGGAAGTCGACCAGCAGCCGCGTGGCGATGGTGCCGAGTTCGCGCACCGTGCTGACGTGGCCGGGGGCGGGCAGGCCTTCCGGGTTCTTGAACTGCGAGACCTTCAATCCGAAGGCCTGCGCCTGGCGGTTCATCATCGCGACGAAGTTCTCCACCGAGCCGCCAATGGCTTCGGCCAGCAGCACCGTGGCGTCGTTGCCGCTCTGCACGATCATGCCCTTGATGAGGTCTTCCACCTTCACCTTGTTGCCGACCTGGATGTACATGCGCGAGGCGTCGGTCATGCCGGTGCGCCAGGCGCGCTCGGAGACGGTCAGCTCCTGGTCGAGCGTGAGCTTCTTGTCGCGCAGGGCCTGGAAGACCAGGTAGGCGGTCATCAGCTTGGTGAGCGACGCCGGTTCGACGGTGGCGTCGGGGTTGCGGCCGGCCAGGGGCTGGTCGGCGCTCAGGTCGAGCAGCACATAGGCCTTGGCGGCGATCTCGGGCGGCTGCGGCGGGGTCTGGGCCAGGGTGTGGGGCAGGACCAGGGCCAGCGCCAGGGTGGCAAGGAGTCGTTTCATCGGTGGAATCGGTTCAGGTGCGGGGTCAGTGCCAGCTGCGCACGATGAGCTGGCGCAGGCGGGGCAGTTGACCGTGGAAGAAATGGCCGACACCGGGCATCACGGTGACGGGCAGGTGTTGCGGGCGGGCCCAGTCCAGCGTGGCGGCCAGCGGCACGACATCGTCGGTCTCGCCATGGATCACCACGGTGTCCTCGGGTACATCGGCCGGCCGGGCGCGTTGTGTAGACGGGCCGACCAGCAGCAGGCGCTCGGCGCGTGCCTCGCCTTCGAGGCGCGCGGCGGCCAGCGTGGTGACATAGGCGCCGAAGGAAAAGCCGCCGAGCACCAGCGGCAGACCCGGCACGCGCTGGGCGGCGACCACGGCGAGCAGGTCGTCGCTCTCGCCGCGGCCTTCGTCGTGCACGCCCTCGGTCGTGCCGACACCGCGGAAGTTGAAGCGCACCGTGCGGTAGCCCATCTGCAGGAAGGCACGCGCCATGGTCTGCACGACCTTGTTGTCCATCGTGCCGCCGAACAGCGGGTGCGGGTGGGCCAGCACGGCCACGCCGCGCGGCGTGTCGACGCTCGGCGGCTGGTCGACGGCCACCTCGATGGCACCGGCCGGTCCGGCCACATGCAGGCGTTCGGTCTGGGCGTTCATCGGCGACCCGTCCTGTCAGCGACCGACATCGGCCGGCAGCACCAGGCGTTCGACGATCTGGCCGTTCTTCAGGTGCGACTCGACGATCTCGTCGATGTCGCTGTGGTCGACGAAGGTGTACCAGGTCGCTTCCGGGTAGACCACGGCCACCGGGCCGCCTGCGCAGCGGTCCAGACAGCCCGCCTTGTTGACCCGGACCTGTCCGGGACCGGCCAGTCCGGCGGCCTTGACCTGCTGCTTGCAGCGGTCGAAGCCCGCCTGTGCCTGGAAATCACCGCAACTGGACTGGCCGTTGTCGCGCTGGTTCAGGCAGAAGAAGATGTGGCGCTGGTAGTAACTGCTCATGCTGCTGGGGCTGCTCATGGCGGGATTGTAGGAGTCAGGCTGTCGACGACGACGCCGGTGGGGCATCCGGGGGGCGCGGCCGAGGGGGTGCGATGACCTGGATCATCAGGAATATCAATGCCGCCAGCGGCCACACCCAGCCGATCCACTGGGCCAGGCCGTGGAAGCGGATGAAGCGGCCTTGCTCCCAGGCCTTCAGGCTGAGCGCAAAGTAGGGATCCGCCCCGGTCTGGTTGACCAGCGCGATCAGGACGGTCAGCAGCACCAGCCCGAGCGCGGCCACCACCCGCCGGTGCAGGAAGGCCAGCCCGCAGCCCAGCACCAGACCCATCAGCAGCCCCGGTACCACCGGCGGCGCCAGCCAGGACATCGCATGGTCGGGGCCGAAGTTCAGTGCGGTCGACAAGGCCGTGGTGGAGATGCCCAGCGCGCAGGCGCCGGCTAGGGTCACCAGGCGGTGGCGGGCACGGCGCAGCATCACGAAGCTGACGAGACAGGGCGCGAGCAGGCCGAGTGCGGTGACCAGCGCGTCCATGCCCGGGGCAAGCACGTGGTGGACTTCGGGCAGCGGCACCCAGCCGGCGAAGGGGGTGTCGACGAGGAAGCTGTCCAGCAGCATGCCCAGCCGCACGAGGCCCTGGCCGGGGCTCAGGGGCACGGGCGTCGGGAACAGCAGCCCGATCGGCCAGGACAGCAGCAGCATCAGGCCCAGCGTGCCGTGCGGCACGAACAGCACGTCGCGCAGGCGTTGCCAGCCCGCCATCACGCCCAGGCGCTGCAGGACCAGCGCGAGCACGGCGCCCGTCAGTGCGCCCGCACTGTTGAGCGCCCAGTCGACCCGCGACGGCACGCGCTGCGGCAGCAGGTACTGGGTCCACTCCATCAGCAGGGACAGCAGCACGCCCGCGGCCGTGGCCTGCAGGCCCGCTCGCCAGGGGGCCGTGCCCGCCCGCAGCCAGGCCACCGCCAGCAGCAGGCCCAGGGGCTGGTAGGCGAGGTAGTTCGACCAGTAATCGAACCGGGTGTAGCGCGACAGCGGCAGCAGCGCCAGCGTGTACCAGTCCTGTCCGGGAGGCAGCACCGGCCACTGCCAGCGGGTGAAGGGATGCAGGCTGGCGTAGACGATCAGCCCGATCCACATCCAGGCGAGGGGCCAGGAAGACGATCGGTGGTCAGGCATCGCGCGGCCGTCTGGATCTGCGGATGATGGCTCCGGTGCGGTGGTCAGAACGGCTTGAACACCACCAGGGCCACGATGGCCGCGAACAGCAGCACCGACACCTCGTTGTAGACGCGGAACCAGACATGGCTGCGCCGGTTGGCTGCGTGTTCGAACTGGCGCAGCAGGCGCGCGTTGACATGGTGGATGCCAAGCACGACCACGACCAGCGCCAGCTTGGCGTGCAGCCAGCCGTTGCCCGGGCCGCGCCAGTAGTCATGGCCCAGCCACAGCCACAGGCCGCTGGCGAGGGCGACGCCCATCAGCAGCGTGGCAAAGCGCTGCAGCTTGCGCGCCATCAGCAGCAGGCGCTCGCGCTCGGCGTGGCTGTCGGGCGCGACCATCGCCAGGTTGACCAGGATGCGCGGCAGGTAGAACAGCCCCGCAAACCAGCTGGCGATGAAGACGATGTGGAGGGTCTTGACCCCGAGATAGAGCGTGTCCATGGCCGCATGATAAGGACCGCCCGTGTCAGGCGGTGCCGACCCGCTGGCCGTGGGGAGATCAGCCGGCGGTGGCGTCCTTGACGCACTTCTTGACGAAGCTGTTCTTGGCGGCGCCCGCCAGCTTCTTCTCGGCCGCCTTGGTGTCGCAGGCGGCTTGTGCATCGCCACCGCCGCCGGCTTCCCGCTCGCATTTCTTCATGAAGCTGTTCTTGGCGGCGCCGGCCAGCTTCTTTTCCCCTGCCTTGGCTTCGCAGGCGGCATTGGCGGCGTAGGCGGTGGAGGACAGGCTGGCCAGTGCCAGGGCGATCACGGTGATGAGCTTGTTCATGGGGCAGTTCCGTCCAGAGAAAAGTGGAGTTGAGCGAGGGGCCATTGTCCAACGCCATGGCGGCCCATGGCGTTGACGTTGACCCGGAGGCCCGACCCGGAACGGATGCTTCAGAGGATGCGCCGCGGATGGGCCAGCGCCTCGTGCGCGGCATGCAGGCGGCGCACCAGCACGCGGATGAAGGCTTCGTCGAAGAGGTGGCGCGTCTGCGGGCTGAGCCGGGCGAGCGCATCCGGCGTGAAGGAGATGGCGGTGGCGGTCTCGATGACGACGATGTCGGTGCTGTGCCGGCGCAGTTCGGGGCTGGGGGCGAGGTAGGCCATCTCGCCGACCGAGGTGCCGGCGCCGAGCTGCGCGACGCGGCGGGCGTCGCGGTAGACCTCGACCGCACCGCTGGCGATGATGTGGAAGGTGCGCCCCTCCTCGCCGCGGTTGTAGAGCGCGTGGCCGACCGGGAAGCGCTGCCAGCGCGCCCGGTGCACGACCTCCCACAGCGCCACGTCGCCGAAGCCGGTGAAGAACTCCAGCGTGCGCAGCAGGGTGAACCGCTCGGAGTCGAGCACCCCCTGCGAGGTGCCGCGTGGCACGTGGTGCAGCGTGATGAGCTGTGACAGCGCCTCGCCCACGGCGTCCCACGAGGGATGGCGGTCGTCGGCCCGCTTGGCCAGGCAGCGCTGCACCACCAGGTCCAGCGCCGGGGTCACGCCCGTGCGCAGCCCGACCAGGCTGGGCGGCCGCACATGGCAGATCTGGTGCATCAGGCTGGCCTGGCTCGTGGCCTCGAACGGCGCGCGTCCGGCGATCAGGTGGTAGAGCACCGCGCCCAGCCCGTAGATGTCGGCCCGCGCGTCCAGCTCGCTGCCGTCGAGCTGCTCGGGCGACATGTAGGCCAGCGAGCCGACGCGGTGCACCTGCGTGGCGTCCGAGGTCAGGTTGAGCGCGCTGCCGAAGTCGGTCAGCTTGATGTCGTGGATCTCGGTGTCGTGGCCCTGGGTCAGCGTGAGGATGTTGGCGGGCTTGACGTCGCGGTGGACCAGGCCCTGCCGGTAGCAGTAGCCCAGCGCCATCGCGCACTTGAAGCCGATTTCGACGATCTGCTCCAGCGGCAGCAGATGGCCGGGCTGGCAGAAGGCGCGCAAGGTGGTGCCGGGCACGTACTCCATCACCACATACGGAGCGACCGGGTCGGGCACGGCGTCGAAGATCTCGACCACATTGGGATGGTGCAGTCGGCCGGCCAGCGCCGCCTCCGAGGCGAAGAAACGCGCGAACATGTGGCCATCGTGGGCGTCACTGAGGACGCTGGCGCGCACCTGCTTGACCGCGACCGGGCGGTCATGGAATTCGTCGTGGCACAGGAAGACCTCGCTCGTCGTGCCTTCGCCGAGGCGACGGATGACGCGGTACTTGCCGATGCGCTGGGGCAGAACCGGTGCGGTGCAGTCGATCATGGGGGGTTCAGAGGGCAATCGCCGATCTTTTCACTCCCGGCCCGGCGGGGCAAGTGCGGATTGCGCGCCGACCCGCCCCGTAGAATCCGCGCATGATTCAAGCCAAAGAGCAACTCCTCGCCGCGCTCGGCGACGCGCTGGCCGAGATCGCGCCCGGTGCGGCGGTCGAGCCTGCCTTCGAGAACCCCAAGCAGGCCGCCCACGGCGACCTCGCCTGCACGCTGGCGATGCAGCTCGCCCGTCCGCTGAAGCAGAACCCGCGTGCGCTGGCACAGGCGCTGATCGCGGCTCTGCAGACGCGCCCCGCGGCGCAGCAGTGGGTCGAGTCGATGGAGATCGCCGGTCCCGGCTTCATCAACATCCGCCTCAAGCCCGCCGCCCGCCAGCAGGTGGTCGCGCAGGTGCTGGCCGAGGCCGGGCATTTCGGCGTGCGCCCGGACAACGGCCGCAAGGTGATGGTGGAGTTCGTCTCGGCCAACCCGACCGGCCCGCTGCACGTCGGCCACGGCCGGCAAGGCGCGCTCGGCGACGCGCTGTGCAACCTCTACGCGACCCAGGGCTGGCAGGTCCACCGCGAGTTCTATTACAACGACGCCGGCGTGCAGATCGGCACGCTCGCCACCTCGACCCAGTGCCGCCTGAACGGGCTGAAGCCGGGCGACGACGGCTGGCCCGCGTCGGCCTACAACGGCGAGTACATCGGCGACATCGCGAATGCCTTCCTCGCCCAGGCCACCGTCAAGGCCGACGACCGCGAGTTCACCGCCTCGGGCGATCCGGCCGACCTGGACAGCATCCGCCAGTTCGCCGTCGCCTACCTGCGCCACGAACAGGACCTGGATCTGCGGGCCTTCGGCGTGCGCTTCGACCACTACTACCTGGAGTCCGGCCTGTACAGCAGCGGCCGTGTCGCCGAGGCGGTGCAGAAGCTGGTCGACGCCGGCAAGACCTTCGAGGACGGCGGCGCGCTCTGGCTGCGCTCGACCGACTACGGCGACGACAAGGACCGCGTGATGCGCAAGTCCGACGGCACCTTCACCTACTTCGTGCCGGACGTGGCCTACCACATCCACAAGTGGCAGCGCGGCTTCGACAAGGTCGTCAACGTCCAGGGCAGCGACCACCACGGCACCATCGCCCGCGTGCGCGCCGGCCTGCAGGCGGCCGGTGTCGGCATCCCGGCGGGCTTCCCCGACTACGTGCTGCACAAGATGGTCACCGTGATGAAGGGCGGCGAGGAGGTCAAGATCTCCAAGCGCGCCGGCAGCTACGTGACCCTGCGCGACCTGATCGACTGGACCAGCCGCGACGCGGTGCGCTTCTTCCTGATCAGCCGCAAGGCCGACACCGAGTTCATCTTCGACGTGGACCTCGCGCTGCAGGCCAACGACGAGAACCCGGTGTTCTACGTGCAGTACGCCCACGCGCGCATCTGCTCGGTGCTGGCGAAGTACGCCGAGGAGCACCGCGGCGACGTGTCGGCGGCGGCGCTGGCGGCGGCGGACCTGTCCGGGCTGACCGCGCCGACCGAGGTGGCGCTGATGAACAAGCTGGCCGAGTATCCGGAGATGCTCGGCCGGGCGGCGGCCGATCTGGCGCCGCATGATGTGGCGTTCTACCTGCGCGACGTGGCCTCGGCGTACCACAGCTATTACGCCGCGGTGCGTTTCCTTGATGGTGACGCTGCGGCGATGCCGGCCCGCATGGCGCTGCTGCAGGCCACGGCGCAGGTGCTGCGCAATGCGCTGGCCGTGCTGGGTGTCAGCGCGCCGAGCAAGATGTGACCGAGACCGTGTTCCCAACCCGTCTCAGTCGCAGGATCAGGAGGTTCCCGATGGCATCGAATGGCAAGACACAGCGTGGCGGCTTCGGCGCCGGTGTGGGCGTGGGGTTGCTGGTGGGGCTGGTGCTGGCGCTGGCCGTGGCGCTGTACGTCACCAAGGCGCCGGTCCCCTTCATGGACAAGGTGCCCCAGCGCACGGCCGAGCAGGATGCGGCGGAGATCGAGAAGAACCGGAACTGGGATCCGAACTCGCCGCTGCACGGCAAGAACCCGGTCAAGCCGTCCCCTGCTCCTTCCCGCACCGACAGTGCTGCCACCACGGCGGCGGCGCAGGACGCGGTGGCCAGCGCCGTGGCCAATGCGGCGGCGGGTGTCACGGCGCCGGCCAGTGCTCCTGCGCGCGCTGCGTCGACCGCCGCCCGCGCCCCGGCGCCCGCCAGCACGCCGGCTGCCGCCAGCGCGTCAGCCAAACCCGGTGCTGACGCGTTTGTGTATTTCGTGCAGGTCGGCGCCTACGTCAGCGGCGACGACGCGGAACAACAGCGTGCCAAGCTGGCCATGGGGGGTCTGAAGGCCCGCATCACCGAGCGCGAGCAAGCCGGGCGCCTGATGTACCGTGTGCGGCTGGGCCCGTTCGAGACCCGCGAGGACGCCGAGCGCATGCGCGACCAGACGACCGCCTCGGGCTATGGGGAATCTGCGCTGGTGCGTGTGCCGCGTTGAACCTTGCCGAACCGAACCACTCTGACACCCTGATCTGGCTGGACCATCGAAAGGAAACATTGCATGAAGCGTCGTGAGTTTGTCGTGGGCAGCACCGCAGCCCTCGCGCTGGCAGGGACCAGCCCCTTGGTGTCGGCCCAGGGGGCGTTCCAGGAAGGCAAACACTTTGTCCGCCTGTCCACGCCCGTGCCGGTGTCAGCGCCGGCCGGCAAGATCGAGGTGGTCGAGTTCTTCTGGTACGGCTGCCCGCACTGCAACGCTTTCGAGCCGGCGCTGGAAGCCTGGATCAAGAAGCTGCCTGCCGACGTGGCCTTCCGCCGCGTGCATGTCGGCTTCCGCCCCAACTTCGAGCCGCAGCAGCGCTTCTACGCGACGCTGGAGGCGCTCGGACTGGTCGAGCAGATCCACCGCAAGGTCTTCTACGCGATCCACCACCAGGGTGCGAAGCTCGACAAGCCCGAGGCGCTGATCGAGTTCGCCGTGCAGAACGGGGCCGACCGCGCCAAGTTCACCGAGATGTACAACTCCTTCGGCATGCAGAGCAAGGTCCGCCAGGGCAAGCTGCTCTCCGAGGCCTACAAGATCGACGGCGTGCCGGCGCTCGGCATCCACGGCCGCTACTACACCTCGCCCTCGCTGGCCGGCGGCGACAACACGCCCGAGACCGAAGGCCAGAACCGCGCGCTGGCCCTGACCGACCAGCTCATCGCCCGATCGCGCAAGGGCGCCTGAGCACACGGCAGCACGACAGCACACAAGGCCCGCGACAGAAGATGTCGCGGGCCTTGTCGCTTCTGGCTAGAATCAATGCAAGTTCCATGCCTCAATACCCCATGCCCCTTGCCTTGCTGTTCCGACGTCCACGCCGAAGCCCGGGCATGGTGCTGGCGCTTGCCGCCGTGCTGGTCAGCGGCAGCCTGTCAGTACAGGCCGAAAAAGCTGACAGCGAGCAGGCGCTCACTTTCGACGCAGGCCGCATGGTGCTGGATGGCAAGCGCAAGATCCGCACGCTCAGCGGGGGCGTCGAGATCACCCGCGGCACGCTGGTGCTGAAGGCCGCCCAGATCGAGTTGCGGGAGACAGCACAGGGCCAGTTCGCCACCGCCACCGGCGCCGACGGCCAGCCCGCGACCTTCCGCCAGAAGCGCGACGGGCTGGACGAGATCGTCGAAGGCCAGGCCCGGCGCATCGAATACGACACCGTCACCGAGACCGTGCGCTTCATCGACCAGGCGCAAGTGCGGGTGCTGCGTGGCGGCGCGCCGGCGGACCAGGTCAGCGGGCAGACCATCGTCTACAACCACGCCCGCGACGTGTTCGAGGTGCAAGGCGGCGGTGGCGCGGCGTCGACCGGCAGCACGGGCGGGCGCGTCAAGGGTGTCGTGACCCCGCGCAAGTCCGGCAGCGCGACCAGCGGCACGGCGGTCGAGCCGACCAGCCCGGAGGCTGCGCGTTGACCGACACCCGCAGCTGCCTGGAGGCAGAAGGACTGCAGAAGCGCTACGGCGCCCGACTGGTGGTCCAGGACGTCCACCTGTCGGTCCGCAGTGGCGAAGTGGTCGGTCTGCTCGGCCCGAACGGCGCGGGCAAGACCACCAGCTTCTACATGCTGGTCGGGCTGGTGCGGGCCGACGCGGGCAGCATCCGCATCGACGGCGCCGAGGTGCAGCGCCTGCCGATCCACCAGCGGGCGCGGCTCGGGCTGTCCTACCTGCCGCAGGAGGCCTCGATCTTCCGGCGCCTGACGGTCGAGGAGAACATCCGCGCCGTGCTGGAACTGCAGCACGGCCCCGACGGCCGCCCGCTGGGCCACGCGCGCATCGAGGCCTTGCTCGACAGCCTGCTCCACGACCTGTCGATCGAGCGGCTGCGCGCCAGCCCGGCCCCGGCGCTCTCCGGTGGCGAGCGTCGGCGGGTGGAGATCGCCCGGGCGCTGGCGACGCAGCCGCGGTTCATCCTGCTGGACGAGCCCTTCGCCGGGGTGGATCCGATCGCGGTGATCGAGATCCAGCGCATCATCGGCTTCCTGAAGGCCCGTGGCATCGGCGTGCTCATCACCGACCACAACGTGCGGGAGACGCTGGGCATCTGCGACCGCGCCTGCATCATCAGCGAGGGCCGTGTGCTGGCCGAGGGAACGCCGGCGGCCATCGTCGAGAACCCCGATGTGCGCAAGGTCTACCTCGGCGAACATTTCCGCATGTGATTTCGGCCCCTACCCCATGAAACCTTCCCTGCAGGTCCGCCTCTCGCAGCACCTGGCCCTGACGCCGCAACTGCAGCAGTCGATCCGGCTGCTGCAGCTCTCGACACTGGAGCTGCACCAGGAAGTCGAGCAGATGCTCGAAGCCAATCCTTTCCTCGAAGTCGACGAGGAAGGTGTCGCCCAGGACCGCCCGATGGCCGACGCCACGCTGGCCCCGCCCGAGCGCAGCACCAGCGCGTCCGATGACTGGGACGGCGGCGACACCGCGACCACGCCCAGCAGCACGCCCGAGGCCGATTCCCCCGGTGTCGACCAGCTCGACTTCAACAGCGGCAGCAGCGACGGCGACAGCAACGACTGGGACAGCGGCAGCGAGCGCGAGGACTACGACAGCCTGTCCGACGTGTCCGGCGCCCGCAGCAACGCCGTCGAGGACGAGGACGGCGACTGGAGCGAGCGTTCCAGCCTGACCGAGAGCCTCAACGACTACCTGCGCGGCCAGTTGCTCGGCATGCGGCTGGCGGGCGAGGACATGCTGCTGGTCGAGGCGCTGATCGACTCGCTCAACGAGGACGGCTACCTGGCCGATGCGCTGGAGGACATCGCCGAGCGGCTGGCCATCGAGCTGTCGATCGGCGACACGCCCGGTGACGAGGAGGCCGCCGCGCTGCGCGAGGAGCTGATCGACCGGCTGCGCTGCGCACTGGGCTGGCTGCAGAACCTCGATCCGTGCGGGGTCGGCGCGCGCGATCTGGGCGAATGCCTGGTGCTGCAGCTGCGCGAATGCGACCGCACCGAGGCGCAGCGGGTGGCGATCCTGATCTGCCAGGGCCATCTGGAGTTGCTCGCCCGGCGCGACATGAAGAAGCTCATGGTCGCCACCGGCGCCGACGAGGACGACATCCGCGACGCGCAGACGCTCATCCTGACGCTGGAGCCCAAGCCCGGTCGCCGCTTCGCCCGCGCCGAGGCCAACATCGTCGTGCCGGACGTGATCGTGCAGAAGGCGGGCCGCGGCTGGCGTGTCGTGCTCAACCCGGACGTGATGCCCAAGTTGCGCATCAACGACCTCTACGCCCAGGTCCTGCGCCAGCACCGCAGCCAGCGCACCGGCGACGAGGGGGGCGCGACACTGGCGGTGCGGCTCCAAGAAGCGCGCTGGTTCGTCAAGAACATCCTGCAGCGCTTCGACACCATCCAGCGTGTCTCGCAGGCCATCGTCGAGCGCCAGAAGGGCTTCTTCACCCACGGCGAGATCGCGATGAAGCCGCTGGTGCTGCGCGAGATCGCCGACGAGCTGGGCCTGCACGAGTCCACCATCTCGCGCGTGACCACCGCCAAGTACATGAACACGCCGTTCGGCACCTTCGAGCTGAAGTACTTCTTCGGCTCCTCGCTGAACACCGAGGCGGGGGGCAATGCGTCGAGCACCGCGGTGCGCGCGCTGATCAAGCAGTTCGTCGCCGCCGAGGACCAGAAGAAGCCGCTCTCCGACAGCCAGCTCAGCACGATGCTGGAAGAGCAAGGCATCCAGGTCGCGCGCCGCACCGTGGCCAAGTACCGCGAGGCGCTCAAGATCGCGCCGGCCAATCTGCGCAAGGCGATCTGAACCGCCGACGGCCGCCTGGGCTGTTCTTGCACCAAGTCGGGGCGGCCTTTGACAGCGCTGCGCATCGCTGCGGGCGCGGTCCGGTAGTAACCCCGACAGGCCTTGGTGCGCGGCGTTGGCAGGCGCTCGCGGGGGCGTGATCGATTTTGCGATCTGGCCGGCACGGCCTGTGCAATGGACTGGTGGTGAATCCAGGAGACCCGCCATGCACGACCCAGTCCGCCACCAGATCGCCAGCCGTATCCACGATCTGCTCATGCACGAGATGGGCGAGGACGTGGACGTCAATCTCATGCTCGGCCCGCCCGAATATGCCCGCGCGGTGCTCAGCCTGTGCCGGGCCTGCGGCAGTGCGGAACTGGGTCGGCTGGCCGAGCAGTTCCTGCTGACCCAGACGGTGATGCCGGTGCCGCGCGCGGCGGCGGTCAGTCCCGCGCTGTCGACGACGCGCCGCTGAAGCGCTGCACCACGCTGCGCAGCAGCGCCCGCACGTGGCGCAGCAGCCAGAACGTCAGCCCCAGCATCACCACCACGGCCACCCCCAGCCCGACCGCAGCCCACATCGGCTGCACCCACGACAGCCACAGCATCGCCGGCACGGCGGCGTCACCCGCCAGGGACAGCCCCCAGTTGCTGAAGGGCTCGGGCGAGGTGTTGACGGCCGCCCGCGTGGTCGACTTGGCCACATGGGCCGTGGCCGCGAGCGAACCGCCGAGCACGGCCGCCGCCATCGTCCAGCTGCCCTCGTCGCCGCCGAAGACCGACGCCGCCAGCGCCGCACCCGCCGGGATGCGCACGAAGGTGTGCAGCAGATCCCAGAAGGAGTCGAAGCCGGGGATCTTGTCGGCGAAGAACTCGGCCGTCAGCATCAGGCCGCTGGCGCCGAGCACGACCGGCTGCTGCAGCCAGAGCAGGCCGCTCGGCAGCGGGATCCAGCCCAGGTACCCGGCCAGCCCGGTGCAGAACAGCACGGCATACAGCCGCAGCCCGCTGGCCCAGCCCAGCGTGGCGGCGATCGACATCAGTTCCGGAGTGCCGAGGGGCAAGGCCATGGCCGCGTTCCTGTGGTGAGGGCAAGCGCGGCGATGGTAGCCGGGGGCCGCCGCGTGTGCGGCGCCCGGCGTGTCGTGCTCAGCCGGCGTTCAGGGCGGGTGCGTCGACCAGCGCAGCCAATGCCGCCATGAAACGCGCCAGCCGCGGGCCTTCGAGGAAGACATCGGCGTTCGGCCCCTCGACCAGCCCGACGAAGCGCTCGTGTCCGGCGTCGTCCTGCTGGGCGAGCACCAGGCGCGACTCGATGCTGTCGTCCACCAGCACATGGTGCACGGCCACCAGCCGCACCCGGTCCGTGCGGTGCACGCGGCTCAGGCGCTGCACCAGCAGCGCCGGGTTCCACGGGCGGTCGAGGTGCACGATGGCGGTCGCGGCATGGCGCAGGCCGAGCTGTCCGCCACGTTCATCGTCGAGGCACAGCAGCACGCGCAGCGCCGGATCCTGCTGGAACGCGCTGACCATCGCCCGCCGTGCATCACCCACCACCTCGGGGCCGAGGCGCTGGAAAGCGGTGCCGCGGGCTTGCAGCGCGGCACCGAGCGCGTCGAGCGCACCCGGCCACTGGCTGAACACCACCACCTTGTGCTCCGGCGCCGACAGGGCCGTGTCGATCGCCTGCAGCGCGGCGGCCGGCTTGGCGTCCTGGCCGCACTGGCGCAGGTCGTGCAGCGCGCGGACCAGCGTGCGCTGTTCGTGGCTGCCGAGGAACTGGCAGCGCTGCCAGCGCTGCACGCTGCGGCGCACGGTGCCCAGCAGCGTGTCATGCCGCGTGCGCTCGTCCGGGGTGAGGGCGACCCAGGCGGTCTGCTCGACCGTCTCCGGCAACTGGCGCAGCACCAGCGTGCGCGTGCGGCGCAGCATCCAGGGGGCCAGCGTGTCGAGGTGGCCGCCCTGCAGCGCGGCCACGGCGCCGAAATGGCCCTCGTCGATCCAGTCGAGCATGGCCCGCCAGGCGTCCGGGCGTTCCTCCAGCGGCGCACGCGCCAGCACGATCGCCCAGGGGCTGGCCAGCGACTGCAGTGCTGCGAGGCTGGCCGGCTGCGCCCAGGGCGAGGCTTGCGCGTCGGCGGGTTCGTCGACCACCACCGCGTCGGCGTCGAGCGCGAGGTCGGCCAGGCTGCCGTCCGTCAGGCAGGCCAGATCGGCGAACACCGGCGTGATCGGGGTGTCGGCGCCAGCCCAGGTCTGCCACTGGGCCTGCCAGTGCGCCAGCCGCTCGGGCGGGCACAGCACCAGCGCACGCTCGACGCCGAAGCTCCTGGCCATCACGCACAGCGCCGCGATGGCCTGCACCGTCTTGCCCAGCCCCGCCTCGTCGGCGAGCAGGCTGCGGCCGGCACAGGCGGCGTAGAGGGCGGCTTCGGCCTGGTAGGGGCGCAGCGGGGCCGTCACCAGCGCGGCCAGTGCCGGGCTGAGCGGGCCGAGCGGGTGCTGGCGCTCCAGGTGGTCGACTCTGGCCCGCAGGTCGCGGGCTCGGGCCAGCCAGTCCCAGACCTCGGCTTCCACCTGCAGCGGGTGGCGCCGTTCACGCGCCAGCTGCACCAGCTCGATCAGCGCCAGGTCGTTGACCAGCGGTGCGGCGTCGGTGGGGCTGCCGAGGGCCTGCGCGGCGGCGTCGAGATCCGGCGGGCAGTGGCGCCCGGCCGTCCAGAGCAGCTGGTGGCGCACGCCACGCACCAGCGTGACCGCGCTGTGCGGCGGGCGCAGGTCCGGCGGTGGTGCCACAGGAGCCACCGGTGCTGCGGGCATTTCGGGCTCTGCAGGCGGTGCGGCGACGGGCACCGGCGCTGCCTGCGGTTCCTCGGCAGGGACCGGGACCGGTGCGGGTTCCGGTGCAGGGGCGGCCTCAGGCACGGGCGGGCTGTCTGGTTCGGCGGGGGCGGCAAGGGCGGCGGCCTTCTTGCGCGCAGGGGGGCGCCGGGGGGATTTCTTGGCCGGTGCGGCGGCGGCGTCGGTAGCGGCCTTCATGTCGGCCGGCGAGTCC
>OFSF01000455.1_pt1 | contig 16017 bp, 16 predicted proteins | sample 1543271 | NCBI WGS metagenome assembly OFSF01 (sample SAMN07774227, study PRJEB24372) | wastewater metagenome | isolation source: Exp Tend VB 100WW | collected 2016-02
TCGACGGCCGTGCCGCCCGCAAGGGCTATGCGCTGAACCGCCTGTGCTATTCGTTCAACGATGCGGCCAACCGGGCCGCTTTCGTGCGCGACGAGGACGCCTATTGCGCTCGCTACGCGCTGAACGCAGAACAGCGCGAGGCCGTGCGCGCCCGCAACGTGCTGCAGCTCATCGCGGCCGGCGGCAACGTGTACTACCTGGCCAAGTTCGCCGGGATCTTCGGCCTGGACGTGCAAGACCTCGGGGCGCAGCAGACCGGCATGAGCAAGGACGCCTTCAAGGCGATGCTCGCCGCCTACGCGCACTGAACGTCCACAGAACGCCCACTGATTTCAAGGAGACATTCCATGGCACAGATCCTCGGCGGCGTGATGACGTCGCATGTTCCCGCGATCGGCCGCGCGATCCACCAGGGCTTGCAGGACGACCCGTACTGGCAGCCGTTCTTCGCCGGGTTCCAGCCGGTCCACCAGTGGCTGGCGCAGGCCCGGCCCGATGTCGTCATCGTGTTCTACAACGACCACGGGCTGAACTTCTTTCTCGACAAGCTGCCGACCTTCGCCATCGGCGCCGCACCCGAATACCGCAACGCCGACGAAGGCTGGGGCATCCCGCAGGTGCCGGCCTTCCCGGGTGAGCAGGACTTGTCGTGGCACCTGATCGAGTCGCTGGTGGAGGACGAGTTCGACGTCACCACCTGCCAGGAGATGCTGGTCGACCACGCCTTCACGTTGCCGATGGCGCTGCTGTGGCCCGACCAGGCGTGGCCGGTGAAGGTGGTGCCGATCTGCATCAACACCGTGCAGTTTCCGCTGCCGACCGCGGCGCGCTGCTGGAAGCTGGGGCAGGCGGTGGGCCGGGCGGTGCGGGCGTGGGACAGCGACGCGAAGGTGATGGTGCTGGGCACGGGTGGGCTGTCGCACCAGCTCGATGGCGAGCGCGCGGGCTTCATCAACAAGGCCTTCGACCTGCAGTTCATGGACAGCCTGGTCAGCGACAACCCGGCCTGGGCGACGCAGTTCAGCGTGCGTGATCTGGTCGAGCAGGCGGGGACGCAGGGGATCGAGCTGCTGATGTGGCTGGCCACGCGCGGCGCGCTGGGCGATTCGGTCGAAGAGATCCACCGCAATTACCACATCCCGATCTCGAACACGGCGGCCGGGCTGATGCTGCTGGCACCGACGTGATGCCGGGGCAGACGGGTTCGGGTCAGCCCTTGCCGCTATCCTTGCGGCTCTTATGCACGACGCCGACTCCACCGCCCCCATCCCCGCCGCTTCCGCCATTCCCGCCCCGACGCGCCGCCCCCGCAAGGCCAAGGCGGTCGAGGCGCCTGTCGCCACAGAGCCCGGTCGCACCAACGACCCCGAGGCGACGATGGCCAACATCCTCGATGTGGCGACCACCGAGTTCTCCGAGAAAGGGCTGGCGGGCGCCCGCATCGACGAGATCGCCGCGCTGACGCGCACCAGCAAGCGGATGATCTATTACTACTTCGGCAGCAAGGAAGGCCTCTACATCGCCGTGCTGGAGGAGGCCTACCGCCGCATCCGCCACATCGAGACCGACCTGCACCTCGAAGACCTCGACCCCGAGGCGGCGCTGCGCAAGCTGGTGGCCTTCACCTGCGACTACCAGCGCGCCAATCCCGAGTTCATCCGCCTCGTGATGAACGAGAACATGCACCGCGGCGAGTTCCTGGCGCGGTCCGAGTCGATCCAGAAGCTCAATGTGCCGGCCATCAACGGCCTGCGCTCGGTCTACGAGCGGGGGGTGGCGGCCGGGGTGTTCCGCCCGGACGTCGACCCGGTGGACCTGCACATGTCGATCTCGGCGCTGTCGGTCTTCAATGTGGCCAATCGCCACACCTTCGCGCTCATCTTCAAGCACGACTTCGACGACCCCGCCAGCATCGCGGCCCGGCGCGACAGCATCGTCGAGATGGTCGTGCGCTTCGTGCGCCAGTAGCGCCCTCCCTCCCGCTCGCCAGCGGCCTGCTGGTCAGCCCTGCATCAGGGTTTGCACGGATTTTTGAAAACTAACTAGTTCGTACATTAGCGACATGGGTGCGGAGTTCTGCATCCCTTGCTCTCTGATCCGTGAGGAGTCCCTGATGTCCGGCCCCATGAAGTGGTTCTGCCACGCCATTGAAATGCTGATCGCCCTGTTGCTGGCGGTCATGGTCGTGCTGGTGTTCGGCAATGTGGTGCTGCGCTACGTCTTCAACTCGGGCATCACGATCAGCGAGGAGATGTCGCGCTGGCTGTTCGTGTGGATGACCTTCCTGGGCGCGATCGTGGCGCTGCGCGAGAACGGCCACCTGGGCACGGACATGCTGGTGTCGCGCTTCGGCCGCACGGGCAAGCGGGTCTGCCTGGCCATCGCGCAGGCCGCGATGCTCTATGTCACCTACCTGCTGTTCCACGGCAGCCTGGCGCAGGTGCGCATCAACTGGGAAGTGGAGGCGCCCGTGAGCGGGCTGTCGATGGCGTGGTTCTACGGCGCGGGCGTGGTGTTCGCGGTCTGCTCGGGGCTGATCCTGGTGTTCCAGTTCTGGCGCACGCTCAGCGGGCAGGTCAGCGACGAGGACCTGGTGCTGGTGCAGGAGTCGGAAGACCTGGCCAACGTCAAGCATTGAGACCGCGCCACCACCCCGGACCCCGTTTCGAAAGTTGCTCCCATGACCATCCTCATCTTTCTCGGCTCGCTGCTGGGCGCCATGGCGCTGGGCATCCCGATCGCCTATTCCTTGCTGGTCTGCGGCGTCGCGCTGATGTGGCACCTGGACCTGTTCGACGCCCAGATCCTGGCGCAGAACGTCATCAACGGCGCGGATTCGTTCCCGCTGCTGGCGGTGCCGTTCTTCATGCTGGCGGGCGAGATCATGAACGTCGGCGGGCTGTCGCGCCGCATCGTCAAGCTGGCGATGACGCTGGTGGGGCATGTGCGCGGCGGGCTGGGCTACGTGGCCATTCTGGCGGCGGTGCTGATGGCGGCGCTGTCGGGTTCGGCGGTGGCGGACACGGCGGCCTTGGCGGCGCTGCTGCTGCCGATGATGGTCGCGGCCGGGCATGACAAGGCGCGTGCCGGCGGCCTGCTGGCCTCGGCCGGGATCATCGCGCCGATCATTCCGCCGTCAATCGGCTTCGTGATCTTCGGCGTGGCGGCCAATGTGTCGATCGGCAAGCTGTTCCTGGCCGGGATCGTGCCGGGCCTGCTGATGGGCGTGTCGATCGCGTTGACCTGGTGGTACGTGGCGCGCAAGGAGAATGTCACGCCGCCGCCGAAGGCCTCGGGCGCCGAGAAGCTGGTGGCGCTGCGCGAGGCGACCTGGGCGCTGGTGCTGCCGGTGATCGTGCTGGTGGGCTTGAAGTTCGGGGTGTTCACGCCGACGGAAGCGGCGGTGGTGGCCGCGGTGTATGCGCTGTTCGTCTCGACGGTGGTCTACCGCGAGATGGGCCTGCACGACATCTACAAGGTGTTCGTCGCGGCCGCCAAGACGACCGCGGTGATCATGTTCCTGGTGGCGGCGGCCATGGTGAGCGCCTGGCTGATCACGGTGGCCAACATCCCCGCCCAGATGATCGACCTGCTGCAGCCCTTCATGGACAGCCCGACGCTGCTGCTCATCATGATCATGCTGCTGGTGATCGCGGTCGGCACGGCGATGGACATGACGCCGACCATCCTGATCCTGACCCCCGTGCTGATGCCGGTGGTGAAGGCGGCGGGCATCGACCCGGTGTACTTCGGGGTGCTGTTCATCATGAACAACGCGATCGGGCTGGTGACGCCGCCGGTGGGCACGGTGCTCAACGTAGTGGCGGGTGTCGGCAAGATGAAGATGGACGCGGTCACCCGCGGGGTCATCCCGTTCATGCTGGCCGAGTTCGGCGTGATGTTCCTGCTCGTGCTGTTCCCGTCCATCGTCACCGGGCCCGCGCGCTGGCTGGCCAACTGAGCAGGGTTCAGGACGGTACTGTCAACTTGTTGAGACCGGGCCGAAAAAAAGCCTTCAACGCTCCGTCAGCCAACGTGGAGACCATCAGGATTTGTGGGGGGTGGGTGCAGGCCGGTTCCAAGGTAAGCTGGCGACATGACTCGCCAGCCAGCCCAGATGCCGTCCGGCAAGCTGTTCGATCCTCCTGGTGCGCCGGGAGATCCGGTCATACAGCTCAAGGTTCGGCTGCTGGGCATCAGCCCGATGATCTGGCGCCGGGTACTCGTCGCGGCCAGTACGACCCTGCGCGAACTGCATGGCGTGCTGCAAGTTGCCATGGGCTGGCAAGGGCTGCATCTGTTTCAGTTCTGCCTGCGAGTCGCACGCTATGGCTCACAGGAGTTGTCGGCGCACTCTCCGGACGTGTCCCTGGCGGTATCGCGCTTGCGGACAGGCAGCCGTTTTCTCTACGAGTATGACCTGAACGAGAGCCTGAGAAGTTGTGCCCCCCTCGTGGTCGGCCGAAAACGAAGGATGCGGAACGCGTTTCACAGAGCCCGAATAGCCTCGGAGGCTCATACCCCACAACTTCTCATGCTCTCCCGTATGCAGGACCGGCGAGCTGCGATGCCACAGCCCTTGTGCGATTAAAAACCGCATTACTTGAACAAAAGTAATGCGCATATTAAAATGACTCCCACATGAACCAGTCTGACCACATCCTCGAACTGGCCCGGCACCGGCGCGTGCTGCGAGCAGCGGATGTGCGCGAGCACGGCTGGTCACCGCAGCTTCTGATCCGGCTGCACCAAGCGGGCAAGCTGCAACGCCTCCATCGTGGCCTGTACGGACTGCCTGGCGCTGAAATCACCGAGCACCAGACGCTGATCGAGGTCTGCCAGCGTGTGCCCAAGGCCGTGCTGTGCCTGCTGAGCGCACTGCAGTTCCATGAGATCGGCACGCAACTGCCACACGAAGTGTGGATCGCGCTGCCCGAGGCGACACAGACCCCGGCGCTGAGCTACCCCAAGCTGCGCATCACGCGCCTGCGCGGTGCCGCGTACAACGATGGCATCCAGACCGTGACCGACCACGGTGCGCCCATCCGTGTGTACAGCGCCGCCAAGACGGTGACCGACTGCTTCAAGTTCCGCAACAAGATCGGCTTGGAAGTGGCGCTGGAGGCACTGAAAGATGCCTGGCGCAGCCGCAAGGTCACCATGGCCGAGCTGAGCCACTTTGCCAAGATCAACCGAGTCGAACGTGTCATGCAGCCCTACCTGGAGGCGGTGACGCAATGACCGGCAACCTCTCCGCGTCGATTCTGGCCCGACTGCTGACACTCGCCAAGCAACGCGGCGACGACTACAACCTGCTGCTCAACCGCTTTGGCATGGAGCGCCTGCTGGCCCGCGTCAGCACGTCCCCACATGCCGACCGCTTCCTGCTGAAGGGTGCCCTGCTCTTTGCAATTTGGTACGACATACCGCACCGCCCCACACGGGATGCTGACTTGCTGGGCTTTGGCCCCGACGATGAGGCGAACCTGATCGCCAGCTTCCGCGAAATCGCCACCATGGACCTCGGCGACGGCATCGTATTTGACGTGAACTCGGTGAAGGCGGATGCCATTCGTGAGGACAACACCTACGGCGGTACGCGCATCACGCTGGTAGCACGCATCGGCTCGGCACGTTGCGCGCTTCAGATCGACGTGGGCTTCGGTGATGCCGTGACGCCAGGGCCACAGACGGTGGCCTACCCCACCTTGCTGGGTGACTTCCCAGCCCCCACGCTCCGGGTCTATCCGGTCTACACCGTGATCGCCGAGAAATACCAGGCCATGGTGATACTGGGGCAAGCGAACAGCCGCATGAAGGACTTCTTCGACCTCGCGGTGATTGCACGTCGCACGGAGCTGGACGGCGCGACGCTGGCGGCCGCCATCGCCGCCACCTTTGCCCGGCGTCAGACCCACTTGCCCACCGAACGGCCCTTGGCACTGACCAAGCAGTTCAGCGAAGACGCCGCCAAGCTACGCCAATGGCAGGCGTTCCTGAACAAGAACCACATCGAAGCCGGCAGCCTGAGCGACACAGTGTCGCTCCTGGATGACCTGCTGTGGCCACCAACGGAGATCGCCGCCGCTCGCAGTCAAGCAACGGCCACATGGCGCCCCGAAGCCCTGCGCTGGGCCTGAACGCGGGCGGACAGCGATCCCCCATCAGGCGACCCTGACCAACCCGAGGTTGTCCGGGGCGGCCAGCGATGAGGCAGCAAATCGGAGAGCATGAGGAGACTGTGGAGTCTCAAGCAGCAGCCCATAAAACGTCGGCCGGGTTGTCGGCGGCCAAGCCGGCATACCAGCGTTCGAAGAGCGGACGCAGCGTCCCGTCGAGCGCGCGGGTTCGCGTCTGCAGCAGCAGATGGGCTCCACGCTTTGTCCACTGCATCTGGGAGATGCATGAGAAATTGTGGGGTATGAGCCTCCGAGGCTATTCCGGCTCTACGAAATGCATTCCGCAGCCTTTGTTTTCAGCCGACTGCAGGTTGCCACCCCACAACTCCTCCTCATGCTCTCGATCAGCGCCCCCGCACCTCGGCCGTGGTGGGCAGCAGCAAACGGCCAGCCGCCTTGGGCGAGCCATCGCCGTTGATGTAGGTGTACAGGGTGGTGGTCGTGATGCCCAGGCGCCGGGCCACGTCGGCGGCCACCGCCGTCGGATCCGCCATGGCTGCCATCGCCATCGTCAGCGTGGCACGGTCCATCTTGCGCGGGCGTCCTCCCAGGCGACCACGGGCTCGCGCGGCGGCCAGTCCCGCGCGGGTGCGCTCAGCGATGAGGTCTCGCTCGAATTCGGCGAAGGCTGCGAATATGCCGAATGCCAGGCGGCCATTGGCGGTGGTGGTGTCGATCTGGGCGCCCGCGCCGGCCAGCACCTTCAGGCCCACGCCGCGCCCGCGCAAGTCCTCGACCGTGTTGACCAGGTGGCGCAGATCCCGCCCCAGCCGATCGAGTTTCCACACCACCAGCGTGTTGCCGGGCTGCAGCGCCTTCAGGCAAGCCGCCAGACCTGGCCGGGCATCGTCGCGCCCGCAGGCCAGATCCTCGTAGACGCGCTCCGGCGCAACCCCGGCCTCCAGCAGGGCATCGCGCTGCGGCGCCACCGTCTGGGATCCGTCGGACTTCGATACCCGGGCGTAGCCAATCAGCAGCACTTGCGCACCCCGCCAAGAAACAACCAGGCTCAGGATGCAACCTGGCGTTGATTTCTGCAACGGCTTTTCTGGTGGTTCGGGCAGAGACAAACCCGCCCTCTCGGGAGCGTCGGGAAAACGGCCGTTTTGTTGGTGGTGGCGTTCACCGGCGGGCCGGGCATGCAGGGTGATCAAGCCGGGCAGCAGTGTGCGTGCGGGTCAGGCAATGTGGTTTGGGCGTCACCGAGCGTGCGCGGGTGGAGGTCGTCCGTCTCAGCGAATGTGCGTCAGGAACTGGGCTTGATTGCGCGTCGGGGCTGACATCATTGCGAGCCGCTACAGCTATCCGGCGACTGATGCGCAAGCTCATTAAGAAGCACGGTCTGGTTCCGCACGTGCTCATCACCTACAAGCTCCAGAGCTACGCGCCAGCGAATCGAGATCTGGGACTTGCTCTCGATCACCGGCAGCAGAAGGGGCTGAACAACCGGGCGGAGAATTCGCACCAGCCGACCCGGGTCAGGGTGAGGGTCATGCGCAGTCGTTGCCACTCGGGTTGCCGAGTTCATCGACCACCAGCGCGATCAGCCGGGTGCTGCGCGTGGACAGGCTGCGCGCGAGCAGATTGGGCGTGTAGCCCATCTCGGCAGCGACCTGCAGCACCCGCTCGCGCACGTCCGGGGCGATGGACGCGCCATCCGTGAAGGCGCGGGAGACCGTCCACTTGGACACGCCCACACGCTCGGCGACGTCGGTGGCGGTGATCTTCTTGGTTGTCGATTGGTCTCGGGTCATCGTTTTCATGGCCACCTTGCCAGGTCCATCACATCGGTCACGTTCATCTCACGCATCAAATCTCCCACTCTGCAGGAAGGACAACACCAGCATGCCACCGGGCGCTTCCCTGCTGCATGAACTCCAGCGTGACCTGCCCCTGCTCAGCCCCAAGCTGCGCAGCGTGGCGCGGTTCTGTCTCCAGCACGCCTCGACACTGCACCATTATCGAATCCAGGAGGTGGCCGAGGCGAGCGGGACGATTCCGGCGTCGGTGGTGCGCCTGGCCCAGCGGTTTGGTCTGACGGGGTTCCAAGAGATGAAGCTGGCGTTTCTTGACCGCGTGGAGCCACACGTCGACGTCACCTTGCCGGCACCGGAGCCCCGACTGCCGCCAGAATGCCTGGCGGCGTCACAGGACATTGACGACTCGGCGCTGGGCCTGGCGAGCCTGAAGGGATTTGCACGGCGCCCGGAGTTCGTGGAGGTGGTGCAGTCCCTGCGATCGGCGACCCGCATCCATTTCGACTGGACCGGCGAAGAGGACCGGCTGATCGCCCAGCACCTGCAGGCGCGCCTGCGCTCGGTCGGTTGCCGGCAGGTCGATACCGGCACGCAGAACCGGGATGTCGTGTCGGGTGGCGAATGGCTGGTGCAGATGGCGGTGTGGCACGACGCACCACCCTGCCCGAGCTGGTTCGTGACGGCGGACTTCGGGCCACGCATCCTCCGGCTGTCCCGCGGCGACATGCACCGCTCCACCCCAAACCCCCACGAAGGCGTCGTGATCCGGGTCGGCACGGACGCTCGAAGAATGTTGAATGCCTTCGCCCTGTGCGAGGCGCTGGTCACGGCCGTGAAGCCGGACCACCTCTCCCACCCACCCTCAAGGAACACCCATGCCCCAATGGATCCCCACCGTTGACTTCGACGACATCGACGAAGAGGACGTCGCGCGCTTTGACCACGGCGGCAAGACCTACGCCCTCTACCGCGTGGAGGACAAGGCTTACGCCAGCGACGGTCTGTGTACACACGAGAAGGTTCACCTATGCGACGGTCTGGTGATGGACCAGGGCAATTGCACCACCGTATCAGTCGGTAACGGCTGCCTGCTGAGCCACTGAAAACGTCTGCTGAGCGAGCGGTGTGGTGCTACAACGGCCTGCCGAAAACGCAGCAGGTCAGAGTCAGCATGATGGAAGCGAGCACGCCAGAAGACCCACTGGGCAATTTGACGGCGTTCGCCGATCTGGTCGACCCGAGAGACAGCGCGCGCTGCTGCTACCCGCTGCAGGAGTTGCTGCTGGTGGCACTGGCGGGGGTGGCCAGCGGGGCGGAGGACTGGGTGGACGTGGCCTACTGGGGTCGCGTGAAGCTGGAGTGGCTGCGGCGCTGGCTACCGTTCGAGCGTGGCATTGCCTCGCACGACACCTTCAACCGTGTGTTTGCGCTGCTCAACGCACAGCAGTTCGAGGCGTGCTTCGTGCGGTGGATGCAGCCCCTGTGCCCGACGCTGGAGGGGGCGGCGCTGGCCATCGATGGCAAGAGCGTGCGGGGCTCGCGCAGTGGCGAGCAGGCGATGGTGCATCTGGTGTCGCTGTGCGAGACGGCCAGCGGGCTGACGCTGGCGCAGTGCCGCACGCCGGCCAAGAGCAACGAGATCACGGCCGTGCCGCTGCTGCTGGACATGCTCGATGTGCGCGGCGCGACGATCAGCATCGACGCCATCGGCTGCCAGCGCGAGATCGCCGACAAGATCGTCGAGTGCGGGGCCGACTTCATCCTGTCGGCCAAGAACAACCAGCCCAATCTGGCGCAGGCCGTCCAGACGCCGTTCGACCACTCGGTCCGTGATGTGGCCCTCGGGCAATTGCAGGAGCACATCACCATCGACAAGGGGCACGCCCGCCGCGATACCCGCCGATGCGTGGTGACACATGACCTCAGCGCCATGGGAGATGCAGTGCGCGAACTCTGGCCGGCGGTGCGCTCGGCCATCATGATCGAGTCCACCCGCGAGTTCCTCAGCGGCAAGCACAAGGGCCAGACCAGCACCGAGCGGCGCTACTACATCAGCTCGGCCACGCTGGAGGCCGAAGAATTCAACCGCCGCATCCGCGCGCACTGGCAGATCGAGAACCAGTGCCACTGGCTGCTGGATGTCGTCTTTCACGAGGATGATGCCCGGCTGCACGTCGGTCACGGCGCGCACAACTTCGCCATCCTGCGCCGCATCGTGCTCAACCTGATCAAGAAGGAGAAATCGACCAAGGCCAGCGTCAAGCTCAAGCATAAGCGGGCCTCCTGGAGCCCCGACTACCTGGATATGCTCTTTGGCATGACGCCCGCGTTGCCGTGAAGGTCTGCATCAGCCTGCGAATGGGCTTGTTACCGATAGACACGGTGGTGCAATTGCCCTGGGTGATGGACCACGTCATCGAGTGCCCCAAGCACAACGGGCGCTTCGATATCCGCGATGGTCGCCCGCTGGGAGCGCCGGTGTGCGTGGCGCTCAAGACCTACCCTGCCAAAGTGGAAGCGGGCAAAGTGTTCATCGAGGTCTGATCAGGGGTGGCTGCTGCTGGGCTGTCACCTCTGGCGGCTGGGCAGGCTTGGCATGGACACTGACTATCCCGATCTTGGCCAGCACAAACGCACCTCCGACCACGAACTCGGTATCGAGTCGCTCATTCAGCAGCCACGCGCCCAGAAGCACACCAAACAGTGGCGTGAGGAACCCACAACTCCTCAGGCTCTCGGCCTGAACAACAGGACGGAGAATTTGCACAAGCCGACTCAGGTCAGCGAGAACCATTTCAGCCCACCCGGCACGCCGCCAGCGCCGCGCCTTCCTCGAACACGAACTGCCGGAACGCTGCGTTCACGCCGGTGAGCACCGTGTCGCGGCGCTGCAGGAAGCACCAGTCGATGTGCTTGGGCATGCCCTTCACGTCGAGCACGACCATCAGCCCGGCGCCCAGTTCGACCTGAAAGGCATGCGCCGAGAGGAAGCTGATGCCCATGCCGCACATCACCGCCTGCTTGATCGTCTCGTTGCCGGCCAGCTCCATGCCCGGCTTCACCTGGATCGACTGTGACTGCAGCAGGTGCTCCAGGAACTGCCGCGTGGCCGAGCCGCTCTCGCGGAAGATGAAGTGCTCGTCACGCAGATCGGCCCAGTTCAATCCGCGCCGACGTGCCAGCGGGTGCGCCGGGTGCGCCACGATGCAGTGGGGGTGGCGCGCGAAGCTGGCGGCTTCCAGGTCTGCTTCCGACGGCGGGTAACCGGTGATGGCGATGTCGAGGCGGTGTTCCTGCAGCATGGCCAGCACCTCGCTGCGCTTGGCTACCGTGAGCTTGAGCCGCACCTCGGGGTGGCGGCGGTGGAACTCGTTGAGCAGCCGGGGCGCGAAGTAATGCGCCGTGGACACGACGCCCAGGTGCAGCAGGCCGCGGGCGCCGCGCTGGTCGGGCTGGCCAGTCGTGGTGGTGTAGGCGGCCATCGCCTCTTCGGCGGCGCGGGTCTGGGCCAGCAGCACGCGGGCGTGCAGCAGCAGCTCCTGCCCGGCGTCGGTCAGCCGCTGACGCTGCGGGCGCTCGAACAGCACGGTGCCGAGGTCGGTTTCGAGCTGGCGCAACTGCATCGACACCGCCGGCTGGCTCATGTCGAGCTGCTCGGCGGCCCGCGAGAAGCTGCCGCAGCTGGTGATGGTCTCGAAGATACGGAGGTGGCGCAGGTTGAGCGGCTTCATCGTGTGGGTTCGGCGGTGGATCGGATCGGGGACTTTCCCGCATTCGGCGTCGTGCGGCACCACCGTGGTGAGGCGGGCGTGGCACCGGGCGTGCGGCACGGGGAGGCGAAGCACTGCAGCATAAGATATTTCTGATGGCATTCATCAGACTTCATCAATTACTCCTGAAGCGCTTGGTCCCTACGCTCACGTCCCATGAACACCACCACTTCCTTCCCGCGCTGGGACGACACCCGTGCCGCCGCCCTCGACGAGCCGGGCCTGCTGCTGTACCGCTCGAACCTGCTGGGCTCCGATCTGCGCATCACCAACTACGGTGGCGGCAACACGTCGGCCAAGGTCTGGCAGACCGATCCGCTCACCGGCACGTCCGTCGAGGTGCTGTGGGTCAAGGGCTCGGGCGGTGATGTCGGCTCGATGAAGCTCGACGGTTTCTCCACCCTCTACATGGACAAGCTGCGGGCGCTCAAGGGCCTGTACCGCGGGCTGGCCCATGAAGACGAGATGGTCGCGTACCTGCCGCACTGCGCCTTCAACCTCAACAGCCGCGCCGCCTCGATCGACACGCCGCTGCACTCGTCGCTGCCGTATGCGCATGTCGACCACATGCACCCGGACGCCGTGATCGCGATCGCCGCGATGGCGAACTCCGAGGCCATCACGCGCCAGATCTTCGAGGGCACGGTCGGCTGGATGCCTTGGCTGCGGCCGGGTTACGAGCTGGGTCAGCAGCTCGCCGCTTACGACGCGGCACACCCGGGCCTGCGCGGCATCGTGCTCGGCGGACACGGCCTGTTCAGCTGGGGCGACACGGCCAAGTCCTGCTACGAGAACACGGTGGACCTGATCGAGCGGGCGCAACGCTGGCTGGCGCAGGAGCGCGTGGCCCGCAAGGTGCAGGTCTTCGGCGGCACCCGCTGCGAGACGCTGGCCGACGAGGACCGCCAGGCGACGCTGGCCCGCGTGCTGCCGGTGCTGCGTGGCCTGTCGGCGGAAGGGGCGCCGAAGCTGCTGCACCTGAACACGTCGCCCGAGGTGCTGGAGTTCGTCAACTCGGCCGATCTGGAGCCGCTGGCCGCGCTCGGCACCTCCTGCCCGGACCACTTCCTGCGCACCAAGATCCGCCCGCTGATCGTGCCGGAGGCTGTCTACCGCCTCGGCGGCGCGGCGCTCAAGACGGCGCTGCAAGACCTGCTCGCCGGCTACCGCGCCGACTACAGCGCCTATTACGAGCGGTGCAAGCGCCCGACCAGCCCGCCACTGCGCGACCCGAACCCGGTGGTGATCCTGCTGCCGCGCATCGGCATGGTGACCATCGCCAAGGACAAGGCCACGGCCCGCATCGCGGGCGAGTTCTACGTCAACGCCATCAACGTGATGCGCGAGGCCAATGCGGTCGATCGGTACGTCGGCCTGCCCGAGCAGGAAGCCTTCGACATCGAATACTGGCTGCTCGAAGAAGCCAAGCTGCAGCGCATGCCCAGACCGAAGCCGCTGGTCGGCAAGGTCGCACTCGTCACGGGTGGTGCGGGTGGCATCGGCCAGGCAATCGCCAGGCGGCTGCTGGGCGAGGGCGCGTGTGTCGTGCTGGCCGACATCGACCAGGAAGCGCTCGACTCGGTCGGTGCGGCGCTGGCCAAGGCCCACGGCAAGGACCATGTACGCGGCGTGCGCTGCGACGTGACGAGCGAGGCCAGCGTGATCGCCGCGTTTGACCGCGCGGCGGTCGAGTTCGGCGGCGTGGACATCCTCGTCAGCAACGCCGGCATCGCCTCGGCGGCGCCGATCGACGAGACGACGCTCGAACTGTGGAACCGCAACCAGAGCATCCTGGCCACCGGCTACTTCCTCGTTGCCCGTGAAGCCTTCAAGCAGATGAAGGCCCAGGGCACCGGCGGCAGCATGGTCATGATCGCCAGCAAGAACGGCATGGTCGCCAGCAACCAGGCCACCGCCTACTGCGCCGCCAAGGCCGCCGAGATCCAGCTGAGCCGCAGCTTCGCGCTGGAAGGCGCACCACTGGGCATCCGCAGCAACGTGGTGAACCCGGACGCGGTGATCCGCGGCTCGAAGATCTGGACCGGCAAGTGGAGCGAGGAACGCGCTGCGGCCAACAAGATCGACGAGGGCGACCTCGAAGCCTTCTACCGCGACCGCTCGATGCTCAAGCGCAGCGTGTTCCCGGAAGACATCGCCGAGGCCACCTACTTCTTCGCCGCCGAACATCTCAGTGCCAAGAGCACCGGCAACATCCTGAACGTGGATGCTGGCAACCTCGCCGCCTTCACGCGTTGAACCACGCCCTGCGTCTGGAGATCCCCATGAGCCTGATTGATCCGCGCGACATCGCCGCGCACAACGAACCGCTGCTGCGCCACCTGCACAACGACTACGAGCATCTGGGGGAGCAACTCGCCCGGCGGGGCATCGACATCGAAGCCGTGCGCGCGCAGGTCGCCGCCTTCGGCGTGGCGATCCCGAGCTGGGGCGTGGGCACCGGCGGCACACGCTTTGCCCGCTTCCCCGGCCAGGGCGAGCTGAACGTGACCGGCTTCGTGGGCAGCCTCCTCGACGCGGGCTACACCGGCACGATCTCGCTGGAGATCTTCAACGACGAGTTCCGCTCGGCCCCGGCGCGCAGCAACGCGGTGGACGCGATGCGCTCGCTGCTGTGGCTGGAGGAGCAGGTGCGCCTGAGCCGACCCGCGGTGCCGGACCGGCCGGCCGCACGGGTGCCGCTGTTCGACGCGCCGCCGCCTCCGACGCTGGCAGGCTGGTCCTTCATCGAGTTCGCGGTGGACACCGACGCCGCCACGCGCCTGGCCGCCCTGCTCGGCAGCCTGGGTTTCAGCCGCATCGGCCACCACCGCTCGAAGGACGTGGACCTGTTCGGCCTGGGCGACGTGCGCCTCGTGCTGAACCGCGAGCAGGAGTGTTTCTCGCGCAGCTACTTCGACCTGCACGGCACCTCGGCCTGCGCATCGGCCCTGACCACCGCCGACCCGCAGGCTGCGCTGCGCCGTGCCGAGGCGCTGGGCTGCCGCCGCGTCACCGGGCGCATCGGCCAGGGCGAGCTGGACATCCCGGCCGTGCAGGCGCCCGACGGCAGCCTGATGTACTTCTGCCCGCCCGCCGTCGAGGGCCGGCACGCCTTCGAAGCCGACTTCGTGATGAACGCCGACGCGGTGCGCGGTCTCTCGAACCATGCGCCGACCCGCTCGGCCCGCGTCGATCACCTGGTGCAGGCCGTGCCCGGCGGCCAGATCGACACCTGGGTGCTGTTCCAGCGCGCCGTGCTCGGCCTGCAACCGCAGCGCAGCGTCGTGCTGCACGACCCGTTCGGCATCCTCCGCAGCCGCGAGATCGAGTCGCCCGACAAGGCCATCCGCACCTCGCTGATCGTCTCCGAGCGCGAGAACACCGCGGTGTCACGCTCGGTGGCCCGCTTCGGCGGCGCGGGGGTGCAGCAGATCGCCATCGCGGTGGACGACGTGCTCGCCACGATGACGGCGCTGCGGCAGCAGGGGGCGCCGCTGCTGCCCGTGCCCGACAACTACCACGACGACGTGGACGCCAAGTACGCGCTGGAGCCGGCGTTCCTCTTGGCGCTGCGCGAGGCCGGCGTGTTCTACGAACGGGACGCGCAGGGTGGCGAGTTCCTGCACGCCTACGCTGCGCCGTTCGATGACCGCTTCGAGTTCGAGTTCATCGAGCGGCGCGGGGGTTACGACCTGTACGGCTCCACCAACTCGCCGATGCGGCTGGCCGCCCTGGCGGAGTGGCGGTCGTCGCGGCAGGCTCAGGCGGCGTCCGACACCTTGTCCAACTGACGCAGGCGCTGGCGCTTGGCGCGTGCCCGGATGTTGAGCGCCTCGACACCGAGCGAGAAGGCCATCGCGGCGTACAGGTAACCCTTGGGGATGTGAACGTCGAGGGCTTCACCCGTCAGCGCCATGCCGACCATCACCAGGAAGGCCAGCGCCAGCACCTTCACCGACGGGTGGGCGTCCACGAAGTCGCCGATCGGCTTGGCCGCGAACAGCATCACCCCGACCGAGACGACCACGGCGGCCACCATCACGCCGATCTGGTCCACCATGCCGACGGCAGTGATCACCGAGTCGAGCGAGAACACGATGTCGATCACGGCGATCTGGCCAATGATCGCCCACATCGCACGCTGGCCGGCGGCCTTCATCACGGCGGGATCGGACGCAGGCGGGCCGTCCTCCTCGCGGGCCTCGACCTCGACGAAGATCTCGTGCGTCGCCTTGTAGAGCAGGAACAGGCCACCGCCGAGCAGCACGAGGTCACGGCCGCTGATGCCGGTGCCCAGCACGGTGAAGAGGT
>OFSF01000456.1_pt1 | contig 16012 bp, 11 predicted proteins | sample 1543271 | NCBI WGS metagenome assembly OFSF01 (sample SAMN07774227, study PRJEB24372) | wastewater metagenome | isolation source: Exp Tend VB 100WW | collected 2016-02
TGGCGGCCTCGGCGTGTTCGATGGCGCGCGCCAGCGTGTGCTCGCGCACATCGCCCTGCACCAGCGACTGGTAGACCAGCTCGAAGTTCAGCTCCGCCAGCTGGCGCAGCACCTCGATGCGGCTGCCGCTGTGGCTGTTCGGCTCGGTGGTGAGCCGCTCCAGCACGGCGGCCTGCTGCGTGATGCGGCTGCGCAGCGCCTTTTCCTGCGTGTCGAGCAGGCCGTAGGCGACCAGGCGCAGGTCTTCCACCGGGTCGCTCAGCAGCTTGCGCAGCAGGTCGCCGGCGATGCGCGCGGGCTTGGTGGCGATGGCGTTGAGGGCGCGGGTGCGCAGCGTGGGGGCGGCGTGCACATCGGTCAGCAGCTGGCGGATGCTCAGGCCGCGGAACAGCCGCGCCGGCTCGCGCACCGACAGCAGGAACTCCGGCGGCGCGGCCAGCCGGAAGTGGTTGTCGACCGGCCGCAGCGGCAGCATGCGCATCACCACCACCGCCAGCAGCAGCGCCAGCAGCCCGAGGAAGGGGATGAAGAACGCCAGGCTGAACAGCAGCCCCAGCACCGCCAGCGGAGGCCGCCGCAGCCGGGCCGGCAGCAGCGGGTACAGCGTCACCGCCAGCGTCGCACAGGCCAGCGCATGCACCCCCAGGTAGGCCCCGAGCCGCACGACCTCGCGCTCGCCCATCCACAGCAGCGCCGCGGCACCCGCCTCCAGCGTCAGCGCGAGCAGGAACTGCAGCGGGTTCATGTGCCCGTGCCTCGGAGCACGCCGATCAGCGCGGGGGCCAGCGGCGCCTGCCCCAGCGTCAGCACGCGGGCGGTGATGCCGAGCGCGGCCAGGTCGGCCTGGTGCGGCGCCAGCCCCTGCCGTTCGGCGACGTAGCTCGCCAGGCTGAGCAGGTAGCCATCGACCGCGTTGCGGCCCACCAGTGGCATCAGCGTCACCAGCCGTTCGCGCCCGCTGTCCTGCCCATCCAGTCCGTAGGGCCAGACGACATCGGGCGAGCGGGCACGGCGCTCGGCCAGGCGGCGCTGGGCGGCGGCGTGGACCGGGTCGCCGAAGGTCAGCACCACCACCTGACTGGGCAGGCGGAACTCGCGGGCGATGCGGTCCAGCCGGCTGGCTTCTTCCGCGAACTCGACCGGGCAGTGCGGCAGGTGCGCGAGCAGCCCCGGCACCTCGTCGCTGACCAGCGCCGCGTCCGAGAACGACGAGCACAGCACGGCCATCAGCTCCAGCGCCTCGTCGTGCAGCGCCAGGAAGGGCATGCGGCTGACCACCAGCAGCGCCTGTTCGCGGTGCGTGCCGAGCACCAGCGGCGCGGCGACGAGGTGGGTGGTGGCGGCCTCGTGGGCGGGAAAGCCGGCCTGCACATGGGCCAGGCGTTGCTGGTCGAGCGCAAAGCGCACCAGCGGATCGTCCAGCCGCACCGTCACCGGCTGCCCGACGCTGGCCAGCGTCGCGCCGTGGGCATGACCAGGCGTGAGGGTGATGACCTGGGCGCTCTCGATCTGGCAGTGCACGCCGAGGAAGTCGAGGAAGGCCTTGGCCGCGGCGGGCGCGGCCAGCTGGCCGGCCAGCGAGCGGGCGCGCATGTCGCCGAGCGCCTGGCGCAGCGTGGACGGCTGCAGCAGCAGATCCTGCTCCAGCACGTCGTGCGAGCGCTGGACCATGAACAGGCGGTTGGTGACGCGCTCGATGCGGTCTTCGAGGTAGGCATTGGCCTGCGAGAGCCGCCGGATGCGCGAGCGCCACAGGCCGCTGAACTCGCCGCAGACCATGGTCAGCAGCAGACCGCCCAGGAAATACAGCGCCGGGAAGGTCGCCGACGGGTCCGACCCCTGCAGCAGCCGCCACGCCACCAGCACCATCACCATCGAGCCCAGTCCCGCGAGCACGCCGTAGCGCAGCGCGACCAGGATCGGCGCGAACCAGGTCCACGGGATCGGTGCCTGGGTGAACAGCGGATCGGCCGGCGAGACCCAGTGGCCGATGGCGAGGATGGCCAGCGTCATCAGCACCACTTCGAGTGTGGCCCAGCCCATCCTGGCCCGGGGGGATGCGAGCGCGTGCAGCCCGTCCTGGGCGGTGGCATCGGCCGTGAGCTTGGAAACCAGCATGGCGGACCCCGGGGTTCAGCGCAGCGAGAGGTCGCCGAGCAGGTCGCGCATCAGCTTCTGGCCGACGGCGGACAGGGCTTCACGGCTCCAGCCGGACTTGGCGCCGGTGGCGGTCCAGACGACCTGACCGTTCTTCAGGTCGATGATCTGCAGCACCAGCCCGACGGCAGGCTCGCCGTCGACGCCGACCTTGTAGCGCCACTCGTCCACCGCGCCGGTGATGGCGTAGCGGATGCCCTGCTCGGCCGCCCAGCGCTGGCCGTCCTGGCGCAGCTTGTTGTCCGGGGACTCGCCGAGCAGGTCGTTGACCGGGGCTGCGGGCGGGCGCTCGACGCTCTGCAGGCCGCGCTGGCGCAGCAGGGATTCGAGGATGACCTCGGCCCGCAGGCCGGCCTGGGGCGTCTCGGTGTGGTTGGCCAGCGGCAGGATCGCCCAGCGGGCACCGGCTTCCAGCGCCACGGTGTTGCCGCGGCTGCGGTCCATCACGGTGCAGCCGGCCGCACCCAGGGCCAGCAGGAGCAGCAGGAAGCGGCGGAGAAGGCGAGAGGAAAGGGAACTGGACAGGGGCTGGGACATGGCGGATTTCCTGGTGGATCAGAACGGGCGCACGTAGCGCACGCCGAACGAGCGGGCGTCACCGCTGCTGCCGGCGCGGGTGGTGCTGAACTGGAGCTGGAGCTGGTCGGCGCCGGTGAGCCGGCCGCTGGCCCCGACCGTGAAGGCGTGGCCGACGCCGAGCTGGCTGTGGTGGGTCAGGCTCAGGTCGAGGTAGGGCCGCCACGGGCGCTGGTAGGCGTCGCGACCGGACAGGCCGGCGCTGAAGCCGATGCCGTGCAGCGCGAAGCTGTCGGGCACGAAGAAGCTGGCGCCGGGGCGCTGGCCGTCGGTGGTCAGGCGGCTGGTCCAGTCGGGCAGGGCGCCGTCCTTCTGGCGGTAGCGGGTGTAGTTGCCGAAGACACGCAGTCCGAGGTCGGGCGTGCCCCCGCGGATGACCTGGCCGACTTCCCAGTCCAGCCCCAGCGCGCTGCCGAGGCTGCCGCCGCCCTGCAGCCCGAACTGCGCCGCGCGCACGGCCACCCGCACCGGGTTGGTCAGCGTCAGGCGCAGGTCGCCGCTCAGGCGCGCCTCGTTCTGCTGGCCGGCCACCGACAGCGCGGTGCTGTCCAGCGCGCGGGTCTGCAGACCCAGCTCGGCCCGCAGCTGCAGCCGCGCCATGGGCTGCACGGTCGCGGAGAAGGCGAGGGAAGGGATCGTGTTCCGTTCGGCCGACCGCAGGCCCAGCGTGCTGTCGAGCTGCAGCGCGCGGTCGGGCTTCCACTCCAGGGTGGCGCTGGCGCTGCGGTCGTGGGCGGCCACGGTGCCGAAGGCCGGCGTGCGTCCGCCGCCGAGGTCGGTGCGCTGGTGGCGGTCCTGCAGGCGCAGGTGCAGCAGCGCCGACTCCGTCAGCGGCAGGGCCAGCGCCACGGTCTGCTCGGTCGTGCGCAGGCTGTCGCGCTGCAGGTTGAGGTCGGCGGTGAAGCGGCGCTGCTCCCGCCAGGCGGTGTCGGCGTAGGCCTCATGCAGGCCGTCGTCGTCGCCCGCGCTGGCCTGGAGCAGGTCGGTGCGCAGGGCCTGGGCCTTGCGGGTCTGGCCGAGTGCCTGCAAGGCCTCGATGCGCTGCCCGACGGGCAGGCCGTTGCCATGCGGGCCTTCCAGCAGGGCGCGCACCGTCGACAGATCGCCCTCGTGCAGCGCCAGGGTCATCTCGGCCCACACCGGGGTGGCCAGCGCATGGGCCTGCCGCCGATGCAGCCACCAGCGGGCGTGGTCGTGGCGTTCGTTCGACAGCAGCCAGCCCAGGGTCAGATCCTGCGCGGCGCGGGCCTGTGCCACGGAGACCTTGCCTGCGCCCGGCCCGAGCAGCCCGCCCGGGGCGAGCAGGCCGCGCAGGGTGCGCAGGCCCTGGTCGGCCGTGGCGTTGGCGAGCTGCAGCCGGGCGAGCTGGAGCTGGAGGGTGTGGCGCTGCTCGGCGGTCAGCGGCCTGGCGCCCTCGCCTTGGGCACTGCCTTGCGCCAGACGCTGGCGGGTCAGCACCAGTGCCTGCGCCCGCACCCGCAGCGCGGCATCTCCGTGTCCCGCAGCGGCCAGCACATCGGCGTAGGCCGCCACCCAGAGCGCGTCCTCGCGCATCGTCGGGGCCAGCCGGCGCCAGAAGGGCAGGGCGCGGCGCGGCTGGTCCAGCGCCATGTAGCCGGCGGCGTAGGCGGCGTCGTAGAGCGCGTTCTGCTCGGCCTCGCCATGCCAGGCGCTGAGGCGCTGCTGCAGTTCCGGGTGCTGCCCGGAGTCGATCAGCAGGAACAGGTAGGCGACGCGGGGCTCGACCAGCCCGGGCTCGACCTCCATGGCGCGCAGCAGGTCGGCCTTCGCCCCGGCGAGGTTGCCCCGGGCCTGGTGCCACTGGGCGCGCAGCATCCAGAAGTAGGACTCGCCTTCCATCAGCTTCTCTTCCGCAGGGCCGGTGCTGGCGAACAGCCGCTCCATCTGGGTCAGGTCCTGCAGGTTCCACCACTGCTCCAGCGCGGCCAGCAGGTAGCCGGGCATGCGCAGCCGCTTCCAGGCGGTCTCGGCGAAGCGGGCGGCGTCGGCCCGGTCCCGCGCCAGCAGCAGCGACAGCAGCCGGTCGGCCTCGAAGGCATCGAAATCGCCGTGGCGGGTGATCTGCGTGAGCGCGTTCAGCGCGGCGTCTTCGAGCTGGTTCGACCAGGCCAGCTTGCCCAGCAGGCGCCAGTAGGCGGTGTCCTGCGGGCTGGCCGTGCTGCGCAGCGGGGCCAGTGCGGCATAGCCTTGTGCCGCGTCGCCGCGCAGGCCGTGGAAGGTGGCCAGGCGCATCGCCCGTGGCACGTTGTTGCCGTGGCGCGCGATGAGCTGGCGCTGGGCCTCGATGGCGGTGGGCAGCTCGCCCATGCGCTCGGCCAGATCGACCTGCATCTCCAGCAGCGCCTGGGCCGGCTGGCGGCGGTCGGCCTCGACCAGCCAGCGCAGGCCTTCCTCGGGCCGGCCCAGCCGCTCGGTGATGGCGACCACGTTCAAGGTCTCCGACACGGTCAGCGGGCGCAGGGTGGCGATCTGCGCCCAGGTCTGCAGCACCACTTCCTCGTCGTTGAGGCTCGGCGCCAGCCGCAGCACCCCTTGCAGCGCACGGTCGAGCCGGTCCCGCTGTTCGCCCGGCGCTGCACCCGCACGGGCCAGTTGCTGCACCAGCAGGCGCCACTGCTGCAGCGCATCCTCCGGGCGTCCGATCCACTCGGATACCTGCGCCAGCCGCTCGCGCCAGGCGTGTTGCTCGGGGGCCTGGCGCACCGCCGAGGCGGCGACGCGCCAGGCGTCGCTCAGGTTGCGGCCCGCCAGAAAGGTCTGGTAGGCGAGCAGATACGAGGTCTCCTCGAAGGGCAGGCGCGGATCGCCCGGCTGGGGCTGGGTGCGCACATCGCCGGCGGCGTCGGCCGGGGCCGGACCGCGGTCGGCATCGACGGGGGCGGGGCTGGAGGCGGGAGAGGCGGCGGGCGATGTTGCCGGCGAGGACGCTGCACGGGTCTCGGCCGCTTGCGCCGGACTGACCAGCGCCTCCACGAGCGCGCCCAGCCAGCCCAGTCCTTCGGGTAGCGCGGGTGTGCGGGTCTGGCCCGGCGTGGCCGCCTGGCTGTTCATCTGCAGCAGGCGGCGGGCGTAGTCCTGCGCCTGGTCGGGCCGGTTGGCGGCCAAGGCCAGGCGGGTCAGGTAGTCCAGCAGTCCGGCGTCGCCGCCGACGAGGGTGTCGTGCCGGCGGGCCAGGGCCAGCGCTTCTCCCAGCAGATTGCCCGACTGCAGGATGCGCAGCCCCTCGCGCAAGTGCCAGCGCCGCTGGGTGTCGGTGGAGGCCACCTGCATGGCCCGCTGGTGCAGCGTGGCCGCGCCGGCGTAGTCCTGCGCCCAGATCGCCGTGCGCACGGCTTCCTCGAACCACGGCGCCTGGGCCCCCTGCGCGTCGAAGCGGATCTGCGCATGGAAGCGCTGCGCCAGCGGCAACTGCTCCAGCGCCGTGGCCTTGCGGGCGAACAGCAGCAGGTCGGGGGTGGGCCAGGGCAAGCTCAGGCGTTCCCGCAGCGCATCGACCAGCTGGGTGCGCAGCAGGCGGGCGCTGTCGCTGCCGGGCTTGGCGGCGTTGGCGCGCAGCTCCAGCAGGCTGTAGCGCAGGCGGGACAGGCGCAGTGCGGCATCGTCGCCGCCCTCGGGCACGCGGCTCTGCAGCGGTGCCAGCACCTGTTCGGCCCGGTCGGCCTGTTTCAGCGCGAAATGCCGCTCGGCCAGCAGGATGCGCAGCTCGTCGTTGTTCGGCTCACTCGTCAGCAGATTGGCGAGGTAGCTGACGCTGAGTTCGTCGTTGCGCGGCTCGCCACGCAGGCGCTCGATCAGCTCCTGGCGGGGATACAAGGTGACCAGCAGCACCAGCACCATCGCCGACACCGCCAGCAAGCCGCCGGTGGACAGGATGCGCGCCCGTATGCCGGTTGCGTCAGGGGCAACCAATCGTGAGCGTTTCTGTTCCATCTTGGTCGCTGGCGTAGTGGTGGAGACCGTCGCTGCTGCGCAGCGGCGTCAGGCGGCGCCCACCCAGGCTGACGCTGCAGCCGCTCGGGTGGCGCACCGTGAAGCGCAGGGGCACGTGGGCGTGCAGGGTCACGCGGGTCGTGCCGCCCTCGCGCACCAGCGCGTCGATGCGGGCGTTGGCGTCGACCAGGAAGGCGGCGCTGTCCGCTTGCGGCGCCAGCACGATGCGGGCCTGCGGGCCGTCGAGGTGCAGGTAGCGCTCGCTGCCGTGGCTGTTGTAGCCGGCCAGGCCGGCGCTGGTGCCGATCTGCGGCACACCGGCGTCCAGCGGCAGGCGCATCTGGCGCAGCGCCGTCGCCCCGCGCACCAGGAAGCTGCCGTCGGCGGCGCGGGCGATGACGATGTCCTCGTAGTTCATCGCCTTGCGCACCCACTCCGAGGTGTAGACCGGGTGCAGCGGCTGTGCCAATGCCCAGCGGTAGGCGCGGTGCAGCGCTTCCAGCGAGGCGCGGCGCGACACCGCATAGGTGTGGTAGTAGATGTTGACCGGCTTGAGGCGGTAGGGCTTCTCGGTCATCTCGAAGGTCTGGATCACCCGTTCGTGGCCGTACAGCGGGCCGAGGAACTCGCCGGTGTAGACGTTCTCGTTCTGGTTCGGGGCGAAGACCTGGAAATGCCGGCCCTTGTGCAGGCCGAGCGGCGCCACATGGGTCATCGAGGCCATGGCGCGGGTGATGGTGGTGTCGCCGCCGTTGATCGACAGCACGCCGGCGCGCTCGACCGCGTCCAGCGTGGCAGCGTTCGGGTTGGTGTCACCGCTCCAGTGGACCAGCGTGACACGCTTGCCCGGCGGGGCCAGGCGGGACTCGATGTAGCGGATCGAGCCGGTGATCTCGCGCTCGGCGTCGAAGCGGTAGCCCGGCAGGTCCAGCGAGTAGCCCTTGCCGAAGGCGCCCCCTTCGACATCGCTCCACTTGAAGGGGTGCGAGAAGGTGTGGGTCGCCAGCTCGATGTGCGGCAGCGCGAACATGCGCCGCGCGTGGTCTTCCATCTGGGGCGCGAGCTTCGGGTACAGGCCGTGGGGCGCGGTCTCGCCCTCGATGACCGACATCGCGGTCGGCACCCGGTAGCGCGCCAGCACCTCGCGCAGCAGCACCTCGCTCGACAGCGGCGAGCCGGGCTGGTCGCTGCGGTTGGGGAAGCCGTCGCCGTCGATGTGGACCAGCAGCATGCGCCGGCCGGTGTCGGTGGTCGTGTCCGGCACGGGCATCACCGGCAGCGCCAGCGCCTTGCGCAGGAAGGCGATCGGGTCGACCACCCAGCGGAACTCGTCCTTGCCCGCCGGCAGCCGCGCCAGGCTGTAGCCCGGCCACGCATAACCGCCCCAGGGGGTCAGCGCCACGGCGTCCATCGTCGTGCCGTTGGCATCGCGCGCCTGCAGCAGCAGCTCCGACGTGGCGGGGGCGGCCAGCGGCACGAAGTCCAGCGGCCCGGCCACCGGCGAGACCTCGAAGCCGATCGCCGCCGTGCGCTGGCTGAACTGCACCGGCGCCACCGCCCGGTAGGGCCCGACGCGGCGCACCAGGCCGAAGGTCTCGCGCACCGCATTGGCGTCCCCCACCCCCGGCCAGCCCAGGGCGACCACGCGGGTGCCTTGGGCAATGGCCTGGCGCAGCAGCGCCGCGGTGGCGGGGCGGGCCTTGTCGTTGGTGAAGGTGGTGACGATGCCGGCCAGCGGCCCTAGCGTGGCCAGCGAGGGCAGCGGCTCCTCGTCCGGGTTGATGAACAGCGGCACCAGCCCGAGGTAGTAGGCCGGCGTGGCGTAGAAGCGCAGCGCGTCCGAGGACGGCATCTCGGTCGAGTCCTTGCCGACCTCCGCGTCGTGCAGGATCAGCAGCCGGCGCGGCAGCACCTCGACCGCGCCGACGCCCAGCGTGTCCAGGTCCGGCGTGGTCACCCAGGGGATGAAGCCGTGCGACTGGATGCGCTTGGCGGTCTCGCGGGCCAGCGTGCGCTCTTGCGGGGCGACATAGTCGATGGCCAGCACCGGGCGCTGGTGGCGGGTGCGCACTTGTTCCAGCTGGCCGAGCAGCCAGGCGCGGTCGGCCTCGGGCACGGGCTGGTAGCGGCGGTTCTTCTGGTCCCAGCCGCGGTAGAGCGACTCGGCGGCGACCATGTCGGCCTCCTGCGCGAGCTGCGGCAGGATCTCGAAACCGCGGTTGAAGATCAGCTTGGCCTGGGGGAATGCCGCCTTGAGTGTCTTGACGGTCCGCACCAGGCCGGCTTCCTGCGCGGCCCGTTCCTCGGGGGTCTTCGCGGCCAGCTGGTAGGAGTCCAGCGTGTCGAGGAAGAAGCCGCGGTAGCCCTTGTCCCACTGCGGACGGGCCACGTTCTCGACGAACCAGGCCGGCCATTCCGGTGTGCGCTGGTCGACCACGGCGCTGTTCCAGGCGGCGTTGCGGCCGATCAGCCAGGCGGGGGGGATCGTGGCGTGGAGCGGATGCTCGCGGTGGACTTCCCCCACCGACAGGTAGGCCATGAAGCGCGTGTTGGGTGCGGCTTGCGCGCGTGCGGCGATGTCGCCATGGTGGCCCGGCTCCAGCACGACCCAGTCGAAGGCGGACAGGGCGTTCCAGGGGGGGTTGGCGCCGTAGTGCAGGGCCACGCTGGGGCCGGTCGGTGTGGCCGCCTGCACCACCGGATGGGCCAGCCCGAACAGGCTGGCGATGGCCAGCAGGCTCGCCACCCACGACCGGCGTAAGCCGGCGAACAGCCGAACGCCCCGCCCTCCATGCCAGACTGTGAAGTTCACCGGACTTCGCCCTCCAAAACTGGTACTTGTGTAAAAAGTCAAGGTGATTTTTCTCACCATCGACTAATGTTCCATAACAAGTGCTACCAAATATTGGCGGCGCATTACGGCTTCGCTCAGGAAATGTTCAATTCAGGTTCTGGCCGTGCCCGCGCGGGCTTCGCCCTGCGCCGCGGACACCAGCTCATCCAGGATGCCGCAATGCCCGGCGTGGTCGTGGGGCCCCGAGCAGCGCGCGCGCAGCTGCAGCAGCTGTTTCTCCAGCGCCCGCATGCTCTTGAGCCGCGCACGCACACGCGCCAGCTGCGCGTCGACCAGCTGGTCCACGTCGCGGCAGTCGGCCAGCGGTGCGTCCACGAAGCCGAGCAGCCGCTGCACATCGGCCAGCGGCATGTCCAGCGCCCGGCAGTGGCGGATGAACGACAGGCGCTCCAGGTGCGCGGCCGCGTAGTCGCGGTAGCCGTTGTCGCGCCGGGCCGGGGCGGGCAGCAGGCCCAGTTTTTCGTAGTAGCGGATGGTTTCCACCTCCACGCCCGTGGCGCGGGCCAGTTCCTTGATCTGCATGGGAATCCTTTCGTGGAGGCAAGTGCCTGTGTTGGCCTGCCTTGGGTTGACACTGTAGTGACTCCAGGGTTTCCAATGCAGAGGCACTGATGTTGAGTTGAAAGGAAAGCCCCATGTCTGCCCATTGCTGTGAACACGACACCCCCAAGGCCGAGACCATCGTCCACCTCGCCCGCTACCGCCGCATCCTCTGGATCGCCCTGCTGGTCAACGCCGCGATGTTCCTGGTCGAGATCGGCGCCGGACTGCGCGCAGGCTCGCTGTCGCTGCTGGCCGATGCGGTCGATTTCGGGGGCGATGCGCTGAACTACGCGGTCTCGCTGGCGGTGCTTGCCTCTGCGCTGGCGTGGCGTGCACGCGCGGCCATGCTCAAGGCGGCCAGCATGGTGGGCTTCGGCCTGTATGTGCTGGGCGCTGCGGTGTGGTCGCTGTGGCACGGCGAGGTGCCGCAGGCCATGACCATGGGCGCGGTGGCCTTGCTGGCGCTGCTGGCCAATGTGGCGGTGGCCTGGATGCTCTACGCCTTCCGCGAAGGCGACGCCAACATGCGCAGCGTGTGGCTGTGCTCGCGCAACGACGCCATCGGCAACGCGGCGGTGTTCATCGCCGCGCTGGGCGTGTTCGGCACCGGCTCGGCCTGGCCGGACCTGGCGGTGGCCAGCCTGATGGCGGCGCTGGCGCTGCACGGCGGCTGGACGGTGATGCGCCAGGCGCGCGCGGAGCTGGGCGGCGCCCCGGCCGGGGACGACCACCATGGCCATGCCCACTGAGGAGTTGCCTGCATGAACCGAAGCTGGATCTGGCTCATGGCCGCCTGGGGCGTGGCGCTGGCGGCCACGCTCGGCGCGCTCTTCATCGGCGAAGTCATGGGCATGACGCCCTGCCTGCTGTGCTGGTACCAGCGCATCTTCATGTTCCCGCTGGCGCTCCTCCTGGGCATGTCGGCCTTTGCCGACGACCGGCGCGGCGCGGTGTACGCATTGCCACTGGCACTCGGGGGGACTGCGATGGCTGGCTACCATGGCGCGCTGATCGCCGGGTGGGTGCCCAAGTGGTGGGTGCCGTGCGGGGCCGGGCCTTCGTGCAGCGAACAGAGTCTTGAAATCCTGGGGGGCATCCAGATTCCGTGGCTGTCCCTGCTGGCCTTCGCTGCGATTGCCCTGCTGCTGTTGATCTACCTGAGAAAGACCCGCGCATGAACGCCAGAAAAATCACCGTCGTCGGCCTGCTGGCCCTGGTGGCCCTGTTCTTCTATCTGGGCATGAACGCCTACCAGTCGCGCGTGCAGACGGCGCAGGATGTGCAGGTCCGGGCCGAACAGACCCGGCTGGTGCGCATGCATTCGCCGGTCTTCGGTCCGCAGAATGCGCCCGTCACCATCGTCGAGTTTTTCGATCCGGCCTGCGAGACCTGCCGCGCGTTCTACCCCCTCGTGAAGAACCTGCTGGACCGCTATCCCGACGACGTGCGCCTCGTGATCCGGTATGCGCCGTTCCACCAGGGCTCGGACCAGGTGGTCAAGCTGCTGGAGGCGTCCCGGAGTCAAGGCCAGTACCAGACCGTGCTGGAGGCAGTGCTGGCTGCGCAGCCCACCTGGGCCGACCATGGCCAGCCCCGCATCGAGAACGCCTTCCAGGCGGCCGAGCAGGCTGGGCTGGACCTCGACAAGGCGCGCCAGTCCATGGAGAAGCCGGGCATGCAGGCGCTGTTGCAGCAGGACATGGACGACCTCACCGCGCTGCAGGTCACCAGGACACCGACCTTCTTCGTCAACGGCCGCAGCCTGCCGAGTTTCGGGCCCGATCAGCTGGCCGCACTGGTGGCCGAAGAAGTGGCCAAGGTAAAAAATTCGGCGAAGAAGCCGTGAAGACACACGGCGGCAGACCGCTCACGCGGCGGGTGCCGTTTCGTACAGCTCCAGCGGCAGCCCGTCCGGATCGGCGAAGAACACGAAGCGGTGACCGGTGAACTCGTCGAGGCGGATGTCCTCGACGGCGATGCCTTGTGCCTCCAGCCGCGTTTTCCAGGCCGCCACGTCGTCCACCGAAAACGCCAGGTGCCGCAGCCCGCAGGCTTCCGGTCGTGAGGGCCGCGGCGGCGGCGCGGGGAAGGAGAACAGCTCCAGCTGCGAGCCGTCCGGCAGCGCGAGGTCCAGCTTCCATGAGTCGCGGGCCTCGCGGTAATGCTCCGCCAGCACGCGCAGGCCGAGCAGCGCGGTGTAGAAGTGCCGCGAGCGGGCGTAGTCGGAGGCGATGATCGCGGCGTGGTGGAGGCGCAGCAGGGACATGGTGGGGTTCCCGAGGGTTGTTCCGAGGGATGTCAGACGAAGGCGATGTGCTTGCGCAGCGGCAGTTCCCGGATGCGCTGCCCGGTGGCCTGGAAGATCGCGTTGGCCAGCGCGGGTGCGGCGGGTGGCGTGCCGGGTTCGCCCACGCCGCGGATCGGGCCACCGCCGTCCAGCACCTGCACGCGGATGCGCGGCACCTGGGCCATGCGCAGCGTCTCGTACTGGTGGAAGTTGCCCTGCTCGACTGCGCCGCCGGCGAAGGTGATCTCGCCGAACATGGCCGCGCTCAGCCCGAAGAGCGCGCCCGACTGCAGCTGCGCCTCGACATTGCGCGGGTCCAGCGCCGTGCCCACGTCGGCGGCGATGCTGAGCTGGTCGAGGCGGATGCCCTGCGGGGTGGCCGTGACCTCGACCACCTCCGCCACCGGCACCCCGAACGACAGGTGGAAGGCCAGGCCCCGCCCGCGGCCTTTCTCCAGCGGCGTCCCCCAGCCCGAGAGCTGGGCCACGGCGTCCAGCACCGCGCGGGATGGCGCGTGGGTGAGCAGCGTGCGCCGCAGGGCCATCGGATCCGCCCCCGCCTGGTGGGCCAGTTCGTCGAGAAAGCTCTCCAGGAAGAAGCCGTTGAACGAGTTGCCCACCGAGCGCCAGGAGCTGACCGGCACGCTCGCCGGCGTGCGGAAGGTGGTGGCGCGCCAGTGCGGCAGGGCGTAGGGCTGGTCGTGCAGGCCGTCGGCGATCAGCTTGTCCGGGCCGGGTGGCGCCAGCCCGATGCGCCCGCCCTGCGACGCCAGCACCGAGGGGCTGGCCACGCGCAGGTCCAGCGCCTGCACCGTGCCCTGTCCCGTGGTGCCCCGGAAGCGGGCGATGGCGGGCGGGCGGTAGAAGTCGTGGCCCATGTCCTCTTCGCGGCGCCAGGTGAGCTTGACCGGCTTGCCCGGCAGCGCCATCGCCAGCCGCACCGCCTGCAGCACGTAGTCCGACTCGGCCCGCCGCCCGAAGCCGCCGCCCATCAGCGTGGTGTGGACATGGACCCGGCGGGTGTCCAGGCCCGCCAGCTTCGCCGCCTGGTCGCGGGCGATGGTGGGCACCTGGGTGCCGGTCCAGAGGTCGAGCTGGCCGTCGTGCAGCCAGGCCACGGCGTTCATCGGCTCCATCGTGGCGTGGGCGAGGTAGGGGACGCGGTACTCGGCCTCCAGCGCCTGACCGGCCGCCATCGCCTGGTCGACGTCACCGTCGTCGCGCCACTGCTTGTCCTCGTGCTTGGGGTCGAAGGAGGCCGCGACGGCTTCCATCAGCGCCGCGGTCGTCGGCGGGTAGACCGGGGCGCCCCACTCGCAGCGGACGGCCTGCGCCGCCTGGAACGCGCGCCAGGTGTTGTCGGCGACCACCCCCACGCCGCCGGGCAGCGCGACCACCTGCAGCACGCCGCGCATCGCCTTGGCCGCCGTGGCGTCGAAGGACGTCAGCGGGGCGTCGAGCGCCGGGTTCATGCGCACGGTGGCGAACACCATGCCGGGCAGGCGCACGTCGATGCCGAAGGTGGCGGTGCCGGTGCACTTGCCCACCATGTCCACGCGCGGCATGGACTTGCCGAGGTAGCGCCACAGCGCGCGGGGCTTGAGCGGCGGATCGTCGGGCAGCGCGACCTTGGCGGCGTCGGCGGCGAGTTCGGGGTAGGTCAGGCGGCGGCCATCGGGCGCGACCACCGCGCCGGAGGCCGTCTTCAGCGTGGACGCCGGCACGCCCAGCCGCTGCGCCGCCGCCGCCACCAGCGCGAAGCGCGCCGCCGCGCCGGCCACGCGCATCTTGTCGAAGGCGTCCGGCACGCTGGACGATCCGCCCGTGCCCTGCAGCCCCACGAACTTCGCCAGCACGCCCATCGTGCCGCGCATCGCCTCGGCCGCGGCGCTGTGGTCGAGCGCGCCGAAGGGCACACCCTCTTCCAGCATGGCGCGGTTGTAGTAGGCCGCGCCGGGCGGGCCGTGTTCGACGCGCAGCTGGTCCCAGTCGACGTCCAGCTCCTCGGCGACCAGCGCGGCCAGCGTGGTGTGGATGCCCTGGCCCATCTCGGCGCGCGGGGTGATGACGGTCACGCCCTGCGCGTCGATGCGCACATAGGGCGTGATCGCGCTGCTGCCGTCGGGCAGGGTGTCCAGCAGCGGATTGGGGTGGGGCTGGCGGTAGCGCCAGACGCCGAAGGCCGCGCCGCCGAGCACGGCGACCGAGCCGACCAGGAAGCTGCGGCGGGCGAGGGTGGCGAGCCGGCTCATGCGCGGGCCCCTTGCTGCAGACGCTGGGCCGCGTCATGGACCGCGGCGCGGATGCGCGGGTAGGCGCCACAGCGGCAGAGGTGGCTGGACAGGGCGGCGTCGATGTCGGCGTCGGTCGGTGTCGGCGTCTGCAGCAGCAAGGCCGCCGCCCCCATGATCTGGCCCGACTGGCAGTAGCCGCACTGCGCCACCTGGTGCGCGATCCAGGCCGCCTGCACCGCATGCAGCGCCTCGGGCGTGCCCAGCCCCTCGATCGTCGTCACCCGGCCCGTCACGCTGCCCACCGGCGTCACGCAGGACCGCACCGCCGCCCCGTCGACATGCACCGTGCAGGCGCCGCACAGCGCCATGCCGCAGCCGAACTTGGTGCCCGGCAGGTCCAGCACATCGCGCAGCACCCACAGCAGCGGCATCTCGGGTTCGAGGTCCAGCGTGTGGGGCTGGCCGTTCACGGTCAGGTTCAGGGGCATGGAGGTTCTCCAGATCCAGATAGCACGGGAGCGCTCGCCAGCGCAGGCGCCTGGTAGACCAGCACCTTGAGCGCCCGCTCAGGCGCCACATCCGCGAAGGCGGGCGGATTCGGCAGGCGCTGCACCAGCGTCAGCTCGGGCGCCAGCGTCTGCATCGGCTCGGTGAGGAAGTCGGGGCCGAGTTCCGGCGCGTTCAGGCAGAGCAGCGCGTGGCCACCCGGTGCGAGCAGGTCGGGCAGGCGGCGCAGCAGCCGGGCGTAGTCCTTGCCCGCCACGAAGCTGCCCTTCTGGTAGCTGGGCGGATCGACGATGACGAGGTCATAGGGGCCGCTGCGGTTGATCTTGCCCCAGGAGCTGAAGATGTCGTGCGGCAGGAAACTCGCCCCCGTCGCCACGCCGTTGAGCCGGTGGTTCTGCTGGCCGATGGCGAGCGCGCCGTGGCTCATGTCGACGTTGACCACCTGGCGCGCGCCCGCCTGCAGCGCCACCACCGAAAACGCGCAGGTGTAGGCGAACAGGTTCAGCACCTTCAGCCGCGGTTTCTCCGCCGCCAGCGCCCGCACCCAGCGCCGGCCCTCCGCCATGTCGAGGAAGAGGCCGTGGTTCTGGCCGCGCAGCACGTGGACGAAGTAGCGCGTGCCGTCCTCGCCCACCGCGTGCTGGTCGGGCACGCTGCCGGCCATCAGCCGTGTGTCGGCGCGGCCTTCGAGGCGCGTCTGGAAGACCCAGTTCAGCGGCTGTCCCGGCGCCAGCTGTTCCCAGCGGGCGGCGAGCGCGGCGCCGATGGTGGCCAGTTCCTCGTCGGGCACCGGCTGGAAGCTGGTCAGCACCCAGACGGGCGGGTAGAAATCGAGCGTCCAGTGTTCACAACCCGGGTGCAGGCCACCGCGGCCGTGGAAGAGGCGCGCGGCGTCGGTGGGCA
>OFSF01000457.1_pt1 | contig 15998 bp, 12 predicted proteins | sample 1543271 | NCBI WGS metagenome assembly OFSF01 (sample SAMN07774227, study PRJEB24372) | wastewater metagenome | isolation source: Exp Tend VB 100WW | collected 2016-02
CAGCGGCTGGTGCGCAAGCTGTGTCCGGCGTGCAAGCGCGAGGGCGAGGACGGCCGCTGGCACCCGGTCGGCTGCGACGCCTGCGGCCACAGCGGCTACAAGGGGCGCACGGGGGTGTACGAGCTGATGGTGGTCGATGACGCCGTGCGCGGGTTGATCCACGGCCGCGCCAGCGAGGATGCGCTGATCGCCGCGGCCCGTGCCGGTGGTCTGCGCTCGATGCGCGAGGACGGCGAGCGGCTGGTGGCCACGGGTGCTACGTCGCTGGAAGAGCTGATGCGCGTGACCCGCGACTGAACGACACACCACACCGGACCCCATGCCCGCCTACCGATACGAAGCCCTCGACGCCGCCGGCAAGACCCAGACCGGCTTGCTGGAAGGCGACAACGCCAAGGCGGTGCGCTCGCAGTTGCGGGCACGCGCGCTGGTGCCGCTGGACGTGCAGCCGGTGGCGTCCGAAGCGGCGGCCACGGCGGCGGCAGGCGGCTCGATGATGCGGCGGCGGGTGTTTTCCTCGACGACGCTGGCGATCTGGACGCGGCAGCTCGCCGGGCTGGTGGGCGCGGGCTTGCCGCTGGAGCGTGCCCTGACCGCGCTGGCCGACGAAGCCGAAGACCCGCGCCAGCGCGACCTGCTCGCCCACCTGCGGGCCGAGGTCAATGGCGGCTCGCCCTTCGCGAAGGCGCTGGGCGGTGCGCCCCGCGAGTTCGACGACGTGTACCGCGCCGTCGTCGCGGCGGGCGAGCAGAGCGGGCAGCTCGGCCGCGTGCTGGAGAAGCTCGCCGACGACCTCGAAGAACGCCAGGCGCTCAAGTCGCGGCTGATCGGCGCGACGCTGTACCCGGCGATCGTGTCGGTGGTCGCCATCGTGATCGTGATCTTCCTCGTCACCTACGTCGTCCCGCAGGTCGCGCAGGTCTTCGCCGGCAGCAAGAAGGCGCTGCCCTTCCTCACCAGCGCGATGCTGGCCCTGAGCGCCTTTCTGCGGACCTGGGGCTGGGCATTGCTGCTGGGCCTGGTCGGCGCGGGCGGGCTGCTGGTGCTGGCCCGGCGGAACGAGGCGACCCGCGAGCGGCTGGACGGACTGGTCCTGACCTTCCCCATCGTCGGCCGGCTCGCGCGCAGCTACAACGCGGCGCGTTTTGCCGGCACGCTGGCGATGCTGGCGGGCTCGGGCGTGCCGATCCTGAAAGCCTTGCAGGCCGCAGCCGAGACGCTGTCGAACCGCGCGATGCGGGCCGATGCGCTGGCGGCGCTGGTGCAGGTGCGGGAAGGTGCGCCGCTGGCCTCAGCGCTGTCGTCGAAGAAGCGGTTTCCGGGGCTGCTGTCGATGTTCGCGCGCCTGGGCGAGCAGACCGGCGAGCTGCCCGTGATGCTGCAGCGCGCCGCCACCCAGCTCAGCGCCGAGGTCCAGCGCCGCGCGATGCAGATGGCCACCATCCTGGAGCCGATGCTGATCGTGGTGATGGGCGCGATGGTGATGGTGATCGTGCTGGCGGTGCTGCTGCCGATCATTCAGCTCAACACGTTCGTGAAGTGACCTCGCGGCGCTTCGGCCACGCGGTCAGCCGCCGCTCAGCGCCAGCACGAAGTTGACCTGCTCGGTCGGCGGCAACGGCGCGTTCAGGTCGAACAACGGCCGCCCGTTGACGAAGACCCGCAGATGCGGACGGATCCGCTCCTGTTCATCGACGATGCGGAAGCGCAGCCCCGGAAAGCGCTGCTCCAGCCCATCCAGCACGGCGCCCAGCGTCTCGCCCGACCCGTCGACAAGCGGCGCACCGGTGTACGACTGCAGCGCCGACGGAATGAGCACCCGCATCACCTTCACCTCAGATCCACCACGTCGAGCGCGTAGATCTCCGGCAGGTGCTGCATCAGCGGCGCCCACGCGCCCCCTTCATCCCGGCTGATCCACAGCTCGCCGCTGGTCGTGCCCAGGTACAGCCCCACCGGGTCGCCCGCATCGGCGCACATCGCCTGGCGTTTCAGCGTCCACCACGCCTGGCTGCGCGGGAACCCGACGTCCTGGCGCTTCCAGGTGCGGCCCGCGTTGTGCGTGACGTAGGCGGCCGGCTTGCCCTGCGGGCTGGTGCGCGGCCAGACATCCGAGCCGTCCATCGGGAACACCCAGGCGGTGTCGGCGTCGCGCGGATGCACCACCATCGGGAAGCCGATCGCGCCCACCTTGGCCGGCATGGCGTCGCCAATGGACACCCAGTCGGCGTCCGGCCGGTCCTGGCGGAAGATGCCGCAGTGGTTCTGCTGGTAGAGCCGGTCCGGCTGGCTCGGGCAGCGCCGCACGCAATGCGGGTCGTGGAAGGTGACCACCGCCGGGTCGAAGCCCTCGACCACCTTCAGCCCCGCGACACGCGGCGTCCAGGTCCGGCCGGCATCGACCGACTCGTGGACGCCACCGCCCGACATCGCGATGTGCAGGTGCCGGGCGTCGCGCGGATCGACGAGGATGGAGTGCAGCTTGGGGCCGTCGGGCGTGCCGTCCTGCACCGTGCCCATCCACTCGCGGAACTGCGGGTCGTCGTTGAGCGTGGAGAACGGCGCCCAGGTCACGCCGCCGTCCTCGGAGCGGAACAGCCCCTGCGGCGACGTGCCGGCGTACCAGACACCCGGCTCGCGGGCATTGCTGGGGGTCAGCCAGAAGGTGTGGTCGACCACGCGGCCGGTTTCGCCAGGGGCGGCCTTGGCGAAGGCGGGGGGCCGGGCGGCTTCGGTCCAGGTGCGGCCGAAATCGGTCGAGCGGAACACGGTCGGGCCGAGGTGGCCGGTGCGGGCAGCGGCGAGCAGGGTCTGCCCGTCGCGCGGATCCAGCACCAGGTGGCTGATCACATGGCCCAGAAAGTGCGGGCCGTCGACACGCCAGGTCTCGCGCCGGGCGTCGCCGTGCAGGATCCAGGCCCCTTTGCGGGTGGCCACCAGCAGCACGACCGGGCCGATGCGCCGGGAACGGGACGACAGGATGCGCGGTGAATCGACCATGTGAACTCCTTCGAACCGGGCGGAGAAGAAAGTATGTCGCGGCCACCGCGCAACGTCCACCCGGGTTCCACCGCAGTCATTCAAGCGCAGTAGTCCAGCCGCCGCACCTGCCCTTTGCCGGACTGCTTGCCCAGGTACATCGCCTGATCGGCCCGCCGCATCAGCTCGGCCACCTCCCAGCCGTCGACGGGCGACAGCGCATAGCCAATGGTCGCGCCGACCACGCACACTCCCGTGCGCAGCAGCATCGGCGCCACCAGCGCCTGCTGCAGCGCCTGGCCGATGCGCCGGGCGGCGTTGTCATCCGGCAAGTCGCCCACCAGCACCACGAACTCGTCGCCACCGGTGCGCGCGCTCAGGTCGGCTGCGCGGATCGGCCGCCGCAGCCGGGCGGCGACTTCGACCAGCACCGCATCGCCAGCGTCGTGGCCCAGGCGGTCGTTGATCTGCTTGAAGCCGTCCAGGTCGATCAGGTAGAGCGCCACCAGCCGGTCCGGCCGGGCCCGCGCCAGCAGCGGCGGAACGGCCGCATGCAGACCACGCCGGTTGAGCAGCCCGGTGAGCACATCGGTCTCGGCGAGCTGGCGCAGGCGGTCGCTGTCCCGGGTGGCGGCTTCGGCCGCCCCACGTAGTTGCTCGACACGCAGGCCCATCACGACCAGCCACATCACCATCTCCACCAGCGAGGAGGCCTGCAGCGCGTGCAGCGTCACGGGGGTCGCGGCCACATGGCCGGCCAGCAGCAAGGCGGTGGTCAGGCCGCCGGCGGCATAGACCGCCCAGCCGGTGAACATGTAGGCAGCGGCCCGGTCGCCCTCCCGCCAGCGCCGCCACGCAAACGGCAACGCCAGGAACATCGGCAGTTGCCCCAGCACCTTGGACGCCTGCTGTCCCTCCCGGTAGCCAAAGACATCCATCAGCAGCAGCACGACCGACACCCCGGCCGCCACCGCGCCCGCCTGCATGACCCGCGACATGCGGGGCGACAGTGCGCGGATGTCCAGCACGCGGTCGATGAACAGGAAGGCGCCCGCCCCGCTCAGCAGCACGCACGCCGGCGACAGCACCTCCGACACCCGCACATGCTCGCCCCAGAGGTGCTGCAAGCCGAGGCCGTTGAACGAGAACAGGAACAGCCCAAGCCCGGAAATGTTGAGGCTGTAGAACGCGAACATCCGGTCGCGCAGACTTATCCACTGCGCCAGGCTGTAGAACAGCAGGCACAGCACGATCCCGGACGACAGCCCCTGCACGAGTTGCACCCGGTACTCGCGCTGGCTGTACTGCTCGGGCGTGAGCAGTTGCATCGGCGTGATCAGCCCCCCGGTGGTGGCCACGCGCAGCAGCAGCGTGTAGCGCCCCGGCGCCAGGTCCAGCGGCAGCACATGGGTGCGGGCCGGCATCACGCGCCAGGACATCGGGCGGCCGTCGCCGGCCCGCTGGTGCGCCTCGCGCAGCGGCTGGCCATCGCGCAGCACATGCAGGTCCACCTCGTCCAGCGCCGAGTACGCCACGTCCAGCAGCCACAGTCCCCGCCCCGACGGCTTCAGGTCGACATCCCAGACCAGCCAGACCGCGTCCCGCCGCTCGCCGAAATTCGAGTGCGGCACCTGCGGCACCCGGCGCTCGGGGAGGTGGCGGCGGGCCTCGTCCAGCGTCCACCGGGCACCGGGATCGACCATCACCGCCACGGCCGGCCAGACCTCGGCCACACGCGCCCGATCGCTCAGCTCGATTGGCGGGGTGGTCTCCGCCCAAGCCGCCGCCGGCCACGCCGCGGCCAGCAGGACCCACCACAGACCCCACCAGACCCGAATCGACAACCCCCGCCAAGCGCAGCACCCGACTTTCACCTTCACGCCACCCGATGAGACAGCGGCGCCGAACACCCGGCACCCGCCCCTCGGCTTTCGACGCCCCCGCGGCAAGCTGTAGCAGCCACCCCGGATCGGTCGCGGAAACTGCCCCGGGTTTGGGGGTGCTTCCCCGCTGTGCGGTGGACCTGGCTTGCGTCATGCTAGTCACCAGACAGTCACCCGGAGGTTTGCATGCACCCACCCTGCACCGATCTTGTCTGCGCCATCCCCATCGCCCGGATGCGCCACCTCTACCGCCTCGACGAGGTCGAGCGCCGGCTGACCAGGCTGGCCCCCAAGGACCACGAACAACTGCGCGCCACCTACGAGCGCATGCTCGAAAAAGGCCCGGAGCGCTTCCAGGTCAAGCCCTCCGGTCTGCCGGTGATGGACCACCTCTACGACGAGCTGCCCAATTTCCACCCGGTGCTCGACGATGTGCGCCGCCAGCTGGCGCTGTGCGAGGACAGCGGCGATGCGCTGGAGATCACGCCGATGCTGCTGCTCGGCCCGCCGGGGGTGGGCAAGACGCACTTCGCCCGCGAGCTGTCGCACCTGCTGGGCACCGGGATGGGCTTCGTGTCGATGAGTTCGCTGACCGCGGGCTGGGTGCTGTCCGGTGCGTCAAGCCAGTGGAAAGGCGCGCGCCCGGGCAAGGTGTTCGAGACGCTGGTGGACGGCGCCTACGCCAACCCGCTGATCGTCGTGGACGAGATCGACAAGGCCGGCGGCGAGCACGCCTACGACCCGCTCGGCTCGCTCTACAGCCTGCTGGAGCACGACACCGCGCACAGCTTCACCGACGAGTTCGCCGAGGTCGCCATCGACGCCAGCCAGGTGATCTGGGTCGCCACGGCCAACGACGAGCGCGCCATCCCGGAGCCCATCCTCAACCGGATGAACATCTACGAGGTGCCGATGCCCGACGCGGACGCCGCCCGTCGCATCGCGCTGCGGCTGTACGCCAGCATCCGCGCGGCGCACGAATGGGGCCGCCGCTTCGACGACACACCGACGGAAGCCGTGCTGGAGCGCTTCGCCGAGATGGCGCCGCGCGAGATGCGCCGCGCGTGGATGACCGCCTTCGGCAACGCCAAGCTGGCGCGGCGCACCACGGTGGTGCTGGCGGACCTGCCCGACAGCGGTGCGGGCAAGCGCACGCCGATCGGGTTCGTGCACTGACGGATCTGACCTGACCGACCCGGGACACCCGGTACCGCAGCGCCGTCAGCAGGACGGCGCGCAATCCGGTCGGCTGCGGGACGCGGACACGGCCCCGGCCCCGGTCTCCAGCGGCGCCCAGGCCCGGCGCACCTGCTGCCGGCCCGCCTGCTTGCCCGCGTACATCGCCTGGTCGGCCAGCCCCAGCAAGGCACCGAGGTCGCGGCTGTCGGTCGGCGCCAGCGCATAGCCGATCGTCGCCCCGACGGTGCAGTCCGATCCCTGCAGCGTGATGGGCTTGCGCATCGACACCAGCAGCTTGTCGCCGACCTGCCGCGCCATCTCCTCGTCGCGCAACCCGGTGGCCAGCACCACGAACTCGTCTCCGCCGATCCGCGCCACCAGGTCACCCGGGCGGAGCTGCGTGCCCAGGCGCGTGGCGATCTCGATCAGCACTGCATCGCCTGCGTGGTGCCCGAGGCGGTCGTTCACGGGCTTGAAGCCATCGAGGTCGAGCAGGTAGAGCGCAGCCAGCCGGTCGTCCTGCGCCTGCTGCAGCAGCGGCCCGGCCGCCGCCTGAAGTCCGCGGCGGTTGAGCACGCCCGTCAGCGCATCCGTGTCCGCCAGATGGCGCAGGCGTTCGCTGTCGAGCCGGTCGCGCTCGGCGCTGCGGCGCAGGGTATCCACGCGGATGCCCATCACCACGACCCACATCACCATCTCGATCAGCGAAGCCACCTGGAACATGTGCAGCGTGACCGGTGTGGCCGGGATGCGCCCGCTGACGAGCAGGGCCAGCACCACCACCCCCGCGGTGTAGATGCCCCAGCCGACCAGGATGTAGCCCGCCGCACGGTCGCCCTGGCGCCAGCGCCGCCAGGCCACCGGCAGCGCCAGGATCGTCGGACACTGGCCCAGCACCTTGGCCACTTGCTGGGCATCACGGTAGGTGATCACCCCCGTCACCAGCAGCACCAGCGACACCACGCACAGCAGCGCCCCCACGCGCATCGCCCGCGACAGGTTCGGCGAGAGCTGCCGGATGTCGAGCGCCCGGTCAATGAACAGGAACGCGCCGAGCACCCCGAGCAGGATGCAGATCGGTGGCAACTGCTCGGACACGGCCAGTGCGTCGCCCCAGAGATGCTGCAGGCCGATGCCCATGAAGGTCACCTGGAACAGCCCGACCCCGCCCACCCCGACGGCGTAATACGCGAACATCCGGTCGCGCAGGCTGTAGCCCTGCGCCAGGCTGTAGATCAGCAGCGACAGCATCACGCCATTGGCCAGCCCCTGCAGCACCTGCGTGCGCTCCTCGCCGAACTGGCGCAGCTGGGGTGTCATCAGCCGCACCGGCACGATCATGCTGCCCGAGGTCTCGATCCGCAGCACCATCAGGTGGCGGCCGGCCGACAGCGCCAGCGGCATCACGTGGGTGCGGGTGGGCATGGGCCGCTCGGACAGGCGCAGCCGGTCGCCGTTGCGCACCACCTGCACCAGCTGGCCCTCGCGCAACAGGTACAGGTCGACATGGTCCAGCGCCGGATAGCCCACGTCGAGCAGCCAGTCGCCGACCGCCTGCGGCTCGACCTGCACATCCCAGACCAGCCAGGCGACACCGGCAAACTCGCCAAAGTTCGAGACCGGCACCGCGGGCGGCCGACGCTCCGACAGGCGGGCCAAAACCTCCGGCAGCGACCAGCGGGCGGTCGGCTCCGTCAGCACGGACAGTACCGGCCAGACATCGGTCGCGCTGCGGCGGCTCTCCAGCACGGCGATGCCGGGCGCGCGGATGCGGGCAGGGTCGGACGCTGCGGCCACGGGCGCAGGTGCGGCCGGCACCATCGGCAGGAGCCCCATCCCCCAGCACGCCACCAGCAGCGCAAGCAGCCACCCGGTCAGGGTGGCCGCCCCCCGCCAGGACAACCCACGCACACGCGACATGCACTCTCGCACTGGACGGGCATCGAACGCCCTCCCGCCCTCTCGGCAAACCCGCGACACACGGGTTCAGCGTCGTTGTCGACGCCTGCGGGCGGAACTTGACCGGTCTGGCGTGGGGCTCAGTCCTCCTGGGCCTTCTCGACTGCGCGTGCGGAGTCCAGCGGTCCGTAGGCGCGCAGCCCCGCCAGGTCCAGCACCCGCAGGCCGCCATACTCGATGCGGATCAGCCGCCGCGCCTGCAGCACCCGCAACGCCTCGTTGACCCGCTGCCGCGACAGCCCGACCAGGTAGCCCAGCTCCTGCTGCGTGATGCGCAGCACCTCACCGACACCGGGATACAGCACCGGGTGGAACAGCGCCGAGAGGTTGCGCGCCACCCGCGAATCCGGGTCGTTGATGCGGTCGATCTCGCGGGCGGCGATGAACTGGCCGAGCCGCTCGTTGAGCTGGCTGAGCACGAAGCGGTTGAACGGCAGGCTGTGCTCCAGCAGCTCGTGGAACACCTCCACCGGCACGCCCGCCACCACCGTGCGGCGCAGCGCCTCGATGTTGTAGCGGTAGGACTCCCGCTTGAGCAGCGTGCCTTCGCCGAACCAGGCGCCGGGCGGCAGGCCGGTGAAGGTGATCGGTGTGCCCATCACGTTGTCGCTGCTCATCTTGAGCAGCCCGTCGATCACGCCGAACCAGTAGGTGGCCGGCCGGCCGATGCGGCAGATGAACTCGCCCGCATCGGCCTGGACCGAGCGCAGCGAGGACAGCGCCAGTGCCCGGTGCGCCGGCGCGAGTCCGGCCAGCCAGGGAATCTCGTCGATTTCGCGCCCCGTGGGCAGGCGAGAGCGGTCACGCAGGGCAGGCAGATTCATGCAAGGCACCTCCAGAACATGGGCGGGGCAGCGGCAGCCGGTGGCCGGGGCGGGAAACTCCGCTTGGGAGTGTCCCTAGGATTGTCGTCAGGTTGACATCCTGACGTCAAACTCGGGCATACGATGGCTCTACAACGAATTGGCCCCGAGAGCCCGCGACACCAGGTCGCGACTGCACCCATCCCTTCCCTACCCACCGAGGAGACGCGTGGTGACCACGACATTTCCGCGCCTGCTGCTGGACCATGCCCAGCGCCGACCCGATGCGCCGGCCCTGCGAGAAAAAGAATACGGCATCTGGCAAACCCTGAGCTGGAAGGCACTCGCCGCCGAAGTCCGCCGCATGGCGGGCGGCCTGGCCGCGGCCGGTCTGCAGCGTGGCCAGCACATCGTGGTCATCGGCGACAACCGCCCGCGCCTGACGATGACGATGCTGGCGGCGCAGAGCCTGGGCGCGATCCCGATCCCGCTGTACCAGGACGCCACCGGGCCGGAATGTGTCTTCCCGCTCAACAACGCCGAAGTCGCCTTCGCGGTGGTGGAAGACCAGGAGCAGGTGGACAAGCTGCTGGAGATCCGCGCGCAGTGCCCGCAGCTCGCGCACATCTGGTTCGACGACCCGCGCGGCCTGCGCAAGTACAGCGAGCCGGGACTGGCGTCAGTCGACGAGCTGCTGGCCGCGGGCGATGCCTACGACAGCAAGCATCCCGGCTTCTTCGAGAAGTCGATCGAGACCGTCCGCCCCGAGGACGTGGCCTCGATGTTCTTCACGTCGGGCACCACCGGCAACCCGAAGGGCGTCGTCCACACCCACGGCTCGCTGACCGACCGCGCACAGGCGGGCGCCACCTTCGACAAGCTGACCAGCAGCGAAGAGGTGCTCGCCTACCTGCCGCCGGCCTGGATCGGCCAGAACATCTTCAGCTACGCGCAGTGGCTGGTCTGCGGCTATGTGGTGAACTGCCCCGAGTCGGCGGCCACCACGACGATCGACCTGAAGGAGATCGGCCCGACCTACTACTTCGCGCCACCCCGGGTGTTCGAAGGCCTGCTGACCAGCGTCACGATCCGCATGGAAGACGCCGGCGGCCTCAAGAAGAGCCTGTTCAAGTCCTTCATGGCGCATGCCAAGCAGGTCGGCCCGGCGCTGATGGACGGCAAGTCGGTCGGCCTGTTCGACAAGCTGAAGTACGCGGTCGGCGACCTGTGCATCTACGGCCCGCTGCGCAACTCGCTGGGCTTCAGCCGGGTGCGCGTGGCCTACACCGCCGGCGAGGCGATCGGCCCGGACCTGTTCACCTTCTACCGCTCGATCGGCGTCAACCTGAAGCAGCTCTACGGCTCGACCGAGACCGCCGTGTTCGTCTGCCTGCAGCCCGACCATGAAGCGCGCGCCGACACGGTGGGCGTGCCCTGCGACGGCGTGGAGATCAAGCTGGCCGACTCCGGCGAGATCATGATCAAGTCGCCGGGGCTGCTGAAGGAGTACTACAAGAACCCGAAGGCGACCGAAGAGGTGCTGACCAAGGACGGCTGGTACCACAGCGGCGACGCCGGCTTCATCGACGCCCACGGCCACCTGAAGATCATCGACCGCGCCAAGGATGTCGGTCGCCTCAAGGGCGGTGCGCACGACGGCGCGATGTTTGCCCCGAAGTACGTCGAGAACAAGCTGAAGTTCTTCCCCTTCATCAAGGAGGCGGTGGCCTTCGGTGACCAGCGCGACCGGGTCTGCGCCTTCATCAACATCGACATGGAAGCGGTCGGCAACTGGGCCGAGCGGCGCAACCTGCCCTACGCCGGCTACGCGGACCTCGCGGGCAAGCCCGAGGTGCTGGAGATGATGCGCGAGTGCGTCGAGAAGACCAACGCCGACCTGGCGCAGGACGAGATGCTCGCCGGCAGCCAGATCCACCGCTTCCTCGTGCTGCACAAGGAACTCGACGCCGACGACGGCGAGATGACCCGCACCCGCAAGGTCAAGCGCGGCGCCATCGCCGACAAGTACAAGGTGCTGATCGACGCGATGTACGGCGGCAAGCCTGAGCAGTTCATCGAGATCGCCGTGAAGTTCGAGGACGGCCGCACCGGCAGCGTCTCGGCCACGCTGAAGATCCTCGACACCAAGACCTTTCCCGCCGTCCGGAGGGCTGCATAAATGTCTGCGATCGACACCGGCAAGAAAATCGGCGACGTCATCCTCGACGTGGCCAACATCAGCCTGCGCTTCGGCGGCGTCAAGGCGCTGACCGACATCAGCTTCAATGTGCGCGAGCACGAGGTGCGCGCCATCATCGGCCCGAACGGTGCCGGCAAGAGCTCGATGCTGAACTGCATCAACGGCGTCTACGTGCCCCAGGAAGGCAAGATCAGCTTCCGCGGCCAGACCTTCAGCCACATGAACCGCCGGCAGGTCGCCGAGATGGGGGTGGCCCGCACCTTCCAGAACCTGGCGCTGTTCAAGGGCATGAGCGTGATCGACAACCTCATGACCGGCCGCAACATGAAGATGAAGACCAACCTCTTCCAGCAGGCGATCCGCTGGGGCGCGGCGGCGCGCGAAGAGGAGGCCCACCGCGAGTTCGTCGAGCACATCATCGACTTCCTCGAGATCCAGGCCTACCGCAAGACCCCCGTCGGCCGGCTGCCCTACGGCCTGCAGAAGCGCGTCGACCTTGGCCGCGCGCTGGCGATGGAGCCGCAGGTGCTGCTGCTCGACGAGCCGATGGCCGGCATGAACGTCGAGGAGAAGCAGGACATGTGCCGCTTCGTGCTCGACATCAATGAAGAGTTCGGCACCACGATCGTGCTGATCGAACACGACATGGGCGTGGTGATGGACATCTCCGACCGGGTGGTCGTGCTCGACTACGGCAAGAAGATCGGCGATGGCACGCCGGAAGAAGTGCGTGCCAACGAGGACGTGATCAGCGCCTATCTGGGCACCAGCCACTGAAGCCCCAGGGAGAACTGCGATGGGATTTTTCCTCGAAACACTGATCGGCGGCCTGATGACAGGCATGCTGTACGCGCTGATCGCCCTCGGCTTCGTGCTGATCTTCAAGGCGTCGGGCGTCTTCAACTTCGCGCAAGGGGCGATGGTGCTGTTCGCAGCCCTGGCCATGGCGCGCTTCTCGGAGTGGATTCCCGCGCTGCTGAGCCTGGACAGCAAGGTGATCGGCAATGTGCTGGCCTTCCTCGCGGCGATGGCGGTGATGATCGTGGTGGCCTGGGTGATCGAGCGCTTCGTGCTCGGCAAGCTGGTCAACCAGGAAGGCATCACGCTGCTGATGGCCACGCTGGGCATCACCTACTTCCTCGACGGCGCCGGCCAGACCCTGTTCGGCTCGGACATCTACAAGATCGACGTCGGCCTGCCCAAGGATCCCCTGTTCCTGCTCGAGAGCGTATTCCAGGGCGGCATCCTGGTCGGCCAGGAAGACCTGTACGCCGCCCTGATCGCCGCGACGCTGGTGGTGGTGCTGGCCGCGTTCTTCCAGTACACCTCGACCGGCCGCGCCCTGCGCGCCGTGGCGGATGACCACCAGGCCGCCCAGTCGATCGGCATCCCGCTGAACCGCATCTGGGTCATCGTCTGGTCGGTGGCGGGTTTCGTGGCACTCGTGGCCGGGATCATCTGGGGCTCCAAGCTCGGCGTGCAGTTCTCGCTGTCGCTGATCGCCCTCAAGGCCCTGCCGGTGGTGATCCTGGGTGGCCTCACCTCGGTGCCGGGCGCCATCCTCGGCGGCCTGATCATCGGTGTGGGCGAGAAGCTCTCCGAGGTCTACATCGGCCCGATGGTGGGCGGCGGCATCGAGATCTGGTTCGCCTACGCCCTGGCCCTGATCTTCCTGCTGGTGCGTCCGCAAGGCCTGTTCGGTGAAAAGATCATCGACCGTGTCTGAGCCACTGATCCCCCACAACGACATCCACGGAGACACTCCCCATGCTTTACCGTGAGAACGGCCAGTTCAAGACCAGCTACCGCGCGGACCAGCAGATCTTCCCGATCACGCAGGACCGGCTGGGCATCCTCGCGCTGGTCGCCTTTGCTGCGGTCGTGGTGCCGATGCTGGCGTCGGAATACATGTTCCGCGCCATCCTGATCCCCTTCCTGATCCTGTCGCTGGCGGCCCTCGGGCTGAACATCCTGGTCGGCTACTGCGGCCAGATCTCGCTCGGGACCGGCGGCTTCATGGCGGTCGGCGCCTACGCGGCCTACAACTTCTACGCCCGGATCGACGGCATGCCGCTGATCCCGGCGCTGCTGCTCGGCGGTCTGTGCTCCACCGTGATCGGCGTGCTGTTCGGCATTCCCTCGCTGCGGATCAAGGGGCTGTACCTCGCGGTGGCGACACTGGCGGCGCAGTTCTTCATCGACTGGAGCTTCCTGCGCATCAAGTGGTTCACCCTCGACTCGTCGTCGGGTTCGGTGAGCGTGGCCGGTCTGCAAGTGCTCGGTCTGCCCATCGAGACGCCGACCCAGAAGTACCTCTTCTGCCTGCTCTTCCTGTGCGTGTTCGGCCTGATGGCCAAGAACCTGGTGCGCGGCAACATCGGCCGCGAGTGGATGGCCATGCGCGACATGGACGTGGCGGCCTCCGTCATCGGCATCCGTCCGGTCCAGGCCAAGCTGAGCGCCTTCGCGGTGTCGAGCTTCATCGTCGGTGTCGCCGGCGGGCTGTGGGGCTTCGTGCACCTGGGCTCGTGGGAGCCAGCGGCGTTCTCGATCGACCGCTCGTTCCAGCTGCTGTTCATGGTGATCATCGGCGGCCTGGGCTCGATCATGGGCAGCTTCTTCGGTGCCGCCTTCATCGTGATCCTGCCGATCCTGCTGAACCAGATCCCCACCATGCTGGGCATCCCGATCTCGACCTCGACCGTGGCCCACCTCGAAGCGATGATCTTCGGCGCGCTGATCGTCTTCTTCCTGATCGTCGAGCCGCACGGGCTGGCCCGTCTGTGGTCGATCGGCAAGGAAAAGCTGCGCCTGTGGCCTTTCCCGCACTGAGCCGCGTTACATCCTTTCCCGTCCCCTGTTCCAGTCCCCACCACCCACCCCGTTGTTCAAAGAGGCAGACATGAAACTCAAGTCACTCGCCATCGCCGCATCCCTGGCCGCGGCTGTCGCCGGCTCGCTGGTCGCCCCCGCCGCCTTTGCGCAGGCCAACGAGCAGTTCTTCCCGGTGCTGGTGTACCGCACGGGCGCCTACGCCCCCAACGGCGTGCCCTTCGCCAACGGCTATGTCGACTACCTGAAGCTCGTCAACGCCAAGGGCGGCATCAACGGCGTCAAGGTCAGCTTCGAGGAATGCGAGACCGGCTACGCCACCGACCGTGGCGTCGAGTGCTACGAGCGCCTGAAGGGCAAGGGCGCGACCGTGTTCCAGCCGCTCTCCACCGGCATCACCTTCGCGCTGACCGAGAAGGCCCCTGTCGACAAGATCCCGCTCATCACGTCCGGCTACGGCCGCAGCGAATCGGCTGACGGCGGCGTCTTCAAGTGGAACTTCCCGCTGGTGGGCACCTACTGGGTGGCCGCCGACACGCTGATCCAGCACATCGGCAAGAAGGAAGGCGGCCTCGACAAGCTCAAGGGCAAGAAGATCGCCCTCGTCTACCACGACAGCCCCTACGGCAAGGAGCCGATCCCGCTGCTGCAGGAGCGTGCCAAGATGCACGGCTTCGAGCTGACCACGATGCCCGTGACCCACCCGGGTGTCGAGCAGAAGTCGACCTGGCTGCAGATCCGCCAGAACCGTCCCGACTACATCCTGCTGTGGGGCTGGGGCGTGATGAACTCGGCGGCGCTGAAGGAAGCGGTCGCCACCGGCTACCCGCGCGAGAAGATGTACGGCGTGTGGTGGGCGGGTGCCGAGCCGGACGTGAAGGACGTCGGCGCGGCCGCCAAGGGCTACAGCGCGCTGACGCTGCAGCACGGCGTCGAGATGAACGCCAAGGTCACGCAGGACGTGCTGAACATGGTCCACGCCAAGGGCCAGGGCACGGGTCCGAAGGACGAAGTCGGCCAGGTGCTCTACATGCGCGGCCTGTCGGCGGCGATGCTGGCGGTCGAGGGTGTGCGCCGCGCGCAGGAGCGCTTCGGCAAGGGCAAGGTCATGAGCGGCGAGCAGGCCCGCTGGGGCTACGAGAACCTGGCGCTCGACCAGAAGAAGCTCGACGGCCTGGGCTTCTCCGGTGTGATGCGCCCGGTCTCGACCTCGTGCGCGGACCACATGGGTTCGTCCTGGGTGCGTCTGCACACCTGGGACGGCGCCAAGTGGGGCTTCTCGTCGGACTGGCTGCAGGCTGACGAGATGATCCTGAAGCCGATGGTCCGCGCTGCCGCCGACAAGTACGCCGCCGAGAAGAAGATCGAGCGCCGCAAGCCGGAAGACTGCCAGTCCTGATCGGCTGATTGGCTGAACGTCCTGCGCCGCAACCCTAGGTGACACGCCCCATGAGCACTCCGAACATTCTCCTGAACGTCAACGGCATCGAGGTGATCTACAACCACGTGATCCTCGTGCTCAAGGGCGTGTCCCTGCAGGTGCCCGAAGGCAAGGTCGTGGCCTTGCTGGGCGGCAACGGCGCGGGCAAGACGACCACGCTGCGCGCCATCAGCAACCTGCTGGCGGGCGAGCGGGGCGATGTCACCAAGGGCTCGATCGAGCTGCGCGGAGAGCGCATCGACAAGCTCTCCACCTCCGACATGGTCAACCGCGGGGTGGTGCAGGTCATGGAAGGCCGGCACTGCTTCGCGCACCTGAGCATCGAGGACAACCTGATGACCGGCGCCTACACCCGCAAGGATGGCAAGGCGGCGGTCGCCCAGACGCTGGAGAAGGTCTACAACTACTTTCCCCGGCTGAAGACCCGGCGCACCAGCCAGGCCGCCTACACCTCGGGTGGCGAGCAGCAGATGTGCGCCATCGGCCGCGCGCTGATGGCCAACCCGAAGATGGTGCTGCTCGACGAGCCCTCGATGGGCCTGGCGCCGCAGATCGTGGAAGAGGTGTTCGAGATCGTGAAGGATCTGAACACCAAGGAAGGGGTCACCTTCCTGCTCGCCGAACAGAACACCAACATCGCGCTGCGCTATTCGGACTACGGGTACATCCTGGAGAACGGCCGCATCGTGATGGACGGTGAAGCCAAGGCCCTGCGCGAGAAC
>OFSF01000466.1_pt1:0-7500 | contig 15861 bp, 11 predicted proteins | sample 1543271 | NCBI WGS metagenome assembly OFSF01 (sample SAMN07774227, study PRJEB24372) | wastewater metagenome | isolation source: Exp Tend VB 100WW | collected 2016-02
GGCGACCCCGAGATCAAGACGATGGCGCGCGAGGAGATCGACACGATCCGCGAGCGCCTGCCGATCGCCGAGCGCGCGCTGGCACTGTCTCTGCTGCCGCGCGATGCCGCCGACGAACGCGCCGCGATGCTCGAAATCCGCGCCGGAACCGGTGGGGACGAGGCTGCGCTGTTCGCCGCCGACCTGTTCCGCATGTATCAGCGCTACGCCGAAAGCCAGGGCTGGCGGGTCGAGCTGATCTCGACCTCCTCGTCCGAAAGCGGCGGCTTCAAGGAAGCGATTGCCTCGGTCGAGGGCAAGGGCGTGTTCGCCAAATTGAAGTTCGAAAGCGGCGTCCACCGCGTCCAGCGCGTACCCGCGACCGAGGCGCAGGGGCGCATCCACACCTCCGCCGCGACCGTTGCGGTGCTGCCCGAGGCCGAGGAGGTCGACGTCAAGATCGAGGACAAGGATTTGCGCATCGACATTTATCGCTCGTCCGGGCCGGGCGGGCAATCGGTCAACACCACCGATTCGGCGGTGCGCATCGTCCATATCCCGACGGGCCTGACCGTCATCCAGCAGGACGAGAAGAGCCAGCACAAGAACAAGGCCAAGGCGATGCGCGTGCTGCGCACGCGTTTGTACGAGGCTGAGCGGGACCGTTTGCATCAGGAGCGCGCTGGTGCGCGCAAATCGATGGTCGGGTCGGGCGATCGTTCGGAGCGGATCCGCACCTATAATTTCCCGCAAGGGCGCGTGACCGACCACCGCATCAATTTGACGCTGCACCGGTTGCCCGAGATTCTGGCGGGCGAGATGGATGAGTTGCTCGGCGCGCTGATCGCGCAGGATGAGGCCGAGCGGCTGGCGTCGCTCGATGGGTGACGATTTCTCCCTCTCCCCGCTGGCGGGGAGAGGGTGGCCGAGCGTAGCGAGGTCGGGAGAGGGGCAGTTGCAGAATGCGTCGCCTGATACTGCCCCTATCCCCGGCCCTCTCCCCCGAGCGGGAGAGGGAGTACGCGCAGCGCTGGCTGCTGCCTCATCCGTCCTTGCCGACGTCAGCGAAACGCCGCGGCTCGATGCCGAGCTGCTGATGGCGCACGCCCTCGGCGTCTCGCGCGAAACGCTGTTGCTGCAGCGGCTCGACTCCCCAACGCCGCACAGCTTTGGCCCGCTGCTCGCGCGGCGGCTCGCGCATGAGCCGATCGCCTATATTACCGGCAGTCGTGCCTTCTGGACGATCGAGCTGGCGGTGGGGCCGGGCGTGCTGGTGCCGCGCGCCGATAGCGAGACGCTGATCGAGGCGGCGGTCGATCATTTCGGCACGGCTGGCCCCAAGACCATTCTCGATCTGGGCACTGGGCCTGGCACCTTGTTGCTGGCGGCGCTCGACCAATGGCCTGCGGCCACCGGATTGGGCGTCGATGCGTCGCCCGAGGCGCTGGCTTATGCCGAGCGCAACCGGCTTGCGCTTGGGCTGGGGACGCGTGCCACCTTGCGGCGCGGCGATTGGGGCGAGGGCGTGACCGAGGCGTTCGACCTGATCCTGTCGAATCCGCCCTATATCGGCACGCAGGAGCACCTTCCGGCTGAGGTGCGCGACCATGAACCGGGCGCTGCTTTGTTCGCAGGATCGGACGGGCTCGACGACTATCGCCGTATCGCCCCGCAACTGCCCGGCTTGCTCGCGCCGGGCGGGGCCGCGATCCTTGAGATTGGGGCTACGCAGGCTTCCGCCGTCACCGCGCTGCTGGAAGCGCAGGGCTTCGCCGTGGCGCTGCGCCATGATCTCGGTGGGCGTCCGCGCGCGCTGATCGCGACGCGCTCGTCCGAATTGGTCACGCGACGGTCATAATATTCCGCTTGGCGATTGGCTTTGCAGTCGCTATTGAACGGCGCAGGGGCTCGCGTTTTCATCGCAACTGGTTGAAAACGGGCTGTAGCCTGCATCCTTAGTCATGCAGTCGCTGTCGTCCGGCGACCGTGGCGGGCGCGCGTTGCCGATGGTCGGCGGCGGTGCCGGGGGCATTTGCATCCAGATTTGTTGGAGCACGGCCGGGTTGGTTTCCAAGCACAGGACAACAAGAACTTGATCAATAATCGTCAGGCCGGCCGCCGTCGCGGCCGTGGCGGGCAGCAGCAGCGCTCGTCGGGTGGCAATCCGGGTCGTCAGGACACCGGCAATCGCATCGACAATCGCGCGCGCGGCAATGCCGCCCAGTTGCTCGAGAAATATAAGACGCTCGCGCGCGACGCGCAGATGCAGGGTGACCGCGTCAACGTCGAATATTATCTGCAATTTGCCGATCATTACTTCCGCGTGCTGGCCGAGACCCGCGCGCGCTTCGAGGAAAATGGCGGCGCGCCATCGACCCGCCGCATCCAGGGCGCGACGCTCGATGAAGACGAGCCCGATTATGAAGATGAGGGCGAGCGCGTTCAGGAGCAGCCGCGCGGCGACCAGCAGCGTGGCGGCCAGAACGGCAACGGCCAGCAAAACGGGTATCGCCAGGACGGCAATCGTCAGGATGGGCGTCAGGACGGCAATCGCTCCTACAACCAGAATGGCGGCCATCAGCAAAACGGCAACCAGAACACCGCACCCCAAAACGGCGCATCCGAAGCGCGCGGCGCGGGCCAGGGTTATGACGACCGTGGCCGTGGCCGGGCAAATGGCAACGCCCAGGGCAGCGAAGGCGGTTATGAGCGGCAGGCCGATGCTCCGCGCGAAGAACGCGGCGAACGCCGTCCACGCGGCGACCGCTACGAGCGTGAGGATCGCGTAGCGCGGACTCCCGAGGCGAGCGAAGAAGCGGTGTCGGTCGAAACGATCGTGCCCTTTGAAGGCGCACCCGCCGTCGAAGGCGTGGTCGCGGTCGAGGCGGTTGCAGCGGCACCGCGTCGCGGCCGTGGTCGTCCCCGGCGCGAGCCCGTTGCGGTTGCCGTCGTGGAAGATGCTGGCGAGGATAGCGGTTTCACCGCCGATCGCCTGCCGCCGTCGCTCAACCTCTCCGCCGTCGTCGAGTCCGACAGCGAGGGCGAAGTGATCGAGAAGCCGCGCCGCCGTCGCGGCCGCCCACCCGGCAGCACGACCAGCACGCCAAGCGAGTAATCCGCCGCTCCGTTTAGCGGGCCTGACTATGGGATTGTAACGCCGTTGTTATATCCATAGCCTAGGCCCGCGATAACGGGAGAGCGATGACATGCGCATGTGGCTGGCGACGACGATGCTCTGCTTGCCCGGCGTGGCGAACGCGCAGAGCGCTGCCCCCGACCCGGTCGCGAGCAGCGCGCAGGGGGACCTGTCGGTCACCATCTACAATAACGATCTGGCGCTGATCCAGGATACGCGCCAGCTCGCCCTGCCGCGCGGTCGATCGCGCCAGGAGTTCGCGGATGTCTCGGCGCAGATCCGCCCCGAGACGGTGACGCTCACCGCCGCCGGTGCCGGGATCATCGAACAGAATTTCGATTACGACCTGCTCTCGCCCGAAACGTTGATGAACAAATCGGTCGGCCAGGGCGTGACGCTGGTGCGCACCAACCCGGCGACTGGCGCGGAAACGCGCGAGGCGGCGCGCGTGCTCGCCAACAATGGCGGCACCATCGTCCAGGTCGGCAATCGCATCGAGATCCTCGACAGCAATGCTGGCCGCGTCGTCTTCCCCTCGCTCCCCGCCAATTTGCGCGCGCGGCCGACTCTGTCGGTGACGCTCGACAGCGCGAATGCGGGCACGCGCCCGGCTACGCTCAATTATTTGTCGCGCGGGCTGGGGTGGAAGGCCGACTATGTCGCCTTGTTCGATGAGAAGGCGGGCAAGCTCGACGTGCAGGGCTGGGTCACGCTGACCAACACCACCGGCACCACCTTCAATGCGGCCAAGACGCTGCTGGTCGCGGGCGCGGTCGGTACGGCGGATGGCGGCAATCGCCCGCGTTTCTACGGTGGCCGCGGCGCGCCCGGCCCACGTGGCAATCAACCCGGCACCGAGACGACGGGGCGCGAGCAGCTCGGCGACTTCTATCTCTATCCGCTGGCCGAGCGCACCACGATCGCCAATGCGCAGACCAAGCAGGTCAGCTTTCTCGACGTGGCCGGCGCGCCTGCCGCCAAGACCTATTTCTATCGCAACCCCTGGCTGCAAAAGCTTGACGAGGCGGTCAGCGTCGACACGGTGTTGAAGTTCAGTTCGTCGCGCGAGGGCGGCCTCGGCGATGCGCTGCCCGCCGGCACGGTGCGCGTCTATATGCGCGATGCGCGTGGCGCGCCGCAATTCATCGGCGAAAGCGAAATCCCGCACACGCCGATGGGATCGAAGCTCGCGCTCAAGACCGGCGAAGCGTTCGATGTGAAGATCCTGCCCGTGGTCGAAAAGCGCGAGCGGATTTCGGACGAGCGCTGGCGTACGACGATGCGTTACACGCTCACCAATGCGCGCGCGCAGGGCGTGACGGTCGAACTCGCCCAGGCCGGGCTCGATCGCTGGTGGCACGACACGAAGATCACCGACGAGAGTCAGCCGAGCACGCGCGCCGATGCCGATGAGGCGGTGTGGCAAGTCGCCGTCCCCGCCAACGGAACGGCAAGCGTCACCGCGACCTTCGACACGCGGTTCTGAGCGCGGTGCGGCGCGTGCTGCGCTGGATGCTGGCACTGCTGGTCGGCGCGCTGGCGAGCGCGGCGCCCGCTCAGACGGTCTCGCCCGCGCCCGACCGCGTTGCCGTGATAATCTACCGCGCGCCCCTGCGTGCGCCCGATCAGGCGATCGATCGCGCCTGGCTACAAGGCTATGCACTCATCACCGAACAGCGTCGCGTGACCATCCCGGCGGGACGGACGACGCTGCGCTTTGAAGGCGTCGCGGCAGGGATTTTGCCCGAAAGCGCGATCGTCACCGGCCTTCCGCAGGGCGTGCGCGAGAAGAATCTCGATGCCGATCTGCTCTCGCCGCGCAGCCTTTACGCGGGCAGTTTCGGCCGTCCGGTGACGATCCGGCGGACGATCGCCAAGCGCATCGTCGAGGAGGAAGCGATCGTCCGCTCGGGGCCGGACGGTGCCGCGATCCTGCAGACGCGCGACGGTTTCCTCGCGGCGGATTGCGGGCCATCCCAGGATGCGCTGGTCTATAACCGCGTGCCCCCTACGCTTGCTGCCAAGCCGACGCTGTCGGTTGAGCTAGATTCTCCAACTGCGGTGAGTGTCACCGTGACGCTCTCCTATCTCGCCTGGGGGTTTGACTGGCAGGCCAATTATGTCGCGACGCTGCGCCCCGATGGCCAAAGCGCCGATCTTCTGGCGTGGGTGACGCTGGCCAGCAGCGACACCACCAGCTTCGCCGATGCCGAGACGATGGTGGTCGCGGGTGCGGTCAAGCGCGAAGGTAGCGCGCTCAATCCGGCTTGGAATGTCGCGGACGAATCGCTCACCTTCCGCTGTTTTGCGCAGCCGATCCTCCCAGCACCGGCGGCAGTGTTTGCGCCTCCGCCGCTGCCTGCACCCGCGCCGATGGCATTTGAGGCGGATATCGTCGTCACGGGCACGCGCTTACGGCGCGCGATGGTCCAGCAGGAGGATCTCGGCGACCTGAAACTCTACCGCGTGCCCGATCGCACCACCGTCGCCGCGCTCGCGCAAAAGCAGGTCGCCTTGCTGGATCGCGCGGCGGTGCCGGTCAACATCGTCTATGTCTCCACGGTCGATAGCGGCGGCGATGCCGACGCGCCGCGAATCACGCTGCGCCTGCGCAACCGTACCGATCAGGGGCTGGGCGTGCCGCTTCCGGCGGGGCCTGTCGCCTTATTCCAGCCGCGCGGCGACACCGCGCTGTTGATCGGGGAGGGCGCGATTGCCGATAAGGCAGTGGGCGAGGAGGTCGAAGCCGGTGTCGCCGATGCCACCCAAGTGACGATCGAAAGCGCGCATCCCGACAGCGGCAAGGATTGGGAGGCCTATCGCCTGACCGCGCGCAACGCCAACCCCTATCCCGTCCGCTTCGAAGCGCGCTTCGCTGGCGAGGATTTGCCCCGCATGTCGCGCATGACCGAGACGCTCACGCGCAAGGACGGCAAAGCGGTGTGGTCGGTGGAGATCCCCGCCAACGGCACGCGCAGCTTCGGCTATCGCATCAAGGATAGCGATTAGAGTCGGGTGATCTTTCACCAGTTCCGTTCGTTTCGAGCGAAGTCGAGAAACCTGGCACAGCGATTGTTGCTGTTTCTCGACTTCGCTCGAAACGAACGGGGCGAAGTGAAATCATCGCGCTCAAGCGTCCGACGGTTGGCCCTCGGCTCAGTCCCGCCGATCGACCGACTCATCATGACCCGAGCCCGAGCTGAGGAAGATCAGCCCCATCAGCACCGCACTCAGCATGATCGATCCGCCCGCGCCGCCGATCACCGCGAGGATCGCCACCCACCCCATTGGCCCATAAAAATGCTGCAGCACCACGATCGCCGCGACGATGAACACCGCTGCCAGCACCGCCATCCAGCCGAGGATGCAGCGAAAGCGCGCCCAGGCGAAGGCCGCATAAGCAGGATCATCGAGGCCGGAAGGAGTCGTCATTGCTTCCCATAGATCGCGAAACGTGAAATCCTCAAGCGCCTGAGAGACTCGGATGACGAGCGCAGTAGGAGAGAGCCGATGACGATCGCAGCAATCCTGGGCAATAAGGGCCGTGAAGTGATTTCGATCACCGCGCAGCACAGCGTCGGCGACGCGGTGGCGGTGCTGGCGACGCGCCGCGTCGGCGCGGTGCCGGTGATGGAGGGCAACAGCGTCGTCGGCATCTTTTCCGAACGCGACGTGATTCATGCGATCCACGCGCATGGCGCAGACGCGATGGCGCGCAGCGTCGGCGATACGATGACCGCACCGCCGATCACCGTGACCCCGTCCGAGGCGGTGATCGGTGCGCTGTCGCTGATGACACGGCGGCGGATCCGCCATTTGCCCGTGGTCGAGGGCGATACGGTGATCGGCTTCGTCTCGATCGGCGATTTGGTCAAATATCGCATCGACCGGATCGAGGCCGATGCCGAGGCGATGCGCAGTTATATTCAGTCGGCCTAGGCGGTTGCGAGCGGAGTGGGCTGTTTGCGCACCACCGCGATCATTTCGCGCACCACGCCGCGCGCGAACAGCGCGAGCCATCCGCCATAAGCGCCCGCGCCCACCGCCACCAATATGGCAAGGCGCGGGAAGGCTTGCATCGCGGGCAGAGCCTCGTCGACCAGCGTCACCACCAGTGCCATCGCCAGCGCGGCGAGCAACGCTGGCGCGATTGCGTCGGCGATGGCGCGCGGCGAGGTGCCGATGACGGGCAGTGATCGCCACAGGCTGACGCCGAGATAGACCGGATAAGCGCAGATCCACGCCGTCGCCAGGCCGGTCGCCCCCCAACGCACGCCGATCACAAACGCGATCGTCAGCACCAGCGCGCCAACCGCGCCATTGCGCACGCCGATCCCCGGACGCCCGCACGCGTCGCACGCTGGCTGCAACAACACCTGCAGCGT
>OFSF01000466.1_pt1:10000-15861 | contig 15861 bp, 11 predicted proteins | sample 1543271 | NCBI WGS metagenome assembly OFSF01 (sample SAMN07774227, study PRJEB24372) | wastewater metagenome | isolation source: Exp Tend VB 100WW | collected 2016-02
TGAGATGTTGGGTTAAGTCCCGCAACGAGCGCAACCCTCGTCCTTAGTTGCCATCATTTAGTTGGGCACTCTAAGGAAACCGCCGGTGATAAGCCGGAGGAAGGTGGGGATGACGTCAAGTCCTCATGGCCCTTACGCGCTGGGCTACACACGTGCTACAATGGCGGTGACAGTGGGCAGCAATCTCGCGAGGGTGAGCTAATCTCCAAAAGCCGTCTCAGTTCGGATTGTTCTCTGCAACTCGAGAGCATGAAGGCGGAATCGCTAGTAATCGCGGATCAGCATGCCGCGGTGAATACGTTCCCAGGCCTTGTACACACCGCCCGTCACACCATGGGAGTTGGATTCACCCGAAGGCAGTGCGCTAACCGCAAGGAGGCAGCTGACCACGGTGGGTTCAGCGACTGGGGTGAAGTCGTAACAAGGTAGCCGTAGGGGAACCTGCGGCTGGATCACCTCCTTTCTAAGGATATCGGCAGAAAGCGCCTTTCGCTTCGGCGAGAGGAAGAGCTTCTTCCATTCCAAAGAACATTGGCCGCCGTCCTCATGTCCCTTCATCACTAGGTTAAGCGCAAGGCGCGAGACGAAATAGCGTGAGCTATTTCGCACGTCGCCAAGCTCGGCCAGCGCTGCTAAGCGCGCCCACAAGGCGCAGCTTTGCTGCGACTGACGGGCGCGCGAGCGAGGCGCGGGCCTGTAGCTCAGTTGGTTAGAGCGCACCCCTGATAAGGGTGAGGTCGGTGGTTCGAATCCACCCAGGCCCACCACTTTTTGCGCTTTAAAGAGTATGGGGCCTTAGCTCAGCTGGGAGAGCGGTTGCTTTGCAAGCATCAGGTCATCGGTTCGATCCCGATAGGCTCCACCACTCACCAAAGCGTCGCCAGCTGTACAACCTAGAGATGAAGAGAAACGGTTCCGCTTCGGCGGAAATTGGAGGCTACGGCCTCCCTTATTTGACATTGTGAATGGGTTCTTAAAATCGATGCCGTGATATCGGCGTTGGTTCGACGAGAACGTTTTGGTTCGGGTTTACCCGGATCTGAGCGGTTCGAGGCGGATACAACGTTTTAATAATCAGGCTGAGCATTTTAATCATCCGCACCAAGATACTGTGACTTTGCTGCTCTGCCGAGTTTTGGTCTGATCGTCATGATCAGTCCCAGCATTGTCATTGGTGGTGCGGACTCTCAAGCGTGAGGTAAGGGCAATTCGTGGATGCCTTGGCGCATACAGGCGATGAAGGACGTGGCACGCTGCGATAAGCTGCGGTGAGGTGTGAGCAACCTTTGACCCGCAGATTTCCGAATGGGGAAACCCACCTATCCCGTTTAACTTGCATGTTCGGGTAACTGAGCAGGCAAGCTAAATGGGGCTAGGTATCACTTAGCTGAATACATAGGCTTCGTGAAGCGAACCCGGCGAACTGAAACATCTCAGTAGCTGGAGGAAAAGACATCAACCGAGATTCCGTTAGTAGTGGCGAGCGAACGCGGACCAGGCCAGTGCCGACAAGTGAATTAGCAGAACGATTTGGAAAGATCGGCCATAGCGGGTGACAGCCCCGTATGCGAAAGTGAAATTGTCGGACTTGAGTAGGGCGGGACACGTGTAATCCTGTCTGAACATAGGGGGACCACCCTCTAAGCCTAAATACTCGTATGCGACCGATAGTGAACTAGTACCGTGAGGGAAAGGTGAAAAGCACCCCGATGAGGGGAGTGAAACAGTACCTGAAACGGATTGCCTACAAGCAGTTGGAGGGTCCTTGAGGCCTGACAGCGTACCTCTTGCATAATGGGTCTGTGACTTAATGTATCAAGCAAGCTTAAGCCGTTAGGTGTAGGCGCAGCGAAAGCGAGTCTGAATAGGGCGCCAGAGTTTGATGTATTAGACCCGAAACCCGGCGATCTAGGCATGACCAGGATGAAGGTGCGGTAACACGCACTGGAGGTCCGAACCGATTAACGTTGAAAAGTTACCGGATGAGTTGTGTTTAGGGGTGAAAGGCCAATCAAGCCGGGAAATAGCTGGTTCTCCGCGAAAACTATTGAGGTAGTGCCTCGAGCGAATACCGTAGGGGGTAGAGCACTGGATGGATGCGGGGGTCGCGAGACCTACCAACTCTAACCAAACTCCGAATACCTACGAGTACTACTCGGGAGACAGACGGCGGGTGCTAAGGTCCGTCGTCAAAAGGGAAACAGCCCTGACCTACAGCTAAGGTCCCCAAGTCATCACTAAGTGGGAAAGCATGTGGAACTTCCAAAACAACCAGGAGGTTGGCTTAGAAGCAGCCATCCTTTAAAGAAAGCGTAACAGCTCACTGGTCTAAATAAGAGGTTCTGCGGCGAAGATGTAACGGGGCTAAAGTGATGCACCGAAGCTTAGGGTGTGGCGCAAGCCACGCGGTAGCGGAGCGTTCCGTAAGCCTGTGAAGCGATCTGGTAATGGGTCGTGGAGGTATCGGAAGTGCGAATGCAGACATGAGTAGCGATAAAAAGGGTGAGATGCCCTTTCGCCGAAAGACCAAGGGTTCCTGCGCAAGGCTAATCCGCGCAGGGTGAGCCGGCCCCTAAGACGAGCCCGAAGGGGGTAGTCGATGGGAACCACGTTAATATTCGTGGGCCTGGTGGTGTGTGACGGATCTCGTGAGTTGTCAGTCCTTATTGGATTGGACTGGCTTCGAAGAGGTTCCAGGAAATAGCCCCACCGTATAGACCGTACCCGAAACCGACACAGGTGGTCAGGTAGAGTATACCAAGGCGTTTGAGAGAAGTATCCTGAAGGAACTCGGCAAATTGCCTCCGTACCTTCGGAAGAAGGAGGCCCTCATTGTGCGCAAGCATTTTGAGGGGGCACAGGCCAGGGGGTAGCGACTGTTTAGCAAAAACACAGGGCTCTGCTAAGTCGGCTTCAAGACGACGTATAGGGCCTGACGCCTGCCCGGTGCCTGAAGGTTAAGTGGAGGGGTGCAAGCTCTGAAATGAAGCCCAGGTAAACGGCGGCCGTAACTATAACGGTCCTAAGGTAGCGAAATTCCTTGTCGGGTAAGTTCCGACCTGCACGAATGGCGTAACGACAGCGGCGCTGTCTCCACCCGAGACTCAGTGAAATTGAAATCGCTGTGAAGATGCAGCGTTCCCGTGGCAAGACGGAAAGACCCCGTGAACCTTTACTATAGCTTTACACTGAACGTTGAGTTCGTCTGTGTAGGATAGGTGGGAGGCTATGAAACTGTGGCGCTAGCTGCAGCGGAGCCATCCTTGAAATACCACCCTGTCGTGCTTGACGTTCTAACCTGGGCCCATTATCTGGGTCGGGGACCGTGTATGGTGGGTAGTTTGACTGGGGCGGTCTCCTCCTAAAGAGTAACGGAGGAGCTCGAAGGTACGCTCAGCGCGGTCGGACATCGCGCACTGTGTGCAAAGGCATAAGCGTGCTTGACTGCAAGATCGACGGATCAAGCAGGTAGGAAACTAGGACTTAGTGATCCGGTGGTTCTGTATGGAAGGGCCATCGCTCAACGGATAAAAGGTACTCCGGGGATAACAGGCTGATACCGCCCAAGAGTTCATATCGACGGCGGTGTTTGGCACCTCGATGTCGGCTCATCACATCCTGGGGCTGTAGTCGGTCCCAAGGGTATGGCTGTTCGCCATTTAAAGTGGTACGCGAGCTGGGTTCAGAACGTCGTGAGACAGTTCGGTCCCTATCTGCCATGGGCGTTGGAGATTTGAGAGGGGCTGCTCCTAGTACGAGAGGACCGGAGTGGACGAACCTCTGGTGTTCCGGTTGTCACGCCAGTGGCATTGCCGGGTAGCTATGTTCGGAAGCGATAACCGCTGAAAGCATCTAAGCGGGAAGCGCGCCTCAAGATGAGATCTCCCGGGGCACAAGCCCCCTGAAGGAACCATGTAGACTACGTGGTTGATAGGTCAGGTGTGTAAGTACAGCAATGTATTGAGCTAACTGATACTAATGATCCGAGAGGCTTGACCATATAACCTCAAGTTGCCTTGGCTTTACGACAGCGTCGTAAGAGCATCCAAGTGCACGCTACGTCACAAGAACTACGAGAGGCAGGCGCCTTATCCAGCTGTATCGGATGGCGACGCTCCAACCGCCTCCCTGGTGAAATTAGCGCTGTGGAACCACCCGATCCCATCCCGAACTCGGAAGTGAAACGCAGCTGCGCCGATGGTAGTGTGGCTCAAGCCATGCGAGAGTAGGTCATCGCCAGGGTTTACACCCGAGAACCCCGCTGCATGCGCAGCGGGGTTTTCCTTTTTTTGCAGGCACCCGGTTTCGACCTGGACTTGCGGCAACAACTTCACGAAGAGCTTCAAGTTCCTCAAACAAGTTGTTGACAAAGCTGAAAGGCCTGCCATAATAGGCGGCTCGCAACGACGAAAGACCCTCGGGTCCAACGACGAAGCAGCATCGGCAACAACGTCCACCCCGGTGAGACGGCCTTGAAAAAAGGTGTTGACGAAGCGGAAAAGCCGGCTATAATGGGCGGCTCGCTACGAAGGAAACTTCGCAGCACACGGGAACGGCGCTGAGGCCACTTCCCCGGATCTTTGAAAGTATGCGCAGGTATCTTGTGAAGGCGCCTGCAGGAAGGATGATTGTCCATCTTGCAGACGTTTGATCAAGCAACTATTAATTGTTTTAAAGCAAGCGATACGTTGCCAGAATCAATCATCTGCAGCTTTAAATTTTGATCTTCGGATCATGTCGTTTTAAGTGAAGAGTTTGATCCTGGCTCAGAGTGAACGCTGGCGGTAGGCCTAACACATGCAAGTCGAACGGCAGCACAGAGGAGCTTGCTCCTTGGGTGGCGAGTGGCGGACGGGTGAGGAATACATCGGAATCTACTCTGTCGTGGGGGATAACGTAGGGAAACTTACGCTAATACCGCATACGACCTACGGGTGAAAGCAGGGGATCTTCGGACCTTGCGCGATTGAATGAGCCGATGTCGGATTAGCTAGTTGGCGGGGTAAAGGCCCACCAAGGCGACGATCCGTAGCTGGTCTGAGAGGATGATCAGCCACACTGGAACTGAGACACGGTCCAGACTCCTACGGGAGGCAGCAGTGGGGAATATTGGACAATGGGCGCAAGCCTGATCCAGCCATACCGCGTGGGTGAAGAAGGCCTTCGGGTTGTAAAGCCCTTTTGTTGGGAAAGAAATCCAGCCGGCTAATACCTGGTTGGGATGACGGTACCCAAAGAATAAGCACCGGCTAACTTCGTGCCAGCAGCCGCGGTAATACGAAGGGTGCAAGCGTTACTCGGAATTACTGGGCGTAAAGCGTGCGTAGGTGGTCGTTTAAGTCCGTTGTGAAAGCCCTGGGCTCAACCTGGGAACTGCAGTGGATACTGGGCGACTAGAGTGTGGTAGAGGGTAGCGGAATTCCTGGTGTAGCAGTGAAATGCGTAGAGATCAGGAGGAACATCCATGGCGAAGGCAGCTACCTGGACCAACACTGACACTGAGGCACGAAAGCGTGGGGAGCAAACAGGATTAGATACCCTGGTAGTCCACGCCCTAAACGATGCGAACTGGATGTTGGGTGCAATTTGGCACGCAGTATCGAAGCTAACGCGTTAAGTTCGCCGCCTGGGGAGTACGGTCGCAAGACTGAAACTCAAAGGAATTGACGGGGGCCCGCACAAGCGGTGGAGTATGTGGTTTAATTCGATGCAACGCGAAGAACCTTACCTGGCCTTGACATGTCGAGAACTTTCCAGAGATGGATTGGTGCCTTCGGGAACTCGAACACAGGTGCTGCATGGCTGTCGTCAGCTCGTGTCGTGAGATGTTGGGTTAAGTCCCGCAACGAGCGCAACCCTTG
>OFSF01000469.1_pt1 | contig 15815 bp, 15 predicted proteins | sample 1543271 | NCBI WGS metagenome assembly OFSF01 (sample SAMN07774227, study PRJEB24372) | wastewater metagenome | isolation source: Exp Tend VB 100WW | collected 2016-02
TCAAATACACAGCAGGCCTAAAGAACCACATCAACGTCTTTAGATGGGTTGAATACTCAATGTCGTCGACAATCATGATCATCGTGATTTTGCAACTCAACGGCACCTCTAATTACATCGCACTGCTCGGTATTTCTGCCGTCAACGTGAGCATGATTCTGTTCGGCTGGTTGCAAGAAAAATACACGACACCCGGTGACGGCGACTTGCTGCCGTTTTGGTTTGGTTGCATCGCGGGCATCGTGCCATGGATCGCAAGTTTGCTGAACGTTCTCTCGCCAAAAGGACCAGCCGAGTCGACAACGCCAGGCTTCGTCTACGGCATTGTGATTTCGCTGTTCATTTTGTTCAACTGTTTTGCAATCGTGCAATACAAGCAATACAAAGCACAGGGCAAATGGGCGAACTACATATATGGCGAGCGCCGTTACATAATTCTTAGTCTCGTGGCGAAAACAATTCTCGCCTGGCAGGTTTTCTCAGGCTCACTCGCCTCTTAATCAGAGACCGAGAAGACCGTGCTGCTATCTGACGCAGAAGTTTGTTTGTCGTATCAGCAATTGCGTGAGCGGGTTATCGAATTGCTCGCTGACACCCGCGATGAAATTGCGAATAAAACTGTTTCGGCTTGCCCGAAATGGACTGTTCAAAATTTGGTTTGCCACATTATTGGCGTCCCCGAAGACATTCTTGAAGGACGCATGCAGGGCGTGACGACAGACCCGTGGACACAAGCCCAAGTTGACCGACACAAGTCTGATTCGATCGCCCAACTCAGAGAAATTCTGATCAATCAGAAACCAAAATTTGATGTTGTTCTGCCAAACATTCCTTCACCCGTAAATTCTCAGTTCGTAATGGATGCAGTGACTCACGAACATGATTTACGCGAAGCACTCGGCAAGCCCGGTGCGCAAGATTCACTTGCCGTGAAAGTCGCTTTTGCATGGTTGGCTTCAAACTCGATGTATCCCAAAGAGCTCGTCGATAAATTGCGTGCAAGCAAAGCCACTGAGTTTCAATTGATGCGAGCTATGACAGGTCGCACGTCAGTCGAGCAAATGAACGAACTGAATTTACCTGGCGACGAGATTGCAAGTTTGACAGTAGATTCACCTTTTAAAGCACCACCTTCTAACGGCGCCAACTAAGACCTCAGCATTTATTTCTTATGCCGGCGACCAACTCTGATCGAAGCAAGCACTTTGCGGCGATCGAAAAGAAGCACGGCGAAAAAGCCACAGTTTGGCTGAAACGTCTCAAAGACTTAAAAACCGACAAATACCAAGAGCAAATCTCTTTCTTGCGTGAGAACCATGGTTTCAGCCAAGCGCACGCAAACGCATTGGTGATGTACCACCGTGGGTCAAAATCTTCGAACAAATTCGGCACACCCGAAAACTATTTCAAAAGTATTGACCCACAAGTTGCAAAAACAATTAAAAAGATTTTTGCTGCAGTCACAGCAAAACACAAAAATCTTGAACTCGTAATGGCCTGGAATCAACCGATGTTGCGTTTCGGAGCCGGCTACATCATCGGAGTTTCAGTTTCGAAAAATCACTTGACCCTGAACCCGTTCAGCACTACGGTGCTGAATCTCGTGACACCTAAACTCGCAAAATATGAGGTTAAGAAACACACGTTTCTCGTGCCTCTTGACTGGAAAGTCGACATTGCGTTAATGCAGGCGATCGCCAAAGCACGCATCGTAGAGATCACCAAAAAGTAGCGAGCCCACAAAGTGTCTGTTTAATTCAACCTGTTACCAAAAATTAGACGCGCTTGAGGTCGGTGACGACGCCACCGCTGACGCGCACCAGCTCCTTCGGTGCAATCGCGAAGTTGTCGTTCCACGTACCTGCCGCTGCCCACACGAAATCATTTACACCGTCATACTGCAACAAATCCGGGTCAATAAAAATACGTAACTGAGTTGTGTGGCCAAACGGAGGCACGCCGTTATTGGTTTAGGCAACCCTTCGATTACCAACACACCAACTCTCTATCGATGGCGAGAATCGTTCTTACACAGAAGTGCATATTTATCAAGTACGGTCTTTTAGATGTCGGGCCACCATCACCACAACACAAGCGAATCATCACATCAGATGACAGTGGTGTTGATAATCACCATAGGTGTCGTAATCATTCAATGGATTGGAGTTGCAATCACTGGGTCATTGGCGCTTGCAGCAGATGCTGGACATCAGCTAACCGACGCGCTTGGCATCACGATCGCCCTTATTGCAGCTCGAATTGCCTCTCGTCCCCCTTCTCCGACTCGGACCTTCGGATATGTACGAGCAGAGGTACTCTCAGCCGTCGTTCATGCTGCACTCATTTGCGCAATGTGTGTCGTTCTCGGATACGAAGCAATCCATCGCTGGAACAGTGCTACCAAGGTTTCCAGCACCGGTGTTATGGGCTTCGCCCTACTTGGTTTGATTGCCAACTTTGCAGGAGTTCTTATCTTGAGGAAATCCTCGCGAAGCAATTTGAATGTTCGCACCGCATTCCTGGATGTTGCGTCAGATGCTGCCGTTTCGGCTGTAGTCCTTGCTTCTGGCGCGATCATGGCCGTTACAGGTTGGACACGATTAGACATTGTCGCTACTTCCTTTGTCGTCATCACCATTCTGGTAAGAACCTGGGGAGTTGTAGTTGATGCAACTCGAATCCTCATGGAAGGTGTTCCCACAGGAATTTCTATTGAAGATGTCCGAAGTATCGCACTCAATATTCCTGGTGTTGTTGATCTTCATGACGTGCACGTCTGGGCAACCACCCCCGAGTCGACGCTTCTCTCAGCCCACATTGTCGTTGAGCAAGCAGAACACGATTCGGGTGGAACTGGAAGGATTCTCGATGCACTGGAGTCGACATTTGAAAGCGAACTGCAGATCACACATACGACGTTCCAGATCGAGCATCCCTTACACCAACTACACGAACACCCAAGACACGATTAGTACGCACAGGTACTTAGCCACGCTTTAGGTCGGTGACCACGCCACCGGCAACACGCACGATGTCCGCAGGCGCTGCACCAAAGTTGTCGTTCCACGTTCCCGCAGCAGCCCACACCTCGTCGTACTGCAACAAGTCGGGGTCTACGAACACACGCAACTGAGTACTGTGACCAAAGGGAGGCACGCCACCAATCGGGTAACCCGTTGCAGCGCGCACAGCATCAGCATCAACACGTGAACACTTCGAACCACCTGCGGCTGCGGCAAGTTTCTTTTCGTCTAATTGATTTGACCCGCTTACCAACGCCATCACGATTTCGTTATCAACACCAAAGACCAAGCTCTTCACGATTTGACCAACTACAACGCCGATTGCCGCAGCCGCATCTGCCGCAGTTTTGGTGCCTTCAGGAAACCTGCGAGTCGTAATCTCGAGACCCGCCTCACGCGCAGCAGCAATAACCCGCAAAGTATTTGGATGCAAATCAGACATATTTATGAGGATATAACGTCACTCTTAAGGTCTTTGTCTGACGCCGACCCAGCGAGTGAAAATAGCATCGCGCCAAGAACCGAACAAATACCAGCCGCAAGATACGACGAGCGATAACCACCAGCAACGTCGTAGAGCCAACCAAGAAGCAACGGCCCAAACGCTGTGCCCGAAAAAGAAATCAAACCCGAACGAGCTGCAATACGCGGATAATCGCGCACACCAAAACGCTCGGCCAGCAACAACGATTGCATCATCACCATATTGCCGATCGTGATGCCGAACAAACCAATCGCAATCAACAACCCAACTCGGTTGTGAATTAGACCGATGCTCGCAAGCGAAATGCCTTGCATCGCCGCCAGACCAACTGTAAATCGTGTCATGTTTAGTTTGGGAATAACCCGCCCAGCAGCAAAACGCGAAATAATTGACATCGACGAAAGAACAATTGTTGCGAATGTTGCAGTCGATCGATTGGTGCGTTCTTCAACAAGTTTTACGAGTTGAAGCGCACCACCAACTTGGGCACCGAGTGCGAAAATATAACCAAACGTGATTGCTTTGAAGAACTTGCTTCGCACCGCATCTGGCAAAGTTGTGCCTGTGATTTCGGCGACTTGACCGGGCTCGGTGCGCGCGCCGTCGGGCATCCAACCGTAAGGTTGCGGGAACGCACGCAACAAAAAGAGCGTGACTGGTACGGTGCCGCAAAACCAAATCAACGCCAGCCACGGTGATCCGTTGCGAATGCCTTGTGTGTCGAGAATCCATTTAATAAATGGTGTGACGACGATGCCACCCATTGATAAACCTGTTGACGCGATCGCCAGTGCGCTTGCTCGGCGCACTTGAAACCATCGCGTAACCACTGTCGTGACTGGCCCCATGCCGGATGCCGACCAGCCGAGTGCGTAGAAACAATAAACAACAAAGAGTTGCCAACGTTGTTCGACAAAGCGCATCGAAAACAACGCGAGAGCAGCGACCGTCGCACCGCCGATGATCATGATTCGCACGTCGTGTTTGGCGATGAACTTGGCGATCGGAATACCCGAGATGCCACCGACTAAGAAAAAGAATGTTGTGGCTAATGAAATTGACGAAACTGACCAACCCAGTTCACGGCTGAAGGCTTGCAAATAAACTGCCAACCCGTAGAAACCGAGGCCAGAAGAAAACGTAAGCAAAGTGAAACATGCGGCAAGCACCCAGCCCCCGGGAAACTTTTTTGTTTGTTTGAAGACGCTCTGCATAATTTTTATGCGAGCAGTTCGTCTATTGCTTTGGCAAGATCGTGATCGCGTTGAGTGACTGCGCCCTTGTCGTGTGAACAAAGCGAAATTTCGACGATGTTCCAACTATTTGACCAATCTGGGTGATGATTTTGCAGTTCGGCCACCGCCGCAACTTTGGTCATGAACGCAAATGCCTCGGCGAAGTTGCGAAACTCAAACTTTTTATGCAGAGCGCCATCGATCTCTTGCCATTCACTATTCACGCGACAACCCTAGATTGCGGCGTTGCGATTTAGTTAGTTCAGCGGAGCGTGGCAGGCAACAGCGCCATGCTTGCTCGACGAAAGCGATGGTCGTTCAGTGGCGCAACGGGCCGCAAGTTCAGGTGACAAAGTCGCCCGAACATGGCAACGCGTGTGAAAGCGACAACCTGAGGGCGGATTCGCCGGACTTGGAAGTTCACCTTGCAGCAGAATTCGTTTGCGTACACGCTCGACTTTCGGATCAGGAATCGGCACTGCCGAGAGCAACGCTTGCGTATACGGGTGTTGCGGGTTGGCAAACACTTCACGAACCGGGCCCGACTCGACGATTGAGCCGAGATACATGACGGCAATATCGTCGGCGACATGTTGAACAACTGCCAAGTCGTGCGAGACGAACAAGTAACTCAAGTTCAGTTTTTCTTGCAACTCGGCAAGCAAGTTGAGCACGCCAGCACGAACGCTGACATCAAGAGCCGAAACTGGCTCGTCAAGCGCGATGATTTTAGGGTTCAGCGCCAACGCACGAGCGATCGCAATTCTTTGTCGCTGTCCACCTGAAAACTCATTCGGATACTTTGCCGCTTGATTTGGATTGAGCCCCACAAGTTCGAGTAACTCATCAACACGTTTATTTTGATCGACTTGTTTCATTCCAAAATTTTCGAGTGGCTCGGCGATTGCATCGCCAATTGGCAATCTTGGGTCAAGTGACGCGAACGGATCTTGGAAAACAATTTGCAGGTCTTTGCGCATTTCTAGACGATCTGCCTTTGAAAGATCTGCGACGTTGCGACCCAAGAGCGTGATTGTGCCAGCCTCTGGTGCGACCATGTTTAAAATCTCGAGCAGTGTCGTGGTCTTGCCGCAACCTGACTCGCCGACGAGGGCCAAACTTCGACCTTGGCGCAAAACAAGATCAACACCATCGACCGCATAAACAGAACCGACACGCCGACGCATCAACGAACCCTTAAGCAAAGGGAAAGTTTTCTTGAGTCCACGCACCTCGAGGGCAACAGCGTCGCTGATGTTTGCCGAGACAACATGCGCCGGACCTTGTTGAAACAGTTTGCCCGAATCTTGCAAAGCGAAAATCTCACTCTGGCGAACGCATGCTGTCATGCGAGTTGGTGAAAGGCTAATTAATTCAGGTATTTTTTCACCGCACACATTGCTTGCTGCTGGACAACGGGGCGCAAAAGCGCAACCATTTGGCAAATTAACTGGCGAGGCTGGCGCGCCGGCGATTGAAGTGAGTCGCTCACCAGAGACAGCGTCAAGTCTTGGAATTGAACGCAACAAACCAATTGTGTAAGGCATTGCAGGTTGGGCGTAAATTTCATCAACTGGTCCAACTTCTACTACTTTGCCGGCGTACATAATCGCCACTCGGTCAGCAATGCCAGCTACAACGCCGAGGTCATGTGTAACCAAAACGATTGCGGCGCCTGTCATGTCGCGAGCAGTTTTCAGAACGTCCAAAATTTGTGCCTGCACCGTTACGTCAAGCGCCGTTGTCGGCTCGTCGGCAAGCAAAACTTTTGGTTCATTGGCAATTGCTAAAGCAATCATCACGCGCTGACGCATACCACCAGAAAATTCGTGTGGATACGACTGCGCACGCTCGGCTGGTCGCGGAATACCGACAATCTCGAGCAACTCAATTGCGCGCTTATGTGCTGCTTCAGTTGAAATATCTTTGTGAATCAATAATGCTTCAGCGATTTGTCGACCGATCGTATGAACTGGGTTCAATGCCGAAAGAGGGTCTTGAAAGATCATCGCGATTTCGTTGCCGCGATGCTTCGACATCTGTTCGTCGTTAAGCGACAACAGGTTGACACCATTAAACATCACTGAGCCAGAAATCGTCGCACTGTCAGGGAGCAACCCGATCGCCGCAAGTGAAGTTACCGTTTTGCCTGAACCCGATTCGCCGACAATGCCCAGCACTTCGCCTGCTCGAATGTCAAGCGAAATATCTCGAACTGCTTGAACCGTGCCAGCCTCACTTGGAAATGTGACTGAAAGGTTTCGGATCTCAATAAGTGAGTTGCTCATTATTTGACACTCTTCTTTACACGCAACGAACCTGGGTCAAACGCGTCGCGAAGTCCGTCACCAATAAAACTGACGGCCAAAACCGTGAAAATCAAAATTGAACCAGCAAACAAGAAAAGCCAAGGATAAGTAAGTGCGGCGCTGGTGCCTTCGGCGATAAGCGTGCCGAGCGAAACATCTGGTGCCGAAACTCCGAAACCCAAATATGACAAACCCGTTTCGGCAAGAATCGCGCCACCGACGTTGAGCGTCGCCGCAATAATTAGCACCGAAGCCATGTTTGGCAACAAGTGGCGAACAATAATCTTTCGAGTCGGAACACCCATGTATTTTGCGGCGCGAACAAAGTCGCGCTCGCGCAAACTCATTGCAAGACCCCGCACCACGCGGGCGGTGATCATCCAGTCAAAAATTGTGAGACCGATAACCAACAACAACCACGACTTACCCTGATAAAAGCGTGACAAAATAACCAGAACCAAAAACGACGGCAGCACCAACATCAAGTCGACAAACCACATGCTTGCTTTGTCAGTTCGACCACCGAGATAGCCGGCAACAGAACCAACGATTGCAGAAAGACCTGTCGAAAAAACCGCAACCAAAAGGCCGATGATCAGTGACTTCTGCAAACCACGGGTGGTCTGAGCAAAAACATCGACACCAACTTGAGTGGTGCCAAACCAGTGAGACAGTGACGGGCCTTGCAACAGACTCGAGAAGTCGTTTTCTGAGTAACTCCATTGAGCAATGTATGGCCCACCGAACGCAAAGAGAAACATGAAGGCAATTACGTAGATGCCAAAAACCGCCGACTTGTTGCGGAAGAAACGTCGGCGAATTAGTTGACCACGCGAAATGCGCTCAACTGATGTTGCGTTATCTACTGTCATGCGCGCGACCTGACTCTCGGGTCGAGAATCGCCAAAATAATGTCAGCCAAGAATCCTGAAAAGAGAACCAGCACTGCGGTGAACGTAACTACTGCACTCACCGAGTTGATGTCGTTTTTACCAACCGACGAGATGAACCACTGCCCCATTCCGTACCAACCATAAATCGTTTCAGTGAATGCCGCACCTGCAATCAAGAGACCGAAACCGTAAGCGAAAAAAGTCGCCATCGGAGAAATTGCAACTCGCAAGCCGTGCTTGAAAAGTGCTTGACGCTTTGTCAAACCTTTTGCGCGGGCCGTACGCAAGTGATCACTACTGAGAACGTCGAGCATTGTGTTGCGTTGATAACGCGAATAAAAAGAGATGCTGCCTAACGCGATTGAGAGCGTCGGCAAAATTAAATGTTGAAGTCGATCGCCGAACGCTGCGAGCGACGAGCCAGTAAAGCCCGGTGTGTACTCGCCTTGCGTGAAGAAAAATGTCGAGCCGACAGAGTCGTTGAATTTAATGCCGACAAACTTAAGTAAGACTGCGAGCAAGAAAACTGGAGTCGACAAAATAATGTAGGCAAACAAACTTGAACTTCGGTCGAACAGGTCATACTGACGAACAGCACTTGTCACACCGATTATGACTCCGACTGTTGCACCAAGAAGCGAGCCCAGCAACAAGAGTCGCAGGCTGACCCAAACACGACGGCTGAACTCTTCGTTAACTCTGTTTTGCTCGAGATCTTCGCCGAAGTCGCCTTGAATTACGTTCGAAGCCCACTTGACGTATCGCGTAGTAAACGGCACTTCATCGTTGACGTTTGCACGATTCAAAACCGCGTCGATCACTCTTTTGGAATTGGCGGATTTGCGGCCTCATAATTGCCGCGAGGGCTCAGCGCACTCGACGCCAAAAAATATCCGACTGAGGATGCGATGATCACCATAACGATGAAGTTCAAAAATCGCTTGACGACATAACCCAACATGTAAGAACCTGTAAACCTCAATGAATATATGGAAACTGCGGACTCCGAACGCTACCATCGCGACACCCTGGGGTTACAAAAAAGTGAATTTCAAGTGAACAAGTCGGCTTTTTCGTTGTTAGTTTTGAAGGTACTAAAACCAACGGCAATCGTCGCTGGTCCCAAAACGAAGGGGAATTAATGAATAAGAAACTAGTGAAGCGCGTTATAGCCATAGCTATCGCTGGCGCTGTTGTCGCACCGCTCGGTATGACGACACAAGTCGGTGCTACTAAAGCTAAAGACGATGGAAATCGTCAAATCAACGAAACGCCGGTAGCAAATCTTAAACAAGGTGGAGTTTTCCGCTACGTTCAAGTAGATATTTGCCCGAACTTTAATACCAGCGCAATTGAGGGAAACCTTCTTAACTGCAGCCAGGTAATGGGCACAATGTTGCCGCAGTACATCTACTTCGACAAGAACACACAGATTCAAATCGATAAAAACTACGCCGAAGCAGTGACAGTATCACGTGTAGGTGGAAAGCAGACTGTTACTTACAAACTTAACCCAAAGGCTAAGTGGAGCGACGGTAAGAAGATTGGTCTTGCAGACTTCGTGGGCATGTGGAATGCACAGAAGAAGACAGGCCAGGGCTTCAACATCACGTCATCAGTTGGATACGAAAAAATTGAATCAGTCAAAAAAGGAAAGACTGACAATGAAATCGTTGTAACTTTCAGCGAGACATACCCTGACTGGCAGCCACTTTTCAGTGCGCTCAAGCCAGCATCGTTGACAGCAACACCAGACGCCTTCAACACTTCATGGAAGGCAGCACCACTCGTGACTGCTGGTCCATTTAAGTTCAAGGCACTTGACAAAGTTACGCGCACAATTACGGTTGAGCGTGACAGCAAGTGGTGGGGTGACAAGCCAGTGCTTGAGACGATCATCTTCAAGGCTTTGCCACAAGTCGCACAAATCGACGCTCTTTTGAACGGCGAAATTGACTACATGGACATCGGTAACGATTCAAACGCTCTCAAGCGTGCCCGTGAAAATGCAAAGATCAGCGTGCTCCTTGCTAAGGCTCCGACTCACGAACACTTCACCTTTGGTCTTCAAAATCAAGCAGTGGTTGGAGATGTTGCGGTGCGTCAGGCAATCATGCTTTCAATCGACCGCCAACAGATCGCAACAGCGATCCAAGGCATCGTTGATCCAAAAGTCAAGCCAAACAACAACCACGTTTTCCTTGACGGAACCGCATGCAACCAAGACAACACAGGCAATCTCGGCAAGCGAGACCTGACAGCAGCAAACAAGTTGCTTGATGGCGCCGGTTGGGTCAAGGGTTCAGACGGCATTCGTTCAAAGGGCGGCGTTCGTCTTTCGGTCGCGTTGAAGTACCCGAGCGGTAACGACAACCGCCGTGACACAGTTCTGCTTGCATCGGCAATGGCAAAAGAAGCAGGTATCGAATTGGTACCGACTTTGGTCCCGTCAGCGCAATATTTCACCTTGGCCAATATCACTGGTGGTCAATTTGAAATGGCAATCTTTGCGTGGAGTGGAACCAACTTCCCAATTTCGTCATCCGGCAACCTCTACAAAATTGGTACTGCACAGAACTTCGGCAATATTGGAAGCAAAACAATTGACGATTTGTTCACAAAGGCAAACAACATTCTTGACAGCAAGAAGCGTTGTGAGATTGCAAACCAAGCCGACAAAGAGGTGTACAAGCTTGTTCACTCGATCACATTGTTCCAACGCAATAACGTCGTTGGTGTGCCAAAGAATGTTGCCAACTTCGGCGCATTCGGTTTCACATCAATTGACTGGACAAAGGTCGGATTTAAAAAGACCAAGTAATTAGTAGTTAGTAAGAAAATGGCGGGTAGTCCGAAAGGACTACCCGCCATTTTTATTTATACGTTTGTGTAAGCGGCGTAGCCGGTGACTTCAAGTTCGTCGGCCAACTCTGGGCCTGCGCTCTTGACGATGCGACCGTTGGTCAAAATATGCACGAAGTCGGGTTTGAGTTGTTCAAACAGTCGGCTGTAGTGGGTAATAACAAGCACCCCGAGGTTTATCTCGCGTGTTGCATCTTCAACGCGCTGAGCGCAATCACGAAGTGCATCAATGTCAAGGCCAGAGTCGAGTTCGTCGAGAATCGCGATCTTTGGTTGCAAAACGGAAAGTTGCAAAGTTTCACTTCGCTTTTTCTCACCACCCGAGAAGTCGACATTCACCGAACGAGTCACTAGTTCTGGGTCGAATCCAATTCGCTTGGCTTCGGTTTCAATGAGTTGTTTTAGTTGCCTCGAATCTTGGTTACGCGCATCTAAAGCCGCTGACATTGCCTCTTGTAACATCACGCCCGGAATTTCGGTTGGGTATTGCATGATCAGATGCAAACCCGCAGTTGCTCGCTGCCAAGTCGGTAAAGCCAAAACATCGACGCCATCGAGCGTGACACTGCCACTAGTAACCGTGTAGCCCGGCTTGCCCATCAATGCTGCCGACAAAGTCGATTTGCCCGCGCCGTTCGGACCCATCACGGCATGAACTTCGCCAGAGTTGATCGTGAGCGAAACATCATTCAAAATTTGTGTGCCACCAACGCTGACAGCGAGATTTTTGATTACGAGTGTTGTCATTTGTAGAGCCTCACTTGACGTCAATTACGACTGAGCCGTCTTCAATGGTTGCAACGTAAACAGGCACTGGCTGAGTTGCCGGCAGTGTGTTGGGTTTTCCGGTCTCAAGACTGAAGCAACTTGCATGGCGAACGCACTCGATTTCTTTCGTGTCAATAATGACTTCGCCGTCTGAGAGCGCAACATCTGCATGGCTGCACTTGTCGCCGATTGCATAGACCTTGTCGTCGATTCGCACGACGGCGATCGCCCGCTCGCCCACTACGAACCGCGCAGCCTTGCCCGAGACGAGTTCGTCAAATGTGCAAACTGTTGTTTTCATTTGGATGCTCCTAAAAGTTTTGCGCTTACGCGCTCGCGCAGATCAGCGATGAACGGCACGGCCGGCAAGCGATCGAGAACTTCGCCAAAGAAACCGAGCACGACGAGTCGCTCAGCGATTTCAGGCTCAATGCCGCGACTCTCGAGATAGAAACGTTGCTCGTCATCAATCGGACCAACCGTGCTGGCATGACTGCACTTGACGTCATTTGTTTCGATCTCGAGATTTGGAACACTTTCAGCCCATGCACCGTTTGAAAGAGTGAGATTGCGATTGGTTTGAAACGCTTCTGACTTCGTCGCGTTTTCGCGAATGCGAATCAAACCCGTATAAACACTTTTTGCAGTGTCTTTGACCGCACCTTTGAACAGCAGATCGCTGCGAGTGCGCGGCGCGGCGTGATCTTGCAACGTGCGAAAGTCGTGCATCTGTGTTGAGCCAGCAAAATAGAGTGCGACTTGTTGCGAATTGGCGCCTTGGCCTTCAAGTCGAACTTCAGCACGAACGCGCGCATAATCGCCGCCAAGAGCGACCGAGAAAAGTTTCATCATTGAATCGCGTTGACCCACAGCCTGCTGATAACCGATCTGCCATGTCGCAGCACCGAGTTCGTTGATCGCCACGTATGTAACTCGCGCCGATTGGGCCGCACGCACATCGACAACAGGCACAACGAGTGACGCAATATCATCGCCCGAAATGAAGCGCTCAACGATCGTGATTTCGCTGTTTTCTTGGGCATCAATAACCAGACGCGGGTATGCGACAACGCCTGACTCATTGAGTGAGTGAGTAATTATGATCGGCTGAGTAATCGTCTGACCTTTGGCAACGCAGATAGCAGTTAGCGCCGCATTTTTGGCGTTTAAGTCTTCGAACAGATCGCTTGAAGTGCGAGGCACAACACTTGTTGTGCGTGAAACAACTTTTTTAATCGAGTCTGCTGGCCCGTCGATTGTGGTTGTTACTTGACCGGGTCGAAAACGCTCGAGGTCGAGTTCGCCGATGCGGCTGTAACGCCAGATCTCTTCGTCAACGGTTGGAATCGTCACAGTACTCATTTTCGCTTGCGCTTTTTCTTCTTGTTTTTCTTTTCTTTGATTTCTGCGGCGATGTCACTTGCCATCGCATTGATGATCGCTTCGGCTTCGCTCAACACAGAGGCTGCCGTGCCATCTTTGACACTTATTGGCTCAAGTGGCGTCACAGCTGGCACGATCGTGCCGTGCGCCCAGCCGATATCGACAGCACGATGATCGAACTTTGCACACTCATCGGGGCATCGCCATGGTGCATCAGGGGCAAGGTCGAGACGGCAGCGTCGCATCGCATCGCCGTTTGTGTAGGTGCGACTTTCGAAATGCTTGCATTCGGTTCGCATTGCCATATTTCGAATTTTACTTCAGTTGGCTAACTTCAGCCGACCGAGCCTTCCATTTGCAACTCAATTAGTCGACTCCACTCAACGGCGTATTCCATTGGCAATGTGCGTGTGACCGGCTCGATAAAACCGTTGACGATCATGCTCATTGCTTGCTCTTGCGAAAGACCACGACTCTGCAAGTAGAAGAGTTGTTCGTCGGCGATTTTTGAAACCGTTGCTTCGTGACCAATTTGTGCATCTTGAGCGCCTACTTCCATGTATGGAAAAGTGCGACTCTCGCTTTGTTCGTCAAGAATTAGGGCATCACATTGCACGTGACTCTTGCAGTTTGTTGCACCTTCTTCGACACGAACCAGACCGCGGTAGGCGGTGATACCGCCGTCTTTAGAGATTGACTTTGAAACAATTTTTGATGAAGTCTCGGGCGCGGCGTGAACCATTTTGGCTCCAGCATCTTGGTGCTGGCCGGCACCTGCATATGCCACGGAGAGAACTTCGCCAGTGGCTTTTGGTCCCATTAGATAGACACTTGGATATTTCATCGTCAACTTTGAACCGATGTTGCCGTCGATCCACTCCATGTGGCCTTCGGTTTCGACGCGTGCACGCTTGGTGACCAAGTTGTAAACGTTTGGTGACCAGTTTTGAATCGTCGTATAAGTGACATGAGCGCTTGGCTTGACAACGATTTCGACAACAGCCGAATGCAACGAATCTTTTGTGTAGACCGGCGCTGAGCAACCTTCGATGTAATGAACTTTCGAACCTTCGTCAGCGATAATCAGCGTGCGCTCAAACTGGCCGGCATTTTCAGAGTTGATTCTGAAGTAAGCCTGCAGCGGCATTTCGCATTCAACGCCCGGCGGAACATAAATAAATGAGCCACCCGACCAAACAGATGTGTTGAGTGCCGAAAACTTGTTGTCGCCCGGCGGAATTACCGTGCCGAAATATTGCTTGACAAGATCTGGATATTCGCGCAACGCAGTGTCCATGTCGCAAAACAAGATGCCAAGTTTTTCGAGATCTTCGCGATTGCGATGGAAGACAACTTCACTCTCGTACTGAGCGGTGACGCCAGCGAGATACTTTCGCTCAGCTTCTGGAATACCAAGTTTTTCGTATGTCTTGCGCATCTCTTCTGGCAGGTCTTCCCATTCGTCGACTTGCGCTGTGGCCGGCTTCAAGTAGTAATAGATGTCTTGAAAGTCGATGTCTGGCATGTTGACGGCGAACCAGTCGAGCATCGGCTTTTTTTCAAAAGTCTGAAGTGATCGCAAACGCATTTTGCGCATCCACTCGGGCTCACCTTTCCACCACGAGATTTGCTCGACGACGCCCGTGTTTAATCCTTTGACGGGTTCGAATGCATATTCAACTTCGTCGCTCCAACCGAGTTGGTACTTCGAAAGGTCGAGATCAAATGTCACTGAGTGTTCTCCTCGGGGTGAGTAATTAGCACTATCTGCATAGTAACAATTAACAGGCTTGAATGCGCAACCCCAGACTGGTTGTTCGGCACAGATAGCGTGACGATCTCTCATGGAACGCTTCGGTCTTGTCGGTTTGCCCAACGCTGGCAAGTCATCTTTATACAACGCACTGACAGGGTCGAACGCGCTCGCCGCACCGTATCCGTTTGCGACCAAAGACCCGAACATCGGAATGGCCAAAGTGCTCGACCCGCGACTTGATGCCCTGGCGGCGATGTCGAAAACACAAAAAACTGTTTATGCAACTGTTGAAGTTGTCGACATCGGCGGACTCGTCGAAGGGGCAAGCAAAGGTGAAGGACTCGGCAATAAATTTCTCGCCAACATTCGCGAAGTTGACGCGATCGTTTACGTTTTGCGTGCGTTCGCCGACGACGACATTCCGGGACCGAGCGACCCGCTCGAGCACTTGCGAGTTTTAGAAATTGAATTGGCACTCGCCGACCTTGAAGCAGTCGAAACAAAAATCAATCGGATGCAAAAAGCGGCACGAATGGACAAGACGCTCGAAGACGAACTCGGCGCTTTGACTCGCGCGCAAGAAAATCTTGCTGAGGGTCGGCCGTTATATCGAGCCAAGATTTCAAAAGACGATTTAGAACTGTTGGCACCACACTTTTTATTGACGACTCGCCGAGTTCTGGCAGTTGTCAACGTCGCCGAAGATGACTTGGCGCGAATTCCAGAATTTGAAGAAATTGTGCGCAAAGAACTTGCGCCACCAGGGTCGGCAAGTGAAAATCAAGTCGAAGTTTTGGGCATGAGCGTGCAACTTGAAGCCGAAGCAGCGCAACTTGACGCCAAGGATCGAAAAGAAATGCTCGAAGCGCTGGGCTTGGGTGAAGGCGCGTTGCCACGCATGGTGCGATCGGCGTATCACTTGCTTGGATTGCGAACTTATTTCACGACTGGCGAAAAAGAAACGCGTGCGTGGACTTTTAAAGCTGGCGCAAAAGCCCCTGAGTGTGCCGGAAAGATTCACAGCGACTTGCAGCGCGGCTTTATTCGTTCAGACGTAATTATGTGGGATGAATTATTGAGCATTGGCTCGTGGAACAAAGCC
>OFSF01000470.1_pt1 | contig 15787 bp, 14 predicted proteins | sample 1543271 | NCBI WGS metagenome assembly OFSF01 (sample SAMN07774227, study PRJEB24372) | wastewater metagenome | isolation source: Exp Tend VB 100WW | collected 2016-02
TGGCCGGCTCCAGGCGGTTCTGGCGCAGCCAGGTCTCGGCCTGGTCCACGGCCGGCTGCAGCGGCAGCGGTGAGGCCGCGCCATCGGCCGCCAGGACGGTGCCCGCCCACCACAGGGCGGCCAGGCCTGCGCCCAGCCTGTGGCGCCAGGGGCGCGCGGTGCCTCGTTGTCTGCTCATGCTCATGCGGTTCATGCGGCGTTCGTGTCCGGGGTGTCCCTGTGGGTCGATGTGCAGTGCCACACGCCCATGCCCACGCATGCGCACACGCACCACACGAGCACCATCATGAGCGACACCGGATGCCAGGACAGCCCCGGGAACCCCATACCGACCGGCCGACCCAGCAGCGCCAGATTGACCGCCACCCCCAGCACCGCCTGCACCAGCAGCCAGAGCCCGACCACCTGCCAGACCCGGGCCAGCCCGTGTTCGGCGCTGTCGGCCGGCGTGCGCCGGAGCTGCCGCAAGGCGCCGATCAGACCGGCGGTCCACAGGCCGACGAACCCCGCCACAAGCCCGGCCACCGGCACCCAGCCCACCCGGACCACCAGCCAGACCAGCGCAAAGTCGCCATGCGACTGCGGCACCGGCCGCACCGCGCCGAGGGCCGGCCCCCAGTCGGCCGCCCGGGCCAGCGCCAGCTCGGTCAGATGCCGCTGGTACTGGCTGCAGCAGTCGCCGTAGGGGCTGATCTGCACCATCCACCACAGGCGCCAGAGCGGGTTGGGCGCCTGCAGGTCCACGACGCCGAGCACCACCACCAGGGCCAGCAGCAGCACGCCCGGCGGCAGGGCGCGCCGCCACCCGCGCCAGGGGCCGGGCGGCCGTGCGCTCCGTGCCAGCAGCAACAGCACCAGCATGGAGACGATCTGCCGCGAGTTGGCCAGCGCGCAGCCCCACCACAGCATGGCCCAGCATGCGGTGGCGGTGTGCCACCCATCGGGTGCAGCCGGTGGGCGGGCTCCTCGGGTGCGGTACACCTGCAGCAGCAGGACGGCCGCGACCAGGGTCTCGACACCCGCCATCCAGACCGCTTCCACGCGCCGGCTGCTGCTCAGCGTGGTGATCAGCAGGCCGCAGAACAGGTAGAGACCGGGCAGGCGGGTGGTGTGCATGTCCCGCATGGTGCCGCGCGGCGGTGGCGGAAACCTGTACCGAATCTGCCGGATCCGGACGAATGGTGATGAATCGTGACGGCTGCGGATCCGGCCGCCACACCGGGGTCCGCTTGCGTTCCAATGGCCCATCCGCGGGGCAGTGACCGCTCCGCCACAGGAGAGGAGCACCCCATGACCAAGCAGATCGCCGTTGTCGAGGACGAACAGGACATCCGCGACAACTACCTGGAAGCCCTGCGCCGCGCCGGCTACCAGCCACGTGGCCACGCCTCCCGGCAAGAGGCCGAGGCCGCCTTCGCCGTCCAGATGCCGGACCTGGTCCTGCTGGACATCGGCCTGGGGGCAGAGCGTGATGCGGGCATGGTGCTGTGCCAGGACTTGCGGGCGCGCTCCAAGGTGGTGCCGATCATCATCCTGACCAACTTCGACAGCGAATCGGACGTCATCAGCGGCTTTCGCCTCGGGGCAGACGACTACCTCGTCAAGGCCCACATCACGATGGCGCAGCTGCTGGCGCGGGTCACGGCCCTGTTCCGCCGGCAGGAAGCCCTGCAGCAGGCGCGCCGCCAGGAACACGTCCTCGACATCGGCGCCCTGCGGCTGGACCTGGAGCGCTTCGAGGCCCGCTGGAAGGACACCGCGGTCGACCTGACGATCACCGAGTTCGAGATCGTCAAGGCGCTCACCCGGCAGGTGGGCCACCTGCGTGACCGCGACACGCTGATGCGCTCGGCGAACATCTACGTCGAGCCCAACACCATGACCGCGCACATCAAGCGCATCCGCACCAAGTTCGAGGCGGTCGATCCGGCGTTCTCGATGATCGACACCGTCTACGGCCGCGGCTACCGCTGGAACGGCGCGGCCGCCCGATGAGCCCCGACACCGTGCCGACCACGGCGCGCCGGCCGTGGCGCTTCGGCCTGCGCGCGCAGGGGCTGGCCGTGGCGCTGGTGCTGCTGGTGGTGTTTCCGCTGGTGCACGAGCACTACGTCGGCGAGATGCGCGCACGCCTGCAGCAGGCCCAGCAGCGTGCGCTGCTCGACGTGACCGAGGCCTATGCCCGCGCGCTGCAGCCGCTGTCCGATCCGGTGGCCGAGCGCTTGCCGGGGGCGTCGATCGCGCGCAGCGGCTTTCAGGTCTGGCTGCTGGACACGGAGCTGCGGGTCCGCGGCCACTGGGGCAGCCTGGTGCGCCAGGACACGCGGTTCATGGCCGATGCCGACCCCCAGGCCGGTCCCCAGGCCGATGCCCTGGACCGCTGGATCGTGCGCTGGGTCCACCCCTGGGTGGCGCCGGACACGGTCGATTTCTCCGACCTGGAGCGGGCGAGCGGCCCGGTCCTCGATGACGCGGTGCGGGCCGCCGCCCAGGGCAGCATCGGCGTGCAGCAGCGCAGCCTGTCGACCCGCGACGCGCGCATCTTCTCGGTGGCTGCGCCGGTGTGGGGCGCCTCGGGGGTCGAGGGCGTGGTGGTCGTGGAGCAGGGCGACGACACCATCACCCGCGCCGCCTGGCATGCCCGCGAACGGCTCGCGGTCACGACGCTGCTGGCCTTCCTGGTGGTGGCGGGCGTGCTGGCGCTGTACGCCGGCCGGCTCACCCGGCGCCTGCTGGCCTTGCAGGCCGAGGCGGAGAGCGCCGTGGACGCCCAGGGCCGCGTGCGCCGCAGCCGCGGCCTGCGCCTGCAGGCCAGCCACGATGCCGAGGACGAACTGGGCGACCTGTCGCGCAGCTTCTCGACCCTGCTGCAGCGCCTGGACGGCTACCACGACTACCTGCAGAAGCTCGCCCGCCTGCTCGGCCACGAGTTGCGCACGCCGATCACCTCGATCCGCATGTCGCTGGACAACCTGCGCGCGCTCAGCACCACGCCGGCCGACGCGGTCTACTTCGAGCGCACCGAGCGCGGCATGGACCGCATCAACCGCGTGCTGTCGGCCATGGGCGAGGCGTCGCGGCTGGAGGAGATGCTGGCCAGCAGCCCGCGCATCCGCTTCGACCTCGGCGCCTTCCTGCACGACTACGTGAACACCTTCGCGGCAGGCCGGCCAGACCGGATCTTCGAGGTCTGCGTCGGCCCGCCCGCCGCGTGGGTGCTGGGTGACCCGGATTGGGCCGCGCAGATGCTGGACAAGCTGCTCTCGAACGCCTGCGACTTCGCGGTGGCCGGCACGCCCATCGTGGTCGCGTGCGAGCGCGACGCGCTGCACGCACGCCAAGTCCGCGTCAGCGTCTCGAACCAGGGGCCGCGCCTGCCGGCGGCGCTGGCGACCTCGCTGTTCGAGCCCTTCTCCTCGGTGCGCGACGGAGCGGCATCCGACCAGCCGCACCTGGGCATCGGGCTCCATGTCGTGCGCCTGGTCGCCGAGTACCACGGCGGGCAGGTGGCGGCGCAGGACCGCGCGGACGGGAGCGGCGTGGTGTTCACCGTGACCCTGCCGCTGGAGGCCTGAACCCTGTCGGGTCCGAGACCTCCTCGACTTCCCGCCGGTATCAGGGCAGCGCCACGCCCGCCACGCCGATCACCTTCTGGTGCGAGTAGTCGCCCGCCGCCGGACGCGACACCGTGCCGCCGCGCGCGACCAGCCAGTCGGCGAAGGTCTGCGTGTAGAGCAGGTAGGTGTTGACGTAGCGGCCTTCCGCGTAGACCTTGCCGAAGGTGGTGTAGCCGTCCTTGCCGGTGGCGGCGAAGTCATGGGTCACCACGGTGTAGGTCTTGGCGAGGTCGATGGGCGACCAGACGCCGGTGGTGCGGTCCTTGACCTCCACGTTGCTGAAGCGGCTGCCACGGGCCTTGGTCAGGTCCAGATTCCAGCGCAGGCCGGCCGCGTAGGGGTGCGAGCCGTCGGACGAGGCGTTGTCGCGGTAGTTGGCGACCGCGTCTTCGAGCGACTGCACCATCTCGGCGCCGGTCAGGTCCAGCTCGACCAGCACGTTGGAGAAGGGCAGCACGGTGAACGCGGTGTTCATCGTCAGCGTGCCGCTGCTGATCGGCGTGCGCACGCCGCCGGCGTTCTGCAGCGCGAAATGGGCGCGCTTGCTGGCGGCCAGGAAGGCTTCGGCCACCACCTGCGCGGCGTCGCTGCCGCGGGCCAGCGTGTTGGCGGTCTCGCAGCCGGCGATGCCGCCGGAGCGGTTGGTCGTCTCGCCGGGCACCCGCACCAGGCAGAGCGCTTCGGTCGCGGTGCCGATGACCTTGGCCTTCTGGGCTTCGACCTGCACGGTGTAGCCGGCCAGCACGCCCGCGGCGACGGTGTCGGGCGTCGTCACCTTGATGCGCGGGTCGGTGGCCAGCTTGGCGGTCAGCGCGACCTTGGTGGCGTCATCGACCGCGACGAAGGTGCCGGCGGCGTTCTTGCGCTTGAAGCTGTCGCCGATCACCACCGAGGCGTTGCCCGCGCAGCTCGCGACCGCGCCCTGGGTGTCGAACTTGACGTTCATCAGGCTGAACACCTTGCTGTATTCCCACGACTGCCCGATGCAGACCGTGCCGCCGTCCTTGTTCTTCAGCACCGTCGGGTAGGCGCCCGAGCTGCTCAGGCCGAAGCTGGTGAAGTCGCCCAGCAGCGTGTGCGAGTCGCCGCCGATGATCACGTCCACGTCGGTCAGCGCCGCCGCCAGCTTCTTGTCGGCCTCGTAGCCCTGGTGCGTCAGCAGCACGATGTGCTTCACGCCCTGGCCCTTGAGTTCGTCGATGTACTTCTGCGCCGTGGTGGTCTCGTCGAGGAACTGGGTGCCGGCCAGCGGGCGCGAGGAGGCCTTGGTCTTGCCGGCGACGTCGATGCCGATGATGCCGACCTTCACGCCGTCATAGGTCTTGACCAGGTAGGGCTTGTGGACCGGCGTGCCCGACGGGGCCAGCGGGGAGCCGGCTTCCGGCACGACGTTGGCCGAGACGATGGCGGTCTGGCAGTCGGCCGTGTAGAGCTGGTCCAGGAAGTTCTTCAGCACGCCGTCGCCGTCGTCGAACTCGTGGTTGCCGTAGCCGAAGGCGTCGAAGCAGACCGTGTTCATCATCTTCGCGTCGGCTTCGCCCTTGAAGAAGGTGTAATACAGCGTGCCCGTCACCGCGTCGCCCGCGTGCAGCTTGAGCAGGTTCTTCTTCTCGGCAGCGGCCTGCTTGAACAGCGTGGTCTGACGCGCGAAGCCACCGAGTTCGACCTGGGTCGCCACGCCGTCGAGCACCAGTTCCACGGCGGGGATCGGCTCCAGTTGCGAGTGGTGGTCGTTGAGGTGTGCGATGGTCAGCGTCAGGGGGGCGGGGGTCGGCGGAGCGGTCAGGTCGGGCCGTGTGCTGCAGGCACCGAGGGCGGCCACCAGACCGGCGGCGGCGAGGAGGTGGCACAGGGGGCGCAGGGGACGCAGAAACATCGTGAGGCTCCTGAGGCAGGGGGCGTGATTTGTGCGGCACAGTGTCGCTCATGGACCTCAGACAGATGCGCTACTTCCTCGCCGTGGCCGAGGAGCGCCACCTCGGCCGCGCCGCCGAGCGCCTGCACATGGCGCAACCCCCGCTGACCCGCCAGATCCATGCGCTGGAGGACGAACTCGGCGCGCCGCTGTTCACCCGCACCCCCAAGGGCATGGAGCTGACCGAGGCGGGGCAGACGCTGCTCGACGAAGTGCCGAACCTGCTGGCGCTGGCGCAGCGGGCCCGCGAGCGCACGCGCGCCGCCGGGCGGGGCGAGACCGGGCGGCTGGACGTGGGGCTGTTCGGCTCGGGGGTGCTGGACGTGATCCCGCGGCTGCTGGCGCGGTTCCACGCCGAGCGGCCGGACGTGAAGATCGTGCTGCACACGATGACCAAGGCCGAGCAGCTCGACGCGCTGCGCGAGCGCCGCATCAGCGTCGGCTTCAACCGGCTGGTGCCGCCGGAGCCGGATCTGGTGATCGAGACGGTGCTGCGCGAGCAGATGCGGGTGGCGCTGCCCGAGGGGCACCGGCTGTGTGCGCAGGCGTCGGTGCGCATTCCTGATCTGCAGGGTGAGCCGATGATCCTCTACCCGAACCTGCCGCTGCCCGGGCTGGCGCAGCAGGTGATGCAGGCCTTCGCGCAGGAGGGCACGCCGCTGCAGATCGAGCAGGAGGTCGAGGACGTGCTGACCGCGGTGGCGCTGGTGGCGGGGGGGTTTGGCGCCTGCATCACGACGGCCAGCAGCGAGAGCCTGCGGCTGCCGGGGGTGGTGTACCGGCCGCTGGACTGTGCGTATCTGCGGGACATCGAGCTGAGCTGCATTCACCGGCGGGGGGATGGGTCGCCGGTGCTGGGGGCGTTTCTGGCGGTGGTGCGGGGGGCGTCGCGGGGAGAACAGGTTGCGAAGAAGTTAGCTAATGGCTAACTTCTTCGCATGTACTCGACAAGCTGCCGCGCAACGTGCGCGATCAGTTGTTGAGCAAGATCGAGGACTTGGCGCGTGATCCGTTCAGCGCAGCCAACGTCAGGAAACTTGTGGGCTTGCCGGGCTACCGGCTGCGCGTGGGGGACTGGCGCGTCATCTACGACGTGGAATCAGGACGGCTGGTGGTGCGTGTGCTGAAGATCGGTCCACGCGGAGGGGTGTATCAATGAGCCGAGTTCAAGTCATCGAGAAGGACGGCAAGCCGGACTTCTACGTGGTTCCCGCCGACATTTGGGAGCGGGTGCGCGAGATGGTCGAGGACGCCGAGGACGCGGCGGACTACGCCGCAGCGGTCGCCCGCGACGACGGCGTGCGCTATCCCTCCCCCGTGCTGCAGGCGATGCTGGATGGCGCCAGTCCGCTGCGTGCGTGGCGCGAGCACAAGGGCATGACGCTGCAGGTGCTGGCCGATGCCGCTGGGGTGAGCCGCGCCTACGTCAGCCAGATCGAGAGTGCCAAGCGCAACGGCAGCGCCCGCACGCTCAAGCGGCTGGCGGATGCGCTGGGGGTGCCGGTGGGGGCGCTGATCGCGCTGTGATTCGGCTGAGGCCGGACTGCGCGTGGTCGATGCACGGCCACACCCGCTTGACCCAGGAAGGTGAACCGACTGGAAGGTCAACCTCTCATGGCTCTGCCAAGGGAGCAAACGCAAAACTCGGCTTCAGGTCGTTCATCCACGTCATGGGCATGAGGCCATCAAACTGCAGCCGACCCACCACGATGCCTGGATGAATGCCGATCCTGTGCGCAAAATCTTTCACCGCCAACTTGGTTCTTGGCAATGACCGTAGCGCTTCGGCATGTTCCGTCGGTATCAGGAAATCCCGCGCCCAGGCGTTGGCTTGCTGCTCTTCCAAGGAATCGCTGCCCGCAGTTCCTGGATCGTCCAGAAAAACGGCTTTCTTTTCCTGGCTGTGCAGCAGCACATGCGCTGCCTCGTGGAAGAAGGTGAACCAGAATTTGTCGTTCGTCTTGCCATAAAGCGACAACTGGATCAGCGGCCGATGTGGATTGAGCCACCGCGCGACGCCCGCCACATGGGCACCAGGCAAGGCCGGGATCAGCACCAGCACAACCCCTGCTTCGCGCAGCAGCTGGCGCAGTGTGGGCTCGAAATCTTGGGGAGCTTGGGTTGTCAGCGATCGAATGGCTTGCAGCGCGGATCTGAACCTGCCTTCGTCGTAACGCGGGCCGTCCAGTTTTTCGGCCTCCCGCTCACCCATGCGCAACCACGCCGAAATGGCGCCAATGTCCGCTTGCTCCGGTCGGCTGCGCCGGAAAGACAGCTCCATGCAGCCATAGGTGGACTGCCATTGCTCCGCAGAGGCCACGCCGAAGAAAGCCAGCACCTCGGTCACCAGCGTAGGCTTTGACTTGGCATCGACACGCCGCTTGGCCAAAGCCTTCAGGCGCATCATTTCTTTCAGGGGAAAGTTGTCGAGCCACCGGGTCATCGTGGCGTGCTGGTCTGCAGCGGCCAGCAGCGCCGCCCGTTCCCGGTAGCGTGCTTCGCGCTGGAGCCAGAAACCCACAGACACGCCAAGGACACTCTGCAAGCGAACCGCGGTCTCTTCCGTCAGGCGGGCCTTGCCATTGAGAAGCAGGCTGACATGTTTGGCCGTGTAGCCCAGCCGGTCGGCCAGTTGCTGCTGCGTCCAGTCGCGTTCCTCGATCAGATCAAGGATGGTGTCACCCGGCGGAGACACCCAGTCCGGCGCGAACGGGGCGCCAGTGTCAGTGTCGGTTGCAGCCAGATCAGTCATGGTAGTCACCGATGTATTCAATCAAGACGATGGTCACGAGAGACCAGTCGATGGCGTTTTCCGCCTTGCGGGGTACGGGGTCGTTCGCGGGAGCGAAGACCAGCCGCCATCCCCCAGTCAGGTCCAGCGCGAACTGGCCTTCACGGTCGCCGTGCAGCGGATGCGGTCGACCAGCGTGTAGATCTGTGACACAGGTGGCGGCTTCCAGGTCACTCAAACGGGTCCGGAGCTTCTTGGCGCACACCGCCCCCATTTCCTTGACTGCTGTGGATTGCTTTTCGCAGATCTCCCGCAGCTTCTTGTCCTTGAATGTGATGTTCAAGAACGCCCCCTCAAGAAGGTTGATTTTATGAGTCTTTACCTGATAGGTAAAAATTTATTACACCGTACAGACCCTGCAATCGAGCGGATCGCGCTCGTTCTGTTGTCCTGAATGCGCAAAAAGTGCGCATCATGCCAAGTCCGGCACCAAATCCAGAATCTGCCGAATCTCCGGTGCAATCGCCGCCTCGTCCAGATCCAGCGTGACGTTCTGGGCCACCAACGCTGCCTGACCCTGCGTGGCCGCAGCCAGCTCGTCGAACAGGCGGCCGATCAAGGCTTCCAGGCCAGTCAGGGTTTCGGTCAGATCCTGCTGGATCGTCTGGAAGATGACCGGGGCGGTCTGCTGCGCGGTGATCGTGAGGTGGTCGAGCATCCTGCCTTTGACACCCTGGCCGGATTCACGCGAGGCCCGCTCATAGGCGGGCAGCATGTGGTTCTTGGCGGCGCTGCTCATGCCGTAGGCCAGCACACGGCGCTGGTCACTGACTTCGCCCGTCACGCGCCGGGCGCTTTCCTGCTTCTCGAACTTCACACGCTTGCGGAATGCGGCCAACTGCTGCTGGACCAAAGCGGGCGACTTGCCACCCGAGGCTTGCGCCAGCTTGCCCGCCCGGAAGCAGAACTCCTCCGTCGCGTGGGTCAGCCGCAGCGCAAGCTCGTCGCGGATGGCGCCGAGTTCCGTGGTGAAGTAGTGTTCCCAGGCCACCGGCAGGTGGTCGATCAGCGGGTCAGTCACGTCCCCGTTCAGATCGTAGACTCGCCCGTTCGACGGACTCTTGTACAGGCCATCCCGCGCCACGATGGCGCGCAGGGTCGCCCAGTGGATCTGCTGCCATCCCTGGCAGGTGCGGCGCACGCCCCGCACGCTGTCGCGGAACAGCGGGTCCATGCGGCCGATGAAGGCGTTGCGCTTCTCGTCGAGCTGCGTCTGGGCGATGCCGAGGGCTTCCTGGCTGCGCTCGACCAGACGGGTCACTTCGTCCTGCAAGGCCGCGCGGGCATGGGTCACGGCAGGAGACCCTTGCGCCGCGCGCGAACGAAAAAAGAGCGCCATTTCATCCCGCAGATGCTCGACCCGCTTCAGTGCCGTCCGCCCGGTCAGCCCCTGTCCTGCCTCGTCCGCCAGGGTGCGCAGGTGGTTGAGCACGTCGGGAATGCCGGTTTCGTCGCTGTGGTCCAGGCCGTAGTCCCGGCGGCCGGGGCCGATCTTGTTGATCCGGTTGTAGGCCGCCGAGCTGACAGTGAAGATGGGCGCCTGGCGTGCCAGGTCGTGCATCTGCCGGGCCGTGTCCGCGTATTCGCCGATGCCCACGAGGTCGCCCACCATGTCTTCCAGTTGCTTGCGCGCGTTGCCGATCGCGTGCTGCTGGTAGGTCTGGATCAGCTCCGACAGCTCGCAGTCCTCGGGCAAGCCGAATTGCTCGGCCGCCGCCGTGTCGATGTCGTCTGCCTTGGTGCCGATGAGCGACAGCGCCCGATAGCTGCCACTGAGTACCAGCGAGCGCAGCAGCTTCTCCTTGTGCAGCAGGGTCTGGATGTCCTGCGTCAGCCCACGCACCATCGGGAACATCAGCCACACGAATGGCGCGCTGCGCAGGAACTCGCGGGTGACTTCGACACGGGCTTCGTTCGGATCGTTTGTACCGGGTAGATCCACCAGTTCGATGCCTCCGCGCAGGCAGTCATAGGGACCGGTGATCGTGACCTGCTTGACCAGCGGCCACAGCATGCTGTCACCGTGGATGAAAGTCTTCAGGTGAGCCTGCATCGCTCTGGCGTCGTCAAAGGTGCGGCTGTCTTGACCTGAGCCACACAGGATGCGTTCGACGGCGTCTGGCAGCATCAGCCGGTGCAGATCCGGCATGGGTGCCTCGTCGGGCAGCTTCGTTCCCAGGACTGCTTCGATGCGCTTGCGCATGGCGTTGAGCATCCGCTTCATCACCCCCTCTCCATCGCTTTCTTCCTCCCCTGGCTCTCTTGCCTGGAGGAAGCGGTCGATGTCAGCCTCCCACTCGGCGCGAGAGGCGAAATCGACCTCAATCCGATAGGTGGGGTCGGCGTGGTATCGGACGAGTGTGACAAAGGCCGTCACCGGGGCCATGACGCCCACCGGCAGCACTTGCTGGCCCAGCAAGGCATTGAGGAAAGTCGATTTTCCTGCGCCAGTCGTGCCGACCATGGCGATCCGTACGGACTGCGGGCGGTGCAGGACGGTCCTGATCGACTGCAACTCTGCCTGCCAGCGTTGCCACTCGGATGCGGCTTGAGCCACGGCCACCGGTTTGATGCGTGCCTCCATCCAGGCGTTCAGCGCTGTCAAGGCGGCGTGGGCACGCAGCACCGGATCACTCGCATGTTCGATTGCACGCGAAAATGCAGGCTCAGTCATCAAAGTACCTTGATATTGATATGAAAACCACGAAAAAGCGTGGATCGTGCTGCGGGTGCGGCACATGAGCGATCAACGGTGTCACGTCGTCGTTGATGCCCGTGATCCCAGAATCCGCTGGGCGCCGAAAGGACGGGCACAGACGGCCTCCGTGCAGGCTGCGCTGCGGGATCGCATCAGTGTTCCCCATCCCTGGTGCCTCTCGATACTGCTGGGCAGACGTTGAATTTTTCCGGTCAGGAAGATGCTAATCCAGTACCGCAGGTATCAAACCAATGGGCTGATCGGTACGAGTTGATCCGCGAAGAAGCGGGGTGAATCCGTGACAATCCACCAGATGTTCTCAGGGCACCTGATGGGTTCGCAGCGGGCTTACTCCCAGATCCGATACGGCCAGAAGCTTTCCTCGGTCTCGATCCGCCGACGCAGCTCCTCCGGCGAGAAGCCCGTGATCCGGCGCGTCTCGCGGCACAGGTGCGACTGGTCCGCGTAGCCGAGGTCGGCGGCGAGGCTGGCCCAGTCCGGGCGGACCCTGCCGGTGCCCGTGTCGTTGCGGCGCACGGCGAAGAAGGCTTGCTCTGCCCGCCCGATGCCGCGCAGATCCCGCAGTGACTGCCCCGCCCAGCCGCGGATGCGGCGCTCGACCTGGCGCAGGCTGCGGCCGGTGCCCGACAGCGCAGCACGCAGGGCGAGTCCTTCCGCCCAGTCGCGGTAGTAGGTGGGGCTCAGCGCGTGGCGCGGTCGCGCCTGTTGCCAGCGCGGCTCCAGGAAGTCCTCGATGAGTCGCACGCGGGTGTCGTCGTCGGGCGCGGCCTGCACCGCCTGGCACATCGCCACCCAGTCCGGCGGCAGCACCAGGCGGATGTCCTCCAGCCGGTTGAGCCAGTCGTGCGGCTCGATGCCGAGCAGGTGGTGCACGGCGTCCGGCATCAGCAGCAGCATCATGCCGTGGACAGGGCCCGGGTTCCACGACACCAACGGGCGGTTGAACGGCCCGGCGAACACGATGTCGATGCCTTCGGGATGCGGCAGGCGCGGGCTGTCCAGCGTGGCGGACGCCCCTTCGGGCAGCATCTCGCTGACGCCGTGGAACCACCAGCTGAGGCTGCACAGCGGCGAGGCCGGGAAGTGGTTGAAGCGCTGTTCGTCACCGAGCATCACACCCCGCGTGTCCCGCGCCATCACCGCGCGGAAGCAGGTGGTCAGCGACAGGCGCGGGGTCCAGAGGCGGCTGACGGCGGCGGACAGGGCGGGCGGCGGGGGCGGCATCGGGCCAGTGTAGGAGGGTGAAGCGGTTCGCGGGAGGATGTCCCCACGGTGTCGATTTCCTTCAATACAGCGCGCCAGCGGACCCGGACGATCCGGGGCATGAACACCCCCACTGCCACCGCCCACGCCGTCGCGAATGCGTCCTCCCGTCTGCCGCCCGGCCCGCGCGCCGGCTGGTGGGGCTTCCCGCTGCTGAGCGCGCTGAAGGCCGACTACCTCGGGTTCACTACCCGGCTGCACCGCGAGCACGGCGACCTCACCTTCATGCAGATGGTGAACGAGCGGGCCTATGACGTGTTCTCGCCCGAGCTGGTGCGCGAGGTCCTGGTCGATCACGCCGATGCGCTGGTCCGCTGGGAGCGCGGCATCGAGGTGTTCGAGCAGGCATTCGGGCAGAGCGTGCTGGTCACCGAGGGCGCAGTCTGGCAGCGCCAGCGCCGCATGCTGCACGCCGCGTTCACGCCGCGGCGCGTGGCGGGCTACGCCGAGCTGATGCGCGACGCGGCGCACGGGGCGCTCGACGGCGCGGTGCCCAGCGGACAGGCGGCGGCCCGGGTGGACATGGAAGCGCTGCTGACGCGGGTGGCGATGGACGTGATCATGCGCACGCTGTTCAGCCGCCCGGCGTCCGAGGAGACCGCCGCCGCGGCGCACGCCACGCAGGTGCTCTCCGCCAGCGCGATGCGCGAGATGTTCTGGCCGGTGACGCTGCCGGACTGGCTGCCGCTGCCGGGCAAGGCGGCCAAGCGGCGGGCGCTGGCGACGCTGCGGCAACTGGTGGCCGGGCACATCCGGGATCGGCGTGCCGAGGGCGAGGCGGCGCCGCCCCGCGCGGACCTGCTGGGGATGCTGCTCAGCCTGCGCGGCGAAGCGACGGGCGAGGCGCTGACCGACACCGAGGTATTCGACCAGTGCATGGTCACCTTCCAGGCGGGGCACGAGACGACGGCCACGGCGCTGCTGTGGTGGAGCCGCCTGCTGGCCGAGCATCCCGCGGCGGCCGAGCGTGCCCGCGACGAGGTGCGCACCGCGCTGGCGGGCCGCGAGCCGGGGGCCGACGACCTGCCCGCGCTGCCCTGGCTCACCGCGACGCTCAAGGAGGCGATGCGGCTCTACCCGCCGGTGGCCGCGCTGATGACGCGCCGCACCACGCGCGCGATCGAGGTCGGCGGCTGGGCGATTCCGAAGGGCGCGCTGATCCGCGTGACGCCCTGGGTGCTGCAGCGGGATGCGCGCAGCTTCGACGCGCCGGACGAGTTCCGCCCCGAGCGCTTCCTGCCGGGGGCGCCGCCGGTGCCGCGCGGCGCGTGGATGCCGTTCGGCACCGGGCCGCGTGTCTGCCTCGGGCAGCACTTCGCGATGCTGGAGATGGCGCTGGTGGCGGCGCTGATGCTGCAGCGGTTTGTGTGGGCGCTGCCGGCGGGGACCGGGCCGTGTGTGCCGGTCATGAACGTCACGCTGCGTCCGCGCGACGGGCTGTGGCTCGATCTGCGGCGGGTCTGATCAGCTCCGTTCAGACGGATCACTCGATGGCAATCCGGTCGATCCACCGCACCCCCGCCGCCACGTCATCGCGCAGCGCGGGGTGGTACGGCGGTTTGTCGGTCTGCGCCGGGGGCGCGCTGATCCGGTTCAGGTCGATCGACTGCGGCCGCCCGACCAGGCCTTTGTCGGTGCGCTCCAGCTTGTAGTACAGCCCGTTCCACAGCTTCGCGCCGAACTCCTTGGGCAGCTTGAACAGGAACAGCAGGTGGTGCTCCAGCCACGTCAGGTCGGTCGGTGTCACCGTGCCCGGGTTCGGATACGGGTAGGGCACGTGGCAGCTCACCTCGTTGCCGCCTTCGACGCACTTGAATTCCTTCATCGACAGGAAATGGTCGGTGAACTTCGCGTGGTCCATGTGGACGGCGAACGCCACCTTGCCGTCCGGGCGGGGCGTGAACTCCACGGTGCCGAGTGGCAGGCGCTGCTGGTCGCGGGTGATGGCGACGAGGGCCTTGGTGCCTTGCAGCTCCCAGGCGCTGGCCGCACCGGGCAGGGCGCAGACCGCGGCCGTGGTCAGCAGCGCGAAGGCGGTCAGCGTGGTCAGGCGGTCGGGCTTCGGCATGGTCTGTCCTCGGGTGGGCGGGTGAGGGAGGCAGGCTACAGCGTAGCCGTTCCCGCCGTGTCCGGACAGACCGTTGCCCTGACGCGGTACCAGGCTGTGCCTAGGCCGCCTGGCTCAGGTTCGCCGCCTCGCTGCTGCGCGACAGGATCTCGTCGACCAGCGTGGCCTTGAGCGCCTCGGCCTGTTCGTTGGCACCCTGGCAGGTGCCCGCGGCATGGTGACCGCCGCCGCCGTGTTCCAGCATCAGCGCGCCGATGTCCATGCGGTTGCGCCGGCCGAAGATGGACTTGCCGACGGTGTAGACGGTGTTGAGCTTCTCGCGGCCCCACAGCACGTGCATCGAGATGTCGCACTGCGGGAACATCGCGTAGACCACGAAGCGGTTGCCCGCGTAGATGACCTCCTCGTCGCGCAGGTCCAGCACCACCAGGTGGTCGCGCACCTGGGCGACGCGGCGGATCTGCTCGCGGAACAGCGCGTGCTGCGAGAAGAACAGCTCGATGCGCTCGCGCACGTCCGGCAGCGCGAGGATCTCGTCGATCGACATGTCCCGGCAGCACTCGATCAGCTTCATCATCAACTGGTAGTTCGAGATGCGGAACTCGCGGAAGCGGCCGAGCCCGGTGCGGGCGTCCATCAGGAAGGACAGCAGCTCCCAGCCCTTCGGGTCGAGCACGTCGTCGATGCTGAAGCCGGCCGAGTCCGCCTTGTCCACCGCTTCCATCATCGCGTCGCTGACACGGGGAAAGCGGGCCTTGCCGCCGAAGTGGTCGTACACCACGCGGGCCGCCGACTTGGCCTCGGCCAGCAGCACGTAGCCCGGCGTGTCCCGGCCCTGGTTGCGGATGGCCTCGCTGGCGTGGTGGTCGAAGCACATGCCGCAGCCGGGGACGTAGGGCACGTTGGTGAGGATGTCGCGCGCGGTGACCGCCACCTTGCCGTCCTGCACGTCCTTGGGGTGGACGAAGGTGATGTCATCGATCATGTCCAGCTCGCGCAGCAGCACGGCGCAGACCAGGCCGTCCATGTCGCTGCGGGTCAGCAGGCGGTATTTTTGCGGGGTCGAAGAGGTCATGGTCAGGGGATCCTGGTGAACGCGGGATGGCGGACATATCGGCATCCACGGACCTCGCTTGACGCCTGCGGGCAGCCGGTCGGCCGGCTTCAGGCCGCCGTGGGCGCGAACACGCGCAGGCGGTGGCCGTCGGGGTCGGCGGCGGTGAAGGTGTAGCCGAAGTCCATCGCGACGGGCGCTTGCAGGATGGTCAGTCCCTTGGCGGTCCACGCGGCATGGTGCGCATGGACCGCGTCCTGGTCTGCGACCGTGAAGGCCAGCTCCGCGCCGCCGGCTGGCGTGGCCGCGGGTTCGACCGCAGGTGCCGCCCACAGGCCCAGCGTCACGCCGGACGACAGC
>OFSF01000472.1_pt1 | contig 15746 bp, 10 predicted proteins | sample 1543271 | NCBI WGS metagenome assembly OFSF01 (sample SAMN07774227, study PRJEB24372) | wastewater metagenome | isolation source: Exp Tend VB 100WW | collected 2016-02
CATGGATCCTCGCGTTCGCGAGGATGACGGGGCAAGGGAAGGCGCGTCAGGTCGCCAGCGTCTGCCGCACCGCCCGGTCCCACTGCGCCACCAGCTCGTCCGCCCGCTCGCGCGCCATCGTCGGCAGGAAGCGCCGCTCCACCCGCCACTGCGCTGACAGCTCCTCCCGGCTGTGCCACACCCCCGTGGCCAGCCCGGCAAGGTAGGCCGCGCCCAGCGCCGTCGTCTCCGTCACCTGCGGGCGCACGACCGGGATGCCGAGCAGGTCCGCCTGGAACTGCATCAGCAGGTTGTTGACGCAGGCGCCGCCGTCCACGCGCAGCTCGGTCACCGCCGCCCCGCCATTGGCCACCGCGTCGCGGCTCATCGCCTGCAGCAGCGCGGTGCTCTGGAAGGCGATGCTCTCCAGCGCGGCGCGGGCGATGTGCGCGACCGTCGTGCCGCGCGACAGGCCGACGATGGCGCCGCGCGCGTCCGGCTGCCAGTACGGCGCGCCCAGCCCGGTGAAGGCCGGCACGAACATCACGCCGCCCGCGTCCGGCACGCTCTCGGCCAAGCCCTGCACCTCGCCGCTGCCGCGGATCGCGTTCAGCCCGTCGCGCAGCCACTGCACCACCGCGCCGCCGATGAAGACGCTGCCTTCGAGCGCGAACTCCGGCGTCGGGCCGGTCTGCGCCGCGCTCGTCGTCAGCAGGCCGTTGTGCGAAACCGGGTGCTGCGTGCCGGTGTGCATCAGCAGGAAGCAGCCGGTGCCGTAGGTGTTCTTGGCGAGCCCCGCGGTGAAACACGCCTGCCCGAACAGCGCGCTCTGCTGGTCGCCCGCGATGCCCGCCACCGGGATCGGCGCACCGAACAGCGCCGCGTCCGTCTCGCCGAACCGGTGGCTGGACGGATGGACCTCGGGCAGCACCGACGCGGGCACGTCCAGCCGCGCCAGCATCGCCTCGTCCCAGCGGTTGGCGCCGATGTCGAACAGCATCGTGCGCGCCGCGTTGCTCACGTCGGTCGCGTGGACCCGCCCACCCGTCAACTGCCACAGCAGCCACGCATCGACCGTCCCGAACGCCAGCTCGCCCCGGTCCGCCGCCGCGCGCGCCCCTGGCACCTGGTCCAGCAACCAGCGCAGCTTGGTTCCCGAAAAATACGGATCGACCACCAACCCGGTCGTCGCGCCGATCGCCTCCGCCAGCCCCTGCGCGCGCAGCTCGGCGCACAGCGGCTCGGTGCGCCGGTCCTGCCAGACGATGGCGTTGTGCAGCGGGCGGCCGGTGCGGCGGTTCCACAGCAGCGTGGTCTCGCGCTGGTTGGTGATGCCGATGGCGGCGATGTCGCGCGCGGTCAGCCCGGCCCGCGCCAGCGCCTCGTGCGCGGTGGCGAGCTGCGACGACCAGATCTCGTCCGGGTCGTGCTCCACCCAGCCGGGCTGCGGGAAGATCTGGCGGAACTCGCGCTGCGCCTGGGCGACGATGTGGCCGGTCTCGTCGAAGACGATGCTGCGGGAGCTGGAGGTGCCCTGGTCGAGGGCGAGGAGGTAGGGCATGGGGAAAACTCCTTGGGCGATCGGACCGCGGCTCAGGCGATCTCGCACTGCACGCCGGCCTCGGCCAGCAGCGCGGGAAACGGCTCGGGCGGCGCCGCGTCGGTGTAAAGCCGGTCGAGGTCGGCGAAGCGGGCCACTTCGACCATCGCCGGGCGGTTGAACTTGACGTGGTCGGCGGCGAGCCAGACCTCGCGCGACTGGGCGATGATGGCCCGCGCCACCGTGACCTCGCGGTAGTCGAAGTCGCGCAGCGTGCCGTCGGCCTCGATGCCGGAGATGCCGATCAGGCCGATGTCGACCTTGAACTGGCGGATGAAATCGACCGCCGCCTCGCCGATCACGCCCCGGTCGCGCGGGCGCACCACACCGCCGGCCACGATCACCTCGCAGTCCGGGTTGTCGCAGAGGATGGCGGCGACGTTCAGGTTGTTGGTGATGACACGCAGGCCGCGGTGCTGGAGCAGCTCGCGCGCGACCGCCTCGGTGGTCGTGCCGATGTTGAGCAGCAGCGAGCAGCCCTCCGGCACGGCGCGGGCAATGGCGCGCGCGATGCGCTGCTTGCCTTCGGCGTTGAGCGCCTCGCGCTGGCGGTGGGCGAGGTTCTCGGTGGTCGAGCCGGGCAGGCGCACGCCGCCGTGGAAGCGCGCGACCAGCCCGGCCTCGGCGAGCTGCTTCACGTCGCGGCGCACGGTCTGCAGCGTCACGCCGAAGCGCTCGGCCAGCGCTTCCACGGTGATCGCGCCGCCCACGCGAACGGCTTCGAGGAGATCGGACTGTCGGGGATTCGGCGTCATGGGAGCGCAGCCTACACACGCTCAAAACGAACACAAACCGGGTAAATACTCACACGCAGACCGGGTGTCTGCGGTTAAAACGAAAAAAGGCGATCGGAAACGAATCGCAAAAACATCCAAACGAACCACATTGCAGACCCACCCATGACGGCCAGCGACACCAGCCACCACTGCGACGTGCTCATTGTCGGCGGCGGCATCAACGGCGCCGGCATTGCCCGCGACCTGGCCGGACGCGGCTGGCGCGTGGTGCTGGCCGAGCAGGACGACCTGGCCTCGCACACCTCGTCCTCGTCCACCAAGCTCATCCACGGCGGGCTGCGCTATCTGGAGTACCACGAGTTCTCGCTGGTGCGCAAGGCGCTGCAGGAACGCGAGGTGCTGCTGAAAAGCGCCCCGCACATCATGTGGCCGCTGCGCTTCGTGATGCCGCACGACCCGTCGATGCGCCCCGCCTGGCTGATCCGGCTCGGACTGTTCCTCTACGACCACCTGGCGCGGCGCGAGGTGCTGCCCGGCTCGCGTGGCGTCGATCTGCGCACGCACCCGACTGGCGCACCGCTGAAGGCGGGCTACACCCGCGGCTTCGTCTACTCGGACGGCTGGGTGGACGATGCGCGGCTGGTGGTGCTGAACGCGCTCGACGCGCAAACCCAGGGCGCGCGCATCCTGACCCGCACCCGCTGCACCGCCGCCGTGCGCAGTGCCGAGGGCTGGCACGCGACGCTGCAAGGCAGCGATGGCCGCGTGCACACCGTGCGGGCCAGGGCCCTGGTCAACGCGGCCGGGCCGTGGGCGGAATCCTTCCTGCGCCAGCAGGCCCAGTCCGCCCGCGGCGAGGCGCTGGCCACCCGCAGCCTGCGTCTGGTCAAGGGCAGCCACATCGTCGTGCCGCGCTGCTTCGAGCACGACCACGCCTACATCTTCCAGAACCCCGACAAGCGCATCATCTTCGCCATCCCCTACGAGGGCGAGTTCACGCTGATCGGCACCACCGACCAGGAACTGCACGGCGACCCGCGCGGCGCCCGCATCGACGCCGACGAGATCGCCTACCTCTGCGAGCAGGCCAGCCGCTACTTCACCCGCCCGGTCACGCCGGCCGACGTGGTCTGGAGCTACTCGGGCGTGCGGCCCCTGCTGGACGATGCCTCGGGCGACCCGTCCGCCGTGACACGCGACTACCTGCTGGAGTCGAACACCGACGCCGCGCCGCTGCTGAGCGTGTGGGGCGGCAAGATCACCACCTTCCGCAAGCTGGCCGAGGACGCCGCCACCGAAGTCGGGCGGATGCTGGGCGACACCCGCCAGCCCTGGACCGAAGGCCGCACGCTGCCCGGCGGCGATTTCAGCGACTGGATCGGCCCGGCGCGGCGCCCGGACACCGATTTCGAGCGCCTGGTCCTGCAGGTGCAGCAGCGCCACCCGTGGCTGCCGGCGCCGCTGGCCCGGCGGCTGGCACGCGCCTATGGCAGCCGGATCGCCGAGTTGCTGCACGGCGTCCGGGACCTCGCCGGTCTCGGTGCCGAGATCGCCCCGGGGCTGCACGAGGCCGAACTGCATTACCTGCAGGCCACCGAATGGGCCACCTGCGCCGATGACGTGCTCTGGCGGCGCAGCAAGCTCGGGCTGCACTACACCCCCGCCCAGCGCCAGCAAGTCCACGACTGGATGGCCGCCACCCTCCCCACGACGGATCCCACCACGATGAAGGCCTCCCCATGCAATTGACGCTCGACCGCATCAGCAAGCGTGTCGGCGCCGAGACCTGGCTGCACGACATGACGATCGCGCCGCAGCCCGGCGCCGTCACCGTGCTGCTGGGCGCCACCCAGGCCGGCAAGACCAGCCTGATGCGCACCATGGCCGGTCTCGACGTGCCCACCACCGGCCGGGTGCTGGTCGACGGCCGCGACGTCACCGGCACACCCGTGCGTGAACGCAACGTGGCGATGGTCTACCAGCAGTTCATCAACTACCCGTCGATGACGGTGTTCGACAACATCGCCTCGCCGCTGCGGCTGCGCGGCGACCGCGGCGACGCGCTGCAGCGCCGGGTGCGCGAGATCGCCGCGCGGCTGCACATCGACGTCTTCCTCGACCGCCTGCCCGCCGCACTCTCCGGCGGACAGCAGCAGCGCGTGGCCCTGGCGCGCGCGCTGGCCAAGGACGCCCCGCTGATGCTGCTGGACGAACCCCTGGTGAACCTGGACTACAAGCTGCGCGAGGAACTGCGCGAGGAGCTGACGCAGCTGTTCGCGGCCGGCCAGTCGACCGTCATCTATGCCACGACCGAACCGGGCGAGGCGCTGCTGCTGGGTGGCTACACCGCCGTGCTGGATGCGGGCGAGCTGCTGCAGTACGGCCCGACCGCCGAGGTGTTCCACCGGCCGAAGTCGATCCGGGTCGCCCGCGCCTTCAGCGATCCGCCGATGAACCTGCTGGCGGCACGGGCTGTTCCTGGCGGCGCGCAGTTGCAGGGCGGCCCGGTGCTGCCGATGGTGCTGCCGGCTGCCGCGGGTGCGGCGCTGACGCTGGGCATCCGCGCCGGCGCCCTGCGCGTGGAAGCGCGCGCCGGCGACATCGCCCTGCCCGGCACGGTCGAGCTGGCCGAGATCTCCGGCTCGGATACCTTCGTCCACGTCCACACCCTCGTCGGCGAGCTGGTCGTGCAGCTCACCGGTGTCCACGATCTGGCGATCGGCACCGCGGTGACGCTGCAGGTGAGCCCGGCGCAGGTGTACGCCTTTGATGCGGACGGCGCGCTGCTGCACGCCCCGCATCGCCTGGGAGGAGCCCGCTGATGGCCCGCATCGAACTCGATCTCGCGCACTCGTACAAGCCGGCCCCGAAGGAGGACGACGACTACGCCCTGCTGCCGCTGAAGATGACGTTCAACGATGGCGGCGCCTACGCGCTGCTCGGCCCCTCGGGCTGCGGCAAGACGACGATGCTCAACATCATGTCGGGCCTGCTCGTGCCCTCGCACGGCACGGTGCGCTTCGACGGCGAGGACCGCACCCGCGCCACGCCCCAGCAGCGCAACATCGCGCAGGTGTTCCAGTTCCCGGTCATCTACGACACGATGACCGTGGCCGAGAACCTCGCCTTCCCGCTGAAGAACCGCAAGGTCCCCGCGGACCAGATCCGCCAGCGCGTCGGCCAGATCGCCGAGATGCTGGAGATGAGCCACCAGCTCGACCAGCGCGCCGCCGGCCTGTCGGCGGACCAGAAGCAGAAGATCTCGCTCGGCCGCGGACTGGTGCGGCCGGACGTGGCGGCGGTGCTGTTCGACGAGCCGCTGACCGTGATCGACCCGCACCTGAAATGGCAGCTGCGCCGCAAGCTCAAGCAGATCCACCGCGAGCTGAAGCTGACGCTGATCTACGTGACGCACGACCAGGTCGAGGCGCTGACCTTCGCCGAACAGGTGGTCGTGATGACCCGCGGCCGGGTGGTGCAGCTCGGCTCGCCGGAAGCCCTGTTCGAGCGGCCGGCGCACCGCTTCGTCGGCCACTTCATCGGCTCGCCGGGCATGAACTTCCTGCCGGACGGCGAGCGCACGCTGGGCATCCGGCCCGAGTACGTGACGCTGCACCCGCCCGGCACCCCCGGCACGCTGGCCGCCACGGTGCGCCGGGTGCAGGACATCGGCACCTACACGGTCGTGACCTGCGACAGCGTGGACACGGGTGCGGCCCCGGGCGCCGGCGTGCAGAGCGTGAAGGTGCGCCTGCCGGGTGAAGCGGTGGTCCCGGCGGTCGGCGAGGCGGTCGGTCTGCAGGTGCGCAACGCGCACACCTGTTTCTATGGTCCCAACGAGGAGCTGGTGGCATGAGCGCCCCGATCAAGCCCGTCAACCAGAAGGCCTGGTTCCTGATCCTGCCGATGCTGGTCTGCGTCATGTTCTCGGCCATCCTGCCGCTGATGACGGTGGTGAACTACTCGGTGCAGGACATCATCAGCCCCGAGCGGCGCGTGTTCGTCGGCACCGAGTGGTTCGCCGCCGTGATGCGCGACGAGGACCTGCACGCCGCACTGTGGAACCAGCTCCAGTTCTCCTTCGCCGTGCTGCTGGTGGAGCTGCCGCTGGGCATCGCGCTGGCCCTGTCGATGCCGGCGGACGGCTGGAAGGCCTCGGCCACGCTGGTGATCGTGGCGCTGTCGCTGCTGATCCCCTGGAACGTGGTCGGCACGATCTGGCAGATCTTCGGACGCGCCGACATCGGCCTGATGGGGGCGGCGCTGCAGGGGCTGGGCATCGAGTACAGCTACACCGGCAACGCCACCCACGCCTGGCTCACCGTGCTGCTGATGGACGTGTGGCACTGGACGCCGCTGGTGGCGCTGCTGGCCTATGCCGGCCTGCGCTCGATCCCCGACGCCTACTACCAGGCCGCCCGCATCGACGGTGCCAGCAAGCTCGCGGTGTTCCGCTACATCCAGCTGCCCAAGATGCGCGGGGTGCTGATGATCGCCGTGCTGCTGCGCTTCATGGACAGCTTCATGATCTACACCGAGCCCTTCGTGCTCACCGGCGGCGGCCCCGGCAATGCCACCACCTTCCTCAGCCAGTACCTGACGCAGAAGGCGGTCGGCCAGTTCGACCTCGGCCCGGCGGCGGCGTTCTCGCTGATCTATTTCCTCATCATCCTGCTGTTCTGCTTCGTGCTCTACAACTGGATGCAACGCCTCGGCCAGGCCGAGAAGGAAGGAGCCGGTCATGCATGAGCACCGTTTCCACAAGCGCTCGCTGTTCCTCGTGGCCTACATGGTCTTCGCGCTGCTGCCCATCTACTGGATGGTCAACATGAGCTTCAAGACCAACGAGGAGATCGTCTCCAGCTTCAGCCTGCTGCCGCAGCACTTCACGTGGGCCAACTACCGGCTGATCTTCACCGACCCCTCCTGGTACTCGGGCTACCTCAACAGCCTGCTCTACGTCGGCATCAACTCGGTGATCTCGATCGCGGTGGCCCTGCCCGCGGCCTATGCCTTCAGCCGCTATTCATTCCTCGGCGACAAGCATGTGTTCTTCTGGCTGCTGACGAACCGGATGACGCCGCCGGCGGTGTTCCTGCTGCCCTTCTTCCAGCTCTACAGCACGGTCGGGCTGATGGACACGCACATCGCCGTGGCGCTGGCGCACCTGCTGTTCAACGTGCCGCTGGCGGTGTGGATCCTGGAGGGTTTCATGTCGGGCATTCCGCGCGAGATCGACGAGACCGCCTACATCGACGGCTACAGCTTCCCGCGCTTCTTCCTGACGATCTTCCTGCCGCTGATCAAGGCGGGGGTGGGCGTGGCGGCGTTCTTCTGCTTCATGTTCAGCTGGGTCGAGCTGCTGCTGGCGCGCACGCTGACCAGCGTCAACGCCAAGCCGATCGTGGCGACGATGACGCGCACCGTCAGCGCCAGCGGCATGGACTGGGCGACGCTGGCCGCTGCGGGCGTGCTCACCATCGTGCCGGGCGCGATCGTGATCTGGTTCGTGCGCCACTACATCGCCAAGGGTTTCGCGATGGGCCGGGTCTGAGGCCGCGGATTCAAGGAAAGACACCACCATGTTCGACTGGATGTTCTGGACCACCCCGGTGGCCGTGTTCTTCACCTGCATCGTGTGCATGCTCGTCGGCATGACGGTGTGGGAACTCCGCTCGCCCACCACGCTGCGCAAGGGCTTCCTGCCCATCGCGACGACACGCGGCGACCGGCTCTTCATCGGCCTGCTCGCCGCCGCCTACATCAACCTGGTGTTCATCGGGCTGGCGGGCAAGTTCGCCGAATGGTTCTCGCTGAGCGAGGAGCCGAGCATCTGGATCAGCTTCGTGCTGTCGATGGCGGCGCTCGCGCTGCTGATGCGCAAGGGATGAGTTTCCGGGTCTGCGGCCGGCGCCGTCCCGGGGCCGCAGACACGTTCAGCCAGTCCGGGCAGCACCCTTGAGGAGACACGCATGAAGACGAAGAAGACATCGATGCAGACGCTGTGCCACACCGCCGTGGCGCTGGCTGCGCTGGTCGCGATCGGCCAGCCCGCCCGTGCCGACGAGGCCGCCGCGAAGAAGTGGATCGACAGCGAGTTCCAGCCCTCCACGCTGAGCAAGGACCAGCAGGCCGCCGAGATGAAGTGGTTCATCGACGCCGCGGCCAAGCTCAAGGCCAAGGGCGTCAAGGAGATCTCGGTCGTCTCCGAGACGATCACCACCCACGAATACGAGTCCAAGACGCTGGCCAAGGCCTTCAGCGAGATCACCGGCATCACCGTCAAGCACGACCTGATCCAGGAAGGCGACGTGGTCGAGAAGCTGCAGACCTCGATGCAGTCGGGCAAGTCGATCTACGACGGCTGGATCAGCGATTCCGACCTGATCGGTACCCACTACCGCTACGGCAAGATCATGAACCTGACCGACTACATGGCCGGCAAGGGCAAGGAGTGGACCAATCCGGGTCTGGACCTGAAGGACTTCATCGGCACCAGCTTCACCACCGGTCCGGACAAGAAGCTCTACCAGCTGCCCGACCAGCAGTTCGCCAACCTGTACTGGTTCCGCGCCGACCTGTTCGCCCGCAAGGACCTGAAGGACAAGTTCAAGGCCAAGTACGGCTACGAGCTGGGCGTGCCGCTCAACTGGAGCGCCTACGAGGACATCGCCGAGTTCTTCACCAACGACGTGAAGAACATCGATGGCAAGCCCATCTACGGCCACATGGACTACGGCAAGAAGGACCCGTCGCTGGGCTGGCGCTTCACCGACGCGTGGCTGTCGATGGCCGGCACGGCCGACATCGGCATCCCGAACGGTCGGCCGGTCGATGAATGGGGCATCCGCGCCTCGGCCGACGGCTGCACGCCGCTGGGCGCCTCGGTCGAGCGTGGGGGTGCCACCAACTCGCCAGCCGCCGTGTATGCGCTCACCAAGTACGTCGACTGGATGAAGAAGTACTCGCCCAAGGAAGCCATCGGCATGACCTTCGGCGAAGCCGGCCCGGTGCCGGCACAGGGCCAGATCGCGCAGCAGATCTTCTGGTACACGGCCTTCACCGCCGACATGACCAAGCCGGGGCTGCCGGTGGTCAACGCCGACGGCACGCCGAAGTGGCGCATGGCCCCTGGCCCGAACGGCCCGTACTGGAAGCAAGGGATGCAGAACGGCTACCAGGACGTCGGCTCCTGGACCTTCTTCGACGGCCATGACGCCGACAAGACGGCCGCCGCCTGGCTCTACGCCCAGTTCGTCACCGCCAAGACCACCTCGCTGAAGAAGACCATCGTCGGCCTGACCCCCATCCGCGAGTCCGACATCCAGAGCAAGGCCATGACCGACATGGCACCCAAGCTGGGTGGTCTGGTCGAGTTCTACCGCAGCCCGGCCCGCGTGGCCTGGACGCCGACGGGCACCAACGTCCCCGACTACCCGAAGCTGGCGCAGCTCTGGTGGAAGAACGTTGCCCAGGCCGTGACGGGCGAGAAGACCCCGCAGGGCGCGATGGACAACCTGGCCAAGGAAATGGACGACGTGATGGCCCGGCTGGAGCGCGCCGGCATGGCCAAGTGCGCCCCCAAGCTGAACAAGAAGGAAGACGCGAAGAAGTGGCTGTCCGACAAGTCGGCGCCGTGGGCCAAGCTCGCCAACGAGAAGCCCAAGGGCGAAACCATCGACTACGACAAGCTGCTGGGCGCCTGGAAGGAAGGCCGCGTGCGATGACACCTGAACCGACCAGCCTCTGCGGCTGATGCAGCACGCAGGCGATGCCGACTGTCTCCCGGCGTCGCCTGCCCCTTGTTCGGGCTTCAGGGCCTCTATAGTGAGACGCCATGACACCCACACCGCCCCCCGCCTTCGACTCCCCCCGGTTCATCCGACTCGCCCGCCCCGGCGGCCTCGAAGTCACCTTCATGGACTGGGGCGCGACCTGGCTGTCGTGCCGCGTACCGGTGCCGGGCGAGTCACCACGCGAAGTGCTGCTCGCCCACCCGACGCCCGCCGACCATGCCACCCGCGGCGGCTACCTCGGTGCCACCGTGGGTCGCTATGCCAACCGCATCGCCAACGCACAGTTGCAACGCGAGGGCGTCACCCACACGCTCGTGCCACACCCGGCCGGCTCCCGCCACCAGCTCCACGGCGGCCCCGACGGTTTCAGCCACCGCCGCTGGCAGGTCACGCAGCACAGCGACACCGCGGTCACCTTCTCGCTCGACAGCCCGGCCGGCGACCAGGGCTTCCCTGGCGCGCTGCACCTGGACGTCACCTACACGCTGATCGACGATCTGGCGATGTCGATGGAACTCCGCGCGACGGTGGACGCGCCCTGCCCGGTCGCACCGACGCAGCACGCCTACTTCAACCTCGATGCGCAGCCCGGCAGCGTGCTGGGCCACACCCTGCAGATCGCCGCGGCGCAGTACCTGCCTGTCGACGCCGAACTGCTGCCAATGGACGGGCCGCAGACGGTCGCCGGCACGGCGTTCGATTTCCGGACCACACGCCCGATCGGCAGCGACTGCGACCATGGCTGGCTGCTCGACGCTGGAGACGGCCGCAGAGAAGCCGCCGCCGCGGTACTGACCTCGTCGGACGGGCGACTCGCGATGGCGCTCAGCACCACGATGCCCGCACTGCAGGTCTATACCGGCGGGCACCTCGGCGGCGAACCGGGGCGTGATGGTGCGCCGATGGTCCGCAATGCCGGTGTGGCGATGGAGCCGGGCTGGCTGGCGGACAGTCCGAACCAGGCCGCGTGGGAGCAGAGAACCTGCTGGGCTGGGCCAGACCGGCCACTGACCGAAACCGTGGTCTGGCGGTGGGAGACGATGGCTCCGCCACCCACGCGTTTTCAGCGCCCGTAGCAACACGCCCCGCCATTTTTTGCCCCAAGGCCTTGCCCCAGACGAGGTGAGTCGACAGAGGGGCTGCGCGACCTTGGCCATGCCGCGCGCCGGACTCCACCGGCGTGGCCGTCTGGCGGTGCACCAGCCCCGCCCAGGTCATCTCCAGTTACAAGTCCACCCCTTGAACATGGGGGGTCGACTCGGCTGACGTGACCCCAGAACCATGCACGATCCCGCTCGGCTCGGCAAAGTCGTGCGGACGATCCCCTTGTGTCCCGGCTTGCGGAGCACTGTGCAGACACAGCGCAGTTCTTCTCGAAAACCAACACAGCGCTGTCGGTCCGGCACGGTCATGCGCGGGCAGGCGGCCACTGCATATTCGCGGGGCACCTTGATGGGACATCCAAACGACTCCGGTGTGACTGGCACCGTTTCAGCCGCTGGCACGAACGCTGATCCAATGCCGATCCAGCCGAACCTCCCAGGCATCCGACAGGCACACCTGGACAGCCCACGCGGACGGTTCGGCTTTCAGGATCTCGTGGCCCGATCGCCATCGGAGAGCCAGCAAGACAGCCAATCTGACCGCCAGGACACCATGGCACCCGTTGCGCAGCTGGGCTGCAGCTGCCCGATCTGTTCAGGCGTCGTGACCACCGGCACCAGCGACCTCCCGGTACCCGACAGCACCGGCATCCCCCAGCTTGACGAACAAGGCTTCCTGCTCGACCCGTCGAACCCGGCCTCGGGGCTCGTCGGCACGACGCTCTCGGGGCTACCAGTCTGGAGCGCCTACGAGACCGCCGCCCACATCGTGCGCCCGGGCAGCTCCTGGGCAGACTTCCACTCGGATCTGCTGGTGACCTACACCTTCGGTGTCGGTGCGACCCTGCCCACGGGCTACGAGGCCTTCGGCTCGCCGGCCTCGCAGGCGGGCGCGCTCGCCGCCATGCAGCTCTACACCGACGTCAGCGGGGTCCGGTTCATCGAATCAACCAACCCGAACGATGCCGACATCACGTACATGTTCGGTATCGGCAGCGGAAACGGCGGTGGCTGGGCCAACTACCCCAGCCAGGGCGGTGGCTATGTCCAGGTCGGCCACGTCTCATGGGAACAGACCATGGACGCCGGCACCTACGCGCTGAACCTCCTGCTGCACGAGCTGGGTCACGGCCTAGGTCTGGCACATCCGGGCAACTACAACGGCAACTCGGCCGTCTATGCCGACGCCGACCATTTCAACGACAGCGGCCAGTACACGAACATGTCGTACTGGAGCGAAACCTATACCGGTGCCTCGTTCTCCCAGCTCGCCACCCTGGGCCTGCACGACATCCTCGCCACGCAGATGGAGTACGGCATCAACTGGACCACGCGGGCCACGAACACGGTCTACGGGTTCAACAGCACGGCGGGCAGCAATTCGTACAGCTTCGGCTTCGATTCCACGATGGGGTTTTCCATCTGGGATGGCGGCGGCATCGACACGCTCGACTTCTCGGGCTTTGGCGGCAACACCGTGCTCGACCTGCGCCAGGGCAGCTTCAGCTCGACCGGGGTCGAAACCTACAACGTCTCCGTCGCCTATGGCGCGGTGATCGAGAACGGGGTGGGCGGCAACGGCAGCGACAAGATGCGCGGCAACGAAGTCGGCAATGTGCTGACTGGTGGTTCCGGCCATGACATCCTCTATGGTGGAGCCGAAACGCCGGTGACGACGGTCGTCGACCCGCGCCACTTCACCGGCATCCAGCTCAACGAAGCGCCCACCCAGCGCGGCCAGTACCTCTCGCTGGCCAACGTCTCGTCGCTGTCGGGCAGCAGCTTCTCCGTCGAGATGCTGTTCAAGCTGACGCGCATGCCGTCGTCGATCGTGCCGTTCCTGTCCTACGCGGTCAACGGCAACTCCAACGAGCTGCTGATCGAGGGCGGCAACGACAGCACCCTGCGCATCATCATCGATGGCACGACGCGCTACGACACGCCCATCCTGATGCGCACCCTCGTCGATGGCGACCCGCACCGCCTGTCCGTGACCTGGGACGGTGCCACCGGCGCGGTGTCCTTCTACATCGACGGCGCGCTCGAACACAGCGGGTTCTACACCGCCGCCATCGGCCGCAAGCTGTCCACCGGCGGCACCCTGGTCTTCGGCCAGGAGCAGGACTCGGTCGGCGGCAGTTTCGATGGCGAGGAGATCCTCCCGGGCGCGATCGGCGACATCCGCATCTTCAACGACGTGCGCACGGCGGCGGAGATCGCCAGCAACGCCTTCACCCGCCTCACGGGCACCGAGCAAGGTCTGCAGCACAACTGGCAGGTACAGGCCGGCGACACCACCAAGGTCCGCGATGTCGCCGTCGCCAATCCGCCCGTCAACCTCGGTGACGTCCTGCCCGCTGGCACGTTCACGGCCACACAGAGTTCGAGCTACGACTCGGCCAGCGGTGCGGCGCTGGTGCTGGACGACAACGCCGGCACGTTCAACCACACCAAGAACTCCGGCAACGAGTGGCTCCAGCTCAACTTCAACCAGTCGCTGGACATCGCGTATGTGGAGATCGTCAACCGGCCGAGCTGGGGCAGCCGGCTGGATGGCTCGACCGTCTCGGTGCTCGACAGCCTGGGCGGCGTGCTGTACACCTCCGCCCCCATCACGGGAGCGGCCAGCGGCGGCACCATCACGGTCATGCTGCCCTCGGTGATGAACGCGCGGGCCGTGCGCATCGACCAGGACACGAACTTCCTGCACATCGCTGAACTCAATGTCTATGGCACCGCGCCTGCGGGCGTCACCTTGCCGCCGGCCTTGTTGAACACCGACCTCACCATCCAGGGTGGTGCGACCGTGGTCAACACGGCGCCGGTCATCAACCTGACGCCCGACAACGACACGCTCTACGGTGGCGCAGGCAACGACACCTTGTTCGGTGGGGCCGGCAATGATGTGTTGTACGGTGGCGCCGGGCCGGTCTCACCCTTCGCCGCCGTGCACGGGATCGCGCTGAACCAAGGCGTCACCGACCAGTATCTGCACATCGCCAACTATGGCGGCATCGCCGGCACCACCGGGCAAGTGCGCTTCACCATCGAGATGCTGGTGTCGGGTCTCTCGGGCTACAACGAGCTGATTTCCTACGCCAACAGCCAGACATCCAACGCTTTCCTGGTCTCGCTGCTGAACAACGGCAACATCGAGATCAACTACCGCGGCACGTCGACGATGACGAGCATCCCCTCGGCACTGCTGACGGACGGCGGCACCCACCGCTTCTCGCTGACCTGGGAGAACCGGGCCTATGCCATCTACATCGATGGCGTCGCGGTCGGCAGCGGCACGCACACGAGCACCGGAACGTCGCTCGATGCCGGCGGCACGCTGGTGATCGGACAAGAGCAGGACAGCATCGGCGGGGGCTTCAGCTCCAGCCAGATCCTGCGAGGCTCGGTCGGGGACGTGCGCATCTTCAACGATGTGCGCACGGCCGCGGAGATCGCCGCCAACGCCTTCGCGCCGCTGGCCAGTCCGGCGACCGAGCAAGGTCTGGTCAGCAACTGGCAAGCCACGGCCACGTCGATCGCCGCAGGCACCCTGACCGATGCCCGTGGCGGCACCGTCCTGACGATCGCAGCCGGCACCACCAAGGCGCCGGGCCTGGCACTGATCGGCGCGTGGGACAACGACAGTCTCGTCGGCGGCCTGGGGGATGACACGCTGTCGGGCGGATCCGGCAACGACATCTACCAATTCGGCGTCGGAGATGGCCAGGACACGGCCCTCCGCAGTGAGGGCCCCTTCGGGAGCGACACCGTCCGGATCATGGGCGGACTCAAGGCAGCCGACCTCACCCTCGCCCGCAGCGGCAACGACCTGCTCGTCACCTTGACGGCCAGCGGCGACAGTTTGCGCGTCATCGGTCAGTTCGCCTCGGAAGCCACGCCCACTGTGGTGGCCATTGGATTCGATGACGGATCGTCCCTGTCGGCTGCTCAGATCGACACCTTGACCAGCGTCATCAGCACCACCCCGACCGCTGGCCGCGACCTGCTCACCGGCACGGCCGGAGCGGACCGACTGGACGGCCTGGCCGGCAACGACCGCATCCTGGGCATGGCGGGCAACGACACCTTGATCGGTGGCCTTGGTGCCGACACCCTCGAAGGCGGTACCGGCAACGATCTCTACGTGATCGACAACCTCGCCGACGTCGTCATTGAACTCGTCGGCGAAGGCACGGACACCGTCCAGTCCTCGGTCTCCTGGACCTTGGGCGCCAACCTCGAACACCTGACGCTCACCGGCACTGCCAACCTCAACGGCACAGGCAATGCCCTGGCCAACGTGCTGACCGGCAACGCGGGTGCCAACGTCCTCGACGGTGGCGCAGGCGTTGACACGATGGTCGGTGGTGCGGGCAACGATACCTATGTTGTCGACAACGTGGGCGATGTCGTCATCGAAGCGGCCGGCGAAGGCACTGACCTCATCCGGTCATCGGTCACCTACACGGCATCGGCCAACGTCGAGAACCTCACCCTGACCGGCACGGCTGCGATCAACGCCACCGGCAAC
>OFSF01000473.1_pt1 | contig 15738 bp, 17 predicted proteins | sample 1543271 | NCBI WGS metagenome assembly OFSF01 (sample SAMN07774227, study PRJEB24372) | wastewater metagenome | isolation source: Exp Tend VB 100WW | collected 2016-02
AAATCAACAATCAACTTGACTTGCCGCTCTGCCTCGCTGCGAACAAACCAGTTGTTTGCAGCGAAGACATCGATTGTAGAACGAATCAATCCAGGTGCGCAAGCCCTTCGGCTACGATTTTTTAACCAGCTTGCGCGACCTGACTGGCCAGTCGGCGCGCAGACGCCCGCCCTGCTTGCTGAGGATCCTCTGCCGCCAACACTGTATCCGCCAGCCCGGCAAGAGCCGCCATCTCGGTACGCAGGATCCGCTGCTTGATGGAGGGCAACTGGGTCGGGTGCATGCTGAACGAGCGCAGGCCGAACGACAGCAGCACCTCGGTGAACTCCGGATCGCCCGCCATTTCTCCACAGACGCTGACATCCTTGCCCGCCGCTTGCGCCATGCGGATGGTGTTGGCGATCAGCGCCAGCACGGCGGGATGCCAAGGGTCGTAGAGATGCGCCACAGCCTCGTCAGCTCGGTCGATGGCCAAGGTGTACTGGATCAGGTCGTTTGTCCCGATCGACACAAAATCAAAATGCTGCAGGAAGCGCGGCAGCATCAGCGCCGCGGCCGGCACCTCGATCATGGCTCCCAGCGCGACAGCCCCGTGGGGCGTCCCCTCCGCAACGAGCCTCGCACGGGCACGCTCCACAGCCTCCAGCGTCGCGCGAATTTCGCTGGGATGCGAGATCATCGGCACCAGCAGACGCACAGGGCCATGCGCCGCAGCCCGCAGGATGGCGCGCAATTGCCCCTCGAACATGTCCGGGTCCGCCAGACTCCAGCGGATCGCCCGCAGGCCCAGCGCCGGGTTGAGCGTGTGGTCATGCTTGAGTTCGTTGACGCTCATCCGGTCCAGCGGCTTGTCGGCGCCGATGTCGATGGTCCGGATCGTGACCGGCAAGCCGCGCATCGACTGCACCGCCGCACGGTAGGCCTCGTACTGCTCCTGTTCGTCCGGCAACTCTCCCGCGCGGTTCATGAACAGGAACTCGCTGCGGAACAGGCCGACCCCTTCCGCACCCGCCTCCAGCGCAGCAGGCGTATCCCCCGGCAGCTCGATATTGGCCAGCAGCTGGATCCGATGTCCATCCAGCGTCACGGCCGGGCGCCCGCGCAGACGCGCCAGGCGGTCACGCTCCAGATGCCCCTGGCGCTGCCGGAAGCGGTATTCGTCCAGCACCATCGGTGACGGATCGACGATCACGATGCCAGCGTCGCCGTCGATGATCACCCAGTCGTCCTGGTTGACGAGCCGGCTGGCCTCGCGTGCCCCGACCACCGCCGGAATGTCCAGACTGCGCGCGACGATGGCCGTGTGCGACGTGCGGCCGCCGACCTCGGTGACGAATCCACGGAAGACACTGCCCTTGAACTGCATCATGTCGGCAGGCGAGATGTCGTTCGCGACCAGGACCAGCGGCGTCGCGTCCCCTTGCGCCGAGCCAGCCCCTGTGCCGTGGCGCATGATCGGCGGCATGCAGGCCTTGTCCGCACGCGCCAGCGCCTGCAACAGCCGCTCGGCCACCTGCTCGACATCGGCCTTGCGCTCGCGCAGATACTCGTCCTCCATCTCGTCGAACTGCCGCGTCAGCGCGTCCAGCTGCGCCGCGACGGCCCACTCTGCGTTGTAGTGGCGCTCCTCGATCCACTGGCGCGTCGCCGTCGCCAGCACCTCGTCGTTCAGCAGCATCACGTGCACATCCAGCAGCGCCACCAGCTCGGCCGGGGTGTCACCCTGAACCTCCTGCTTGAGCAACTCCAGTTCGGAGCACACCAGATCCCGCGCGGCCGCGAGCCGCGTGATCTCGCCCCGGATCTGGTGGGGCTCGACAAAATAATGGGCCACGTCCACCCGGCTGGACGCCACCAGCACGGCCCGTCCGATCGCGACTCCGCGGGACACCGGCAATCCGAATACCTGCACGCTCATGCGGGGATGCTAGCAGTCAGGGCCGGGGCTGTCGCTCCGGTAACACCCCTGCGTGCACAGCATTCGCCCACCACGTCACCGAGACGTCATCGCACCGACACGCCGCTGTCACCGCCATCGACAACGATGCGCCCATTGAAAAGAGGAGCTGTCGATGAGGGAACTTCCCCAGCCTACCCTGCCCCTGGCCGATCTGCGCCCGCTCCGCAAGCCGGCGCCCGCGACAAGCCGGGCCGCCCGCGTGCCGGTCGAGCGCTTCAGCGTCTCGTGGGCCAGACACCTGGATGAGGTCCGCGAGGCCCAGGCCTTGCGCTACCGCGTCTTCGCCGAGGAGATGGGGGCTCAGCTGACGGTGCCGCCCGGCGCACCCGCCGGCCTGGACATCGACCGCTTCGACGCCTATTGCGAGCACCTCATCGTCCGCTGCGAGGACGACTCCGCCCAGGCGGGCGAGGTGATCGGCACCTACCGCGTGCTCACGCCCGACGCAGCGCAGCGCCTGGGTGGCTGGTACAGCGACACCGAGTTCGACCTCACCGCCCTGCGCAGCCGTCTGGGACGCACCGCCGAGCTGGGCCGCTCATGTGTCCATCCCGCGCACCGCCAAGGTGGCGTGATCCTGGCGCTCTGGGGCGCGCTGGGTGCGTTTCTGCAATCGAACCAGCTGGACACCGTGATCGGCTGCGCCAGCATCTCGATGCACGACGGCGGTCACGTCGCTGCCAGCCTCTGGGAGCGCCTGCGCACGACCCATCTCGCGCCGCCCGAGTTTCAGGTGCAGCCGCGGCTGGCCTTGCCAGTCGAGGATCTGCGCCGCGATCTGCCGGCCGAGTTGCCGCCGCTGATCAAGGGCTATCTGCGCTGCGGGGCCAAGGTGCTTGGCGCACCGGCCTGGGATCCGGATTTCAACACGGCCGACCTGCCGATGATGATGCGGCTGCAAGACCTGCCCGAGCGGTACCGGCGGCACTTCCTGGCCGACTGAGGTCAGGCGCCTTCGCCGAACTTGTCGTGGACGAGGGCGCACAGGGCGTCCATCGCTTCCTGCTCGCGCGTGCCGCTGGTCTCGATCTCGATCTCGCTGCCGAGACCCGCGGCCAGCATCATCACCCCCATGATGCTCTTGGCATTGACCCGCCGGCCATTGCGGCTGACAAAGATGTCGCAGGGGAAGCTGCCGGCCAGCTTGGTGAACTTGGCCGAAGCCCGGGCGTGCAGGCCGAGCTTATTGCTGATGGTGATGTTGGTTCGGATCATGGCCGCCAGGGGTGAAGGCTTGGTTTTGCGGACGGGTCGACGCCACCGGAAGCACCCCTTGGACACCTCCCTTCATCGCCCGATCGAAGAGATCGTGGAGTGCCAGTCCGGCCGGTGAGCCCAGGGTCCGCCACAGCATCGCCACGTTCACGCCGGCCACCGCCCGGATGCGCACGCCGTCAACCAGCCGCTGCGCGACATTGGCCGGCGTGGCCCCGAACACGTCGATCAGCATCAAGGCCTCGGGGTCGACATCGTCCTCGTCGGGCAGCAAGGTCCGCAGATGGGCCTCGATGTCCTCCGGCGCCATGTCAGGCGGAACGTCGAACACACGCACCAGCTCCGCCGCTTCGGCGAAGGTGTGGGCAGCCACCTGCTTCAGTGTCGAAGCCATCGGGGCATGGGCAATGATCAGCAGGCGGGCCATGGGCGCGGATTATGGGCGATGCCGGCGGGTCTGTTCAGCTGGGCCAGCGCAGGCTGCGCAGGAATTCGTCGGCGCTCTCGGCCCAGTCCGCGGGTCTGCCGCGCTGCGCCATCGCGACCAGCTGGAAGACCTGGAGACCCCGCGTGACGAACACCGCTTCGGCTCGCGCCGGCTGGCCATCCCCCGCCGGGCCAAGGATGACCACCCGGCGGGCTTCCGGATTGGGCGTCATGCCGTTCAGCTGCACCGGCTGCCCCGACTCCTCGCTGCCCTGCAGCCGGCGCGCCAGACTGAGGCGGGACTCGCGCAGTACCTCGCCGAGTTGCGCAGGATCCTTGACATCCAGCAGCGTGGCCGACCAGGAAATCCCCCCCGCTTCGCAGGCCCACATCGCGGCACGGGCCGGCGCACCCGCCAGCATCAGCGCACGCTCGGCGTGTTCGGGCTTGCACGGGAACTGCACCCGCGTCTGAGGCCCGACGTCCACGACCCGCCAGTTCAGCGTCGGAGAGCAGGCGCTCAGCAGTCCGCACAGGACGAACCCGGCCCACAGACCTGTCCGCGGCGGACGCAGCGGCGTTTGCAGGACGTTTGCAGGTCGGTTGTCGTTGGGGGGCGTGCGCAGCATCGCGGCATTATCGCCACAGGCCACCAAGGCTGGCTGGCCCCGTCTTCAAGGCTGGAACTGCACGAGCAAGCGCTCCAGCACCGCCAGCATCGGCGACTGCAGCATCGGCAAGGTGAACAGCAGCCCGAACAGGCCGACCGTGATGGTGACGGTGAAGCCGATCGAGAAGATCTGCAGCTGCTGGGCGACCCGCGAGATCAGCCCGAGCACCAGATTGACGAAGGCCAGCATCGTGATGGTCGGCAAGGCGATCCACAGGCCATAGCGGAACAGGTCGGCGCCCCAGACCTGGGGCTGGATCTGCAGCAACAGGTCCAGCGGATGGTCGGACACCGGAAAGCGCTGGAAGCTCTCGACGACCACGGCCGTCAGCAGCAGATGGCCGTTGATGACCACGAACAGCCAGGCGGCCATCGTGTTGAAGAAGCGGGCGGTGGCCGTGACCTGCGAGCCGCTGGTCGGGTCGAAGAAGCTCGCGAAGTTCAGGCCCATCTGCAGGCCGATGATCTCGCCCGCGAATTCGATCGCGGTGAACACCACCCGTGCGGCAAAACCGATGGTCAGCCCGATCACCACCTGCTGCGCGACCATGGCCAGCGCGGTCGGACTGTCGAGCGGCACGACGGGCATGGGCGGCAGGCCAGGTTGCGCGCACAGCGCCACCAGCAGCGCCAGACCGACCCGCACGCGCACGGGAATCGAGCGCATCGACAGCACCGGCGCCGCCGTGAACAGCCCCAGCACCCGCAGCAGCGGCCACAGCACCGGCAGCACCCATTGCAGGATCTGCGCCTCGTTGAAGCCGATCATGGACGGGGCCGCCGCGCAGCAGACCGGCTCAGCCGACCGCGCCTGGAATGGCCTGCAGCACGCGCTGCAGATACTCCACCAGCGTCGTCAGCATCCACGGCCCGGCGACCATCATCACCGCCACACCCGCCAGCACCTTCGGTACGAAGGACAACGTGGCCTCATGCAGCTGGGTCGCCGCCTGCAGCACGCTCACGACCAGCCCCACCAGCAGGATCGTCAGCAGCATGGGCGCGGCCACCGTCAGCAGCATGACCAGCGCCTCCTGGCCGTACGTGAAGACTTGAGAAGAGTTCATGCCGGGCCTCGCTCAGACAGAGAAACTGGCGGCCAGCGACCCCAGCAGCAGGTTCCAGCCATCGGCCAGCACGAACAGCATCAGCTTGAACGGCAAGGCCACCAGCACCGGCGACAGCATCATCATCCCCAGGCTCATCAGCACGCTGGCGACCACCATGTCGATCACCAGGAAGGGGATGAAGATCAGGAAGCCGATCTGGAAGGCCGACTTCAGCTCGCTGGTGACGAAGGCCGGCACCAGCACGCGCAGCGGCAAGGCCTCCGGCTTGGGATTGCCTTCCAGCCGGGCCAGCCGCGAGAACAGGGCCACATCCGACTGCCGGGTCTGGCGCAGCATGAACTGGCGCATCGGTGTCTCGGCGCGGGTGACCGCCTCCTCGAAACTGATCTGGTTGGCGGCATAGGGCTTGTAGGCATCGGCGTAGACCTTGTCCAGCGTCGGGCCCATGACGAACAGCGTCAGGAACATCGACAGGCCGATGATGACCTGGTTGGGCGGCGCGGCCTGCGTGCCCATGGCCTGGCGCAGCAGGCTCAGCACGATGACGATGCGGGTGAAGCCCGTCATCATCAGCAGCATCGCCGGCAGGAAGGACAGCGTGGTGAAGAAGAGCAGGGTCTGGATCGGCACCGAGTAGGTGCTGCCACCACTGCCCTGCCCCACCATCAGCGGCAGTCCGGCAGCGCCCCCCTGTGCCAGCGCGGGCGAAAGCACGGTCACCAGCAGCGCCAGCACGGCGCCCGTCCGGCAACGCCGCAGCGTGTCACTGTTCATGGGACTGCACCGCCGGACCCTGCGGCCCGCGGCGCCATTGCGTGAGGAGATAGCCGAAGCTGGTGCCGGCGATCGAAGGCAATGCCGCCGTGTCGCGGGCGGGTGTGACCTCGCTGGGCGGCGGCACCAGGCGGTGCAGCACCGAAATCTGCTGACCCGTCATGCCCAGCACCAGCCAGCAGCGCTCGGCGCCCTCGCCGACCTCGACCGTCACCAGCCGGTGCTGCGGCGAGAGCACCGACTGCGACACCACCCGCACGCTGCCCGGCACCGCACGCGGCGACAGCCCCGCGTAGCCGCTGCGCCGCAGCAGCCACAGCGCAGCCGGGATCGACACCAGCACCAGCACCAGCCAGAGCAGCGGCGTCAGGGACGTCAGGGGCGAGCCAAGCGTAGGGGTCATCGCGCCACCTGTTCAGTTGCCACGGGAGAGGCGGCGCATGCGCTCGCTGGGCGTGACGATGTCGGTCAGGCGCACGCCGAACTTCTCGTTCACCACCACCACTTCGCCCTGCGCGATCAGGTAGCCGTTGACCAGCACGTCCATCGGCTCGCCCGCCATCGCGTCCAGCTCGACCACCGAGCCCTGGGCCAGGTGCAGGATGTTCTTGATGGGGATGCGCGTGCGGCCCAGCTCGACCGTGAGCTGCACCGGGATGTCCAGGATCAGGTTCAGATCCTTGCCACTCGCGGGCCCAGCGCCAGACAGATCACCAGGGCTGCCGAAGTCGGTGAAAGCCGCCGCCTGCGTGACGCCGGGTCCGTAGCCGGACAAGGCCTCGACCGACGATCCGACCTCGGGGGCCTGCGACGATTCGTCCAGGGCAGCCGCCCATTCGGCGGCCAGGGCGTCCTGTTCGGACAGACCCGATTGCACAGCATCAGACATTCTTGTGGTCTCCGATCCAGCTCACCTGGGGACTGGTCAACATGCGTTCCACGCGGATGGCGTAGTGCCCGTTCGAGGTGCCGTAGCTGGCCTCGACGACCGGCACACCGTCCACCTTGGCGCGGATCAGCTTGCCCAGCTCCAGCTCTATGAAATCGCCGGCTTTCATCGCCAGCAGCTGCTCGACCGTGGCGGGCGCGTGGGCCAGTTCGGCCACCAGCTGCACCTCGGCCGATTGAATCTCGTCGGACAGCACGCGCACCCAGCGGCCATCCTTGCCCGGGCCTTCGCCCTGGTTGCTGGTCCGCAGCACGTCGCGGATCGGCTCCAGCGAGGAATAGGGAAAACAGATCTGGATCGTGCCGACCGACTCGCCGATCTCCACCGTGAACACCGTGCTCACCACCAGCTCGCTCGCCGAGGCGATGTTGACGAACTGCGGCTGCATCTCCGAGCGCTGGTAGGCCAGCTCGACCGGGTACACGCCCTGCCATGCCCGGTTGTATTCGGACAGGATGATCTCGACCAGCCGCATGATCACGCGGTGCTCGGTCGGCGAGAACTCGCGGCCCTCGATGCGCACCGGGTACTTGCCCACGCCACCGAACAGCGCGTCGATCACCGCGAACACGAAGGCCGGATCGCACACCACCAGCCCCGCGCCGCGCAACGGCCGCAGCGAGACGATGTTGAAGTTCGTCGGCACCATGGTCTCGCGCAAGTAGTTGCTGTACTTGTGGACCTTGATCTCGCCGGCGGCGATTTCCATCGTCCGGTGCGTGAACGCCGTCATCACCGGACAGACATTGCGGGCGAAGCGTTCGTTGATCGCTTCGAGCATGGGCATGCGCCCGCGCACGATGCGCTCCTCGCTCGCCAGGTTGTAGTCGCGCACCTGCCCCTTGGGCTTGTCCGACACATCGCCGGGCGCATCGCCCGATATGCCGTCCAGCAGGGCATCGACCTCATCCTGGGACAGGTTCAGCTGGCTCATGGTGTTCTCGCTGTCGGGCGGCGCACGGATCAGCGATCACTGCACGATGAAGCTGGAGAAGTGCACCTGCTGCACCGGGTTGTAGACCGGCGCGGCGCGGCGCTTCTTCTTGGTAGACGCGCCCTCCTCGTCCGACTCCACCTCGATGTTGATGCCCAGCGGGCGCACGGCTTCGCGGGCGATCTCGGCGGCCAGCACCTCCTTGCCCTCCCGGCCGAGCATGTCGGCCGCCGTCTTGTGCGACAGGATCATCAGGATCGCATTGCGGATCGCCGGCATGTAGGTCTTCATCTCCTCGGCGAACTTCGGATCGTCGATCTCCAGCGTGATGCCGATCTGCGCGTAGCGGTCGCTGTCGCGATCGGCCAGATTGACGACGAAGGGGTCCATCGGCAGGTAGGCCGGCGGGGTCTTGGGGTCGCGCTTGTGGGGCTTGCGCACTGGTGCAGCCTCGGCGGCCTCGCCGTGGTCAGCGCCCTCCGCTTCCGCCGCCGCAGCGGCCTTGCGCTGCATCATCACGTAGCCCCCTCCGCCGCCGGCAACCAGCAGCAAGACGACGCCGACGATGATCCAGAGCATTTTCTTGGACCCCTTCTTGGCAACAGTTGTTTCCGCACTCGCAGCGGCAGCCGACATGTCCTTCTCCTGCGTGCTTGAGGCCCCCGTGGTGTGGCCTCTGATTGAAGGCGATTATTCAGAACGCCCTCTGGCGCCGATGTTCGGAAAAGCGCAGCGAATCCGGAGATGGCCACGCCGCTCCGCGGCTCAGGCGAAGAGATCGAGACGTCCTGCACGTCCGGGAGACGGACCACGTGACGCCTGTGCCCGTGCGTTCGAATCGGCCATGGCAGATCCGTCGACCGAAAACACCTCGGTCTCCCACCGGGGCGCACGCTCGCCGTAGCCGGATCGGCCATCGAAGGGGGCCTCACCCCGCTGGCGCGCATCGGAGCCGGCGCCCCCGGACGTCTGGCTGCCGGCGGCACTGGCGGCCAGCGACTCCTTCGACGCCTCGTGCACCCCGCTCTGGGTGAGCGAGACACCGTGGTCCTGCAAGGCCTGGTGCAGCTCCGGCAGCGCGCTCTCCAGATGCTGGCGGGTCAGGGCCTCGCTGGCCGAGAACTCGATGCGGGCGGTACTGCCTTGCATCTCGATCGACACCGACACCGGCCCGAGGGCTTCGGGATTCAGGTGCAGCGTCAGCGCATGGCTGCCCGGCTCGGCCTGGCTGACATCCCGCACCAGCGCGACGACGACCTCGTTCGTGAAACCTGGTTGCGTGACCGGCGTCCGGATCCAGGCCTGTACGGGCGGGGAAACCGGACTTCCAGCAGACGCGGCCACCGCGGTCGGTGCTGCGGCCGCCGCCGCTGCGGCCTGGGCCGCGGCCGGCGAGAGTGCCTGGGTATCCGCGGTGGAGGCCGACCACCCGGACAGCGCATTGGACGTCACGGGCTCCGGCCGGCTGGGCGCCAGCGCCGCTGCCGGCGTCGCCCCCGCCACAGGGGCACGGGCGGGCGAATCGACGCGGCGAACCTCCGCGTCCGGCAGGGCCATGGTCTTCAGCGTGGCGAGGCCTGCCGCCCGGGTCAGCACACCCGCCGTCCCGGCCACCGGCGCCGACCCGCCACGACCGGCGTCCCTCGGCGCCGGACCGTCGCGTCCGCCAGGTTCAGGCCGGCCGGACAGACCTGCCGCCAGCATGGCCAGCGGCGGTGCTGCGCCCTGCTGCAGCCCCGGGCGGGCGGAGGAAGGCTCGGCCACCGGCGTTGGCGGGGCGGTCGGGGCGGTCGGGGCGGGGGCCTGCGGCACCATCTGCAGCATCCACTGCATCAAGGCCATGTCCGGGCCAGACGTTGCGCCGGTCTCCTGGTCGTCGTCGACCGGGCTGGACGGCGAGGACGGTTCAGGCAACACGGCTGACACGACATCGTCGGTCACCCCAGCGACATCCGCCAGGGCCACCCGATGTGCAGCGGCAGCCGAAGCGCCGGGCCCGGGCAGCTGGGTACCCGGACCGATGGGGGCAGCCCGGGGCGGAGCGGCCGTGGGTGACGTCGCCAGGGCTGAAGCGGACGACGGCATCGCCAATGGCATCTGCATCTGCATCTGCGTCGACATCGGCATCGGCAGGGACACGGGCATCGGCAAGTTGGCCGGGGCCGTTCCCTGGTCAGTCGCACCAGTCACTCCGGCCGCGAGCGCGAGCGCGGGCGCGGGCGCGGGTACGGGCGCCGGCTCCGAACCGGCCTCCGTGGCGTCGGACAGTGCGCGGGCAAACAGGCCGGGGGCCTCCGGCGCGGCTCCAGCCCCCAGGTCCGTGCCGCGGCCGGCCACACGGTCCGGACCGAACCCCTGCGGCGAGAGAAACAAGAGGGAAGCATCCATGGCATTCACCAGCCGTTGCGGCCGGGCTCGTTGGTGCGTGCCCACGCGGCACGGGCGGAGCGCTCGTCGGACTGACGCTGTTCCTGTCGGTGCTGGTGCTGGCTGGCCGCATCGGCGCGGCGCTTCATCAGCTTGCTGATGGCGGCCACGCGGCGCTCGGCCTCCAGCGTGTCGACCTGGCGCTTCACGGCGGTCTGCCGCGCACGGTCGACCTGGCCGCTCTGCTGGTCGACCGCATCGTGCAGGCGGTCCGAAAACGCATGGTGGCAATGCAGCAGCGGCACGGCCACCGACTGGCTGAACGCGGCGGACCAGCGGGTCTGGTGGTCGTGCCGGTAGGCGGTCAGCTGGGTCTGCTGCTGCACCGCTGCCGACAGGACTTCGTCGGCGCGCCGCTGTCGGGCCAGCGCCTGGTCACGTTGGCGTTCGGCGTGTTCAAGGAGGGTCACCAGCGCTTGGGTCATGGGTACGGGAGCCTTCGGTTCTGGAATCGGTTCGGGATTCAGTGCCGCGTGATGTGGCGCAGCATCGCCAGGCTGTCGCCCAGCGTCGCGCGCACGTCGGTGTCCTGCTGGAGCATGGCCATCATCGCGGGCTGGGCGCGCACGGCGGCATCAAGTTCGGCGTCGTGGCCGGGCACATAGGCGCCGAGCTGGATCAGATCACGCGCCTTGCTCAGCTTGGCGAGCAGCTTGCGCATCTGGCGCGCCGATTCGATGTGCTCGCGGGTGGCGACGTTGGTCATCACGCGCGAGATGGAGCGTTCGATGTCGATCGCCGGGTAGTGGCCCGATTCGGCCAGTTCGCGCGACAGCACGATGTGGCCGTCCAGGATGCCGCGCGCCGCATCGGCGATCGGATCCTGCTGGTCGTCGCCCTCGCTGAGCACGGTGTAGAAGGCGGTGATCGAGCCCTGGCCGGCGTGGCCGTTGCCGCTGCGCTCGACGAGCTGGGGCAGCTTGGCGAAGCAGCTCGGGGGATAGCCCTTGGTGGCGGGCGGCTCGCCGATGGCCAGGGCGATCTCGCGCTGCGCCATCGCGTAGCGGGTCAGCGAGTCCATCAGCAGCAGCACGTCCTGGCCCTGGTCGCGGAAATGCTCGGCTACGGCGGTGGCATAGGCCGCGCCCTGCAGCCGGTTAAGCGGCGGTGCATCGGCCGGCGCGGCGACGACGACCGAGCGCCGCCGACCCGCCTCGCCCAGGATGTCCTCGATGAACTCCTTGACCTCGCGCCCGCGCTCGCCGATCAGGCCGACCACGATCACGTCGGCCGCGGTGTAGCGCGCCATCATGCCGAGCAGCACCGACTTGCCCACGCCCGTGCCGGCGAACAGGCCGATGCGCTGGCCCTTGCCGACGGTGAGCATCGCGTTGATCGAGCGCACGCCGGTGTCGAGCGGCTTGCGCACCGGATCGCGTTCCATGGCATTGATCGGCCGGCGCACCAAGGGCAGCGACTGCACATCGCGCAGCGGACCGCCGTGGTCGAGCGGCTGGCCACTGGCGTCGACCACACGGCCCAGCAGCCCGTTGCCGATCGGCAGGTGGCGCGAGCGGTCTTCGCTGCGGCGCCAGAGGTGGCGGCTCACACCGAGTTCCGGCGCCAGCACGGGCACCTCCAACGGCCGCACCCGCGCGCCGCTGGCCAGTCCGTGGATCTCGCCGGCCGGCATCAGGAACGCACGGTCACCCGAGAACCCGACCACCTCGGCCTGGATCGCCGGCTGCCCAGGCATCAGCACCTCGCACAGCGAGCCGACTGGAACACGGATCCCCACGACCTCCAGCACCAGCCCCGCCACCCGCACCAGCGTCCCCTGCACCGACAAGGGCAGCCGGGCACTGGCCCGCTCGTGCAGATCGTCCAGATAGCGGGTCCAGACTTCGGTAGCGTTGGCGTTCATGGGGAGGCCTTCATGGCGTGAAGGCGCCGTCGCTCTGGTCCACTTCCGCCAGTGTCGGCGAGCCCATCGCCTGGACCGCGGAGGCCCAGCGGGTCGCCATCCGGGCATCGACGACGCCGAGGTCCGACTCGACCAGGCATCCGCCCCGTTCGATATGGTGGTCCGCCACCAGCTTGGCGCCCCGCGCGTCGACCGCGTCGGCGCAGCCTTCCGCGATCAGCGACAGATCGTCTGGATGGACTTTCACCGTGATGTGGCGCGCCGACAGCAGCACATCGGCCAGCGCTTCCTGTGTCACGTCGACCACCAGGTTCGCGCTGGTCTTCAGTTCATTGCGCACCACCTGCCGGGCCATCTGCATCGCGATGCCCGCCAGGCGTCGGGAGAGCGCATGCTCCAGCCCATCGAGCCCCTGCTGGAACTGCGCCAGCAGCGCGGCCACCGGGGCACCAACCTCGCTCGCCTGCTGGCGGCGAAAGGTGTCAAGCGCCTGCCGCGCCTCGGCCCGCATCGCCTCGGCGGTTTCGTCGCGGCCGAGCTGGCGGCCTTGCGCGAAGACTTCGGCCAGGCGGGCCTGCCACTGCGCCTGCCGCGCAGCACGCAGCGCGGCGGGATCGACCGGCGGCGCAGCGGGTTCGGCCTCGGCCGCGGGGGCACCCGGCCCTTGTCGGCGCTGGGCGTCCAGACTGTCGGGCACCCATGCCACAGCCGATCCCAGCTCCTCCCGCGGAATGAATCGGGCATAGGACGGCGTGGCGGGACGCTGGAGCAATCCGTCCGGCAGGTCCACGCGCGGCACACGTTCGTGGCGCTCCAGCCGCGCCTCGAAACGGCTGCCTCCCCCCCCGCGGGCGGCATCCGAGGCCTCAGAGGAACTGGCCATCGCCCCCTCCGCTCATGGCAATCTGCCCGTCGTCGGACAGCCGGCGCACCACCGCCAGGATGGACTTCTGCTCGGCCTCGACCTCGGCCACCCGAACCGGGCCACGCGAGGCCAGGTCCTCGCGCAGCATCTCGGCGGCCCGGCTGGACATGTTGCGGAACACCTTTTCGCGCAGTTCTTCCGTCGCTCCCTTGAGGGCCACCAGCAGCGATTCGGTCTGCACTTCCTTCAGCACCGTCTGGATGCCGCGGTCGTCGACCCGCATCAGGTCGTCGAAGGTGAACATGTTGTCGGAGATCTTCTGCGCGAGGTCCGCATCGCTGCTGCGGATGTACTCCAGCACCGAGGCCTCGACGCCCGTGCCCATGAGGTTGAGCACTTCCGCGGCCGTCTTGACCCCGCCCAGGTTCGACTTGCTGCTGCGACCTCCGCCCGCCAGCACCTTGGACAGCACCTCGCTGAGTTCCTGCAGGGCGGCCGGCTGCACGCCATCGAGCGTGGCCAGACGGATCATCACCTCGTTGCGCTGCGCCTCCGGGAAGCGCCGCAGCACGGCACTGACCTGGTCCGGCTCCAGATGGACGAGGATCACCGCCACGATCTGCGGGTGCTCCAGGCGCAGCAGCTCGGCCACCGTCACCGCGTCCATCCACTTCAGGTTCTCGATGCCCGGGGCATCGTCGGTGCCGATGATGCGGTCGAGCAGCAGCTTGGCCTTGTCGTTGCCCAGCGCGCGGTGCAGGACGTTGCTGACGTAGTCGTCGGTGTCCAGCCCCATCTCGATCAGCCCCTCTTCCTCCACCTGCTCCTCGAAGCGCACCAGCACCCGCTCGTAGCGGTCACGCGAAATCGTCTTGGTGCGGGCGATCTTCTCGCCCAGGCTTTGCACTTCCTTGGGCGTGAGGTGGCGGAACACGTCCGCTGCACCTTCCTCGCCCATCGAGATCAGCAGGATTGCTGCATCTTCCAGGCCCTGGTCATCCATGCATCGCCTCTCAGTCCGCTTCCTTGCCATTGGCCCAGCCGCGCAGGATGCGCGCGACCGAGGCCGGATTCGTCCGCACCATCTGGCGCACGGCCTCCAGACGCTTGTCCGAATCGCTCAGTTCCACCGCCGGTGCAGGCAAGGCGGCGAGCGCCTCCCCGCCGCTCAGTGCGGGCAGTTCGGTCACGTCGTCGACCACCGCGTTGAGCTGGCTCGTCAACTTCGCGGTCTCGATTTCCTTGTCCACCCGGATGTCACGCAGCACCGGACGGATCACGCCGAACACCAGCGCCAGCCCGAGCAAGCCCAGCACCAGCGGCACCGCCAGCGTGCGCACCATCTCCAGCACCTCCGGCTGCTTCCACAGGGGCAGCGGCTCCAGCTTGTCCTGCGCGGGGGCACGGAACGGCGCGTTGATCACCTTGACCGAGTCGCCACGTTCCTTGGAGAAGCCGACGGTCTCCTGCACCAGCGCCACCAGCTTGTCGATCTCCTCGGGCGCCAGGGGCTGGGACTGGGTCTGGCCCTTCTTGTCGGTGGTGCTGCGGTGGTTCACCACCACCGCCACCGCCAGACGCCGGATCGCCCCGGTCGCCGCCCGGGTCACCCGGACGGTCTTGTCGATCTCGTAATTCGTCACCGCGTCACGGCGGCCACCGGCACCCAGCGCACCGCCCAGCCCGCCCTGCGCCGTCTGCAGGGTCTGCGCTGCGCCGGTGATGGGGGCCGACGCGGCAGCCTGCGGCTGGTTGGTCGCGGCTCCGGGCACACCCGTTGCCAGCGCGCCGCCACCCGCGCCGCCGGTGCCGTTTTCCGACAGCTGCGCACTGCGCACCGCAGCCGGCACACCGCCCTGGTTCGGCTTGAACTCCTCGGTGGTCGATTCGGACTGCGAGAAATCCAGCTCGGCCGACACCTGCGCGCGCAGGTTGTCCCGGCCAACGATGGGCTCCAGGATGTCGAGAATCCGCTTCGTGTACAGCGCCTCGACACGCGCCACGTGCTGCACCTGGTTCGAGTCCAGCCCGCCGCCTGCGCCGTCGCCGCTGTCGGACAGCATCGCGCCCGACTGGTCGAGCACGCTCACCGACTTCGGGCTCAGCTCCGGCACGCTGGCCGACACCAGGTGCACGATGCCAGCGATCTGCGCGCGGTCGAGTGTCTGGCCGCCGTGCAGCGTCAGCAGCACGGAGGCGCTGGGCTTCTGCTGGTCGCGGAAGAAGCCGTTCTGGTTCGGCAAGGCCAGGTGGACGCGGGCCGACTCGACCGCCGACAGCGCGGTGATCGAGCGCACCAGCTCGCCCTCCAGGCCGCGCTGGAAGTTCAGCCGTTCCTGGAACTGGGTCGTGCCGAAGCGGGCGTTGTCCATCAGCTCGAAGCCGACGGTCGAGCCCTTGGGCAGGCCCGTCTGCGCCAGCTTCAGGCGGACGTCGTGCACCTGGTCCGCCGGCACGAGCACGGCGCCGCCGCCCTCGCTGAAGCGGTAGGGCACGTTCATCTTGCTGAGCTGCGCGACGATGGCGCCACCGTCCTCGTCGTTCAGGTTGGAGAACAGCACCCGGTAGTCCGGACGCGAACTCC